>Ga0265797_10001637_pt1 | contig 39220 bp, 34 predicted proteins | sample P2T30metagenome_FD_192433 | JGI IMG/M metagenome (GOLD analysis project Ga0265797, IMG submission 192433) | Plant litter microbial communities from East Loma Ridge, Irvine, California - P2 T30 | ecosystem: Environmental > Terrestrial > Plant litter > Unclassified | place: USA: California...
CCCGTTGGAGTATCCTCTTCTACACGCCCGTATATGCGCTTGCCGTTCGGGGTTGGGCTCCGGCTGTCGCTGGATCAATTCTCATTCCCACTAACGCCGGCTTTGCAACCGGTGGTCTTCTTGCTGGCGTCTTCCATATCAAACGCACGGGCAGCTTCTACCTTCATACCGTCGTTGCGATGGCACTGTTTCCAATCACTATGGCTGTCCTGGCTCTCATTTCTACACCAACAAGTCCGTGGGGGTTATATGTTGCTATGGTGTTCCTCAACGGACTTGTTACTGGCGCGGCAACGAACTACGCACTTGTCCATCTGCTCCATCTTACACTCCCGGAAGTGCACCCGATCGTCATTTCTCTCCTTGCTACGTTTCGCGGCTTTTCAGGCTCTTTCGGTTCGGCTATTGGCGGTGGCTACTTCGTTCGCGTACTGCACAAATCTTTGGATGAAGGTTTTGCGCAGGCTGGGTTGAAGAATCGCGCGGAGCTCACCCGGAGACTATTAGGGAGTCCGGCACTTGTAGGTAAGCTGGAAGGCAAAGACAGAGTCGTTGCCGTCGGGGCATACGCGGATGCACTCAAGGCATTGTTCCTTTGTGCCGTAGGACTCTCCATCATCGTCGTGCTTGTACAGGCCGGTACAGGTTGGAAAGAGCCGGAAAAGAGTGAGGGTCAAAGAGCGGAAGAGGAGGTGGAAGTCGAAGACGGGATGCCTGCAGGTGCTTGAGCTCAATGTCCAGTACAGCTATCTTTTGTGTTTCTCTGTTGTGCATAGCCAGGTCAACACTCATCATTCTATGGTGCAAGGACTGCCTTTGAGCGCTAATAGTCTCTTTTCCATACTTACCATCCTATCACCTTCTACGTCTACTGGACTTCACGATGATCTCTCACCGCGAGATTTCCCAGCGCCCTGTCATTTCTTGCGCAGGTACCCGTCATGCATGCTAGCGTCATCATCGCGATTCTCTCACTGTTTCCACCGTCTTCCATTGTATCACTCGGCTCCTACCCGGTCTCGCTTCGTCTGTTTGTTGTCGTTGGTGCAGGGTCCACTGCCTCGCGCCTGCCTATATAAAATTTCCCACGCTCTCACCTCCACTCCTGCGACCCCACCTCACCAGCGACGACGTGCGGGACCAATTGTACGATCAAGAGACAGTGACCTCATTGTCGACCGCCTGCGACGCATACTCTGCTTATACAAGGTAAGTTCCTCTCACCTCTGGCGTATTCACACGTCGGTCTCCAGGCCCAGTCAGCCTGCTCCGCAAATTTGCAAGTGCGCACACTCAGTTTTGAACGCGTCGCGCGCAGACCGCGAGCTCCAAGCTGCTTCCAGCCTGGATTCTTTAGGCGCTCGACCGACGTCTGTCGCGCTTCACTGCACTGCTGCCGTCTCTGGAGTGCAAAAAGCTAACGAACTGTGTCTAGTTCACCTCTCTCACATCCTCCACAGTCCTCATCATGGCTCGTGGTCCGGCTAACCTGTATTCGACCATGGTATCCAACCCATACCCCAAGGCCAAGGAGCATGTTGCTCGTATCTCCGTTTGCGAGCTCTGCGACCGCGAGATCCTCACAAAGGATTGGAACGGACACAAGAACTCCAAGAAGCACCGGGAGGCCGAAGCCAAAGAGCGCGAAGAGTTAGAGAAGGCCAAGAACCCAGCTGGTACTTTCGGCGGTGACGCTACAAGCTTCGGTGGTGGCAACGAGTTCAGCGGCACCAACGAGTTTGCTGACGCCAACAACGAGTTCGGCTCTGGTGGTGACACCTTCGGCGGCGCTACGACTACTGCCAATGACGGCTGGGGCTCTGCGAGCGGTTTCTCTACTGCAAACACTACCAGCTACAACAACAACGGCGGCGGTGGCGGCGATCGAGCCTGCTTTGGCTGTGGTCAGACTGGTCATCAAAAGCGTGACTGCCCCTCTGGTGGAGGTGGAGGTGGCGGTGGCGGCGACCGTGCCTGCTTTGGCTGTGGTATGACGGGTCATCAGAAGCGCGATTGTCCTCAGGGCTCCGGTGGTCAAGCCTGCTTCAACTGCGGCGAGACTGGGTAAGTCGAACTCTTGCAGAGCATCCTGGAGTATCACGCTAACATTTGTCAGACATCGCAAGACGGAGTGCACTCAGCCTCGTAAGCCCATGGCTGGTGGTCCTGGTCGCGCATGCCACAACTGCGGAGATGAGGGTCATATGTCGCGCGAGTGCGACAAGCCTCGTGTCATGAAGTGCCGTAACTGCGACGAGGAGGGTCATGCCTCTCGCGAGTGCGACAAGCCTCGTGACTGGTCCCGCGTAAAGTGCCGTAACTGCAACAACTTCGGTCATGGCGAGAAGCGTTGCCCCGAGCCTCCTGCTGAGACTGCTGGCGGTGACTGGGGCGATGCCGGTGGCTCGACCGCTGCGGCTGGCGGATGGGGTGACACTCCGGTTGAGTCGAGCGGCAACTGGGCTGACGACACCACCGCAGCTGCCGATGCCAATACTTCTTCTGGCTGGTAGACTGACTGAGGGTCTTTCCATTCGCTTGTTGGCACGATGATATCTCAGCATTGCCCAACATACGCGATTCCTGCAAGGACGGCTGACAGACTCGGACAACGATCGGGCCAGTAGCTATCAGTGAGGAAGTATACGAGTCTCATTTGAGCTCAGGGACGATGGAGAATTTTGTTAGGGTAGTGGGGAGGCAGTCAACGGGTATGCAGTTACACTACAAGCGAAACGCGACCATGTACAGCAAGGTACTCTACAAATACCAAACAAACACTAACCCTTATACGCATATTAACCTGCGCTCCATGCTAACACATAATGATATGCTACGTGACACTTGCTGCTTGTGGCTCTGCTGCATCTGCGTTATATTTTCATCTACCGACCATACTACCTTGCTCAGTGGATCATGTGCCAGCCATGGAGACGACTTTCAGCCAAAGATGATCATCACCCATTTGTCTTTGTCAAATAAGTCACAAGGGCGGCGGCCACAGTCAAAGAATACATAGTGATTGCCACGGATTTCTGTCAGACTTCTCATTCGTGGGACAACATTTAAATGAATATAGATATTGCGCAGGTAAATTCCCAGCGCAGTGAAGGGTACGGCCGATAGGGGAGGCTGGGCTTGTCGTTCCTTATTAGTACCCTTGGCAAGATTACATGTCTCTGCCCAGGGCCATTAAAAGGGCTTGGGGGTTTGATTTCATTTACAGAAGATACTTGAGGGGTACATGGTAGACCCTTCACTCACCTCTGACGGCTTCCAGATATCCCGGTCTTCTTCGTCCGAGCACGCCCAAAAAGAAGACCGAAACCCTATTGCAGTTTGCAAACACTTGATTAGTTAGACTATTGGGAGGCAAAATGAGTGGAGCGACCTAGGAAACATACACTACATGGTGTCTGTTCTGCATCGTGACATAGCTAAGGCGGAGTCGGAACGACAGCCATAACATGTGAAGGAACTTAGCGGAAACCAACGATGACGAAGGCTACCACTACGGGATGACATGGCTGCTGGATATTGCGAGGGTCCAGAGATAAGGGCGCGTCCCGAAGGTTTCCAAGATTCCAAGGTTCTCTCTGTATCAGCCCTGGATGATAAGCCCGGGGCGTGCGGCATCCGGTCCTTTTCCCAACCCGAGATTCAAGCCTCTTGGAATCTCCGGACCTCGTCGCCGTAAGCTTACGCGCATAGCCTCGTTCAGATGCGACCATGGTATTTGGAAACCAGAGCCTTCACGGTGGTCGTTTTGGAGGCGCAAACATGTGGCTGAAGCGACTTCTGCATCTCATGAAGCAGCGGTCAAAACTCTCCAGCGGATCAAGACTTCTAGAGCCCAACGGTGTCTAGTAGTAGGGCTGTAGCGCAACGTCTCCGCACAATAGCGCGTGGAAGGCTCGCTTCGGGGTGCCTGCTCGGCGCTACGGAGTTGCCTCCAGCTTCCCCTCGTCGGAACCGTTGAAGTAAGCTTTAGCGGTGACTCGTCCACTGATGCGCTAGCCCTTGACATATTGCCCTACGATCCGATAGATCGAGGATATACCGTGTTGTGATTGATTGACGTTGAGTGAGAAGTCTTGCCACGGCGTAATACGCAAATTAGTTTGAACACTTGATCAGAGCTCGCTTCGTGAACCTATATGTCGTGAGACCACTCCCCATGTCTCAACGGACACCTTGGCAGCGTTGATGCGATCTTCTACCTTTGCGATATTATTTGCTTTTGCGCAAATCTCCATCGCTGGTGTGGCTGCGCAGCCAATGTCTCCGCTTTTCCTTGTTACTCGGGACGAAAGCCACAAACATGTCAACCTGGACGAGCTGCCACCACATCGCGTTACAGTGATCATCATATGCATACTGTTTGCATTTGTTCTCGCGCTGGCCCAGGGTAAGTGCATTCGAATTTTATGTTGACCGTTTCGCATCCAGAGGTCGCTCAGAACTTCTGCTAACCGCTTCGTAGGGTATCGAGCAGGCCGCATGGCTGGCCAGAAGTCCAAAACTCGGGTGTCAGATGTACTTGTATTCGCACAAGGCTTCATCTGCTCGGCCTTTTTATTTGCCACAGCCATACAGGTAGCTGGATTGGGTCTGCAAACGGATGCTCAATGTCATGCTGCCATACGAGTCTGCATCGCCATGTATAGCGCGGACAAGATAGCACTGTAAGTGTTTACTCGTGCGTGACGCTCACCCAAAACCCGGATGCTGAACCACATACAGATATCTCTTCTTGCTAGAGCGCGTTCATATCGTACGAGCTCCCTTTGTGGATCGCACAAGGGATATGCTGTATGTCTTCGGAGGGATCTTTGTCACGGGTGGTTTCCTCGCGATCATGGGATGGCAGTTTGTCAACCCAATGGCCATCTTGAACCACCAGACAGGTGAATGCAGGATAGGCATCGAGCGGCCGGCTACGATTGCGATCATCGTGCTGGACATCCTAATGAACACTGTTCTCACGGGAATCTTCGTCTGGCAGCTTCGACCAGCACTGGGCTCATCGGCACCTAGGATATTCAGTTTCGCAAGCGACACTGCTGGTACATCAACTGGCTCTTCAATGCAGAGACTCCGACTTTGGATGAAAGGAACACGACGGGCCGTATCTTCTCGGAACAACTTGCGAGTCATGCTGGTTCGAAATGTTGTTGGCTCAGGCTTCATGTTGTTTGTCACTTTGTGCAACAATAGCCTGTTTCTCGCCTGGAACTTCGCCAAGATGAGCCACGCTTGTCTGCTCATGTGCCTCGCTGATAGTAAGTTCACGATTCGCCCCTTGTGGTCAACAAACGCTGATACATAGTTCAGTCTGTCTCGGTATGCTTGTCACCCAATGGCTGACGATGCGTTCGGCTGATCCGGAGATATCGCCGCCGGCATCTCGAGCTTCTTTCGTAGAGGAACGTACCGATTCCGAGGTTTCCTTTGTGAACGAGAAGCCTGTGCCCATCAGCCGCGTGCTAGACAAGGTACGCTTCAATCTCCGTTAAAGGCAACGACGCTGTCAAGAAGTTGTATTTTGCGACATGTGTCTTAGCAGTCTCGAGCTACTAAAGGACCGGAAGGATCCGTTTGCGGTGTACTCCATGGACTCATCACCGCCCTTCTTCGGTCTTGTTATATACCGACTTACACGCGATTGGCTGCGCTTGCCTTCATCCTATACCGCTGTCTAGCGCCTTCCTGCGTAATTAACACGACGCCATCCCCGATCAGCGAGCGCCGAACAAAAAGGTGCTTTGGGCGACATTGAATTTCGTACGCCACACTCTGTTTGGTGCGGCCAAGCGCTGCGCGGCGTTGCATGGCTGCGGTTGTGCAGATATACCCCGATCGTCAGCAGAAGAGGCTAGGAAGCGCCATAGGAATGTTCATGGATCATCTTTGAAGCAGGTCGGTTTGAGATGAGACAGCAGTCGGATTCCATCGTGCAAGCTCATGACGTCAGCCGGCGAAATCAGGGTCTTACCCGACGAAGACTAGCGTTAGGCTAGTGCAAACATTGAAAAGAACTGCCCAGGTATGCACAACCTCCGCACATGCATTGCAAGTACAGTCCTTCATACCAAGGTATATAGTTCGACAGAAGCTCATCTTATACTGTGTCAAGAGTCATAATATCAACGACGGAGTTTCAGTGAGATCAGCTAGATCAACTTGTTCGCATGAACAATATGACAACTGGATGTATCCATGGATCAAATTCCACTACGGCATCCCACTCTTTCCATTCCAACCTCGTTGTCGTCCATATGTCGGACGTCTCGTACTATGTAAAAGTGCTCCCCGCTTAGTTCAGAGGTGGATCGAAGAACCACACTTCCTCACGTTCCACGACCATCTCATCTCTCTCCACATGTTCGTGATATTTCTCGCATACCTTACCCCTCAATGCGACCAAGTACTCTCTCACATTTGAATTCCTTCCAATTGTCTCAGCGACGTCTTTGTTTCTACCACCTTCCATCCTGAAGCCCTTCGCAAGGTTGACCTTCCACTCGGCCATGTCCTCCGTCTCACCGCAGTTCAACATGATGTCTTGCATCATGTTCCTCAGGGCGGAGTCCCTCAAATGCTCCTCGATGTAGTTCATGATGTCGTAGGGCAGTGGCTGGGCGTCGCGCAAAAGCTTGTTGAAGAACACATCCACAATCTTGTTGCGCAGGAGCGGGATATCGAAGGTGTCGGCAGACACGTGGAGTTCGCATAAGAAGAGGTATCTCACATTGACTTCGTTGCTGGAGTCTAGGCTGCCGCTGTAAAGCCAGTTGGTGAAGGCGTCGAATCGCTTTGGCGCAGAGCATGCGAGGTGGATCGCTGTGCGCTCCTCGTTTGAGCAGGCGGGAAGAGCCTCATAGAAGTGTCGCGAGCGCGCTCTGAGTGCTTCGACATGTAGGTCATACTGCTGGATATTGCTGCCGGAGCCGACCTTGATAAGGATTGTGTCGTGCTTGTTGGTGATGGTAGGCGCGGTCCACGGGTGTGCGCACAGTATTGATGGATTGCTCATTATGACTGTGTTAGAAGTATCGTCGTCGATGTGAGTGTAGCTTCCGTTGATGAAGGCCTTTGTAGACGCTAAGTTTGTCCAAATACCTTTTTGAAGGCAGTATATTCCACTAGCCGAGAAGCTGAAGTGAAGGTAAAGGTGAAGATGCGTTTATCCTAACGTAGCGACCATCCGCGATATGTGGTCATCTCCCCTCGATGTCTAGCTGGAAACGCTGTCAGTTGCTCGACTATGGGTGATAGCACAAAAGCGCAGAATACATGCTGCGTTTTGGATTCTGGCGAGGACATTGTTGCGTCATAGCAAGATCACGGAACGCAATGATAGAAGGGCAGCATGCATGGGGTCATAACGAACCAGATAATTTTCCTCTAGACTTAGTGCATGCTTTGAGGCTGTATCTCTGGTATGTAAAAGGCTACCACATTTATTACCTCGACAGTTTGATCAGAGACGGCTTATGATCAGTGAACATCTATAGTGTATGCACTAAGTTCGGTAGAATATGCGTCATATGGGCTTGTAGCAGACATGCCAAACTGTCTTACAATGTGACCCTCGAGTACCTCATATAACCTGGGCGACAAGCTGATACTGTTTTGATCGCGCACTCTAACTTTGACCATTTCTCATATCAGCCACTGTAATTGAAGCCATGTACACAAGCCAGGCTTACGACTCTCCGTTCTCTCAAGAAATCCCCGTCTTTTTGTGTGTATGATAATGCTCGCAAAAGTTCTTGCGCATATCAGCGAGCCAAAGTCCTGCGTCAACCGCTGGAACCAATATCCGTTCCTGAGATGCCAAGATGACATCGAATAAGAAAGCCTTCTCGCAAAGCTCTGCCCCACCGTGCATTTGTACGCTCTTGAACGATAAGGTTCCAGCCGCTATACATACTATGAAATTTCTCATGGCGTCATGTGCAACAGTGTTCGCATACAGTGTTCCTGTAATCGAGACGCACATGAGGTTATTCTTTTCGTAATAGAGGTAGAGAGAGTCTAAGAAAGCGTTCTTGAAGACTTGCGCCTGATGAAAGTCGGCGAATATGTAAGCATCAATAGCGTTCTGCCAAATCTGACTGGCTGCAGTCGATGGGTCACCGTTGGTGTAGTCCACAACACCGGAGTTGAGCCAATAGTAGAAGACGTGGAAGGTTGCGGCATCGACATCCTTGAGACGAAGATAGGTCGAGCCAGCTTCCCGAAACGAGCCGTTCAGCATGCGATCGAAATAGCTTGAGAAGTGACACAGTAGTCCCCGATAGATCTTGAACTTTTTCTTGGCGTCATCGGGTCCGACTGCGACAGTAATGATAGTATCGTAGACGTGGCTGAGAATGTTAGTAAGGGTTCAAGGGTTTGCCTGTTGCGGACTCACGCAGGTGGTTTTGTGGGTGGGTGGGCACAAGGGATCGGCTCCAACATCCATGCATCGTCGTCAGTGGACGGTACTGGTGTGGCCATCGCGTGAGATGAAGTCGCAGACAAGGAACGTTGTTAAAGCACTGGTGACACGGTTGGCAATGGAGAAGGAATTCGAAGGTGCCCGTCCAAGGACCAGTTGTCTTGGCGGGCGCTAAGCAAGTGAGAGTGAAAGTGAAAGTGAAAGTGGGTGCAAGAATGAGAACACCAACCGACATTTCGACTCCGAAGACAAGAGACACCTCTGATAGATGCGGACAGACTCATCTACTCAGATGCCGCCATTCAATCAACAAGGCTATAGGATATACTAGATAGCATCGGCAGAGCTTATCTGTTCTCCCCACAACCTTCTCTTTGAGCATACCGGGAACTTTTCCCGAAGTGGCGTATTACATGCTTCTATTGGCCGTACGTGATGCCGGACTGTAGAAAAGACCCTAACCCTAAACTAAACACAGGGCAACCATAATGACACACGATTGAACACGGACAAGGCTTTGAATCAGAATCGACGTTGTATTACAAGAACGAGTTGGCCAGGTTCTCGAAGTATTTCCTAGCGCCGTCTAGGTCGACGTTCACGGTAGCCTTTGATCTTTCTCTCTCAGTGAGGGTCTTTCCCAAGGAGGCTTGCAGGGCTTCGATAGTGGACTCCTCATTTGGCTGGTTCACGATCTGAAGATTCATGCTACCACTCTCAACCTCTTTGCCGCCAACCACAATGATGTGATTGTACTTCTTTGTTCTTGCCTCGGCGATCTTCTTCCCGAGCGAGCGGTCGCTTGTATCGACATCGATGGGCAGGTGTATAGTCGATAACGGTAAGGGCTTGGGCGACGATGCGGACGTGGCTGGTGCGTTGGAGGGTGTGAGACCGGAAAGGACAGACTGAATGCGCGAGACATGTTCAAGAACTTTAGGGTCTGAGTTAAGCGACAGGACGATGGCTGGTCGAGGCGAAAGCCAGAAAGGGTATTTGCCAGCGTAGTGTTCGATCAGTAGAGCCATGAAGCGTTCGATGGAACCGTAGATGGCACGATGTACGATGACCGGCCGGCGAAGAGCCGGATCCAGTCCTGCATCCATAGATGACTGCGGTCCTGCCTCCAACTCTTCTGGCGATGCTTGGTATTGCAGATCGAAGCGCTGCGGTAGCTGGAAGTCGAGCTGTATGGTTGCCGTCTGATGCTCCTTGCCATTCGAGTCTTTCAAGATGATGTCAATCTTCGGACCATAGAACGCTCCGTCTCCCTCGTTGATTGCCCATTCGCTCCCGATATTGTTTAACGCAGTAGTCAACTGCTCTTCTGCACGATCCCACTCCTCGACGGTGCCGATGAAGCTGTCCTTGGGCCGAGTAGAGAGAAGCAGCTTGTAGGGTCCCAGTCCGAACGTGTTGTATACCATGCCCACAAACTTGAGCGTCTGCTCAATCTCTGCCAGAATTTGGTCTGGCCGACAGAAGATGTGCGCATCGTCCTGGTGGAACCGCCTGACTCTAGTCAGTCCTGTCAAGGCGCCTGAGATCTCGTTCCGGTGCAGAGCGCTGAAGTCGGCGAGTCTGACTGGGAGATCTCTGTAACTCTTGATCTCGTCCCTGAACAGCAAACAGTGGCCAGGGCAGTTCATTGGCTTCAGACCGAACTCCCCGTCCTCTCCGCCTTCTGCTTCAGGTATCTGCGCCGTTTTCCCTCTTCCCTGCACGCTGAACATGTCCTCCGCATAGTTCTCCCAGTGCCCGGACTTCTCCCATAGCGACTTCTTGTATATTATGGGCGTGATGACCTCTTGGAAGCCGAACTGTGGATATTGCGCACGCAGGAACGACTGCAACTTTTGGAAGACGTAGGCACCGTTGGGAAGGATGAGCGGCGATCCGGGGCTATATGGAGATGTGATGAAGAGATTGTGTGTTTGCGCGAGGGCTCGATGGTCGAGGGGAGGTGTAGGCGGGGTGCCGGCTGTAGGGTTCAATTGCGCACTGGCGGGTGCTTGAGACGAGACGGTCACCGTGTGCTGCAACTGGTGGGGCGCAGAACAAGAGCAACTGCGCGCGAAGAGACGTCCATGTTGGCGCCACCTCGTCGGATCTAATTGCGCCCGTCTTGCAGTCCGCAGCGCGAGGAAAAGCTGGCGTAGTGACATCGGAAAGACTTGACTCCTGCACCAACTTCGCGTGCTGTTCAGGATGCACTTTCTGGACTAGTCGTCTTGGCGCACGCGAGCTCGAACATGACGTCGACGCGTCTGTACGCCAACACCACTTGAACCCCGAACGCAGTCAGGTACTACAGGTACAGTGCTAGGGCCATCGCTCTGGAACTCCACTAACAACAAAAGTGCTTGATGTCTCTGCGACGCACTAAGACACAGTATGCGCCAGAAGCCTGATTGGCAGGCCCCACGTCACACGTAGGAAGTGGCAATCTGTTCTACCCAGCCTCCTACAACGACACAAAGGCAGTCAGTGAGACAGTTTGGGTCATCACTAGACACACCACTGCCTAAATCTATAACTACCACCTGCTCTGTATTGCATTCTTACCTTGACCCACTCATCCGTCAGCCCTACGTCACAGATCCTAGATACCATCAACTTGGAATATGAGCGCACGTTCACGGCGACTCGAACACAGCTTGGGAAGTAGCTGGGGCGACGCTGACTACGCATCCGGTGACGAGGGCTCCATTCACTCGGCCAGCGACGAAGCCAGCGAATTGGAACTAGAGGACTCTGACAAAGAAACTGTACAAGAACCACGGACGACCGTGACACCCAGACCTAAGCGCAATCACCTCAGCAAGTCAACACCTACGGCGCAAACGCAGGCTCGATCCACGAGGAAGCCAGCAAGTCGGACCAAAGCCAGCCAGTCGCAGAGGATAGGATCCGACAGAACACCAAAACAAGACGCATCCGAGCCGAGCTTCATAATGCCTTCAATGAGTAACTCGCCAAGTGGTTACAGCGGCTCGCCAGGTCCAAAATCCCAGCCGCGGAACCGAGTAAGAAACACGACCCAAAACCGCACGTCAGACTCGCCCCTTGCACCAGGCAGCTCTTTCACGAAAGGGTCTGCCAGCGGATACCCGCAAGCGCCACAACAAAACCAGGAAGAAGTGAGCCCATGGCACTACGTGAACCTCTTCTGGGATAACGTCGCCGCACCACTCCTCGCCCACTTCCTAGACATCTTCTCCTACGCGATGCGACACTTTATCAAGCCGTTCTTAGGGGTCGCCCTCGGCGTTGGCATCCTAGTCTTCGGCATCCAGCTAGCATCCGGGATACTACGATCCACAGTATCGAACGCTGTAATGGGGCCTGTTTGCGCGATACCAGGCTCTTCCTACCTCATCCCCGCATGCGCTACGCTAGACACGTCAGAACCTCAGGCCGACTTCGAGGAACTCATCAATGTTCAAAGTCGATTCGAGGATATCCTGGACGCATCGAAAGATACTTCTGCTCTGCCCGCCACGATCAAGAACTCCGAGCTTGCTATTCGCGACTTGCGTATTCTTGTCAAGCACTCTCGTCTTCCGAGCCGCAAGGCCTTGGATAATGAATTCGAGTACTTTGTACAAACAGCCAACGAGGCTTCCGTCGATCTGTCTCGTTACAACAGTCGCATAGGGGCAGCTATGGACCGTGTAATTGCGACAAATACCTGGACCATGAACGTGTTGTCTGGTATCTCGGAGAAAGAGGCTTCCATTGGCGCCGTTGGCCGAGTTATCAACCAGGTCACGGGTGCGTTCGTCGCGCCGCCGCCAACGCTCCAACAACGCATCTTCGACCAGTACGTCTCACACGTCAGCAAGAACAAAAACGAGATTACGCGTCTTATCGAAACAGCTCAAGCTCTGCTTCTTGTTCTGCACAACCTTGATGAGCGACTAGGCACCATCTACGAAATTGCAACAGGCGATGACCAGACGATAACGGGCAGACAAGAAGAGCTTCTTTCTAGCCTCTGGACAAAACTTGGGGGTAACCGCGGCGATGTGAAAGCCAACACCAAGTCCCTCAATTTACTTGCCAACATTGGTGCCTATCGCAAGAGAGCGGTCAATCATGTGTCAGGCACGCTTCTCAAGCTACAGGAGATCCAGGCCGAGTTGGAGAACTTGCGAGAGGGCGTTGCGGCGCCAGAGATTCTGGGTTACAGAAGTGATCTGCCTTTAGAGTATCACATTGATGCTATTGGAAAGGGTGTGGACAGGCTGCAGGTCAGCCGCGGAGAGCATATGAGGGTTGAGGGGGAAACGTACAAGAGGCTTATGCGTGGTGGCGATGAAGCCGAGGGTAGGAGGGAGTTGCCTGGACCGACAGTCACCGTGAGGTCGAAGTAGTAAGATCGTCTCGACAATGGGAACTTTGGATAAACTTGCGTTGGCTTGGATATTGTATGACGGCGTTCATGAGAACGATTTTCCCTTTTGGTTTTATCCCTTTACTTGGTACATCCCTAGATACCCATCTCATCCACAACTCATGACCGCAATGAACCATTCTTTTTACCAATTTCAATACATCTGCACCTCGACCAAACACCTCCTCACGCCTCCATCGCTTCCGTCACCTAGGCCTTCAAACTCCATTTCGTAGGCCACACATCCTCTCTGTGCACAAGCTTCCCTGAATCCATCTACGCTACCTCCAACACCAAAGTACACTCTCTTCGCCGCTACCATCGTCTTGCCCGTCTTCACCCGTCCCATCAGCGCGACAATCGCATCAGTAAACGCCGTGAGTGAAGCTGGCGAGTAGATAGTCTCCGAACCCAAGATGAACGTGTTCAAATCCGAAGACGAAGGAACCATCTCCAGGAGCTTCTCAACCGGCGTCCAAGACCCCGAGATGAATGTCATCGTGATCCCAGTTTCACTCATCGCCTTCTTGAAAGCTGCTAGGATCTCAGGAGTAAGATATAACTCGCTATTCTCCGCCGGTTCCAAGAGCGGATTCCCCGCCTCAGGGAACAGCGCTGCACTCTCCTCAGCACCTAGCGTACCCACCCATGTCAGAAGTAGATTGGGTAGAGTCACAAGCCGTAGAACGTCGGCGTTGTAATCTGTTAGGGTGAAGTAGATGCCGAGTTGATTCTTGACCGCATATTGGAACAAGAGAAGCGAGGGTAAGGCAGACCCGCAACCCATCTCAATAACATGACCGACGCGCATGAGGTCATCGAGATCTTTCCGCGGTCCACGATCGAGCAGGTAGCGGACGAGATCGAGACTGCATTCCCAGGTCTTGTAGCCGCCTTCGTAGACGTTTTGGCGGAGATCGGAGTCCTTTTGGTGAGTGTCAGTTTGTGGATGGAAGGAGGGTATAAGGAGGCATTACATCCAGACCTGTCAGAGGTGTTTGGGAAGATCCATCGTCTTCAGCCATGAGTTGAAGGCGCACATCGAAGAGTTCGCGGCGGGGTAGCCGAGTTGTAAAGCCTTTGGGGCTGGTTATGTTGATGGTTGAGTAGGAGAGTTTGTCTGGGAGGCTGGCTAGCTAGGACCCTTGTTAGTATCGCTCGTGGGAATATCTTCATCATCTCGATGAGAGAAAAGGGTAAGGAATTGAGAGATTGTCCCATGGCTATACAAAATTCAAAAGCGCATACCTACCAGCTCATCGAGATCATGTGCTTTGGCCGCAATAGGTGGTGGGACATTGCGATCTGTCGTTGTTTGCTGTTGCCCTTGCTCTTGCACATCGTTGGGGTCTTCTTCTATGTCGTCGCCTGAAAAGCCGAAACTGAATGCCATGATGAAATGCTGAACTGGGGTTGGATCAGGTTAGACTGATATGCAAGATGTCAGTTTGGTGGTTGGTGGGGCTTCTTTCATGTGAAAGATAATTTTGGGTCTTATCGATAAGCAAATGGTGTGTGCACGGGTGAATGTCTACTACATGGATGCGCTCTGTTCTTAGTTTGTCTCAAGTCTTAGTTGGATTAATCATCATTTTGATTTGAGGATAGCGAAGAAATGCACTTTACTTCTGACCGGAGAGTCTCCCCACGCGACTTGAGCGGAAAGTCAAAGGGTGTCTTGCTGCTTCCTAGCAATATGACGCGTATACGCCTTGTACGCATGTTCCAGTATCACAGCCCATTCTCATCCCGTGTATACCGGGTGGAACGCGTGCATCCTTACTCCTTCTTCACCTCAACACCATTACTGTTCTCTTCTTTCTCCGCCTGTCGCTCCTCGGCCAGCGTCCGCTCCATCTGCCTAGCGCATGCCTCCATCGTGTCCTTGTCCAACTCCCATCCCGTTGTGTCGATCCCCTTCGCCTTGGCGTCGGCGATGATCTGCTGTCGCTCCACAATCTTCTCGCGCATGAGCTTGATGGCACCCCCGAGCACAACTGCCTCGCTGCGGCCTTGTCCCTCCAAGCCGGGTACTATTGAGGCAAGTCGGTCGAAGCCTTCTCTAATCGCTTCGCGTCGCTTCTGCTCGGAACGGATGTGGTTCTCTTTCTTTTGGGCTTCGGTAAGGCGGGGCCGGTCGGCGGCGTTCGTGGGACTTTGCGACTCCGGCATGATGGCGTGGAGGCGGTGGTACGAGTGTATCGTCTGACGCGAATGGCCAGTGTATTCGGGTAGGTAGAGTAGATTTCAGCTGGCACGAACCGGTTCGCTGGATGTGGCTATTTGGGATATTTTCTTGCGTTATGCTGTATGTTCGGTCAAGGAGACCAAGGCGACGTTCTGAGGCACAGGCTGTGGTACGCGACTGCTATAGTGTTGTAGGGGACAGCAGGCGCTCACCTGGGCATAGTTCCTGCCCTTCATGTGAATGGGCCGACGGGTGCCGAGCTTGGAGGCATACACCACTCAACGCGGGCTATACCAGCAAGCCGGTGCTACAATGTGCGATGGGCATCCGTGTGTGTGGTAGGAGGTGCGATGGTAGAGGCGCGCTATCGATGCGCGTGGGTGAAGCGGAAGCTCTCCATGGCTAGCACGTGCTTGGTACCATGGCGATAAGATGCACAATGTGCAGATGAGGGCATCTCTACTAGTAAAACGGCTGTTTGTTTCAATGTTAGCAGCGACGCTGACATGGCGCTATCAAGCAAGAAACGTGCGGCTAATTAAAACGTTGTTTCAAGGTGGCCGGACCCCGTCAGCGCGATATGAGGCTCCTGGCTCCCTGCACCCAACAGCGTGTGACGCACTCCGGTGGATCTTCCGCGCCACCAGGAACCACGTCGGCCACGACGCGACGCCCAGAGATACCGCCGGCAGTAGCAACCCTCGGTCGAGAGTGAACACGACGGCTCAGGGCCAGTGACAGAGTCGCCACGCTGTAGGAGAAATTGCAAGAGAAGGCACGACCCCGCTAGGACATCCCACTGGGCAGCTGCAGCCCGGGAGCACGCACTACACCACCACCGCCGTGACATGCGCCCAACCGCGGCCGCACTCCTCCACCCACGCCATTGAATCCTCCCACGCACTCCACCATGGACGGCACCCGGGGGAGCAATCGCCGCATCAACAGCCTCCAGGCCCAGGACCGCCTGCGACGACGCAGTTCAGCCAACGCCCAGGGGAAGCGCCCCGTCACGGCCCAAGATGCCTATCTCTATGCCCTCCGCGCGGCATACCTCGCATACCTCCTCCAACCCCGGCAGAAGCGGGTGCAACATGTCCCCGCCGCGCCCAAACATGTCCAGCGATCGTCGACCTCGATAAACGACCTCATGAAAGACTTCTCCCTCATACGAGACTCCAAGAGCACGCGCTTCCCCCGCGACTTCATGGCTGCACTGGACAAACGGATCACAAAGGTGTTGATGGGGCAGGAGCGCATGCCTGAGTTCCAGGATGCCACAGTCAAGCGGACATTTGCCGTCTTCCTGAATGCATTCAAGGACCCGTCGTTCAGGAAGAACATGGACAAAGATAGGAGAGTCGAGGACCTTCTCCTGATTTTCTACTCCAACGCCACAAAGGAACTGCAAAAGGGGAAGGCGCCTGGAGATGACAGCTGGAAGCTCATGGTAGATCGGCACGTCGCTCTCTTCCTACGTCTTGTCAGCTCTTGCCTCAAAGACCATGACTGGCAAAAGGACAGACCCGAACTTGCGCATCGGTTGGCCACGATGGAGAAGAAGTTACTCGTACACGACCAAGATTTGGCGGCGGAGAACCAGCGCAATGGCGGTCAGGGTGGCACAACAGTCGAAGTCGAGGTTCCGCGAAGTTATGAAGTCAAGGACATGCCCCTCGTCTTGGTAGTGTCACGCATCTTCGCTGTAGGGTACTCCGATGTACAAGCCGATATCAACCGATACAAGTCCGTATGGACGGAGAAGGCTGCGCTGCAGGATCTCAAGACATACCAGGCGCACCTCAGTCTCATGACCAAGAAGACGCTGAACAGTGACGACTTCGATACCGAGGAGGCGTACGAGGCATGGAAGAACCAAGAGGTGCCAGACCTCTCGCAGATGATACTGGCAATCATCCAGTCCAACCCCGAGCTCGCAAAGAGTTCACCCGGATCTGTGCCACACTTCAAGCCCAATGCTTCTTTGGACCCCGGCTACTCGGACGGTTCGAGGCAGGGTTCTATGTCGTCTGAGAACGGCTCCTCATATGTCATTGACCAGTCTGTGGATATGAATGGGCTCAGCCTCAACGACGACCCAAATGATAGCTCATCCTATACCTTCATACCTTCAGATCCACGTGCCACTTATCGTGCGATACTGAATGAAGCACTGACGTATGACCTGGCGGACAACGATCTCGAACCGTCCGAAGCTACCAACGAGAATCCGTCTGTGAAGCTACTGTCGAAACAATCGGCTGAGCTTTTGAATGAGATAGCCCTCCGATGGAGGATACCACAATTTTCCCGTCTCGTCTTGTTCCTAGACGTCATACGCGACAAGTACATTAACCAAGACATCAGTCTGGATACCCTCGATGCTGCCTTCAACTATGTCAAGGAACCACCGCCAGCTGACAAGAAGTCCAATCGAATGAGCCATATTCCAGTACAAGTGTCGTTGTTTGACCGAACGAAATGGACAATCCAGGACTACACTCTCAACCAGCAGATTCTGTCAACGTTGCACGACTGCCTGTTAAGAGAGTTGTATGAGCTGATGATGCATGTATACGACACCAAACCGCCTGCACTCGGACCGGTGATGTACATACTTGAGACCCACATCTACGACGACCCTACTTTCCCCGGCACCGAAGAAGACATGGATCAGTTCACTGAACAATTGCGTCACGGACTGAGGGACAAGGCTGGCGACGTATACCGAGAGCTGCTAGCGAAGCACATCCCGGACACCAAAGAAGAATGGGAGTTCTACCATGTCATTGAGCTGGGTCGTGCTGTGGTCAAGCTATGCGAGCGGATACAGAAGCGCTACCGCAAGAACCCAGAGGTCATGGGTGCTAGTCCCATGAATTGCCTCGTTGAGAAGATGTTTCCCTCTTACGCCGCAGATGCGCGGGACCTTGTCGCTCGGATCATGGACGTTGCTCAAAGCAAAGGAGAGGATGTACCCGTACAGGATGGCTTCGACTTGTACAAAGAGCTTGTTGAGATACGCCGCATACACAGCGATGCTCTACCAGGCAAAAACTTTGCTTTTAGCATCGAAGATCAGCTACAGGACTTTGTGTGGAGATGGATTCAGATGACGGATCAAAACCTTATTGGGTGGGTTGACAACGCTTTCAAGGCAGACCAATTCCAGATCGAGTCGCAGAACCCCATTCCTTCAGACGAGGAGCGCCACAGTGTCTCGGTCGTGGATGTCTTCCGGTCCTTCAATCAGAGTATCGAGCAGATTGTGTCACTAAATTGGGATAACGATGTCCAATACGCCAAATTCATGACTGCTGTATCGAAATCAATCGGTGTCGCACTTGCGAGATACTGCGAACTTGTTGAGCAGAAGTTCGCCAAGGAGATGGATCGCTTGACCCCTGAGCAGGAGGCTGCCGCTCATCAGACCAAATCAGAGAAGTGGTTGTCGACTGTCAAGGACTTCTACAGCCAGAAAGAGAAGGTCGAGCCCTTTCAATTCTACCCAGAGGTAAGTATTCGTCTCAATGACATGTTCAATGCTTACGAATACAGTCGCTTGTCAAACTCAACAACATTGAGTATGCAATGCAGCAACTAGATAAGCTCGAGCGCGAGATTGGCGTCGATGCGTGCGCCGAAGTCATCCAAAAGCATTCCCCACCCCCGACGCAACGCCTTCGAAACAACAACTTCGTCTTCACCATCAAAATCATCGAGGCTGAAGACCTGAAAGCTTGCGACATGAATGGTCTAAGTGACCCATACGTTGTGCTTGGTGATGAGTATCAAAAGCGTCTGGCAAAGACTCGGGTCATCTACCGCAACCTCAACCCTCGTTGGGACGAGACAATTGACATCACGACTAATGGCCCGCTGAACGTCGTTGCAACAATCTGGGACTGGGACGCTATGGGCGACCATGACTGCGTCGGCCGGACGTCTCTCAAGCTCGATCCATCACACTTCCGGGACTATATGCCCCGAGAATACTGGCTTGACTTGGATACGCAGGGTCGTCTGTTGCTGCGTGTGAGCATGGAAGGCGAGCGAGACGACATCCAGTTCTACTTCGGCAAGTCATTCAGAACACTTAAGAGGACTGAGCGTGACATGACACGGAAGATCACGGACAAGGTAGGCAAATTGCCATTGCAATGCACAATTTGCGCTAACAATGGCAGCTTTCATCGTTCATCGGCTACAAGCTTTCGCGTCGCTCACTTGATGCCTTGCTCAATAAGGGCGTAGCATCGAAGGTCACCAACTACTTAGGAAACTTCCGACAAGCCAGGCCCATGTCTGTCATTCAAGGCCCTACACAACAGGACGTCACGCAAGCTCTCGGTCCTCTGTTCGTCTACTTCGACGAGAACTTCGCGATCATGAAGCAGACGCTGACAGACGCTGCAATGATCATGGTTATGACAAGACTCTGGAAGGAGGCACTCGCGACTATAGAGTCGCTACTCGTACCCCCGCTGTCCGACAAGCTCTCGCAACAGCGCCCGCTGACACAACAAGAGCTTGACATTGTGTTCAAGTGGCTGAAGATGCTTTTCGACTTCTTCCACGCTGTAGATGAGGATGGGAATGTTGAGGGTGTACCCATGGACGTGCTCAAGTCACCCAAGTACCATGAGCTTCAGAACCTCAACTTCTTCTACTTTGAAGCTACTGAAGATCTGATCCGTACGTCCGAGTCAATGGCTGCAGCTAGTGCACGACGACAGCAAGAACAATCTCAACGCCTAAACCGCATGTCGGCGCCGCCTGCTATGGGCCACCAGTTTGGTGGTGCCGCGGGACTCGTCGGGATGCCGACTAGGAAACACAAGACCATCATGCTGTCGCGCAATCTTGGTACGATGAAGAAAGCCAAGGAAGAAAAGAGAAAGGAAGCACAGGCGGAGCCTAATGATGACATGATCTTGAGGATACTGAGAATGAGGCCCGAGGCAGAGCGTTACCTAAAGGACAGGAGCAGACAGAAGGTACCCATCGCCATTCCTTTTCCATATTCACGCTTACTGACGAAAACCAGGAACGCCTTGCTGCTGCGCAGGCGGCAGAAATGATCGTACGACAGAGTCTCAACTCTGGGGGTGGTCGCATGACGGGCGGCATGGGCGGCCCACGTCGATAAGAGAAAGCCACCCGTGGACTTTTTTTGTCACATGTCACATGTCACTGTTTTGGCGTTCGTTTGCTTTCTGATACCTCTGCATCATTGTGTGTCGTTTGGGCGTTGAGTGTACTTAGCTAATGTATTATCGGTGGCATCCGCTTCATGGTATGTGGGATGGACAGCGAGGCGTCTATATGGGGGCTTTCGCAGATACGAGATGATATGAAGTAGGATAGCTAGCTAGATGATATCCATGGTGTTCAATGTAGGCAGGTGTGTTGTGCGGTAATGAAAGTGTCGTAGGACCATCACATCATGTCTCACATGAACGTACGTTAGGAAATGCTGCTCGATGTCAGTCCTCAGGGTCACAAACGCCTAAGTCTCCCACTCGTTTCGTCAACTATCAGATATCGTCGTCTTGTCTTCTTGTCTAAATCCACGCTAACCTAGGGAGAGAAAAAAACATTCTAGAGCCTACGTTAACGTTAGTTTATCTGCTTTGCAAGTTCTTGTTTCAACGTAGTCTGCAGACCTGTTCAGCGTTCTTGTATGAGGTAGATCCATATTAATTCGCGGTCTAGCCGCCAATATCCTCTTTACACAAAATTGTCGGTGCGCGTTTCCATGTCAGGTCCTCGAAAGTGCGCGTGTTCACCTTCACTTCACCGTTTGCTCCAGGTAACCGCGCTTTGACAATTTTTGAACGTCCATAACGGCCATTGCGACTCTGCGTCTTCTCTTCCGTAGCTCCAACATCGGAGCACACGGCGACTCAAGACTTCGTCAACACTCGGAACCAGGATGTCAGAGGCTTTCGTACCTTGCAGCGACCTCCCCGGAGATCTTAGCAAATGGCTTGGCCCCGAGCAGATATCGCTGGAAGTAGGCTATGGCAGCGATAGCGAAGTGTTCGACGCGCCGTTGAGACAACTGCGCAATACGTCTGACTACTTCTTCGATCAGTGAGTCCACATCATCTGTTCTCTTATCACTTCATCTTGGAGACATCCAGCACAATATCACATAAGTGTCACCAAGCGAACTCGTACTGACATAATCTAGACTGGACGACTTATCCGAGTTCTTCAGCCTGCCCGATGTATCACCACGCAATTTTCGCATCTACCTCGACTTCCTCAAGACCGGCTACCTCCACCAGCCCGATTCGGACGAGACCATGGATCAGAGAATCTCTTTCGGTAGACTCATCCATGTCTTCATGTTCGCCAACGAATTAGGGATCATTCTGCTCCGAAATGCGGTTCTAGACGAATTCTTCCTGCGCATCTACGATGACCCCGACGATCTTCCATACAAGTGTATTTTCAACATATACAAAGCCACCACCCCAGCCTCTTCACTACGTCACCTCGCTGTCGATGTCACAGTGAAGATTGGAAAGAAGGCGGATGTCAAAGAATGGATGCACGACCTGCCGAAACAGTTCTTGATGGACTGCTTGACTTCCGCAAGCGAAGATAGGATCGTACCGTTTCCCAAAAATCTTTCTGAAGATGATATTATGGAACAGCTGGAGGCAATGAGGAAAGCGATGTGTGAAGTGTTCCATGTCCACGATTCTAAGCCAGATGATCAAGAATTGGGGTCGCAAGTTGGAACTTCCGTTCGTACAGAGGACAGCCGCCGACCCGGAAGAGGAGCGGAGAGAAAAGGAAAGGAGGCTGAAGAGGACGCAGAAGATGAGGCTCAAGCTCAGAATGTGGACTCAGAGTTGCACGAGACGTTTGATGAGGAGTCCGCTGCGAGGATGGAGTATGTCATGGGGCCGTTGCCTATCAGAGAGAGGCATTAGATGTCCCTCTGTAGCCCGTATATCCTCCGGATGGCCCGGACTGTACTTTAGACTTGCTAAAGTACTGTGAATACCCAAATGGATGCTCGAGTTTGCTTCATGATAGTCATGTTGATAGCAAGCCTTCCTCATGATATAGGTGACCCCAATCATTCACACAACCCTTCCTGCTAGTCACATACGCCGCACTACTCCGAACCTCTTCACGAGACACCCAGTCGCGTTGTCTCATCGACTGAGTGAAAGAATCGATTGCACACGGAATCAGGCGGAAATGTGCAAGGTTTAGTTATTGGGTGTTTACCCATTGACTTCTTTCCCACCGTGCACACAGGTAACTGATGGGCGATTGCATCACATATATAGCGGTGCATGAGAGCTCCCTTCACCCCGGGAATCAGCCGCTATATCAGAAGCACTATTCTTCCTCCACTCGAACTCCTCAGTCACATCACCAATAAAGAGCCAATTCAACCCCACTGACACATGTCACTACTAACAACATTTCTTTTGTCATCATGAAGTCTTTATCTGCCATTGCCTTTACCGCTCTAGGCCTCCTGACTTGCGTCGTGCGTTGCCTCCCACCACTTGCAGAGGATCCTTGTATCATTGACTAATGGGACCAATAGAGCAACGCCACGGCCATACCCGCAGACCAAGCCAGTGTTCAAAGATCCGCCGATGGCATGACTACCGTGGAGGTGGAAGTGACCGACGACCGATTTCCTGGCATGACCTTCAAGGGCACAGCAGAATCCGTCTACGCGCAGATGAAGGCACTAAAACCCGAGGCCTTCACCGACGTGAACAGTGCAAACTTGGACAGTGCAGACACCGTTCAAGAACGCTCTGTGTATGAAAATGTAAGTCACCTTGACTCTCGTACTATTAGTAACGCATATTGACTCTCTTGCGAATAGGTCAACTGTGAGTGGGGCGGACACATCCTCGGACAAAAGTCTTGTCAGGACGGGATGCGTCACTTGCAAAAGCTCGACCGCTCCTGGTGCTGCGTCCGTGGCGAATTTGAACACTGCGCCGTTGTGAGCTGCTCGTACAAGTGCGGTATCTACTTGTGCAACAAGGTATGTTTCGCTCACCAAGCTTCCAAGGCTATTCGAACGACGAAGATTGATTCTAACTCCTTGTTTTAGCGCAACACCGCGTTCTGCGCTGCCTGTGGCGATATCGCCGCTGACATGGACAAGATCGAGAATGCCTGTAGCTTTGATTGGCCTGGACTCCAAATTGCGGCTGGCGCAGTGGATTTTGATGACCACTTCACCGGCAGGAAATATAACGGAGATTGTTAGAGCATGGCTATTTTATGTCCCTTGGTAAGAATTGGAGGCTTTTGCGAAGATCTGGAAGTTTGATACTTCCGCGGATCGGATACATTGTTGTGTTCAGAGTAGATCTTGGTCTAGGGCGTCCTTGCTACACAGTCATCTGACTTAAGATACTGTAACAGTAACTCTGGGTTCAACATGACCTTCTCCAACTTTTCTATCATCTCCGCCTTACTGCCACCTTCCCCCAGTATCTTTCTGATAGCCGAAGAACTAACCTCTTCTCTCTTCTCATCACCCTCAGTATCTCTTCCACTACCCAAAAACGTCACTGTACCCCCAGTCTTCTTGTGGCAAACCCACGTCGGCCCCACTCCCTCATGGCATCTTACCAGAATTTCATGCAGCAAGTTGTCTTGCCTGGATCTAACATGCGCCTCGCCTTCCAAAGCAGCATGCCCACCGCAGTACTCTTGGATCCGTAGAGATATGCGACATTCGTGACTCGCGCCTCCGCATTCATAGCTGAAGTCTCCCTTCCTGCTGGTTGGTGTAGAGATCAAGCGCCAAGATCTACATCCAGGTAACCGTCTGGGCGGACGCTTTGGACCCTTGAACAGACTAGATGCCCGGGTAATGTCGCTGGTGATTATTTCTCCCCATCCTGAGATCCAAAAGGGCTTCGATTCCACTTTCTCGCGTTCGAATTTATCGCTTCCAGCTAGGACTACAAAGGAAACTTGAAATCCGTCTTTCTTCGCTTCTTCGATCAGAGTAGTCCCGTATCTTTCCAGATCTGTGCGATGGCCTTTGTAGAACCAAGTCCAGCGCTGCAGTAGGTCGTTTTGTAGTAGCGCGATTCTTTGTTCTTTCTCGGTGGCGAAGACTTTTCCGTTAATCATAGCGCCGTCTTTCGCTTTGAGTCTGTCGCGTAGTGGAAGTAAGACAACGGCGATGGTGGTGGAGGAGCTGCGTAGGAATGTGTGGAAGGCCAGTTCGATGTGACCAAGATGCGGTGGGTTGAAGGAGCCAGTGTACATTATGATCTTGTTCTCGCGATTGCGATGGAGTACTGGCGCATGCTTTGGTGAGGTGAAGTACGAGTCGGAAGGGGCTGGGAGCGATATGGACTTTGAGGCTAGGCGGATGTAGTATTCCAATGGGGCGGTCGCTGATTCTGAGTACGGGCTGTGTACGTCGGTTGATTTACGCTGGGATGTATCCACAATCGACTCCTTGAGTGACGGGTCTCGTGACTCGCAACTAGGCTCGCGTTGTCTTTTGCGCGAGATCTGCGGTAGAGGGCGAAGTGACTGAGCAGCGTCAGAAGGATCTGGCGATACGTCTTTCGCCGGTAGCTTCTCATCATGTCCGGGTACCAGTGTCTCATCTTTTCCTGCAGGATCTTCGTGGATGATAACATGCGAAAGCGCAACATTCGCTTCGCGCCTTTGGCGCTCCTTCCTCTTCTGGCTCACCTTGTCTTCTTCACATCGACGCATGGCGGTTATGATGAACATTGGTGGGAGTGGAGGGTGCGGACGCGTCCCTTGCAAGATCAGCCGTTTGTATGACAACGAAAGTCCAACCGCGGTGAGCGGCCGATTGCTCGTTCCGGAGTCTGCGCACCACACGACCACTGGACAAGTTGGACAGGAAATCTTTCAAAAAGCCGGTGGGAAGTCTTTCAAGCGAGCGCGATATGCTACTAACGAAACAATCGTTCTTCTATAGAAGTCAACATAGTACACCGAATGTCGGGTTACTTGCAGGGATAAGTTCGGCCCACGTTTGTACGTTACCCTCCCACGGTTCAGTTTGATTGACCCGGATCACTCATAGGTCACGACTGGACCACCAGGCAACTCATCGAGCCATCCTTCAACCGGCTCCTTCACAGCCTGTGGTACCCCACACTTGGTCGACACATCGGCAGCCTGTGTCGTCAACCCCGTGCAGGTGTTCCCGAAGCAGCGTTGGTCCATCGCTTTCTGCAGCGCACCCTCTTTCCAGCCAAAGACATAATCGCCGTGCTGGCCATAGCCAGTCCTATACATGATTAGTGTTGTTCCCCCACAGCCGCTGCAGGTCACTCACGCATCACCCATGCTGTAGACAAACGGCTGCGACCCATCCTCAGGCCAGACAGACACGTCATTGAAAGGCGTAGTATCCCACATGACCTCGTACATGAGCTGAGGCATCTTCACTGGATGAGTCGATGGGCAAGGACCGCCAGACTCGAAGGATCCAGATGTAGGGTACGCGACATGATCTTTGTGGTTCGGAGAATCGACGTTCTTGCCATCCCAGCATCTGTTTCCAAGATCAGCAATATGCGCTAAGCCAGGTAGGTAGAGTCCACAAACGTTGGGAATGTAATAGTCGTTCTGATCCCACCCCCACACATGCCCGGTGGCAAGCTCGCTGTGTCAATTTCTCCGATACATGGCGCCCCACCAAAAGGATCTTGCTGTTTGTTCGTGAAACAGCGATGGCAGAGCTGTTTCTGCTGACCCTCCTTAGCTCTCAAGCCTGGATCACCAACCAGCATCCTGAAACCCTTGGGAAACGCGGTCACCGTACTCTTTCCGTCGTATGGCGGGATGTAGTATACCGTAACGCCTTCTCTGCCTTGTAGACCCAAGTTGACCATTTGTGGGACGCGTTGGAAGGTTCCGTTACGCGCTTTGAAGTAGAGATTTGCGGTCCAGTAGTTTGATAGGTCTTCGGCGAAATCGCAGGTTGTGCAAGTGGCTTCCGTGCTGGGGTCAAGGTCGAGCGGTGGCATAGAGACATTGAAGGCGTTTCCGCCGACGATCTGGTCTAAACAATGACATGCAAATTTAGTATACGTACTGTAGCAAGGTAGTATATGGGCATCGCTTACGCATGTGTGCTGAAGGTGCAATGCCGGGTTGGACAAGTGGGTCGATACGGTCGTAGACTAGTTGAGAGCACTGGAAACGTAGCATCGCCGCTGTTGCAAACTGTCGGGCCTCGAGGTCGTGAGTCGGCGATGCTGCGACATTGTGTAACAAAGAGGTGAGCGTGAGCGTGAGCGAGGACCAGTACATGCTGACGATCAAGTGGTCTGACAACGAGAAAATGGAATGTAGATGTTGGGAATCAGGGAACGTGCTGTTGTGGCACATGAGTCTCATAATATATCATGAATGACGTTCGAAGCAAGTCTCCACATGGAACTCACCCCACATCATGTTCACGGTTCGCCATGTCGGGTAGTTTCATCGAAGGATCCTTTCCTATAGAAGGTTCTAAAGTCAACTGCCGTATATGCTCCTGTTGATTGCTTGTATAAATATGTGGGTTGACCAATCGGATCCTAGCAAGTATCCTGGGCGGTTACCGACAAAGTGAGCATGCAACAAGGGTGGATCAGTCAGTGGCCAGTAGAAACTTGAGTTCCCTCATGGCCTGGGCATGGATTGCGGAATGCATGGGGCCCACTAGGTTGTGCTCCTGGATTGCTGGGATGACGTAGTGGCGAGCGGTGCCCCTGGGTGGGTGTCGTAGGATGCCGGTCTTGAAGAGGATGCCGAGACGCATTATCCCGCACGCAACGCAGAGTGCTGTATTGAAGGAGTGGTTCCAGGTTCTCGAATCAGCGTTCAATTGAACCAGAACGGGATGAATGCGTTAGTATTTGAGACTGGATTGGCGATGGAGCTCAAAATCAAAGTAGCCTAGAATGATAACTGGGTATTGAATTGACAAAGAGAATCCCATTGGGTTGTATGTACATGTCAGTTGAATTTGCATACAATTTACCAGCCCTCACCGGGCTTCCTTGCCTATACGCTGTTAGCAATAGTCCACACCGAACCATAATGCACTTACCAGCAATGCACCCTTTCCACCCAGCTCAGCCTCCAGACCATCTGGGTAAGTCTTGGGCGCACTAAGCTTGTCGGGGTAGAAGGTACCAACAGCCGCGCAGAGTCCGAAGACAGAGGCGACGAAGGTGCCCAGTAGGACGAAGCCCCATTGGGGGGTGAAGTGGTTGTAGTCGTGGAGCGCTAGTACACCCATGATATCGTTGTCCTCGTGGCAGGGCTCGCCATAGTTGCGGCGCTCCTGCTTGTCCCAGTAGTCGCCGTACGGGTCGCGGTTTCCTCGCTTCTCAGCGGGAGGGTTGATGTAGCCGCCGTTCTGTCACCATCAGCACTAGATCCTTCCTGCCTTCTCTAGAAAAAGTGGGCGTACTTGGTTCGGGTCTGTGAGCTCAGCGTGGGCCTTCTCAGCGTCGGTGAGGGCGGTTCGGATTTGGGTGAATTGGGGTCGTGGCCGGGCTACGGCGGGGACGACGGCTCGAGCCAGCGGGCGTGCCGCTACAATGCGCCTGGGAAACATGCTAGGGCCGAGTGAGTATTTGCGCGATGCGTGTCTTTGGTGTCTTCGTACGTTGTGGCGCAATTGCGGGGGTTGGATGGGTTGCAGTATTGATGTGTCGTTCGCGATGAGCTCAGTTGCGGCCCCGGTAATGCTTGGCGGAGAAGTGGGTCTAACTGCTCTGCGTAGTACCACGACCGGTCATGGATGTGACACGAAAGGCGTCTACGCGACTGAGCAACCCGACGCCTGCCTGAAAGAATCTGCGGAGGTTCTAGACAGCCTCAGTCACAGCATTCTCAGACGTGATATCCAGCATTCCGCCGTCGTTCACGTCAAAGGGATGGCATGCGCGCCCGTGCCGGTATTTAGCGTGATCCCTACCAAACATTATCGCCGGCTCTGTTTTTACCATCTCACAACTTCGACATAACACCGCATCATCCCAACGCGAACCCGAATTTGAAATCCGACCCCGTCACCGTCACCAGCACGCGTCAGGCTATCTTGCGACCCCGAATTCGAGCTGATATATGTCGATTTGGCCGCGCGCCGGGTGGTCAACAGGCTCCCCAGGCCGCCTCTCTCGCCCTTCCTGAATGGAAGAAGTTACCGCCGCGGATCGCGACATCGACTCCATCCCACCACGCGACTCGGCCGCCGCACACAACCCATCCGACATCACACACAATGGCGAACAGAGCGAGAACGACAGCGCACCTGTGATCAAGGAGGAACATCCGCCGGCACCTGTAAATGGCGATGATGGTGGCGTCATTGAGCGGCCGCCAAAACGGCGGAAACTCGAAGACACCACACCGCGCCGCTCAGCATCACGCGCCGCATCGCCGCCCTGGAAGTCATTCGTGGCTGATGGACCGACGACAGTCTTCGAGAATGGCGTCAGGAAATCATCACGTGTGAGCAAGGATGCTGCACCGCCAACGCCGGAACCTGTAAAGCGGAATTCTCGCCCGGCCAGCAAGGCGACGCAGACCAACGGCACCCCTAAGAACGGCGTCAAGCGAGAGTCGCGCAATGGCTCAGGACCCATGTCTGTCTCGAAAGGGAAGACGCCATCCACCATCACCAAAAAGGTGTCCGCACAGTCTCTGGCAACGCCGGCGCGCAAGTCTGAGCGCCAGAGAAAGCCTCCAGCACTTGCGACAACTTCGCCCGTCACGTCGCCAGCACTGCAGAATGGGTCGCCCGAAGGCACGCGCAAGCGGGTTGGGCGCTCTCGGAGGGGAGCGCAGCCACTTACCGATGATCTAGCTGACGAGCCCATGGACGATGCCGAATCGAACGGACACGACCCCTACGCCGGCCTGTATGGATCGCCCGACGACTCGAACCCATCTATGCCTGCCCCTCGTCTCCGCCTGCGACTGCGAAAGCCCGACCCTCCCAACCGTCATCCCCACCATGCCCCGCCCAAGTCAGAGTACGCGTCGCTCGAAGAGTGGCTAGGACAAGATGACCCGTTAGACGGCGAAGAGGCGCTTCGGATCACACAGGAAAAGGCCGAGGAAGAGGCCGAGCGCCGGCTGCAGATTGTCGAGGCTGCTGAACATGGAGTTCTAAGCCAGGCACGATGCAGCGTATATGCGCCTGAAGCAGCCCCAGAGCCACCGCCACAATACGGACATTGGGACCACGTTGTCGCGCATGCCCTGCACTTCAACAAGCTATTAAAGGAGGAGAAGGCATTCCATCGGCGGACGGCCAAGATCTTGGCCAGAGAAGCATACGACTTCTGGAAGAACAAGTTCAAGCGCAAGAGCCAAGATGAGATCGAACAGGAAGAGACCGAGCGGCAAGTGACGAGATACAAGCAGCTCGTGAAGGATGTCAAGGACGCATGGGGCTTGGTCAGGGTTGAGATCGACAAGGAGCGTGTGGCTAAATATGAGGAGGAACAGTTGCAGCTCGGACACAAAGCCATGGACGACATGTTTAATCAAGCGCAAGAGATTCTGGGTGGTCGTAACGCTGGCGACGGGGCCTCCTCCTTGGTCAGCGAAGATCGTGATTTCGATGAGATGGAATCCGAAAGCGGGGTGTCGCATGCCTCACAACAACAGCACGACGACGATATCATGACTTCCACCTCCGATAGCGAACAAGAGAACGAGCAGGACGAAGATGCGAACCTCACGGCCGAACAACTACGCGAGAAGTACGGACAACTTCCCGATCTCCCCGAGAGCAGCTCCGAGGCAGAAGTCAACTCAAACGACGGCGAAGACGATGACGACGCTGATTCCGAAGAGGGCACTCCTGCGCCAACACCCGATCCCGACCTCGATGTCGACAACACGAACGAGCTTCCAGAGAACCCATTTCAACAGACGAACGGCTTTCACGACCACGAAGAAGATGGGGATAAACAGAAGCCAGACTATATCGATCCTGCTACAGTGGAGCTCGATCAGGTTGATGATGCTTTGCTCGATTCTGAGGACGACAAGGGCTCGGAGTCTGGTAGTGAAGCTTGGTCGAGCAACGAAGGTTCGGATAGCGAGGGTGATGGTCATGAAGAAGCCGGCTCGGAAGAAGACGACGAGAATGAGAGTGAGGGAGAGGACTTAGGCATGATGGGTTTCTTGGCACCTAAAGACATCAAGAAACTGAAAGAGGCCGCCAAGACCGCGATTGACGATGTGGAACCGGAAGACCCGACAACTCAGCCCGAACAAACGAATGGCCATGCTACATCGCCCGCGGAAGTCTACGAGGAGAAGCCACATGTGAATGGTCATGATTCTGTCGCTGAAGTAGACGAGCCACATGTGAACGGGCATTCTGAAACAGAACCTGCTCCTACCGTCGAGGCAGCTGAGTCAACTCCGATGGAAGATGTAGTACATTCCAAAAGCGCTTCTCGATCACGGCATACATCATCCCCACCAAGGACCGAGGTGCCATCCTTACTACGCGGTACCCTCCGAGAGTACCAGCACGATGGTTTGGACTGGCTGGCGAACTTGTACGAATCCGAGACAAACGGAATCCTCGCAGACGAGATGGGTCTGGGCAAGACTATACAGACCATCTCACTTCTCGCCTACCTCGCTGTTCGTCGCGAGATATGGGGACCACATCTAGTCGTCGTACCCACCAGTGTCATGCTCAATTGGGAGATGGAGTTCAAGAAGTTCTTGCCAGGCTTCAAGATTCTGACATACTATGGCGACATCAATGAGCGAAAACGGAAGCGCATGGGCTGGCGCAACACTGGCAAGGACATGTACAACGTCGTCATTACCTCCTACCAGCTCATCCTCCAAGACGCAGCAGCCTTCAAGATGCGTCCCTGGCGTTACCTGGTCCTCGATGAAGCCCACAACATCAAGAATTTCAAGTCTCAACGATGGCAGACTATGCTTAACCTTAGAACAGAGCGACGGTTGTTACTGACCGGTACGCCTCTACAAAACAACATCGATGAGCTTTGGTCGCTGCTCTACTTCTTAATGCCAGCTGGCTTTGCCGGGGAAGGTCGCATCGCGGGACTGGAGGAGTTTACCTTGGCCCTCAAGAATCCTACTTCGCAGATTCTCGATCAAGGTCGGCAGCAGCTTGATGCGGAAGCGCAGAAGGTTGTCAAGCGGCTTCACGAAGTCCTTCGCCCCTACTTGCTTCGAAGGCTGAAATCAGAGGTTGAGAAGCAAATGCCAGGGAAGTATGAGCACGTGGTCTACTGCAAGCTTTCCAAGCGGCAACGGCAGCTCTACGATGGGTTCATGGGCCGCGCCTCGACCAAGGAGATCCTGTCCTCCGGCAACTACATGTCGATTATCAATTGCTTAATGTCATTACGAAAAGTCTGCAATCACCCCGACCTGTTCGAAACACGAGCCATTGTAACGTCCATGGCCATGCCCAAGTCAGTCGCTGCTCAGTACGAGATCAAGGACCTTCTCATCAGGAAGCGTCTGCAAGAGGGCATGGAAGATAAGCAAGTAAATCTAGACGCCTTGAACTTGGTGTTTGCGCGACGGGAACAGACGCAGTTGGGTCATGCTAGACGCACCTACCCTATCCGCGCCACACGGCCCCTGGAGGATCTGATCGAGCGCCAAACACGGCGCATCAACAAACCCATCGACAAGGGCACTTCTTCACTACAAGCGACTATGGCAGCGATGGCGAAGCAAGAGCAAGTGGCCGTTCGGGACCATTTGCAAACATGTCTTAGTCTTACTCGCGCGCGCACCCAGTTCATGCCGATCTACGGAAAGGATATCATTGACGCACTGACCGTCGATTGGCACGATTTTACGTTTGGGGCTATCACTGAAGGGAAGAGAGTGGCTAAGCCTCTCCTCTACCGAACGCATCACACACCACATCCTAACTATCATGGCTTCGGTCAGGCTCAGATGCAGCCAAGACAAGAGGAAGCGATTCACTATGACGTCGTTCAACGGCACCATGGTCTACTCGGATTCAGGTCACCGCGCTCTCATCGTGTCTTGTCTCACTGGCACGATCAACAAATCACCCATTTCTATGATATGATCCCAACATTGGAGCAGCGTGCTGAGGCTATGGAGCCTCTCATTACCCGCTTCACATGTGTTACGCCTGCCGTTGCAGCCGAGGAATTAGCACCTCTGACCCTGTCCAGGCGCGGTGTCCAGCTGATTCGATCGTCGGAGGCAGCTCACCAAAAAGACCCCTTCCATTCTTCGCGCATCCGACAATCGATCGCCTTCCCAGACAAGCGTCTCCTTCAATACGACTGTGGCAAGCTCCAACGTCTTGCAACACTCCTACGAGACCTACAGGCTGGTGGTCACCGTGCGCTCATCTTCACCCAGATGACAAAGGTTCTCGATATTCTCGAGCAGTTCTTGAACATTCATGGATATCGCTACCTACGCCTCGACGGATCTACCAAGATCGAACAGCGTCAGATCCTTACTGATCGCTTCAACAGTGACCCCCGCATCTTATGTTTCATCCTGTCATCTCGATCCGGTGGTCTTGGTATCAATCTCACGGGTGCTGACAGCGTCATCTTCTATGACCTTGATTGGAACCCCGCGATGGACAAGCAGTGTCAAGACCGAGCCCATCGTATCGGTCAAACGCGCGATGTGCACATCTACAAGTTCGTCAGCGAATACACCATCGAAGCCAACATCCTCCGCAAGTCGAACCAGAAACGTCTGCTCGACGACGTCATTATCCAAAAGGGTGACTTCACCACAGACACCTTCAACAAAGTCACCTGGCGCGACGCACTCGATGAGAACCTGGGAATCGACACGAACGACGAAGCGGGTGCAGCCATGGAACGTGTGCTCGGCGAGAAGATTGGACTGTTAGGTGACGCGCGTGTCATGGGTACAGTGGAGGATACCGAGGATCGCACGGCTGCTTCCATCGCACAGAAGGAAATTGTCGATGAGATTCAAGAAGATCAGGTCGACTTCAACGAGAGTCTGAACGCCACGAGAGCCGCCTCGGAAGCCGCTGCTGCCGCCAAAGCGAACGAAGACCTCGACATCGACGGCAACGAGAAGGAGCGGAGGCACGTCGACGAGTACATGCTTAGCCTGTACCGAGAAGAGTATGGCAAAGAACCGTACCGGCCGCCAACGGACCGGCAGAAGAGGAACCGAAAGGGACAGGATCCTCATGTGCGGCACAGAAAGAAGAAATACTAGTAATACGCAATTCTTTCTATTGAGCGACTTTGGGGTTTAGCGAGTGTGTTGGAAACAGGAAAAATCATGTATTAGTAGTTGTACAATCGTAGAAAGAGCGAGTAGCATTTGCATGGTCTGGCGTTTTCTCCGATAGGGAGAAAGAGAAATGAGATTAGTGTACAATCACATCAAAGAAGTACTGCAACTATAGTGAAAGGGTAGGTATGTCTGGCGCGAGAGTTCATTGGTCATGTTGCCAGCATGAACAATGGGGTTACGAACCCGAAGCTACGGAGTCCTTCCTTCACTTATTTAAGCAATCCGACAAAAGAGAAAGAGGCTATGCTGTGTAAGGACAGCTGCGGATGTCAAAGGGTGAAATCCAGAGCCCGCCACTTAGAGTGAACCTTGAGGACTACATCGGTCCGGACGGTGAGTAAGTTCCAACTGTTAGCGATATGTATACTTCAAAGCGAAACACAGACGGTCATCTCTAGTCAACCCGGGTCGTCACCGCCTGCTGGACCCTGACCGTTGCTCCTGCCTTAACCGCTCACTGCCAAGACCGCGCTACTAGGCCCAGTACTTTCCACAGTCACCGGCACATCAGTACAACTACTCATTGAGATACCTGTCACAGCAACCACAATCGCAAGCGATGGCGACTACAGAGAAGAAGGAGAAGCCCAAAAAGGTCACTCCATTGCTCGAGCTGCCCAAATGCTCCAAAACTACTCCCTCACCTGACCCGTAAGCACAAGCGAGGCTATATACAAGAAATTCGCTGACGCACTGAATAGAGATGAATATGGCGACATGATTACCGTTGTGGTCGGTTCCGGTGAGGAGATGCGCAAATTCTACACCTACAAAGGCCTTCTTGCCCACTACTCCACCTACTTCAAAGCTGCCCTAAAAGACGAATGGAGAGAAGGGGCTTCTAAAACCGTCGAACTGAAGGAAGACAATCCGGAGGTCTTCAAAGCCTTCTTCCATTGGATCCACACGGGAAAGCTCTACTTCGCGCTCGACGCTTCAGGGAAAATCCCTCTGAGTCAGATGCTCATTTGCGAGATCTTTGTTTTTGGCGATGCACGCGGAAGTCCTGATCTCTGCAACACCGCAATCGACGTGCTTCTTCAGAAGACACATCAGGAGTGGAGAGTCCCGCTCGCCGAAGCTCCCTATGTGTACCAAAACACCCTTCCAGGATCAGCTCTTCGTAAATTTCTTGTGGATGACGCCGTCGAAACTTATCGATTCGAGAGGCTTTCAGACCCGAGCCAGCGAGAACATGAGTTGCTACGATGGCCCCAAGAGTTCCTTGCCGAGATTGTCGTAGCATTCGTGGCTCTTGGATCGACTCCCATTCCGTCATCGGCAGGTTACGGAACCTTGTCTTACAACAAGAACAACTGGGTTACATACATCAAGCCTTTGATATGTTCAAGGTATCACGATCACCCAGCACCTCCGGCTTGATCGCGTTGATGCCGGTACGACGCTCTATGCGCGCGGAAAATCGGGTTGGAGAATACACGATCGCTCTTGTCTCATAATACAATGGGATAAGGATGCTGGACAACTACGGGAGGGCGGCTCCACGACGCAAGCTTGGATCACCAGGATCTTGATAGTTGGATGAATGGAAACTTGTTGCCCACTCCCTATGGTGATCATCTCAATGAGTGAAACGTGACATCTCTTTCGCACCTCCTCTACCATGTTTCCTATTCTCTCTCTCTGACTCAGTCGCAGCAAGCAAACAGCGGGTGCCGCCCTCTGCAGCCCGGTGTATGTGGTCTCCTGGAGCAAAAATGTCAACCGCACCCAATTCTTCTCATTATAACCCAATTTGACAACCAAAACCTTCACATACGACCATAGGATCTTGAACTCAGCGCTTCCCGTCTGCTCAGCGGTACTTAAGCAAGATACCGGCGCATTAGTACCTGGGTGGGTGACCACCAGGGAATACGCGCTGTTGTATGTTTTTGCCATTCTTTTTGCCCACGGTGGGGAAGGAAACGACGCTCCATGACGGGGCGTGAAGCTGTCACGGCGTCGCCTTGAGTGTCTATTTTTGCACAGAGCGCTGTATCAGGAACTTGACTGGACATGTCGCGGCTCATGTTGGTATCGTGATCTTCAGTCTAGACAGCTGGTGTGGGGGATCTTCGGGCAGGCTCGGCGACGCGACTGCGAAAGCCAGAAGAAGAACTCTGGTGCCTGCCCGCCAGAAATCCCACGTCAACTTTAACTTCTTCTTGCACTACCCACGGAAAGGTGTGTGCTCAACATCTGTTATACACGTCGCAATAGCACTTCTCATATGCGGGACAGCTGGTTCACGTTAGCAGCGGCGCAACGAGACTTCGATCGATTCAGTACTTACTAAACGGGCTCCTGCCCAAACAGAATATGCCAAAGGTACTCGAACACCCTTCCGCTTGTCTCGTCCTTCAGCGGAGTTTCCATCAACCACGTGTAATACCTTTGGTACTGGTCCAACGACCGCTTTCGTACTTGCTCGCTCGACACGGCGAACTGCGCGCAGCAAGGCGTCGCCAGTATATGTGGTACATCCGTATTGTTGAACAGGTCTCGCCACGCGTCCGGCATCGCTGCTTCGATCGTTCGATGCTCCTCAGGCGGATCTCGGAACGGCATCACTTCGTGCGGACAGCCGGGATCGTTGACGCAACGCAGATTCGCGTAGCCGTTGCTCTGGATGAAGTTGACGTTGAGGCTTTGCAGAGAGACGACGTTGGAATGTTCTTGGTTGTCGGTATGCCATGCAATCGGATAGCCGTCCTTGTGTGGATGAATGAACGCAATTGTTGAGGGTAGGTTGTTGTAATTCTGCACGATGTATGCGAGGTACGCATTTGCTTCCATTCCTTTGTTCCGGAGGGTGCGGAGAGTGCTGTTAGTCATCGGATCTAGGGTCGATATGTTATGTGGAGTTTCAGTGTCGATGTCGTAAATGGCTGCTTGCCAGTCTGGTAGATCGGTTTGCACCCAGTCTGTTTCATCGGTGGGAAGCTTTGCCATTACCACGACGCGATCAGGTAGGGATGGAGTAGGCGTCGCGACAGCAGTACTTTGCGTCGATGTGCTTATATGTTGAGAGGTGGTGGAAGTCGATGGCATTTTCTCTTTCGCGCCTGCATTCGCATTCTCTTGCTCAAATATCTCTTGCTTTTCTTCTGCTTCCGTTGCCTCATATCGCCATGGCTTTTCATCAACGCTCGGCTCGGCCGGTCCTCTTTCGGCGACATTGAAATGGGCGTCAAAGAGATACCAGGAGCAGAGCAGGAACACTGCCAACACCAAAAACTCGATTTGTCTACGGGAACGCATCATCGCTTGATGGCAAGTGGGTCGAGTGCACGAGAGGTAATGAGATCGGGCATGCGACAGCTGATTCCAAGAAGTTGTTCGGGAAATAGTATTGTGAGCGCGTGCACAGGCGATATCGAGCGCGTAGAAAGATTGCCGATTACCGGATCGTGAAAGCAACTGCGCCGTGCAGTCTGAAGCACACACACAGAGGTATCGTGAAATGCGACAGAAAATGGAATCTTCCGTCGCAGCTGGCAATCTACCGATGCGACATTGCGGCACAGCTCCTTTAGTATCAAGACACGTACAAGGAGTTGCGCGCGGTTATGCCATCGGCGCTAAGCGGCGCGCGCTGGTTGGTGAATTTGTGAGGCTCACGTACATGTACGCTAACCCCATGTGATTGCGATGCAGCAGGGCATGAACTGAGCGTAGTACAACACCAAATTCGGTCAGATATGCTACACGACTCGTTTAAGCGCTACTGCCTGAAAGTACCTTACAGCCTTGCTGTTCCCCTACTCCCGCTGTTTTCAGCTTTCCAGTCCTCCCGTACGTCGTCACTTCCGAATTTGCAACACCAAACGTTGCAATGGGTCTCCCGGTAGGCCTGTTCTCGTTATTTCTAGGGATTCTACACTTTGCGATCTTTGCGAAAAGTCAGTGTCAGCCACAGCCTATTGTCGCACCCATCCAGAATGTGTCTTTACCCAACGGGGCCTCCGTGAGAGGGATCTCCATGACAGTCGGTTCTAATGACCAGAACATCTCATTTTTCGCCAGCGGGTAAGTCTAATTGCATCACTCAGCTTGAGAATTCCCCATAGCTAACTGGCAATCGATAGCGATTACAACGAGACCTACATCTACGGAACCGATGGACGTTGCACAAAGGCCTACTCATCTAGAGCATGCGTGACATTCCGTGGCGGCGCATACGATGCATCAGAATCTTCTACGGACAAGTCAATCGGTGATCGAAAAGACAGCGACGGCTTCAAGGCCGACTGGATAGAAGACACTCTCAGCTTTGGCGATAACACCACGCTTTCTACATTCGGATTCGGCGTTCCGGAACAGGATCTCAACCAAGCTTTCACCAGCCAGTCTCAACTTGGACTAGGCAGCAACTCGTCCTTCCTGAACGCACTCTTATCCGCCGGTGATATAGGCACGAAAGCATACTCAATGTTTTGGGGGCTGGTCGGTGGCCCTGTGGAGAAGCAGACGCGGGGCTCGCTGGTTCTCGGTGGCTTGGACAGATCATTAATCACGGATGAAAACGACAACTTCACGGCCTCGCTATACCATGGCGGTAAATGTGGAACGGGTATGGTAGTAACCATTGGCGACATCCTTCTCAACTGGCCCAATGGTACCGATGTGAGCGTCTTCATGGGTTCACAATCAGCGGCTATGCAAGCATGTATTAGTCCCAGTTTTGCAGGGCTGATGTCTCTTCCACTGAGCTACTACAATAACTTTTGGTCGCTCGCCGGTGGAACGCCACCAGATGACAAGACGGAGGCGAGAAGCCTTGGTATCAACTACTTCACGATGCTCTTTGAGCCAAACAACGTGTAGGTGTAATGATAATTCTTTCCCAAAGATAGATAGCTAACGCTCAAGGTGTAGTTACTACGGTGGTCTAACGATCCAACTCCAAAACAGCATCTCAGTAAAGATCCCCAACACTGAGCTAGTCGTTCCCGATACATATATCGCCTCCGATGGCGCGGTTCAGACGAATACATCGGTCCGCAACGTCGTGATCAACTCTCTTCAATTCGAGAACGACAACGATTTACCAGTCCTTGGCCGCCTTTTCATGAGCTCTGCCTACCTAATGGTCAATCAAGATGCCGGAATGTTCTCCGTCTGGCAAGCAAACACCGGATCAAAGACTTCCGACATCGTCGCAGTCGATAAGCAAAACAATGTGGTCAGCGAGTTCTGCGCGAACTCTAAGGGGGGCTCGCCTAGCGCTACATCCTTGCCCACGTCTTCCGCCACATCCCCGCCACTAAAAGAAACGTCGAAATTATCAGGTGGCGCGATAGGCGGCATAGCTGCTGGTGCAGTGGGCGGTATTGTCTTGCTGGGCGCCATTGGCTTCTTTTTGTATCGTAGACGGCGATCAACTGGCGCTGCAACGGAGGTGGCACAAGAACAAGAATCGCAAACAGCAGATGTGAAATTACCGACGTATAGTGAGCTGCCAGTAGCCGCTCATGAGCTTCCTGAAGCCCGGTATCATGTAGCAGAGCTGGATGGTAGAGCTGTTGACGGTAGTAGATATCAGTACAGAAATTAATCTCTTAATGTATATATAGCCTTCACTCATATTACAGTTGAATAATTTGATGGTAAATGAATGATAAATTGAGGTATAGACCGAAGTCACAGCAAAGTCTATGGACAAGAAGGTAACGTGGTATCAAGAAGGTAAAAGGTAAAAAGGTCGTAACTCGTGATGCGTCTATCAAGACAGCAAACTTCTAAGCAGTGGCGAAGATCTTGCCAATGCTAGACAGGCTCTGGCCATCAGCAGAGATGAGGTACTTCTGGTCGGTGCTAGGGGCGACCATGTGGT
>Ga0265797_10001638_pt1 | contig 39199 bp, 31 predicted proteins | sample P2T30metagenome_FD_192433 | JGI IMG/M metagenome (GOLD analysis project Ga0265797, IMG submission 192433) | Plant litter microbial communities from East Loma Ridge, Irvine, California - P2 T30 | ecosystem: Environmental > Terrestrial > Plant litter > Unclassified | place: USA: California...
AATACACCGAGCGACACTGACTTGTTCTAATTTGATTTGTCGGACATCAACAATTAACACGTCCTACAGATCAAGCTGGAACGATGCCAATTCTACCAACCCATGTTTCTGCAACTCGGCGGCCAATGAGGCTATTCGCTTCGTGTCTTTCTTCTGGCTGATTGTCCGCGGTATGAAGCCGAGAGGAATGTACGCAGAAGGACGCTGGTAGCCCGGCACGCTCAGCTCCATCTGTTCTCGCAGTCTCCTCTCGTAACTACCCGCATACTGCGCATACTCATCTCTGGACAAGGGTCCTTCGATGGAAGGAGCGTCCGCCACGTGGTAAGCCAGCACCAACGACGGTGTCACCCCTTCTCCGAGCTCGTGCACGAACAAATGGGCAAAGTCGATCTCTGGGATCTTGAGAACTGCTGCTTCGGTTTCGGCTCGTTCGATGCGTAGGGAGAAGATCGAGAGTCGGTCGTCGAGTCGGCCTTCGATATAGCAGCGCCCTTCCTTGTCCTTCCATCCCAGATCCCCGGTCCGCATCGCCCAGTGTTCTTCCGAGTACTCGCTCGGAGGCGCAGCGAAAGCAAGCGAGTCGACGCCCAGGTAGCCTTCAGTGACTTGAGGCCCGCTGATCACAATCTCCTTGGTTTCCTCGTCGACTGCCACGAAGTTCTCGCCAAAGGGCGTCCCAAGAGGAATTTCGGCCATGTCTTCCGGGAACTCTGCCGGACACTCCCACGCAATGTTGGCGATGCCGGTCTCGGTGAGGCCGTAGCCATTGAAAAGCCTGGTTTTCGGAAGTCGTTTGCTCCAGTCGCGGAATTGCGCTGGCGACGTGCTCTCCCCTCCACTGACCAATACCTCGAGCTTTGCCAGCGCTTCGATTGGAATTGTCTGCAACAGCGAGGCCGGGCTCACCATTGATGTACATATCTTCTGCTCAATCGTCTGCGCGATCCCCAGGCCCGACAGATCTTGGGCGAAGCATGCAGTCCCGCCGTGAAGAAGAGGGCCGAAGAGATCTAGGTTCGCCACGTCCCAAACGTAAGGCACGGCGTTGCAGACTCGCGTTGTCGATGACATCCCGAACGCCGCCGTGCACGCTTCGAGAGAGGAAGCTAGCTGTTTGTGCCTGTAGCCCGTCGCTTTGGGCGGGCCAGTGGACCCGCTCGTAAATAGGATCAGAGCGAGGTCTTGCCACGAGCTGACATCGCTCGAGCTGCGGTCCTCCGACCTGATAGACTCGACAGACCGAACCGAGATGTCTGAGGTGTTGCCAACAGCTTCCGCTCTGCATCGATCGACCTCTTCGGCTCCGTGAAGAAGGAGTTTCACGCTTTTGCCAATCGTTCGGCATTGCGCGCTGAGTCGCTCTTCGGGGAACGTTGGGCTGAGGGGGACGTAAGTGGCTCCTAGCCGCATTATAGCCAATGCCAGCGCGACTGCGTGGACGGACTTGCTGGCAAACACCAGGCATACGGCGTCTCCCTTTTGGATCCCGGTGGATGTGAGTCCGGCGACATAGCGGTCGGTTAGGTCGTGTAGCTCTGAGTAAGTCGTTCCGTCGACTGCTTCGTTGGAGGGGTATTTGAGTGTGCTTTTCTTGATCAAGGCCGGGAGTGTTGCTTGGGTTTTGGTCATCTCGTTGGTGGTAATCAGGATCAGTGATCGTTTCAGATGAGATTGGTAAAGGGAAGTGCTTCTGTTTGTTGGCGTAGGGACGAATGTCCTCGCAGCGATCGAAGAATGTATCAACAATGCGATCGGATGATCTGCATGTTATTCTTATGGTTCCGGTATTGTGGTTTTTACCTTGAAGAGAGACTCGGTATCAGTGGTGGGTCCCGGTTTTCTTTGGCTCTCGGGGGTGCTCTGATGATGACAAAGGGCAAGGTAGAGGTGTCAGTAGCTCCAAATTGATCTGCGTAACCTTTGGAAACCTAATCATCGATGATCTTCCATTGTGCAATTTCTTCGAACGGAAATAGGACCCACATTTGGCCTGGAATGGATCAGGATACATCACGTCAATGTTGACCCTTCCAACAACACAATTTTCTTGTGGAGATAGCGAGGAAGATGACCTTTCAAACAACAAGCAACATGGAAGATACGAAATGATGAAGCTATTTACAAGCCCTTGATGGCTAGATCTCCACTTTTGAACTCTTACTTCTAAGTACAGGCCCCAACTTCCACAGCGAAACCGACAGTCCGCCAATGATCAAAGCCACGAGCGCCAGCACCGAATTGCCCCAACCCAAGCCCAGCTCGTCGAAGAGACTGTCAGCGAAAAGCGGAAAGCCAAAACCTGCCAGGAACCGCATCACGTTCATGCCTGCCATCGCCGAAGCGGCAAACCCACGCTTCCCGTAGCAGTCGAGGATGTAATGTTGTATCGCGATCAGAGGAGCCAAGATTCCGGCTCCAACAAGGAAGAGCCCAATGTCTGGCACCAGCCAGAACACCTTGTACTGTGCGGTCCATCCGTAAAGAAGGAGTCCGGCAGGTAGGATCGATCCACTCGCTGCGAGATAGGGCATCCTTGCCTCGGGAAATGTCCCGTTTTTGGACAATTTCTTGTAGAGTTTGTCCATTGCTTTGCCGCTTACCAGGACGCTCAGGGTGAACCCTAGGAGCATTGCGAGATAATGGAGGGTTGAGATTCCGACGGATTGGTTGTAGGTGTTCTTGAAAGTGCTGGAGATGGTGGTGAGGAACAGGTAATAGATCCCGAAGATGATCGCTGCATACGCTGCGAGGACTTGGATGATGGGTTGGGTTGCGAGTAGGTGGAAAGGTCTCTTGAACGCCCGGGGTATATCGAGGAGTGATGGGCGTTCTTTACGGTTGAGCTTGGGGGCGTACGTCTCTGGGAGAAGGATTGCCACTACAACAAGGACAACGGCTGTGGCAATTGCGCAGACGTAGAACGACCACCGCCAGCTGTTGATGGATTGAAGGATCCAGCCACCGACGATTGGTCCGAGCTATCGAAAAACAGGTCAGCTCGTTGAAAGACCAAATGCAGAGCGGAGTGTACGAACCGCAGGCCCGGCCAGTTGGAGACCCATATAGACAGCCATCGCCGAACCTCGCTCCTGGGGCGAGTACATGTCTCCAATCATAGCTGCACCAACGGCCAAAGGAGCACACCCGCCCAGACCAGAGAGCACTCGGAACACTATGAATTGGCTACTGTTCTGTGCGACACCACATGCCACAGTGAATGCCAGAAACAAAAATGCGGACAGCAATAACACCGGCCGGCGACCTACCACTTCCGATGTAGGTGCCAAGGTCAGTGTACCGATGGCGTAAGGCAGAACAAATGCCGAGAGCAGGAGCTGTAGACAGGATTGTCAGCATTCTCGCTGTAAAGTCGTGATACTTGTGTCACTCACATTGCGCTTCACAGATGATGTGATGCTGAACTCCTCGGCGATGATCTCCAGAGACGGTGCTACCATTGACGAGGCAAACGGTTCCAGAAATGCCAAAACTCCAATGCAAGCTGTCGCTTTTAGCCGTGAGGCGTTTGACCAGCACCGCGGATCGTTCGTTGCATCGCCGTTGTCGACTTCGCCGTGTGTCTCCTCATACTCTTCTTTCAAGTTGCCATCGTCGCTCTCTTGCTGCTTCTGAGACTCTGACATAGTGAGCTGTTCGCGACCCAGTTTCGAGTATGCAGTCCATGTGTGATGATGTAGCAATTGCTCGTTGGGTGTATTGTGATCTCAGAGTCCATGCAACATCGACGTCGTCCTGTACTACCGCGCTATGATGGATCATGATGCACACTCGGGCCAAGGGCGGTTCGCGTCATCCGGACTAAGACTTCTTGTTATCAGGCCATCTTGAACGTTTCTGCATATACTCGATTGGGGTTTCAGAGGAATGATACCTCATGTCGTGATCGGAGACCGGCCCGTGAGGTACAGTATGAGACCCACATCAAAGCCAATTGTCGCTCGGACGCTTGATTGGCCCGGGTGACACATGCATGCATCAAAGGATCCCGTCCCAACTTGCATCACGCTATATCGAGTAGATCAGTGGATCTTGTAGATCTTGAGCTTAGGCACTCTTTGCTTAAGATGCATCCACATCTTTAAACAGCAGACCGACCGTCGAAGTAAATATTACATTTTCGACTTACGCAAGAGTAACGAAGTCTATTCATCGATATCCTTCGTAGACAGATCTTATCGACAAATTATTCGGATACTATCAAACATGGCACCTGCAGCTACGGTCATTGACGAGAGCAATCTCATTATCGATCACAAGCCCAATAAATATGAATCCGCCGCGACGAGGTTGCGAAACAACTTGGAGACTGGAGCCGGACTGATCGTTTGTCCTGGCGTTTACGACGGGCTGAGTGCAAGAATCGCTCTAGACGTTGGATTTGATGCATTGTACATGGTACGTCCGCTTTGTTACGACTACAAGTTCAGGGAAGACGCCGGACAACTTACGACGATAGCTGACTGAGTTCGGACAGACAGGAGCCGGCACCACGGCTTCCAGACTAGGCCAGCCAGATCTTGGAATTGCCCAGCTGGCAGACATGCGCGGAAACGCCGAGATGATCGCAGGCCTCGACATGCACACGCCTTTGATCGCAGATATGGACACCGGCTTCGGAGGTCCGATGATGGTCGAACGCGCGGTAATCGAATATGCCCGCGCTGGCGTCGCTGCTTTCCATATTGAGGACCAAGTCCTCCAAAAGAGATGCGGGCATCTCAGCGGCAAAGAAGTCGTGGGCGTCGACGAGTACGTGTCCCGAATCCGTGCCGCGAAGCTCGCGAGAGACAAAATCGGCAGTGATATTGTTATAATTGGTCGCACCGATGCTTTGCAGAAGCATGGGTATGAGGAAGCGATTCGGAGATTGAGGGCAGCGTGGGAGGCGGGTGCTGATGCTGGGCAATTGGAAGGAGTGACAAGCAAGGAGATGGCCAGGCAGGCCGTCGAAGATCTGAAGCCTTTGCCGCTTCTTCTCAACATGGTTGAGCATGGTGTGACACCTATCATCACCACGATGGAAGCGGAAGAGATGGGTTTCCGCATCATGATCTTCTCTTTCAGCTGCCTAGGACCGGCGTTTATTGCAATCAGGCAAACGCTGGAGAAACTCAAGTCGGAGGGAGTTACAGGGCTTCCTCAACAGGCAAAGCCGAGGACTATCTTTGATGTCTGTGGGTTGCAAGAGAAGATGGAGATCGATGAAGCCGCTGGAGGGAACATGGAAAAGGCTTGAATGGACTGAGTTGATTGGTAGCTGTGAGTCCCATGAGTGATGACGAATATTCAAATTGCGAGTTAATCTTAAGTCTTGTTCTACCTAATGCATCGTCCTCTCCTCCAAACGTTTATCCACTGGAAGACCAGGTCTTGACGCCGAACTGAATACCGATTGAAATAATCTGCGCGAGCCAAAGTGCTTTGCGAAAGAGCAGCTGATCTTGTTCATCGAATGAGCGGCGGAGGATGTCTTCGGCTCTGTCGCAGTCAACAAAGCCCAAGTGTACCAAGTTCTTCCGATTGATAAGGGAACAGAGTTTTTGGTGCAGTGGCCCGCCTTTTTTCCACTTGAATGGCGCTGCGAAAGCATGTTTGCGACGCTCGTATACTTCTTGCGTGATGTACGGTACTGCCGCTTGTCGGAAAAGCCACTTCTCGACGGGTGGTTTTTGCCCGTCCAAACGGACAAGCAGGTCGACCGGCAGAGTGCTTGCGAAATCGGCAAGAACGTGGTCTAAGAAGGGTGGTCGAGACTCGACACCGTGTGCCATCTCTGCGCCATCACTAATGGCTGCGATGACCATATTGGGTAAGATGGTCTTGTTCCATGCCAGCATACCGCAACGCAAAGGGTGATATGTTGCCATCTCTTCAACTTCCTCGCTGTCGAAACACTCGTGTATAGCTTTGAAGGGATCGTTGAGTTGTCGCACTTCATCCTTCAACCATTCGTCGTGTGTCGAGACTGCAAGATTGCAAAACGATGGCGGCAGGTTTAGGACTTGGGCATATTTGCTCACATGCCGTTTATCGTCGACCGCTTCTGCGCCAAACCACTCAGCTTTTGCGAAATGCTTTGCCTTGAGTGTCTCGCGATCTTCGCTGCTAGCATTCAACAAGTGCTGTGCACGTTGTTTGTCGTCCTCCAAGAGTCTATCGGCAACGAAGAATGGATATCCACCAAACAGCTCGTCGCCACCATCGCCGTTGAGCACAACCTTGAACCCGCGGCTTGAGATGTGTCGGCTCAAAGCCTTCTTTGCGATATGCTGCAGATCCCACATAAGAGCTTCGCCTTTCCAGCATGCCTCGTCGAATTCATCGGCCAGAGTTTGTTCGGTGACGACGACCTTTTCGAGCGGAAGTCCTAGATGCTCCGCAGTCCTAGTCGCAATGCTAGACTCATCAAGCTCGCTGTCGTCCGGAAACGCGATCGTAAAGCATGTCGGCAAAGGAGGTGCTTTGCCTCCGGTCGCCTCAAGACGTTCTCGCGCCAGGTGCGAGGCAATTCCAGCTATAGTACTGCTGTCAACGCCGCCGCTTAAAAGTATGCCGACGGGGACATCAGTAGAATTGAGACGAATCCGGACTGCCTCGAGTAGCAGGTTGCGGGCTTCGAGGGTGAGTTGATCCGCAGATCGATCATCGTCGCCTCCCCTGTTAGCAGGATACTTCGTCCGATAGTACGGCTTGAACTCAAGTGGCTCCGCTTGGCCTTGTCTGTAGACGGTCATGTGCCCCTGAGGCACTTTCCTAATGCCCTCGAAAAGTGTCCTGTTTCCATAATGCCCTCCTCCTTGAGCCAGACCTTCGACATCCCACTCGAGGCCTTGATTTGTGTCCAGCAGCTCCATTACGCCTTTGCATTGGGTCGCGATCAAGAGCTTCCCATCGAAAACACCGTAATGCAGTGGCTTGACGCCAAATCGATCCCGTGCCGCAATCAGAGTTCGGGTCTTGCCATCGTACACAACAAGCGAGAACTCGCCACGAAGGTAGTCGACGAATCCAGAACCATAGCGTTTGTATAGCGGAATGACCATTTCGGAGTCCGAGGTTGACCGGAAGTTGTATTCTTTCTCGAGTTGGGCGCGCAATTCGGGCTCATAGTACAGCTCACCATTGACGACTATGTGGATGTCATCGCTCTCATCGACGCTGTGTAGCGGCTGGTGTCCGGCACAGCTCAAGTCCCGTGTTGATAATCGAACGTGGCCAAGGCCTACACTCCCATCGCGAGATGTCCAGATGCCTTTTGCATCAGGCCCACGATGGCGCTGTGCTTCTATGCTTTCTGCGGTCGATGTTGGTCATGCTTGCTATACTCTAGCGTGGAACGGTTCTCTTCGCTACAACTCACCATCGAGTTTCGCGGCCGTATGGTGGTGGGAGCCATTGGTACAGCTTGGATATCCGTTGTTGGCATGATTTTTTCGTTGTAAGTCGAAGTAAGCGCTGATGCCACACATTTTCAATGGTCCGGATGTCGCTGATAATCGCAGGGAGGAGTCGAAAAAGGTAGACGGGTTGACACAGACCCATCAACAACGTCTTCAAAATCCACAAGTATTTCCGACTGGGCTATCAGATAGTTCTTCCAGGCGCTAAAGTGGATTCTGCCTACATGATGCCAACCACATCATGCCGAGCGACACTGATAACGAGCAGCACAGCGAATCCTGATCGACGTTGCTGATAGAAAGTCTCCGCTTGATTGAGTACAGCGTAGCTCCATCGTTCCCTTCAGGGATCTGTCTAGTATAGACGAAAACAGTGGTGATCGTGGCACTAATGTGCGGCAGACCACATTTTTCGTCAATCATGATGTCGACATGATGTCGATAAGGCTCATCTTCGAGAACGCTTTGAACCGTATGCTAGCGAATGGAGAAACTGAAAGTGTTAGCTAAAGCAGCGTCTCGGCCGATCGGTGAGCATCGTTGCGGTCGTAAGGAAGCAACAGCGAAGGACCCGATCTACAAAGAACCACCCTTTAGAGGTATTGCCTATTTAAGACAGCATCGGCATTAGGTAGTCAAGCTCAGAAAGTTTCCTTGAAGGACCCGGACTCCGCTTCAACTTCTAAACGGAAGAGGCCATGGATACAGATCTCAAAGACACGAAGGAAGACTTGTTTAGTCATCTTTGATGAAAAGGTCAAAGAATCGGCATCTGATTACATTCGAAGTGAGCAAAAGGGGTCACCAAGCAAAATAAGCATCTCGCCGAAGTGTGGATCACACAGAGATCCCTGCGACGATCTGTGGATCGATTTCGTTCTCGGCAATGGTCCGACCTCCGACGGAAGGAAGACGCGCAAAGACGCGTTTTCACAACAGCGTACCGGTTCTGAGCTATCCACGTTTGACATGCTTTTGCTTCTTTGTGAAGATCGGTGGAGACAGAAGCAGATACAATGGCCATGCGCATGCCGGATCGGGCTGCTGGACCACATACACTCCATGGAACTCATACGGTAAGACCATGCCACTGTGACGTAGGATGTTGCCATCGCCTTTATGTGCAACAGTGTGTCTATGGCACCATGAGGTTGAGTATTCTTTTCTCGCAGCTCGAAATTGAAGCCCCGGTTGCACGCGTGCATGATTGAAAATCATGACCAAAGCTACTAACAACATCTACGAAGCGGTCTTCGGCTCGGCCAGCGGAAGCGACAACAACACATCGGCCGTGGCAGCCATAGAACTGGGCAAGAGCGATGATCCGATCACATATGCCCAGCTGCGACGCCATGTGGATTCTCTCAGAATAACATCTGCCATCGGAGCAGGCGAGAAGGTCGCTTTGGTGATGCCCAACAGCCTCGAGCTGATTGTTGGGCTCTTTGCGACCTGGGCACAGGGAGCTGCCACCGCGCCATTGAATCCGGCATACACTGCTGTCGAATTCAGAGTAAGTATCGCTCGATGTGTCGAAGTATCAGATTCTGACTGTGCAATCTTGCAGGATCTTTTCGCAGATCTCGGCGTCACAAAGGCGTTAGTTCTAGCGGGCGACGAGAAAGTCAAGGACCTCTTGAGGAAAGCATCGAAAGATCTAGAAATCATCGAAGTCAACGTGTCTGGTGCAAGTCCAACTCAAGAATCGGCACCGCCAATCAACCAGGACAATGGAATCGCGCTGTATCTGCACACGTCCGGAACAACCGGGAAGCCCAAAGCCGTTCCTTTGCGGCATTCGAACCTACTGAGCGGTGCCAGCAACGTGGCGCAAACATACGTTCTCCAGCCGAAAGATCGGACCTATCTCCTACAAGTTCTTTTCCACATCCACGGCATAGTTGCAGCTTTGCTAGCACCCTTGTTAACTGGTGGCAGCATTGTAATCCCACCAAACGGCAAATTAGACGCGTCGCGAGCATGGACCGACTTTCGCGAGAACGATTGCAACTGGGTGACCGGCACGCCGTCCATTCTTCAGACTCTACTCGCCGCACCATGCACAGGTGAAGTGCCTCTAATCCGCTTCATCAGATCATGTTCTAGTCCACTGCTACCTACCGTCTTCAATGCGCTTCGCAAACGCTTTGGCTGCCCTGTCATCGAAGCGTACGCCATGACCGAGGCTAGTCACCAAATGTGCAGCAACAAGCTCAATCTGTTCGCTTCTGGCACTGTCGGGCCAGAGGCAGGAAATGCCAAGATCTGTATTTGGGATGGTGGCAACAGTGCTTGCCCGCTCGGTGTCGAAGGCGAGGTGAGCGTTTCTGGAGAAAATGTGATGGGTGGTTACGAAAGCGTCAGCCCAGAGAAGAACGAGGAGGCGTTCTGGCGAGGCGTTGATGAAAGAGGCAACGAGGCTACGTGGTTTCGCACAGGGGATCGTGGCGTGTTGTCGACAGATGGCCACCGTCGGCTGACATTGATCGGACGCTTGTCCGAGATGGTGAATCGCGGTGGCGAGAAGATTTCTCCTGTTGAGGTTGACGAGGCCATCATGCTCGCGTCCGATGAGGTGAAAGAGGCGGCTTCTTTTGGGGTTGCGGATGATTTTTATGGTCAAGAGGTCGAGGCTGCGGTGGTGCTTGATCGTGGATCAAAGTTGGATGAGGTCGCACTTCAGAATTTGCTCGAGCAACGTCTTGCGAAGTTCAAGATCCCCAAGCGAATCCATTTTTGCGAAGGCACAATCCCTAAGGGTAAGAAGATCCCATCTGAGAGAGGCCTGAGAGAGAGAGTCAACAACTGATTTGCCCATCCTATACAGGTCCCACTGGAAAGATTCAACGCAAGAACTTGACAACTCAATTCGGCGGCGGCAGCGGCGGTAACAGCAAGCAGACTAACGGACGTCCCGCAGACGCAGAGATGTATGATCTCATCGACAAGGCGCTCAACCTGCCATCGGGCCAAAGTAGCAAGCAGCCGAAGGCCACTTTGCTGGAGTTGGGTGCAGACAGCCTAGGTCTAGCGAAGATCGTCTCGGGTGCAAAGAAGACCATGGGACGCCAGCTCGACATGGCAACCATGTTTACGTTCCCGTCGGTCGAGGTGGTTGTAAAAATGGCGAGCAGAGCTACCGGGCAGGAGACACCGCAAGACAGCGATTCCTCCAAACCCGCAGCATACTCACTTCTGCCAAGCCGCGGTCAGCCTCTCGAGTCTACATGTCAACAAGCTGGGGTTCAAGTCAACATGGTCGAGGATGCCTTCCCACTTTCTGCAAATCAGAAGGCATATCTCGATGTATTCGTGGGAAACCACAAGGACACCGAATTGATGTGGCAAATGAATAGGTATAAGATTGCGATAGGCACAGACCCGGAGAGATTGGTCAGCGCGCTGGAGACTTTACAGAGACACGAAGAGTCGCTTCGCTGGATCTACGCAGAAGACCCCGAAGCCGGGTTGGTGGTACTTCAATTACGTCCAGGCGTCCGCAGCTGTGTTGAGAGGCTCCGTTGCAATTCCGAAGAGGAAGCCAGCAAGATCATGGACAGTCGCTTGGCGTCTTGCAGGCACCAAGCCGGTTCGCCGACAGCCACGATCTACCTGATTGAAATCGGGCAAGAACTCGAGATGACGTTCATTGAGTCACATTTCTTCACCGAAGGGCAAGGAAGAACTCAGATCTTCGAAGTACTCAACCAGGCTTACAACGGCGAGCCACTGGAGAGCTACGCGTCATACTCGTCCTTCACCGAGCGCTTTCCTATGGGTGACGATTTAGAAGCAGACATGAAGTTTTGGCGGAAAGAGAAAACTGCAGCAGCTTTCAGCGAGGGATCGGACTGGGCTGTCAAGCGAAAGGTCTTGGAAAACCCGGTCGAGTTCGCTAATGACCGTTTGGATGCGCTCGGTATGGAGCGATCTGTCGAAGCGCCATTCAGCAAGCTTACAGTACAGATGGGCATGACAATACCCTTCATTGTTGAGGCCATTTATGCACTGAGTCTGGCGCTCTACTTTGCACAGCAGGAAGACGCCTTTATGCGTGGTTCTGTTGTCTATGACCGATGCGTCTCTTTGCGTACAGCAGAGCCCAGATTCAGTTCAGTCCGAGCCGTGACAGGCGCGTATCATCCAAACACCATCTCGCTTGATCTGGCCAAAAGCAGTTTGTGGTAAGTGGAGGCGTTCTCAAATAGCTCGCATTGCGTCTTGCTGACTCGAATGGCTTCCATAGGGCTCACTTCCAGTACTTCAGAGGCATCACGCAGTTGCGTGAGCCAAAAACCTGCGTGGTGAGTAGAGCGTCAGAACCGACCGGGGAGACAATCTTGCTGACATCGCCCAGAACAACACAGTAAACCTAGCCAATCACACGGCCGCATTCACCTGGCGCTTCGTCGACGATGGTGACCAACAGCAGCCTGCAGCAGAGGGAAACCAGAAGCAACTGGTGGCTGGCATCAAAGATGAGAAGGCTGCTATCCGCGCATTCAAGATGTGCTACGTCAACGCCAATCGCAAGGGTGAGAATGGCGTTCACGTTGCAATAGGAATGCACCAACAATGGATCGAGGAACAGAGGCAACAAGGATGCAAGGTCGAGCTCGTCGACATCTTCTGTGATGCGCTCAAATTTTGCGCGGAGAACAACGCGAGCTTGGAAAGGCTCTCCTTGAAAGACTTGCAGCAAGCGATTCTGCAGTGAACAATTATCGTGGGTTCAATCGAGATCGTCTCTGCAGTGTCAAGACCGCACACATACACCTTGTCTCCATATATCATACTCGCCGTCGCGCCTATCTGTGTGCATTCGCGGAGCGGATTTCTTCCTGTCGGTTGTACAGTCTCTATTAGCACGGCGCACCGGGCCTTTGCGACCTTCGTCGTGCGAAGGCCACAGAAGATCGCGCTCAGGCTGTAGATCATGTTTTTGTCGAAGAGCGGTCTGCCAGAGAGAGTCAAGGAGTTCCATGATGATGTCAGAAGCGATTGCGACCCTGAACTCACTCGAGTCGATGTTGTTGTTGATGTTGATACCTCGGTGCGACCGTGAGTTTGGATTTGGAAGCATTTGGGTTAAAGTTTGCGACAGCGCGAACGCCGCGCTTGTCTAAACGACACTCGTAAATTGGGCGCGTGCTTGCGATTCATACAGCTCGACAATAACACGAAGGGTTAGGGTTGGGGCTATCATGGCACAACGGCGATGCCACCAACCATAACAGTCATGCGATTGCTGCCTTTAAATCGATTGGAACCGGCAGAGAAGACGATTTTAGTTGCGACAAGACAGCTCGCGAGCTCGCAAAGTATCATCGGCGCTCAGGGTACGTGGTTGTGCAATAATAACCAAGTACGAATCCAACTTCACCAAATTGCCATGATACCTACAGTATTTTCTCAAGCTCACTTTTAGTCGGTGTTGAGATTGTAAAGACCGAGAACCCTTTGCTCAGTTCAAAATCACAACTACGATAGCATTGCATCCATTGCGAGTCACACCCTGTCATAGGTGGTACATCTCTACATCTCTACTACTAAAGTGACCAGGCTCATTGACGAATAAGTTACGGCTGTGGCTTGGACGTCGTCACCCTCCATGCGCGTTCCGCCTACTTGGACAATTGCATGCGACACGCAGGCAGGGTCGTCGTGTGTTCAAGTCGACACGTGATAGAACAAAGATCACTGCAGTGAGAACAAAGAATGGAAGCCATGATGAGATCAATGAGAGTGGAATGCCGGATCGTCGCCTAGGGCATGATCGTCGGAAGGATGACGAATGCGGCTTGTATACATGCCCTGCATACCACAGCGTCAGCGTCACAAGCCAACTGAAGGTGAGTGAACACATCAGTAAAGTGCGGACAAACAAGGCAGAGCAGCAGCACAGCAGCAGCACAGCAGTAGCATCTGAGCAAGTGACAACACACACCACCATTCTCCGCACCCATCCGCCTTATTCAAGACAGGCTTCATTAGACTCATCAGACCTCATTACAGTCGGAGCACAGCACCGATTAACTTTGCCTCGCCAACGCTAAAAGCCAAGAGCACAGTGCAACGACGTCAGTGCTGCCTCGCGTCCCATTTCTCCATCCCATTCCGTCGCTCTCCTCTGCATTCGTACATTACTCTCCTGCACACCCGAGACGCCTGGCAAATCCTCCAACTGTACATTACTACTTGTCGACCGTCGCTCAGAGTGAGTGCGCCTGCTGCATGTTGTCAACTTCCGAGGCGAGATCGCTGACTTGTTTATCGCAGCTCCCTAGCTCCATTTGCGCATAGCGACCACAACACCGTAGCCATGGCCATCAGTCGTAAGCCAATGCGCTCAAATACTCGATTGTTTGCGATACTGACAGCTTCCTCAAGGTCCCATCCTCGGTCTGATCGCCCTCATCATCCTTGCTGGCGGCATTGTTCTCCAGTTCTTCGTCATCCTCTCTGGAGTCGTCGAAACCAGCCCGGTCGGCAACACCTACTTCCTCCAGACCACCACCAACGGCATCTCTGGCAGCCGCGAATTCGGCAACCCCACGCGCTGGACTTTCCTCGCGCTCTGCGGTGAAGAGAATGGACGCAATGGAAACTGCCGTGGATCCCAGGCCGCGCTGCCCTTCGACCCGCCACGCAACTTTGGCACCGAGCAGAACATTCCTGAGAAGTTCATGAACACCACCAAGTTCTTCTACTTGAGCAGGTTCATGTGGGCGTTCTACATCATCGCGCTCTTCTTCGCCGTTGTCGCCTTCTTCACCAGCGTCCTGGCCCTGTGCTTCCGTCTCGGTGCATACCTCACTGGCCTGAACGTCGGCATTGCGCTCTTCTTCCAGGCACTCACTGCATCTCTCATGACGTACGTTTCCTGTGTTGTGATATCACAAGCCCCATGATCACCGAGCTAACACTACGTAGCGCATGGACTGTCATTGGCCGCAACGCATTCCGCTCGGCCGGCCAGGAGGCCCGTATCGGCACTTACGCATACGGCTTCACTTGGGGTGCATTCGCCTGCTTCCTCATTGCCACCGTACTCTTCTGCGTCGGAGGCAGTGTCGGCAAGAACGAGCCCAGCCGCAACGCCAAGAAGTCATACTTCGGTCGCAAGAGGAGCACCCGCAGCCGAGGATCGTTCATCGACAACGAGAGCCAGAGGCGCGTCAAGGACGAGTATGTTGCCCTGTATTCCCCCATGTCCCTCTTATCAACATACTAACAAGCCTCACAGATACGAGTAAACAACTAATGTCTAATATTGCATGATACATGCAAACGGGGAGCTGAACGAAGAAAGAAATCTCGTAATGTTTTGAAATCTACACAAATCGTTGTTGGATATCCTCGGGAGGGCCGCGAGACAATGTAGCGGGTCTCGAGGGTTTGCCATACACGACAGACCACGACTTATACCCATGGCAACGGAATGGCGGGGGTTTTGGTCTCTTATAATGTCTTCACGAGCGGAAGGGAAATGTTTTGTTGTAAAGTTAATGCGCCATCTTCGGAGAAAACTTAATGTATCTACGTCTTAATACGCATTCATCTCGAATGTTCAGGTGCCGTATCTACACGCCGAGTTCAGCATGATTAGAACAACATGTCTCAGTGTGAGGTCCATGTCTCGGATCCACGAGGCGTCTCCATGTTCACTTGAAACCTCTTGCCATGGCAACTGAATTAAAATCTCGGTTCTGATGATACGATTCCATCTGCTCGCATATGCGAGTCGAGCTGTTGGCTCATGATAAGCCCTCAAGCGATGATGATAAAAATACTCGTAGTTCACAGGATCACATTATGGTTTCCGTCACACAGGGGGCCTGTCACGCCAAGCTGTCTTCCGGCCGGCTGTGAGAGCTCCGTCTCCGCACCACTATTTGCTGTCAGAAGCACATGCTCCCATCTCGTGACAACTCCTCCGTCTCGTTGTGGCAAGTGGAACGGAACATCATCACGCCTTTGGCTCTAATAATCATCATGGCAGGCAAGTCCGCAGCTCTTGCCTTCCATCATCGCTTGCCTAATCATGCAGCGACCTGCTTTCAACATGTTCGTAAGCTAAGGCGCAATTCCTACCATTCCACTCATGGCCACTCGTTGATACCCTAAACTCTGGTGCCCCTAATCACGCACAACTTAGCGAATTACCTACTCACAATCCAGCGAAATCACGCAATGCCGTTATCACACATGTCGCTTTGGGAGGCGGCAGCAGATATGTCCGCACACGCCGTCGCCTCTACTTCAACGGCGTGGACGGAAGGCCAACTATCCATACCAATATCTTTCACAATGCCGTTTCTTAGTGTCTTTGCCTACGTGGGCTCGCTACTCTTCACGCTGCTGTGTACTGGACCGGCCACTATCAAGGTCATGAGCATCAACTTGCCTTCATACCCACTCGCTGTCAAACACCCATACCTGTCGACATGGGTGCCAGGAAACCAGCTAGGAGACATTGCGACTGCGAGGCCACAGTTCTGGGCTGGCCAAAACTTGTCGTGGCCGGTAGTGGCTCGTATCGATGGCTCTGCTTATGCTCTTTTTGGAGTGCCGAGCCCCATCAATGGTCTCGAAAATGGGCACACCGAATCTGTGTCTTATACCTCGTCCCACACCATTTTCGACTTGACTGCCGGAGACGTGGAGGTCAAACTTGACTTCTTCTCCCCAGTCTTGCCTGCACCCGAGGATTACTCCCGCCAATCCCTACCATACTCATACTTGACAGTCTCTGTCAGCAATCCGACTGATAAAGACGTGCGCGTACAGATTGCCGCAGGCATTGATCAGACATGGACCAACCAGAATGGAGCTGCGCAGCTAACCTTCACGAAATCGAAATCAGCACAGGTCTTCCAGTTCCACAACCCGGACGAGACTCTCTTTACTGAGACCAACGAGGCAATGGCGACGTATGGCACGGTGGTCTGGAGTACCATTAACGACAATTCAACCTCTCACGCTTCAGGCACCGCTTCAGACGTCTTTGCTGGTTTTGCAAAGACCGGCGTTCTCGCTGATACCGAAGATGGACCGCGTAACGACCTGGCTGCGCTTTCCTCAGACTTGGGCAAAATTCCTGGAAAGCAGACAAAGAGTGTTACTTTTGCTGTCGGATTCGACCGTACTGACGCAATCAACTATCTTGGAAACACTCAGACCGGCTACTATCGTTCTAGCTGGCCTACGATCCCGGAAGCCGTTGAGTTCGTGTTGAGCGACTACGCAAATGTGAACGCCGCATCCCAGAAATTCGACAAGCTCGTCCGGCAAAGATCCGAGGCCGTCTCTACAGAGTTTGGCATCAAGTATGCCGACATCATTGAAGCCAGCGTCCGCCAGACGTTCGGTGCATTGGAGCTGACTGTGAGTCGCTCGTTGTTTTCTGTTTTGGGATAGTTGTTGACTCTGCTGAATAGGTTCCCAAAGATGATCTTTCAGCATCGCCCTCGGTCTTCCTTAAAGAAATCTCAAGTAATGGGAATTTGAACACTGTCGACGTTATGTTCCAATCCTGGCCCATATTCGTCAGCTTGAATCCAGATTACATCAGGATGTTCTTGCAGCCAATGATGTCGTATCTCGAGCTACCGCCTTCCAAGGGTTGGCCAAAGCCCTGGACGATCCATGACATGGGAACCTGTAAGTCTTGCTGCCTCCGCTAGAATAATATGCATCGCTGATCTACCCAACAGCATACCCAAACGCCACTGGGCACAGCAATGGTCAGGCAGAGCAAATGCCATTATTTGAGACTTCGAGTCTATTCATTCTGCTGCTCGCCTACCAGAATTACAGCGGAGACACCGCCTATGCGCAAGGATACCGCTCGCTGCTTGAAGGATATGCAGACTACCTTGTCCGAAACTCCCTGTACCCGTCCAGCCAACTGATCAGCGTCGATGCCATCCCAGCAACGGCAAACCAAACCGGACTCGCGATACAGTCTGCCATCGGCCTGAAAGCAGCTAGTGTCGTTCTTGACAACTCCACATTAGCAGACACTGCCGACCGATTCGCGGAAATCATCTACGACGAAGGTCTCGGTCTCGATGGTAAAGATCCTGCTCACAGTAGCCACTTCACCTACAACTATGGCAAGTCATCAACATGGAATGTTCTTTTCCCTGCATACTCGGATGTCTTGCTGGATCTCAAGACTTTCCCATCCGAGGCGTGGGAATTGCAGTCGCAGTGGTACGAGTCGCAGATTAAAGAGCTGGGACTTCCTTTTGCAGGTCCATCTACAGATCTTGACTATATAGGCACCCCTTTGCTTTGGGGCCTTGTCGACTGGAGTAAGTCTCGTCTCGTGGGTACTGCATTGCGTTGTTCGTCCACTGACAATCGTAGACATTGTCGCCGCTGGTGCATCATCTCCTATAGTCCAAGCGGCTATTATCAACACTACACACGCATACTTGACCGACGGGCTCCACAGCGTGCCTTTTGGGACCAAATACCTCGTAGAAGGACCTGGAGTTGGGACTTGGATTGGGAATAGGGCAAGAAGTACTGTGGGGTCCAATTTCGCGCTGCTAGCCCTGAAGGACGGTTATTGGGGAAAGTTCTACTGATGGAACGTGGTGCGTATGAAAGAGTGCATTTGCAGTGGCTGATGTTGGGCATTGTTTGGTGACCCCTAAGCCATAGCATAAACTTTCACTAACACATGGTTCTGAAACGGCCCTGAAACGCTTACCCATTGACAGATGGAGAGTGTATTTGTGCCACAAAGTTTATCCCTTGCTTGACGGAAAGGCAACATTGTCAGCAAACGCGCAGGGAATGGTTTAAGTAGAGACCTCGCCACCGCTGTGGTGTTAAGTCTGCCATGCTGGTCCACGCCGCAGCACTCATTCACTAATGCCGAAGCCTGTCTCTATCAGTTAGCCTTTGCTTCTTCCTCTTCAGTTTCCCCCAGAACCTCACACCACACCACCACACACTGTACACATTATTAAGAATCAACATTGGCCATATTTCGCGAGCATGACCGCCGTCAAATCGCTCGTTTTGGGTCTTCTTCTCTACAGCCCAGCCTTAGCGACCTCTGGGGCTTTCGGATCGTTAAACCCGCGACTCGGTTCGAACACACTGCTCCCACGACAAACATCCAACACCACCGTCACTCAGTGCGGCCGTGATGCCCTTCCAGGGAACGAAAACTGCCCTCTCAATGTCTGCTGTAGTGAATTCGGCAACTGCGGGACCACATCCGAATTCTGCGGTACAGGCTGCCAGAGTGGATGCGACGACGTCGTACGCCCGTCTTGCGAGGGAAGCACATCCTCAAAGCGAACCGTCGGTTACTACCAATCGTGGGCCAACGCCCGCAAGTGCCAAAGCGTGTCGCCGGAAGAGCTGAACGTTGTTGGTTTCACGCACATCAACTATGGTTTTATGCTCTTCGATCCCACCACTTTCGCCATCGCCCCTGCTGACGGCAACGATACCTTGCTTATGCCTCGTTTTACCGATCTCAAGACGACCAACCCTGGCCTTGAAACATGGATCTCCATCGGCGGCTGGAACTTCAACGAGCCAGGTCCGACAGCCACAGCATTCTCCGACATGGTCAGCTCCCAAGAGAACCGAACCAAGTTCGTCAACGAGGTCACCCGCTTCATGGAGACTTACGCCTTTGATGGCCTAGACCTCGACTGGGAGTACCCATCGGCGAGCGACCGTGGCGGCTCTCCCGCCGACAAAGCTAATTACGTCTTGCTGTGCAAAGACCTCCGAGCCGCGTTTGGCACCGTGTACGGGTTGTCAGTGACACTCCCTGCTTCGTTCTACTACCTGCAGAACTTCGACGTGGCGGACATGGAAGAGCACGTCGACTTCTTCAACATCATGACCTACGACCTCCACGGCGTCTGGGAGAAAGGGATCGAAGGCATCGGCATCCGCCCTCACACCAACATCACCGGAATCGACGCCGGCCTCGACCTCCTCTGGCGCGCAGACGTGGCCCCCGAGAAGATCAACATGGGCATGGCGTGCTATGGGCGTTCTTACACGCTGCAAAACACAAACTGCACGACCCCCAACGGCATCTGTCAATTCAGCGAAGCGGGCATGCCGGGTCCTTGCTCTGGCGCCGCCGGCTCGTTGAACTTGGAAGAGATCCAGGACATTCTGGCCGAGGAACAGCTGACTCCCATTCTCGACAAAGCGGCTGCCATCAAGTACACGGCTTACAACAAAACGCAGTGGGTCTCCTACGACGACGACGAGACGATCCGCATGAAGCAAGCCTTCGCCAGCTCGCGCTGCTTGGGAGGCACAATGGTGTGGGCCATGGATCAAGCGGACCAGAAGACAGCGTGCAGTCTACCCCCGGCCAACCGCCCATTGACATCAGACCCAACCACACGCCCGAACACTGGCTACGGAACAGTCTCAAACTGCAGCAGCACAGTCAAAGTAACAACCAACACAACAACCTGCGCATCCCTCATCGCCGCTTCCTCGGCAAACTTCACCGCCGCGCAACTCACAGCCTGGAACCCAACCCTCTTCAAATCCTGCTCGGACCTCAAACCAGGCACAAAACTCTGCACTTCTCCGCCGCGAGGTTGGTACGTCCTCGCACCGCCCCCGCCGCCACCTCTCGCGGTCCCAAGCGGAACAAACTCAACCACACCTCCATCTGAATTCACCAGCCCCCCTCCCAACACCCAACCCGGCATATCGCCCGACTGCAAAACCTTCGCCACCGCAAAGGCAGGAGACACGTGCAATTCGTTCGCAGCCGCGAACAACATCGAGCCCGCGCAACTGTACACCTGGAACCCCGTGCTCGGGGCCGACGGATCGAATTGCGCGACAGAATTGTGGGCCGAGGAGAGTTATTGCGTAGGAACAACAAACACGGCAGCTGCTGCGAACAACACGAGAGGAGGAGGGGCTTCTTCTTCTTCTGCAACAACATCTTCCTCGCCGGCCGCGAAGCGTAGTGTCCACTTGGGAGCCCACAAACATCGTCATGGCGGCCATTAGAAGAGTGATGATGATGGAGGGACTGACTGACCGGCTGGCTGGGGTTCTCTCGACCTGTAAGAAACTCATGACGGCCAAATGTTTTTCGGTTTTATAGGTAAGACTTGTGTCTCGTTGGAAGGAAGACCCTGGGTGTACGTGCATATACGACATCGATGCTCTAGACATGGCGTTCTTTTTTTTTTTTAACCTCTTTGAATCCAAGTTCTGATCTCTCTTTGAGATCTCATCTCAAGTGCCGTCTTTCCTGTTTGCGACTTCTTCTCTTTGTGCATTCGACGAAGTCCAGACGTGGTTTGTATCTTCCTTGATCACTGGCGAGATCTCAGGAACGTGGACCATGCTTATTAGAGGAGATACACTGTAGGTGAAAGAAAAGCTTGAGATGTCAGCGAGAAAGAAGATCATAGCATTAGATGAAAGAGAAAGAGAGAGAATAAAACCAGAGATTCCTGTGCGCCTCGCTAGATGTTTGCATATGTAATGTGGGAAAAACAAACGCCGTTGCAAGTGCAGAAAAGGAGAAACGAAGAGAAATTGAAGACGACTCGTGATGGTCCCTGGCTTTTTCTTGCGTGTTCATGCTGCTGGTAGAAGGTTGCGTGAAGCAGGGGTTGGGCTTCTGAGAAGCGATTTCCCAAATCCCCCCAATCATTCATCCACCCACTCACTCAACCCTCGGTTTCTTGTTCCCGTTGCCCTGCATGTTCTGTCCTCCCATGCCGTTGTTCATGCCCCCATTCCAGCCGCCGCGGCCGCCCATCATGCCGCCTCGACCACCGCCGCCGCCAGGGTTCATGTTCATGTTCATGTTCATGCCCATACCCATGTTCATCATGCCGCCCATCCCCATGGCACCCATGGCGCCCATGTTGCCGCCCATAGCATTCATACCATTGAAGCCGCCGCGGCCGCCAGCACCGGCACCACCTCCCATCATGTTGTTCATCATGCCGCCGCGACCGCCGCCCATCATGTTATTGTAACCCATGTTGTTGTAACCTGCCATGTTGTTGTAGCCGCCCATCATCGGGTTTTGATAGCCTGCGGCGCCGCCGTTCATGCCCCACTGGCCGCCAGCTCCTGCTACGGCACCACCTCCGCGACCCATCATGTTGTTGTTGTAACCTCCACCTCGCTGGAAGCCGCCACCTCGTCCGCCGAAGTTTCCGCGGTTCTGGTAGTTGTTGTTGTAAGCGCCGCCCTGGTTGTTGAACTTGCCAGCTTGGCCGCCAAACTTCTTGTCGCCCACAGCACCGTCTTTACCACGGTATGGGTTGCCCATCGGCGTGTACCAAGCCTGGAACTTGTTCTTCTGGCCAGCGCCTGGTTCCTTTGTTGCATTCTCGGCATTCGATCGTTCCACTTCACGCTTGGTGGCCGTCGCGGCCGCTGGTGATGTGAATTCGAGGTACGCCTCGCCGCGGCTCTTGCCATTGATTTTGTGCTCTCCGAAAGCAAGCTCGCGGAGCTCGTGCTCAGTGTTTGCTGCAGCACAGAACGCGCGAACGTCCTCTTCGGTGGTCCACCAGTGAAGTTCGGATAGCTTGAGTGATGGAAGGGCGCCTGGGTCTACAGGACGACCATCAGCGGCAAGAGGCGTCTGGCTTGGAGGTCGTTGTTGAGCATTGTCCTCATTCTCGTCGTCGGGCGCCTTGCGCTTGAGGGACTGCTGTGTGTTGTTGGAAGGTTGAGTTGCATTCTGGTTTGCAGTGTGCTGTTCATTTGTGCCGTCGCCGCCGCTGGTCATGGGCTGGGTAGTGTTCTGTCCTCCCTGGTTGGCTTGATTCGACTGATCTGGTGTCTCCTCGTAGGTGTAATCAATGTCGTTTCCTTCCTGTTGCTGCTGTTGTTCCTCTTGTGGCTGCTGCTCCTCGCCTTCGTCGCCATAGATGTCGATATCGAAATTGTCGTCTTCTCCTGACATGATGTGCAAGGTCCAGTCAAGGTATGTCAAATTGCAGTGAGAGTGGGAGTAAACCGCTTGGTTTCCGCCAAAATCAACGATGCGCTCGCCAGTTGTAGGAGCCCAGAAGCCCTAGTTCTGAGTACACACACTCTGCTCCGCGCGTTGCGAGGTCTGAATCGAACTTGTCAGAATAGGTACATGGCAAGGAAAGCGACCCAGAGTATGATTATCCATCGTCCCAATTGCCTCATTCATTCGCGCGCATGCCATGGTCGATACGTACAGAAGCGAAGTGTACAAAAGAGAAAGAGACAGTGCTCGCAAACAGAGCCTGGAAAGAGCGAGAATGAAAGAAGGCCTTGATAACAATGCCGTGCCGTATCTCCCACAGCCCTGTTGGTACTGTATATCAAGCCAAGCACTCCGTGTCCCTGGTTCAGATCCGAGCTCTTGTCCACCGGTTGCTTGTACGTGAAGGCAGCGAGAGAGTGCGGCGCAAAAGGTTGAGGTGTTTGCTTGTGCTGTGTCGTTGGGAAAGGCAATGGCGGCTTTGGATGTGGTGATGTGTGGTGCGATATGTTGATGTAGGAGTGCTGTAGGAGTACCTGCAGTGGAAGTAGCAAGCGCGCGCAATCCCCATCCCCAGCCTCGGAAGGTGCAGCAAACGAGACCCTTGATTGATCGAGAGCTTGAGCTTGGGCTGCGACTCCGACACAGCAAACAGCACGCGAGAAAACGAAAAGAGACAGCCACTTCCACAAACCTAAATTCTCATAAAAACAACAAATGTCTCTCTGGGATCGCTACTTTGCTCCCGGCGACCTACGCGCACGCAGACAGGCTCTTGCGCCTCCACCAACTCATGCACAAACACCTTCAGAAGCACAGCAACTAGCCGCGATCCGCCCATCCACAACCTCAGCAGCCGTCGAGCGCGTGGATCCTGCACGTCGCGCGCGCAGACAAAATGCCCTCTTCTTCGGCGGACTAGGATTCGCCATGCTCAGCGCCTTCGTAACACGCCGCTCGATGATTCGCAAGCGCCCACCCATCCCCACCACTTTCACACCCTCCAACGCCCCAGTGCCCAAGGGTGAAGGAGGCCTCGATGCGGTTGAAGCTCTCGGACTCGCGACGATGAATACCGTGTCTGTGTTCATGGTTGCAATCGGCGCAGGCTTCATCTACTGGGACATTGGCGACATTGAGGACTTGCGTGACAAGGTGCGCAAGGGTGTCGGCTTCGATGTGTATGGAGGCGAGACGGATGCGGACAAGGAGATTGAGGGATGGGTGGCCGAGGTTCTGGCGCGGAAGGACGGTTACGGCAACATCAAGGACGAGATTGTCGACAAGCTGATGGAGTTGGAGCAAAAGGAGCGGGCGAAGGAGGAGGCAAAAGCTATGCTCGGTGTAAAGAAGTGAGAGTGATGACTTGCATGGACGGCGAGACCTTTTTTCTGTTTCATCGCAGCGCAGCGCAGCATATTTTACGATACCAATGACCGATGCTTTCTCCACTCCTCTCATCAATCATACCTTCACACCAGCCTGGCCGTCCCGGTTCGCCCGCCACACACCACCATCTGCAAACCATTCCTCCTTCCAAACCTCCACCTTCTGCTTGACTTCTTCCAGGCACTCCTCTCCAGCTCGCCATGCGGCTTCCCGATGGGCCGACGAGACTGCGATCAGAATGCTCTCCTCCCCAATATCAACTTTACCCAATCGATGGGTCACGGCAATCGCCACAAGACCATGCTTCTCCCGCATCGAGCGAGCAATCTTCTGCAGCGTGCGGAGAGCCAGAGGTGGGTACGAAGAGTAGGCGAGATGAGTGACAGTCTCGCCGTTGAAAGAATCGCGCGTGCAACCTACATTGGAAACGGTGAACTTAGCGTACTGCACGGTGGAATTGTCAGTGAGCTTGTGGCGAAGACGACGAAAAGGTGTTGTAAAAACCCGTACCAGAGAACAATACTACAGCGCCTGCTTTTGGACTCTTAACACGGTCCATCATGGTCTTTGCATTTAGCTCGTCATATGTCAGCGAGACGTAGACGTTTTGCTCGTCCAGCGCTTGCTCGCCTTCGAAGAGGCGGGCTGAGAAGCCAGCCTTGGTCTCATCGTTTGGTGTCGTCGACGAGTTGGCCATGTTTATACAATTGTATGGATGATGTCGATAGCAGTGTTGTTGACCTCGATCGGGACAAGCAATCCCGAGAAGTGACATTTGGGTGGCGGCGGTTATCGGCGGCCGGACCCTTTCGCGGCTGTTCTCGCGCCCTGTCGGCGATCCCAAGAAATCGTCAATCGTACGGAGCAACATTGCGCAACATTGACATCGACATCCTCAGCTCCCTCTTACTCCCAAACATATCCACATACACAGTCATGGCCGCCATCAGACCCCCAGCAAGGCGCTTCGTCGCCTCTGCTCTCTTCGACTCCTCCCGCCCCTCGCTCCTCGCGCAGAAACGCTGCTTTGCCACCACAGTCAACGAACCCTCAACAGTCACAGCAACAGCGCCCAAACCAAAACGACCTGCAAGCAAGTTCTCCGACCGCCTGAATGCTGGCCCCTCGTTCGGGGATTTTGTCGGAGGCAAGGCAGAAGAGCCAATCTCACCCGAAGAAGCACTCGAGCTCAAGACCGTCCAAATCGGCCCCGAAGGCCGCAAGAGATCACATACCCGCCTGCCAGAATGGCTGAAGACGCCCATTCCTGTCAACAACAACTACAAGAAGATCAAGAACGATTTGCGTGGATTGGGTCTGCACACTGTCTGCGAGGAAGCGAAGTGTCCCAACATCTCCGACTGCTGGGGCGGCAGTGACAAGAGCGAGGCGACGGCGACGATCATGTTGATGGGAGACACTTGCACACGAGGCTGCCGGTTCTGCTCCGTAAAGACAAGCAGAGCACCACCACCCCTCGACCCTCACGAGCCAGAGAACACGGCCGAAGCCCTTGCACGCTGGGGACTCGGCTACGTCGTGCTGACAATGGTCGACCGCGACGACCTGATCGACGGCGGCGCCCGCCACTGCGCCGAAACAATTATGAAGATCAAGCAGAAAACACCTTCAACCCTCGTCGAAGCGCTCACAGGCGATTACTTGGGCGACCTCGAGCAAGTCGCCGTCGTAGCCCGCTCCGGCCTCGATGTCTACGCACACAACGTCGAGACCACCCCCCAACTGACGCCCTTTGTCCGCGACCGCCGCGCGACATTCGAGCAGTCCATCAACGTCCTGCGCGCCGCGAAAGAGGCCCGCCCGGAACTCATCACCAAGACCTCCATCATGCTAGGGCTGGGCGAGACGGAAGAACAACTATGGGACACCCTGAAGCAGCTCCGCGGCGTGGGCGTCGACGTCGTCACATTCGGCCAGTACATGCGCCCCACAAAGCGCCACATGAAGGTCGAGGAGTACGTGACGCCGGCTGTCTTCGAGCTGTGGCGCCAGCGCGCCTTGGACTTGGGTTTCATGTACTGCGCAAGTGGCCCGCTCGTGAGGAGCAGCTACAAGGCCGGCGAGGCTTTCATTGAGAACGTGCTGAAGAAGCGCGCGAAGAAGAGCGAGCTGTTCGCTGCTGAGAGCGCGAAGGAGTTGGAGGCGATGAAGAAGAGCGCGTAGATTCAGTCGTCTACGCAGTCTTATTGTATAATCTTTCTTGTGGTGGGCTTTTTTCATGTGGATTCTGGATGAGGGGTTTCTTCAACATTGCATGCATGGCGCGCGGATGGATGGGCATGGGTACCTACTATATCGGCAATGGGCAACTTTCACTTCTGCCCTTGGGTGTGTGGCGTTTTATGTAGATACTTGACTTAGAGACGCACATGCATCTGTGCATAGAAGCAATCTCAAGCGGCAGCTCAACGCGTGCCGTATTGAGAAATACGTTTGAATCCCGAATAAATCTTCGACACGCAAAATAATAGAACATTAAAAACTGGCTCGCTCAATACATCTACACACAAGAAAGGAAAGCAAAAAAAAGAAACAAAAAAACGAATCCCGCCCAAGCGTGGCACAGTGACCACGATTGAAAGCCACCCCCAAGAACCAATCCCCTCCCTGTTGGCTACATTACCCGCTCACACACAATATCTCCACCTCACGCAGCAACCGGCGGCGCGGGCCCGGCAGGCGAAGCACCCCCAGCGTTCATGGTCGGGGGCAAGAACAGCGGCATGTAAGCGACGCCCAGCGACATGGCGGCCATTCCGATCTGCAAGTAGGAGGGCGTGGTGGCGGCGGCGGCTTGCGCGGGCGTCTCGCCCAGCCAGCCTTGGATGGCGAAGATGACGGCCGTCCAGCCGATCATCTTGTTGCGGGTGAAGATCTGGCGGGAGTTGTAAGCTTATGTTTGAGGTGCTGGTGGGTTAAGGTAGGTAAATGAGGGCGAATGTGGTGAGGGTGAGGTTGTGATTAGAGGTCACGTGTTTTGTTGGTTCAGATGGGTTGGGTTGGGTTGGGTTGGTTTAGACTTACGGCTGCCATGGGGAGGGTGGAGGAGATTGTGCCTTGGAAGTCATTGGTTTCTTTGTCTGAGGGGCTTTCGGTGTAGGGGACGACTGGGAGGTGAGGTTAGTTTGGGAGCTGTGCTTGGGCAATGGGCGAGGGGCGATCGGCGCATACTCAATTCTTCACGTCTCATGTCTTTCTTGGTGGCCATTCTTGCGGTTGTTGGAGGAGATTATTGTTGTTGGTTAGATTTGGGTCGACTGCTAGTGTAGAGGAAGAAGGTTGTGGTTGTGATTGTGGTTGTGGCGGTGATTGGAGGCGGTATTCTTCACGGATGTCTCTAGCGACGTCTCTCCAAGGTGGTGTTGTCTCGTTCTCCGCTTCTTCCCCCCCGGGTTCCACAAGGGCTGGGCTCTCACTCGCGTCCGCGCTCGTACCCGGTTTGAGTCTCACGCCTGGCGGTCTTCCAGTTCGAGGTCTCGTTTTGCAATGCTTGAGCAACTCGAGGAGATCCGTGGAGCCTGCTGCGCTTTTCACTCGGAAGCACGTTGTTCGCACTTGGAGGGCATTAACGTCAATTTAGCGAACGATTCAAGAGAGAGCACTTGGAACTTGGATTCACCAACCTGTGGAGGCGTCTATTTGCAGTTGCGCGGCTATCTCGGTTGGCGAAACACCTGCTCCGTAACGCAACGCGACGATTGCTGCGCGAAACTCAGCGTTCAATTCGGAACCTTTTGCCATCTCAAAGGACAATATCCATATATGCTGTGACCGGAAAGGGAATGCTGAGATGAGACGAATTCAGAGATTCGAGGGTTAGGGTTTGGCCGGAGAGTAAGGACAACTATCACCTGTGACCGGCGGTCAAGACTTGGCCTTATATTGTAAGACGACAGACGCTTACTGCTTGACGTGCTGTCTCCCGCAATATCACAAAAGCAGGAAAGACATGGCGTCTCACAGTAGACATGGCTATATCGACACAACTTGGCCTCTGGGGCCGAAGAGGCCGAATAATGCAAGGTACGAGGCAGCTCGCCTCTGTGGAGATTGCAAAGACGAGCCGTCACACCAGGCGGTTCCTCGGGATCGCCTCGTGTGGGCTGATGTAGGTGATGGGCGATGGTTGAAGTCAAATGTTGACGCCGAACACTCTAGCCGATTGCGTTTTGACGGTTTGACGCCAGCCAACGCATACTGCAGCCCTTTCTCGCCGGAGGAGTGCTGCCTTTCTACGTTGTTACTGGCTCGGAATGATTATGTGCATTGACATTGTTTGGAGTTGTGTAGATGGTAACATACGCAGTACGGAACGGTGCAGTAGACAGGTAACCTCGTCCAGGAGGAGAGGAGTAGTGCCTCGGGGCAAGATTCCGTCGCCTCGTCCATCCCCGGAAGCCAGAACGGGCGGCGGAACCCCGATAAGTGATGATCGCCTAATCTTGTCCTGTACTTGGCTACTGTATCTACAGTACTTACCTTACCTTACCTTACCGACCTTACCCTTCTGTCCTCCGTATCCTGCCACTTCCACTTCCGGTGTGGCGCCCTGCCTGTGTCTTACCTTCCCTCTTGAATAATACCCGTCGCCCTTTGTGCTACATCGTGTACTTGTACTCTCGGAAGCTCTCACATACCGACCGGCGCCGCCCTGTTGCCCACCGCATCCCCATCACCATGCCTCGCTAGACACCATTCTACCACATCACTCCGCGCGGCAATGTCCAGCACCAGCGCGCATGGGCGACAACCGACAGTGCCATGTTAAATCGAACAGCGACAGGCAACTCAACACGCCCACCCCAACCTCAGCGCTCCTTCTCTGCCTCATCGCAACAGCGTATCCACCGCCTGAACACCCCTTCGAACTTGAGCAACGTCCGCTCCGTCTCTTCAGTGGGCAATCTGGTTGACTTGACCGCGGAAAGCGTGGACTCGCGCAATGCCGACGTGTGGCAGCAGAACCGGGAACGTGTGGGGTTGGGAGGCGCATTAGACGCGGTCAGCATGGATGACGATATTGACGAGACAAGACCAAAGAAGAAGATCAAGCTTGAGATCGAGACTCCGGTTGCAAGAAGAACTCCGGAACAACAGCAAGGCGGGTTTACAGTACAACACAAGGCTGAATATGCACATTCCAAGGTGCCGGGACAGCCGCTCGATCTTCCTCCACGGAGTAATTCCATAGCAGTGCGCGGCTCACGCAGAAAGGACGCCAATGATCCAGCACGGAAGTCGGAGGGCATCAGTCCACCATCTATGGCGACCAGACTGCCACCTCCCAAAGTCGTGGCCGATTTCAGCCCGTGGACTGGCCTGCACCCAGAGGACATTCTCAACGAGCAAGTGATTAGAACTGGATATTTCGACAAACCCCCGGGACCTAGCCACAATGAAAGCAACAGCGCTCGACCGAGCATATGGCCCAACTTGAGCCAGAAAAACAACATCGCACTGCATACGCTGTCCCATCTCTTTACGCAAGTGCTCGACAAGCGGCAGGGTCTGGCGAAATGTACAGCTCCAAGCACATTCAAGCCCCCGCCGAGAGTTACTGTAACCGATACGAAGCGCGAAGCCTGGCTGAAGGATCTGGCCAACACAAACATTCCACTTCGCCGGCAGAGCAGGACTATTCCTCACGGCATCAGAGGCAAGCTGCTCATGGAACAGTGTCTTGCAAAGTCAATCCCACTACAGCGTGCCGTGTGGCTGGCCAAATGTGTCGGAGCGAACGAACTCAGATCGTTTCGCAGGAAGGGTGTAAGTGGTTCGGCTGCGGCGCAGGGCGAGACGAAATGGGTGCGAGATTGGAGCGCACAGGTCGAACAATTCCTTGAATCAATCGCGCACGCATGTGGGCAAGATCAGTGGAGGGCCAAAATCGACTACGCCATCAAGCTCACTTCTGCCTTTTACACCGAAGGCCTGCTGGATCGAGATCAATACTTGGACTGGCTGGTGCGGGCATTTGCCTCGGCTCCTCTGGACAGGCTGCCTTTATGGACGATCATTGTGCAACTATATTGGCGAGACCTCATCACGATAGGACGGAGAGGCCGTAGACTCGCAGCCGCGATACTGGAGCATCTTCAACTAGTCTTACATAAGAGGAGCCCAGCCTTCGAGCCGCTCAAGACCAGGTTGCAAAAGCTGGTAACTGTGCTTGCTAGCACTGCCAACCGCTGCCTCATTCTGCCCAAAGTCTGGGAGAAATTCAAGAGGCTTCTGAGTCCTGAAGCGATGCTGTTTTCCGATCGGGTATTGCAACACACGGTGGCGCAAGTATCATCACGCAACGAACGATTGTCGGCTCCCATGGAACGGACAGCTGCGACTACAAGTAGCCCACTGCTGAGTCTCTATACGATGCTTGATGGTGTTGGGCTGGGAATCAACATGCAACTGCTGCCCGCGCAGTGTTTGGACTTAGTTTCCGAAACCCATGAGCTTGTCAGGGCTGTCCTCAACTGGTCTAGCACCCGCTATCGTCGTGGTCGTGCCAGGGTCTACATTGCTGCCCACATTATCTCTCACCTACATGACGCTGGCCATGACACCGACGAAGCTATCTTGACCTACCTTCAGCAACCCGATTCTTCGATCAAGATTGATCCAAGTCAGTTATGGGCTACCATCGGCGAACTTGTGACACGCAGCTGTTTTGCCACTGGCGCTTATCTGCAATGGATCATCGCTAGCGGCGCAGTGTTCAGCTCAGGCAAATCAAGTTTAGCTACTGGCCTGCTAGGTTCACTTCCCATCGAGGACTTACCACATCGACTTCAAAATCTGAGGCGATCGCTTCTTGATCGTCTCGGACAGGCAAAGGACGAGGAGTTGACCACTGCAAAGGCAAAGGCGGAGATCGAACACGCACTCGCGAGCTCACAACTGTTCTTCAACGACGGCAATGGTACTATTGCATCTCTGTCCGGGTCCGCGAAACTGACTGTGGGCAACTGGCTACGTGTGAAGTTTGTGAATCCAGCCAGCAACTCACAGATGACCATGGCAACTTTCGGAGTCATGCGAACCGTCCTTGAAGCTCTTGGGAACTTGCCGGCGCTTTCAGACCTTACGGACGTCGCGTCTGCAACAGACGACGCTAAGCTATTGGCTTCCGTAGCTGACACGCTGAACGTACATGCTCTTGGACTTGCTGTTCTCGGAACGTTCGAGTACGTGCTTGATCGTCTGATCGAAAGACACCGAGGACTTAGAAGTCACACTCTCGATCGCGCATTTCTACTTGCACACATCGAACTGTTAACAAGATGCCCGGCCCGGTCGCAAGATCTGCAACTACTGAATAGCGATCTAGCTGTCCACGAGCAACAACATCACATGGCAGTTTGCTCGCCCGCTTCGGACAATCTGGTTGGTATGCAAGCAGGTACTCTGGACAGCGACGCCGAGATCGATGCTGTGTTCGAAAGCGGCAATTCTATGGACGAGCAGACCATGCACCGAGTCTTCTTGCGGGTGATCGAGCGTGCCGGCAAATCCGATGCTCCAATTGCTTCACTAGAAAGCCATGTGTGTCGATGGCTCCATCAGCTACGGAGTGTTGACAGCACAGGCTTCGAAAAACTTGCCACGGAATATGTCTCTGCAACCGTGCTCAAGAGCCAATTCGACACCACCGCCACGTCTGGTATTGCGGCGCTCGTTGCGAGCAGATGCCTTGGGTTTGACGCTGTCACCGCCGCGAGCACCTCGGCATCCCCAAAGACGGCAGCATTTGTGCTTCATCTCCTAGCTGCGCCTCTCCCATCAGCATGCCTCAGCATGACGGAAGCGTACGCGTTCACACTTCAGCAAATACGATTCGGCGATGAGCACCCTGATGATATCGTCAACCTTGTGCGCAAAGCTGCTGACGACGCGACGTTCTCATTCAAGACTAAGTGGATGCTTGATCTGATCCTGCGGACAATTACTGGTCACCCCGGCAAGCTCCGCAATATTTTCACAGAGACTCAGCCATCACAAGCAGTGCATCCAGCAATCGCATACATGTGCAAAGCTCTGCTGTCACAGGACCACTTGGAGTCGACGACTTCAGAATTGGATGCCTGCGAGATCATTCGCTCGGCCAACGCGTTGAACGCCCCGTTCTCAATTGGATGGCTACGCTTGTATACTAACACGCAAATTTCGGCCGTCGCAGGGGTTGAAGACGCTGTCAAGAACGCACTTTTGCAAGCGGTCGCAGAGAAATCCGAGGTTTGGCCTCAACTCATTTCTGCTGCCAAGCCAGAGACTTTGAGAGATATACATGTATGGGCTAGGAACAGCATCTTGACTGAGTTGAACGTCACGCAGGACGGTCGTACTACAGAAGGAGAAGACACAGTCGAGCAGCTGTGCCAGGTGCTGGACGTCACTTATGACGCGGTCAAAGGCCAAGATGACACGCAAATCCTCACGCTACTCACCGACAGACTGAAAGCGCAGGAAAGGCTGCTGAGCGAAGTGGAAGCCACCGAGTCAGACCAACAGGATCAGCTTGTCGCCGTTACGCGCCGACTGAGCATCCTGCTACATTTGTGCACCCTGCCTGGCCAGGCAGAACACCCAAGCGACAGCGCAAAGCAAGCCCGCACACAAATGGTCGCGGCCCTGTGCACCCTTCTTCTCCATCCACGCCTCCAGCAGCAACAGCAAAGCCTCGCAGACTACATCCATGACGTCGCCGTCCTGCACGCAGACGCACTCCCGGACGAGACCCTGAGCACCCTCGCACGCCAAATCCCACAGACCGACCCCAGCGTGCGCTCCCTCCTCGGCTCGTCCAACGCATTTGCATCGTCGACGACTCCGAACCTGGCCCTGGCTTCCAGGGCTGTCCCGGCGCAGACGCAACAGCAGCGTGCTCTGGCTCGCCGCCAACCGCCGGTGCAGGGTAGTGGTGCAGGACCCGCTCGGCCGCCGAACGTCGAGCGGAAACTTACACCTTACCCGCTACGTAACTGGGAGATCATGCCGGACTCGACACCAGTGATGGGCGAGAATGACTGTGCTGTGAGTCTGGGGTTGTTTGGTGCTAGACGGGCGTGAGAGAAGGGAGAGACGGAGGAGGAGATAGGCGGGAGGATAGGACTGAAGAGAAGGGATTTTTGGTTATTTTTATGATAAGGGCGTTTCACTCTGGGAATGGGTGGTTGGGCTTGCTTTTTTCTCTCTCTTCCTTTTCCTGCGTTTGAGCGATGAACATTTTTATCTTATCTTTTTTCTTTCCCCCTCCCCATGCATTATCCTTCACTGTTTTCTTTTCTTTCTTGAGTGATGAGACAACGTTACGAGGAATGTTTTTGGTGGACGCCTTTTCACGAGTTGGCTTTTATAGAAGGACGAGGAGGAGGTGGGTCGGGCTCGGCTATCTGTCTGTTCGTCTGCATGCACGTATTTGTTTACAGTACCTATCCTTCTTCTCCCCTCGGCGTCATCACAGCATAGCATACAATTATTACATACGCATGTCAGTGTTCTGGCATTTATTCGCTCTTCCTTGGATTTACTAAGCAACATGGATTTAATTGATACCCTGTGATTTGTCAGACCTCCTCCTGGTTCCATGGCCGCATATCACCAGATGTGGGTCTGTCTGCTAGATCGTGTCGATCAAACAGTCCAATCTTGAGAAATGGTGCCACGGCCTCCGATGCGTTGTTGCCGGTGTTTTCCATTTGTTCTGTTCTTGGTATATGTGATATGCTTTAGCATGGCTTTGGGTTTGGGACAAGCTTGCGTGTCTCGTGGATACTGTAGGTAGGTGGTGAGGTTGTTGTTAGACCTATATGTATACTTGTGTAGGTCTCGTGATTAGTACGCCTTACTTGGGTGGTGTTAACATTCATTTCCTTTGCTCTGTTGGACTGGGAATGAGTATAGTCTAGTGCCAGAACACTACTCTCGCGATGTGCAGCTCGCTTGCACACACACACGAGCGAGCAGGTCGATAGGCCTCACCGATACAGTAACAGTAGCCATAGCCTATCGCTCACATATCAACCAACGCAAGGCGGATTGTCATTGGCCAGGATGCTTGACTCGTGCCTTGTCCCCTTGACTTTGTGCATGCATAGGTAATGCGCAGAACTGGTTTAGTCTAGCTGCCTCTACATACATATGCAAGCGAAACAGCTCCCTTGCCTTGACCGCCACCCAAACAATAGCATCAGTGTCTTTCGCTCTCTCTTTGCTCTTTACCCCCCCAACTGCTGCTCATCATCGCATCACACCATCACATATCTCGTCCCACCTCGCTGTCTACCCTCAGCCTACCTTCCGCCCGCCGATCTGGTCCGGCTCGGCTCGACGCCACTGGCCCGGCCCTCGGCCTCTAAACCTACTAGAGGGTTCCCAACACACCCCCTCACTCACCTACACTCCAGTATCAACACCACGGCAATTGCACCCCATCGGAGCGCTAGCCGTCTCCCAATCTCGCCGCCTAGACCCCCCTCTCCTGAGTCAAGTGGCGCCGACGAGAGAGGAAGAGAGAACGAGAGAGACTTCGCCTTCACACCGGTGCTGCTGCTCTGCCCTGCATTGCATCGCTCCCACGGACTCGGAGCACGTACCACGATCTGGCTGTCTGAGGCTCTGCTGGAGAAAGAGTTGGTTATCGAGCGAGACGAGTGTGAGAGAGACGAAGACAGAGAGAGGAGAGAAGAGACGGCTATACTTATACCACCCCATACCCGCCGGGACTGGATCACTCTGGACATCACCGCCGACCTCATCATCGCCTCCCTGTGATCTCACCGCATAATACCCCTCCTCACGACCGAGCGACACCTCCAACCCGCCAACCCTCACACCACAGCAAACATGGCCTCTCCAGCTACTCAGTCGCTGAAGTGCGTTGTCACCGGTGACGGTGCTGTCGGCAAGACATGTCTGCTCATCTCCTACACCACCAACGCCTTCCCGGGCGAGTACATCCCGACCGTCTTCGACAACTACTCGGCGAGTGTCATGGTCGACAACAAGCCCATCAGCTTGGGACTCTGGGACACCGCCGGTCAGGAGGACTACGACCGTTTGCGCCCGCTCAGCTACCCTCAAACCGACGTCTTCCTCATTTGCTTCAGCATTGTTTCGCCGTCGAGTTTCGACAACGTCAAGGCCAAGGTGAGATTGCCCTGGACATGGAACAATACACGCAACGCGATTGAGGACAAACGCCTTGTGGCATATGAGACACAGTTTACTGACGATAATCCTTCCTACAGTGGTACCCCGAAATAGAGCACCACGCGCCCGGCGTGCCGATCATCCTCGTCGGCACCAAGCTCGATTTGCGCGACGACCCAGAGGTCAAGGAGCAACTGCGCCAGCGCAAGATGCAGCCCATACAGTATGAGCAAGCAGTGCAAGTCGCCAAGGAGATCAAAGCCGTCAAGTACCTCGAGTGCTCCGCCCTGACGCAGAGAAATCTCAAGAGCGTCTTCGACGAGGCGATCAAGTGAGTTTTCTCGCCCCCAAACACCCCTTTTCTTCCATCAATCAAGTGGCAACCCCGGCTAACCATACCTCTTTTCTTCTTTCCCCAACAGAGCCGTAATAAGCCCCCGACCCCCGACCAAGCCCAAGAGGAGCAAGTGCGCCATTCTTTAAACAATACCCCCTTTACATCCAAGAAAGAAAGAATTGAAATGCCACACCTGCCTCCCAAGAACTCCGAAGAAATCATCTCTCTCTCAAAGAAACTCGATCTTTTCAAAAGAAATACCCAAACTCCCCAATCGCTCACCTGTCTCCTCTTTTTTTTCCCCGCGAAATTCCCTCCAAATAAACCTCTTTTAATAGCATTATCAAGAACCGACCAAGACTCGTCATCACTAAGGCGAGAGGAATTCCTAGACTACTCCACTCTTTTCTATCGAGCTCACGCTCGCGAACCACTGGGACAGCAACAAGATTGAACAAAGTGGGCCTGTGTTCAGAAAAAAGCGAAGCAAGCAAGTACAAGAAGTGCCATAGCCCGAAAGCACAGGCAGCAATGACCTTCCAATGCTGACGTTTGGGTTTTTTGTTCTTGTTTTCCGTTCTCATCATTAAATAGAGGGGAGTTGCACGCGGGCGCCCGAACGCAACTGATTTTTCTTGATTTTTTTTGCCGATACTTGAATGTATTCAAAGCGGTTTTGAGATGTGTGTGTTTTTTAATCTTGCACTGCTGTCTTGACCTTGTTGCTTGACATTTTTCATTGGGAGACAGTGGAAGATGATTTTGAAGAGAGATGAATGTCATGCCATACACAAAACAAATAACCTACGTTGGGAAATGGGTCAGTTTGGGGTTGGAGGAGTTGTAGCAGAATCTTTGCTGATGTCTTTTTTCACGATTGGAATGTTGTTATGGCAGGGCCGTCAAGGGTTCGGTTTGCCTTGCTGTCGATTCTTTTGTGCTTTTGTTGTAGTCTTTTCCTGTTTATCGACTATCTTCCCATGACTCGGGCTAGATCTCGTCGTTCATGGAGGAGTGAGGGAGATGGAGGTGAAAGGAGAAATACAACGGATGATGGAAGAAGAGAGCAACATCCAAGGAAAGTCAGATCCAACAAAGACGGAAGAACGAAGTCTCACTCGTCTTCCAGCCTCGCAACCTCCCGAGCTCGTTTCAACAGCGTGGTAGGTGTGGTTGGTCGAAGTGGTAAGCGATCTATTGATTGGCGGTGCCGGTGGTGTCGCGGCTTTCGAGCTCTGTGACGACGGCGATGGGGACGTGAAATTCATCCCCGACATGGGATCCATGGGCGGCAGCTTGAGTACGACGGGCATGGCTGGCGATGGCGTATCTAGGAGGCCGCGGCCTTCGCCTCCAAGTGCTTCACGGTAAGTCGTTTGCGGTTTGGGTTTCAAGACGCGGTCGTGGGCGACTTCGCGTGTTGTGATGGGAAGGAGAGTCGTGAAGGGACATGTTGTTGCGTTGGAGTACTGGCGAATGAGGAGTGGAGCATCTAGCGTGGGGTGTATGGTCTTCAGACCTACGGAGGTGGAGTTCGGGAGGCAGATGGTTGTGTTGGGGTAGGAAAAAACCGATCCGGGGCTTTTGTTCTGCGGAAGCGGCAGCTCAATAGGAGGCACTTGTTCTGTGGTGTTGCTTTCTGTGACGTTGAATATATTGACGAACTGTCCAACACTTGGCACGCCGTCGACAACAACGTAAACCACATATGGGCCTGGCGGAGTGAAATTCATATTCCTGGGCATCGAGGCCGTCACAATTTATCCAGAGCTACCGGCACTGAAGCCGACGGTGTCAAGATATACCAGGCGATGGCCCATGTGCAGCGAATGAGTGACGAAGCCGCCGTGGCACAAAGCGACTTTCAAGCCTGTGGCATTCTGGGGGCAGTTGAAGCTGATGACCAGATCAGACTGAGCAGACAGATCAAGCTTCGAAAGTAGGACATCGGTAGGTCAGGAATTGGCCTTTTAACCCGATAGATATGGGGTTGCGTATTTCTCGACCCGAAACTCCGTGACGTCCGAGGTGGTAGGAGAGCCGTAGTCAATGCCGTGGCCGAGGAATGGCTCATCCGAACCATTGCCTGGGTCAGGCTGTCATCGCGTGTTAGGTGATGAAGAAGAAAGTACGTAGTGAGCTCGAACGATGACATAGGAACGAGCTTACTGGAATGCAGTGCTGAGTACCATTGCTGCAATATCCCTCAGTGGTGCAGCAGGTACTGTACTTGCAGGAAGTGTCTTCGAAATCGGGACCACAGCGTCCGTCCGGGCGTTAATTCACACCAGGTTTGAGGAGCTGGCGGCCTACGATATCATTGCGTGGCCCCCAGCTTTTCTCACAGCTATGTGGCGTCAATCAAGCTGCTGTTGGTGAAGATGACCATGAGCTGACGAATTGTCTTGAAGGCACGTTTGACCGCGCAGACAGCCTTGGTGTGGCTTTGGGGGTTTATAATTGCAAGTCAGTTGAACAAAGTCGAGTGTTAGCGAGCGGAAAATCACAATTGCAGACAGCGCAGGCGTATAAAGCATTTTGGCGGAGCCGAGAACAAGTGAGGCATTGATGAACGACGGCTCTATTGTTTGCCGCAAAGATTTCATGATGAGTGTGAGACGAGCGTACGCTAGTAGCATTGTGAGGAGGAACAAGATATGCATGGGCGTACAGTCAATCAGGATAGCATGCTGATGCTTTACCGAGACCATCATTGAGGTTGTGCAGCGGTCTGCAGGTAGCATCCTGGGGCCCGAGGCCATGGTATCAATATAGGCGCTCATAATGGATGCACGACCTAGAGTGTCGGCGGGTATACCATTTCTCAAAGGCCTCTAGTGAGCGTGCGGACCGGAACAATACCAATATACGAGTATCGGCTACACGGTGATGGCCCGAGTTTGTAGTGAGGATCTTCCAGTACACAGGTGATGCTTGTCTTCAAGTCGTGAGGTTGAACAATCCGAGGCCGTATCCGACGGGCCGACGACTGGAATATCCGAATTGCCTGACTTTGACATGGCAAACAATTGGTTGTGGATGAGGACTCAGGCCGATGTGACAGGAATGTTTGTCTTCTCTCCAGCCAGAACCCTTGGAAGCCAAGAGTGAAGTGAAGCCAGGAAGCCAGGGCACGGTCGATCGTCGGCGTCCGGAACAACTTGATCGAGTTTCGCCGATGCCAAGCAAGCCCGCACACTTTCTCGCTCGACGTTCGACTTTGACACTTCTCGCGCAAGCTACGACGACAGCAGCCTGACAATCGACAACCGACAAGATGAGAGGACCCGGAAAGCACCAAAAGCGTCTGTCAGCGCCCAGCCACTGGCTGCTCGACAAGCTCAGCGGCAGCTATGCGCCCAAGGCCTCCCCTGGTCCGCACAAGCTGCGCGACTGCATGCCGCTGATTGTCTTCATCCGCAACCGGTACGAAAAAGAGAATACCCTGTGGAGGATTGAAGGAGGACTGCGACGGGATTGAGAGCGACGCGGTCGCGAGAGCACAAGAGCCAGAACATGAAAGCTGACGGAAATTTTCTCACAGTCTGAAGTACGCCCTCAACGGTCGCGAGATGAAGGCCATTGTCATGCAGCGCCTCATCAAGGTCGATGGCAAGGTCCGCACTGACCCCACCTACCCTGCCGGCTTCATGGATGTTATCACCATCGAGAAGACTGGCGAGCACTTCCGCCTTGTCTACGACACCAAGGGCCGTTTCACCGTCCACCGCATCACTGGCGAGGAGGCCGAGTACAAGCTCGGCAAGGTCAAGAGGGTGCAGTTGGGCAAGGGCGGCATCCCATTCTTGGTTACGCATGACGCACGCACGTAAGTGATTGCGCGTCTATCAGACGTTGGACCAATGTTTGGCGATA
>Ga0265797_10001639_pt1 | contig 39196 bp, 55 predicted proteins | sample P2T30metagenome_FD_192433 | JGI IMG/M metagenome (GOLD analysis project Ga0265797, IMG submission 192433) | Plant litter microbial communities from East Loma Ridge, Irvine, California - P2 T30 | ecosystem: Environmental > Terrestrial > Plant litter > Unclassified | place: USA: California...
GCCTCGAACTCGGCGCCGGAGAACTGGGTGGGGCGGTGAAAGTCTCTGGACATCGCGTCAACGATAGGCGCGACCCCTGACACCCGGTCGAGATGCCGCTCGCCGGGCCCGCGGACCCGGAGGGCGAGCAGGCGGCGACGGCGTGTGCGATCCCGTATTGTTGACGCCGAGGGCCTCTAGCTCAGTTGGTAGAGCATCGGACTTTTAATCCGCGGGTCATGGGTTCGAGCCCCATGGGGCCCACCGTTCACGGGGTTTGAGCTACCCCACTGGGCTCGACTCCGAAGAAACTCCGAACATTCGCGTGAGCTTCGCTGCAGATTCGTCTCCCCCGGCACGACGCGACATGTAGACGTCTTGAGTCATGGACGGTCTCTTGTGCCCGAGGTACTCCGCAATAGCTCGGGCTGAGAGGCCGGACACATCTAGGGCCGTCGCTACCGTCTTACGGAAGGCGTGCGAGCTGAGTCCTGGGTAACCCAGCCTGTCGCGGTTCGCGCGCCAATCTGATTCCGTGTTGGAGGTGTCACGAAGCTTGCCGAGCATCGACGGGAACACGAGCTCGTCGGATGGCAGGTCGGCTGCCTGTCGTCGCCGCAGTAGCTCGAGCACGTCGTCAGGTACATGGATGGTGCGTGCCGAGGACTTTGTTTTTCCGTGCTCTTGGAGAACGAGCCCCATCCCCTTGGCCCTACCTACGGTGGCGCGGAACGTGACGGTCCTGCCCTCAAAGTCGACGTAGTGCCAGCGCAGTGCCAACGCTTCACCAATGCGGCATCCGGTGAAGAGCATGAACTCAAGCAAGTCGCTGAGGTCGAGTCGCTGCATCTCGGCGTCGTTGCGCACGACTTGCCTGAATCTCGGCACCTCGTCGAGCGGAATAGCAGACGACGCGCGCGAGGGGCCCTTGGCGATCCCCTCGATGGCAGCGACCGGGTTGCTTCGAAGAGCGTCATTCCTAACGGCCATGGCGAACATGCCGCTGAGGACAGAGCGACAACCTTTGGCCGCACCCGGTCCATTCTCCTTGGCGACGGTCGTCATGAATCGCTGTAGGCGCGCTGGCGTCGCTTCGGACACGCGCAGGTCCCCGAGCAGGGGCTTGATGATCTTGGTCAAGTTGTGGCGGTAGGTGTCGATCGTTCGCATTGTCTTGCCGGCGTCGACCTTCGCCTGTAGGAACGTGTCCCCCAAGACGGAGAGCCGAGTATCGGCGTCGATGGTGAGAGCCAGGCCGGCAGGAGCGGAGATGTCAGTCAGCGCTTCCTTGAGCGCTTGTACAGCCTTACTGCTCGTCTTCCCAGCGCGGACGCGTTCGACCTGCCGCCGCTTGCCATCCTCGAAGCGGTACAGCGTGCGAGCGCGCCATTGCCCCGGTGCGATCTCGGCCACGTTGATAACCCCGTACGTGCCAATGGGATTGCGAGGCCTAGGCACGACGACCACGGGGCTTCGATGGCACCGCCGCGCCAGTTCCTGGATCCAAGACGGGTGCCCCGAGACCTGGCCTATCGCCCTGCCCGTAATCCAGGTCACTGTCATTGGCGATGAACTCGACTACGGCAAGCCGTACTCGATCCAAGCGGTCGAGAACGCGCGCAGGCACCCGGCTGATGTTGAATGCGTCAGCGAATCGACCGTGCGACCACGACAGAGCTTCACGGTAAGCGTCAATCAACTCCTGCTCGTCGTCGTGGCTGTCTTCGCCGAAGTCGATTTGTCGCTGCTCGATCGCGACTGAGCGACCGGTCCCGGCGACGTACAGCGCCACGTCACCGTCTGCGATCTTCTCGCCAGTCTCGCGCAACTCACGGAGCTTGAGGATGCTGAAGAGCTTTTCCTCGGCGCGATTGAGGGCACCGATGAAGTTCCTATGCTCAGGCGAGATGGTCCCAACAGCCTCGAAGTCCATGACGTCGGTAGCAGCCAGGTATTCCAGCGAAGTCATTCCGTCATACGGAGGCGCAAGCCCCTCAAAGTCGAGCTTTGCCCAGGGGTCGTTCAACTCGACGAGCAGCTCAAGAGGGGACAGCTCCAGTCCACTTGCGATCAGCGCAACTTCGGAGAAAGAGGGGTCCGCTTTCCTGCCGCTTTCGATATTTGATATGACCGCTCGCGTGATGCGCTCGCTAGGGATGAGATCGGCAAGAGCGCTTGCCGACAGTCCCGTCTCTCGTCGAAGTCGAGCCAGCCGCAAGCCGAGCGGCGTCACCTCGTAGTTTTGCGCCATTTTGAATCAATCCCTCTTTTTCGCGCGTCGTATTGCGGCAGATGCCTACGGCTAGTACTCTCGTCACATCGAAGCAATCCGTTAGGTGATTGTCTCAAATTGAGTCAGGAGAGCCAATGGTACAGGGCACCCAGCGGTCAAGTTCGCCCAAGCTTGACATCAATGAACTCGCTTCCCAGCTAGGCGTCAGCACAGCGACCCTCTACCGGTGGAGAAGCACGGGCGCTGACATGCCCCGTGGCTTCAAGGTCGGCGCTCGCGTCCGTTGGACTCAGGAGTCCGTAGACGACTGGATCGACAAGCAGATGGCGAACTAGCCAGAGCCGCTCAACAGCGCCCCTTGGGGGCGCTAATTGTTGCGCTCAAAAACGCTGGCACCAGTAGTCCCCATCACACGGCGGCGCTGATCGGTGGCAGGCCCTCACGTACGGGGCGAGAACTTCACACAAGACAAGCGCGACGACGGCCAGGTACGGGAGCAGCAGCCCCTACACGGTGACCGAATGGTGGGTCACCAGGCAGAAGCCGTCATCGCGTGTTCGTCCGGCAGGTATGTCCCTGCCGGCACCGCAAGCCCCCGGTAATGCAAATGGCCCCGGCTGGTGTCCTACCACCGGCGAGGCCCGAACCCCGAAGGGAACCAAATCACATGAACAGTGTACCTGAATGGGCCGTCGACACGGTGGCCGCACATGAGAACGACGGCGTGCACACCTGGCACGTCGGACAGAGAGTCCCCGTGGCCCTCGACCTCCCCCGCAGCACCTCCCACAACCCGCACCTCGCGGCACCCACCGTCGCTGTCGTCCCAAACCGGCTCGACAAGCACAACGACGACAACAGCGTGACTGATGGCGAGACGTTCTACTGGGTCGACATCAGCGTCAATTACGCCGACCTCGAGGGCACCAAGACCGAACTGGCCGCTGCGTTCGCGGCGATCCTCGCAGCCATCCCCGACGACGCAGCATGACCCGTGCTGAGCGTCGCCACGCGCACCTCATCGCACCTCTCATGCGGGCCGCACGTGCCGCTCGCGATCTCTGGGCCGTCATCGGCGTCGCCCTACTCATCAACGCTGCAGCCCCCGCGCTGCTCTCAGCCATTGGAGTCCAGTCATGAGCAAGACGACCCGCGCCAACCGCCGCCAGTTCAACAGCGACACCCGCATCATCGCCCGCAACCTCAGAGCCGCAGCCAGACACGACGGCATGACGTGGCGCGAGCTGAGAGCCGTCGAACAGCGCCACCGCATCCCCGCCGGACGACTGCTCCTCGCGCTCGCCGGCATCAGGCTGCTCGCCTCGGACATGATCCTGCTGCAGTTCGAGCTGGGCCTCAGCGTCTCGCAGGTATTCGCCGGGACGTCGCGGAGCAAGCAGGTGCCCGCATGACCATCTACGTCCCCGCACCCGCTGACATGTCGGACCAGGCACGCGAGGCGCTGGCCGACGTGCTCAGCACCAGCGTCGACCCCGAGTCGCTGCTCGACCCGGCGCACCACACCACCGAGGACAGCCTCACGACCGCTGACGAGCTGACCCGGCTGGGATACCTCGTGCCCGCCGAGACCGCAGGCTTCGTCAAGTTCACACTCGAGCTGGCACCGAGACCGGAACCCGCGGACGGCGAGGCATCCGACCTGCAGCCCGCCATGGACGCGCTCAAGTCCATCATGCGGACCGCCCGCCCCGGGGCGCTCCCCGCCGACCTCATGGCCGGCGTGGGCGTGGACAGCACCCCCGGCGGCTACCGCCTGGTCTCGACACTGCACAGCATCCTGCTGCTTGCCGGATACACGGCCAGCGGACGCATCGCCCCCGAGGCCGTCGCGGCCCACCTCACCCCGATCACGGCGATCCTCGCTCGTTCGATCACCTCAGGGGGTGCCCCAGACGATGCCCCGTGACCGCGCCAACATCAGAACCAACATCTGGGCAAGTACCGACTGGCGTCGTCTGACCAAGGGGGCACAGCAGCTCTACATGATGCTGCTGAGTCACCCCGACCTGAGCTACGCGGGAGTGTGCGACTGGCGACCAGGGCGGCTTGCTCAGATGACAACTGGGGAGACCTCCGAATCAGTAACACGAGACGCGGACGAACTGCAGCGGCATCACTTCGTGCTGCGAGACGACGTGACCGAAGAGGTGTGCATCCGTTCATTTCTGAAACACGACGGCTTGCTCCGGCACCCGCAGCTGTCGGTCTCATTCGCCAACGCCTATGCCGCTGTTGCGTCTCCGACCATCCGAGAAGTCATCGCACACGAGGCCCAAAAGCTTCACCTGTCGGAACCAAGTCTCGTCGCCTGGACAAAGCATCAGGTGCGAACGATTCTCTCGGAACCGGCACGCGACCTGAAAGCAAACCCCGTTGGGGCTGAGCCAGCACCCCAGCCAGCACCCCGTTTAGGGGCTAGCTCCATCCGGCCCCGGGGGGCAACCACTACTACGTCTACTACTACGGCTACAGAAAAACCTTTGTCGCCCGCTAAAGCGGACGACGACGGGCATCTGATCCCTTCTGACTGGGCACCGAATCAGAAGCACCGTGACAAAGCGAAGTCGCTGAACATCGACGTCGACCGCCAGGCAGAGCGCTTCGTCGAGCACGCCAACCGGACCGTCAGACGGCTCAAGAACTGGAACACCGGATTTACGAACTGGCTCAACAAGCAAGCCGTGTTCACGCAGCAACGCGCTGCGTCACCGACCGCCGGTCAAGCGCAGGCCCCTGCGCCGCGCCTGACTGCCGTCGAGCTGAACCTCATCAACTACCAGCAGAGATACAAGGAGCCGAACGATGGACAAGCGGGAGACCGAACAGCTATTGATTCAGGCATCGGCCATTGACTCGCGCCGTGTCGTCGAGCCGGTCGTCGTCGCGTGGCAGGCAGTCCTGTCTGACATCGCGTACGCGGATGCTGAGCGCGCCCTGGTGCAGCACCGCCGCGATCAGCCGGGCGTCTACCTCGAGCCGGGCCACATCGTGCAGCAGGTCCGTATCGCCCGCCAGCGGCACCGAGAGGTGCATGGCATCCACCCGCCGCCACCGCCCGGGAAGCGATGGGCAGTTCAGGTCATCGAAGACATGCCCGGCGACCTCAGTGACGCCCGCGAGCTGCGCTCGTGAACCCGACCACGCCTGACCCCTACCGAAAGGAGACCCGTGGGCAAAGCATTCGACCGCGTAATTGACGCAGCCAACAGCCAGGGCCTCCGCGTCAAGACGACGGGGAAACAGACCGCCCAGTTTCAAGCGCCCGGGCACTCCAACGCTGACCTGTCGGTCACCCTGACCGACATCGGCGGGCAGGTGTTGCTGCACTCGCACTCCGACCCGACCGACGACGTTCGCGAAGCGCTGGGCCTCAAGCTGTCCGACCTGTTCGACGAGCCGAAGGGGGTGACGTACACCTACGGCGACAGCAGACAGGTGCACCGCTCCCCCACCAAACAGTTCCGGCAGAGCGGCAACACCAAGGGCACGCAGCTCTACCGCGCCGAGAAGATCCCCGCAGCAACGGTCGTCTTTTTCGTCGAAGGGGAGAAAGACGTTCACGCGCTCGAGTCCGCCGGTGCTGTCGCAACCTGCATCGCCATGGGCGCAGGCAAAGCGCATCTGTTCGACCTGACTCCGCTCTACGGCAAGCACGTCCGCATCGTTCGCGACCTCGACGAACCGGGTATGCAGCACGCGATGGACGTCGCCGGGATCCTCGAGGGCAAAGCGGCATCCGTGAAGCTGCTCAGCGCTGCCGAGGGGAAAGATGCCGCCGACCATATCGGCAGCGGTCACACCCTCGACGACTTTCGTGAAGAGCAGTTCCCCGCCCCGGTCGTCCCGGTCGACGCCGACTTTGAGCTGCAGGTCGAGCAGATCATGCTGTTCGAGCGCGCCAAGACGGAGGCACGCAACCGCCAGGCGGCAACCCATGCCGTCACGCTGGAACCGAAGTTACTCCGCGACATTCTCGCCGCCGACGTCACCTACGACTGGCTTGTGGAGGGACTGCTCGAGACGCAAGACCGGCTGATCCTCACCGGCGGTGAGGGTGCGGGCAAGTCGTACCTGACACGGCAAATCGCCATCAGCATCGCAGCGGGCGTCCACCCGTTCCGAGTCACGGAGCAGATCGAACCGCGCCGCGTGCTGGTCATCGACGCGGAGAACAGCGAACGGCAGTGGGCACGCAACACCAAGTACGTGACCCATTTGACCGGCAGCCACGGGCGAGGCGACCCCGGCACCAACGTTTTCGTCAGCGCCGGGACACGCCTCAACTTCAAACTGCAGGCCGATGTCGACACCGTGCACAAGCTCATGGACCAGTTCAAACCCTCAGCGCTCTACATCGGCCCGCTCTACAAGATGCTCGACGGGGCGCTCAACAACGACGACGACGCAGCCCCGGTCATCATGGCGCTCGACACGTTCCGCGAACGCGGCGTGGCGCTGCTCATGGAAGCGCACGCAGGGCACGGCAAAGCCATCGGCGGTGAGCGCGACCTCAGGCCGCGCGGGTCCTCGCAGCTTCTCGGGTGGCCCGAGTTTGGTCTCGGTCTGCGATCGATGGAAGAGGACGACAACTTGGCCACGCTCGTCCACTGGCGCGGTGACCGTGACGTCCGCAACTGGCCCGGACGACTCCGACGCGGCGTCGTCGGCGAAATGCCATGGATGCCCGCTTACTAGTCCGCCCCAAAACACCTATCCCACTTTCTGCGCCACGGAACGGAGACCCCCGTATGACCCAACAGTCCGACACTCTCGAGCTCACACCCGACCAGATCCTCCACCTCGCCACGGCCCGCGCTCGCCGCAGCCTGGTTGAAGCACCCGGACTGATCGCCTACGTCCGCACACTCATCACCCCCGGACTCGGCGGGGCCAGCGACGGCATGCCACGACCCGCATCAAAGACGGCACCACTCCCCCTCAGAGCCGATGCCGTCGACGACACTGACGACGTCTTCGCCCGGCTGCTGCACTGGGTCAGCTACTGGGCCGGCGTCTACCGACTCGCCCCGCCCTCGAGCATGCAGGTCCACTGGGCACAGGACGGCGAAGTAACTGGCTTTCGCGCCTCCACCCCGCCGGAGGGTGCCGGTGCGCTCACCCAGCAGGCGACCCTCTGGTTGCTCGCGCGACACGACCTCATCGCGGGCCACGACACCGGCATGACCTACTTCGAAGACGTCGCCGACATGATGCGAGACCTTCGTGGTCGATTCCCCCGCGCACCACGTCCGCCCCGAGGTGTCCTCGATCGCCCCTGCCCCGTCTGCGACCAGTACGCGTTCGGCGCTACATGGACGGGTGGGTCCGTCGATCAGTTCGAGCTCCGATGCTCCAAGTGCGAACACACCGAAGACGCAGCGTCGTTCATCAAAGCCGGCCGCGTGCGCGAGCTACTCCACGAACTGCGCGAGGAGCACGCCGAACCCAAATCGGAGTGGTGGTCGAAGCGCCAGGCAGCACTCGAACTCGGGATCACACCCCAGACTCTCAACCGTTACATCGCTGAGGGGCTCAGCACCGTCACCCTCGTTGGTGGCGTCTACGTCAAGACCGACGATCTCCTTGACCTGTGGCGAGAAAAAAGGCTGCGCATGAAGACACGCGCCGCGACACGGACCGCATGAACTAGCGCCTGTTCAGATCTCTGTTAAGCTTTGCTCAAGCAACCGGTCCGCCCGCAGGTATCCACCTCGGGCGGACCTGTATTTAACCCGTCACGTCATTCACTTCACTGACTGGGGCTGTAGCAGCTGGCCAGGCGGCCTGGCCTTCTGATGCAACAGGCTCCAGCCGTGAAATATCGACGCAATGCCTGAACAGGCGATAACACTTCGCTAGTCTTCACACCATGACCCGGATCGAAGGCGAAACGGCCCAGGCCAAAGGGGCCGATGGCGCTCGACGGGCGAAGCGATGGTTGGAGTCGACCACCCGCGTCAATGCCCAGTGGGTCAATCCGGACCCCCCAGCCGTCGCCAAGCTGACGTTTGCATGGCCTCATGGAGGCCAAAACTTCTCCTTCGACCTGGGCGGGCTACTAAAGTACGGTGATCTCGACGGTCACCTCTTTTTTGCTGAGTCTAAGAACTACGCGGCCCCATCCGACCTCCGCGAGCACTACTCGAAATTTCTTGCCCAGTGCTACGTGGCATACCTGGACAAACCGGCTTACTGCGACCATTTCATGTGGATCGCCTGGAGCCCCCACGATATTACGAAGTGGCCGACGCTGACCACTGCCGACTACGTGAAAAAGCACGTCGTCCTCCACCGGGCGCGGGTGTTCGGTGATGGAGTCTCCGAAGTCGACGCAGAAGCGCTGATCGACGAAGAGGCGGTCTCAGCGGTTGCGAGCAGACTCTGGCTCATCATTCTCTCCGAAAAGCAGGAAACGCTTGTGATTTCCAAGGAGCACAGGGGCGTTATCGACCAATACGAAGCAGTGAAGGGCGACTGATGGCCGACGTGTCTGGTTTCGCCGTCCAGATTCTCAACGGCCTGTTCGACCCTTCACCCGCAGAATCCATCTTCCGCGTTAAGAACGCAGTGGCCAAGGAACTCTCCGCGCTCGACGCCACCGCCAAGATTCGATCCACGAACCACTTCAATCACACTTTTGCGCCAGACTTTGTGATGACCTGGCCCGATGAAACGAGCCGGCGCGTCTACCTGCGGTTGACGTACGACCTTGACGCACTAGTTGATGATGTAGCACTCATAGACAGCAATGACCCCCTCATCTTTGGCCTCACAAGCCCGGAGTCAGAGGAGGCGCAGCCCGCAATTGATGAGGCAATAGCGGACACAAATGCCATGTTTACTGAGCCCTCGGCACTCGAGCGTCTGATTGATCGGAAGCAATCCGACGCGACCGCCAACATGCTGAGCAATGCCTTGGCGCAAGGCGGGCGCGGCACGTTTGTGGCAGACCAAGCTGTGGAACTCGCAGACGTCGTGGCTCGCGGCTTCGACGCTGCGGCGAAGGTTGAGTTTGAACCCACCGCAGATGCGGTCGAACTGCTCAGCAACCGCCTAGATGGAACTCAGGCGTGGCGTCTGAATCGCGTTCTGCAAGCCGTGTGGGAGGGCAGCAACGGCTCGTTGTCCCAATTCCCGGGCGGGGCCGACACCTCGGGACGTCTCAACTCCGAATCGCTGAGTTACCTAGTCAAATACATGCAGACCGACGACATGGGCTTCTGGAAACGCGTCGGCCGTGGTCTGCGACTTTCCGATCTAGAGTCCCTGGACTTCGACACGGATTTCGAGAATGTCCAGCATCTAATCGGAGCGAATCTAGACGTAATTGCAGCGCGAGCCGTGGTTGTGAAAAGTGATCCGCTTGGGCTTGACCCAGCCGTTGAGGGCGAGCTGTTCCATTGGAAGCGTCGCGGCCGTCACGTTAGCTTCGAAGCCCCGAATCTGTTTGCGATCCTGGGGAGTGCGAAAAAGGACCTGGACGATGTGGACAGAGACAAGGCCAAGGCAGTTTCGGTCGAACGGTTCATTGAACGTTCACAAGACTTCGACCTTCTGGAGGTCAGCCTTCACTCTGGCCCGGAGCAGATCAGTGCAAAAATTGACGAAGGAGTCATCAGCGTCGAGAGACTGCGCGGGCTGTCCGCCACGTTCGAGGATGCCGGCGAGGTTGCGCAAGCCATCGTAGCGACGTCGTCTGGTCGCGTGAATGTCGCGCTTGCAGAGCGCGCGGGTACGGGCGTGACACGTAGCAACATTCTTCTCGCTGACCTCGTGGCAACCACGGTCTGCCTCGTTGAGGATCTCGCTGCCGAACATCGTGATCCCCTGATGAAGTTTTTGGCTTACGAGAAAGACGACAGCCAGACACCTCTTGATTTGAGTGTTCTTGCTCAGGAGGACGCGGACGACAGCGTCTGAGCAAACCTCTAACGAACCAGAGCCGACAGTCACACTTCACGAAAGGCCTCCACTTCAGCGGGGGCCTTTCGTCGTAAGCCGGCAGGTCGCGATACCTGCTGTCGAGGGGCACGGGTTGGTCCCCTTCTTGAAACGCGCTGCACGTTGAGACCCCGCACGCAGCCCAGAGCCTGACTGGACAACAGGTCACACTTCGGAGGCGCGCATGCAGCAATGGTGCTCATGCGGTGCAGCCATACGCAGCCTCAGCCCACGACGCGTACGACAGTGGGCAGACAACCACCGCCACGAACCACAACAAGCACCCGAACCCGAAAAGCAAGGCTCATTCGCACAAGCCGAACTCAGCCACCAAGACGACTACGCCGACTACGACATGCGCCTTGGGTTCCAAGCCAACCCCTAACACTTCCGATCCAAGGGCCGACACGCACCTACACAGCGTGACCCTGCTCAACCTCAGCACAGCTCGAGGCAGCGGGAGAGTCGCGACCAATTATCAACCGCGGCGTATGGATCGGAACACCCTCAACAGGACGGGCAGCGGCATGATCGACGACAACGGAGTCAAGATCATTGCCGACGTAACCGACTACCTGACCGCCTGCGAGACAGCCAAGGAAGCATGGACCGGGCCGCATGACTGGGACTGACCACAACTGGCGGTGCCGACTCTGCGGGACTGCATACGTTGTGCCCTCACTGCTCGCTGATCATGTGGCACAACACGAGCTATACGGCATCAAAACGGACTAACCAACCGGGGGGTTGAACATGGACACATACACCATCAACGCGGATCAAGTCGGGGTCTACGAAATCCCACTCACAGCCGGGAACGTCACCGCCGTAACCATAGCCAACAGGTACGGTTCACTCGTCAACCGTGCCCAAGTCGGCGTCCATGACGCCTCCATGCCCGTCTACGCACGACTCGGTAACACCGTCACAGTCAAAGACCCCAAGTCGCAAGTCGTCGCACCCGGTACCTGGCTTGAGATCCCAACAGGGCAGACAGGCACAACCACCACCATCGCACTCATCAGCGCAGCAGACGCCACAGTAAGCGTCGCACGCGCATGAACCGCGGACTCTTCGGCATCGTCGATGGGGCGCTCAAAGCCGCCGTCAGCACCGCCCAGGCCACAGCAGACAACGCCCGCCAGATGGTCCTCAACCGCGACCCCAGGCTCGCATCACTCGACGCCGCACTTGCTGCCGGCGACACGGTGCACGCCGCCATCAACAAGCGCATCGACGATCTGCCCAAGCCGTCCACCAGCAGCGTGCAGATCGAATACCGCGATGGTGTCGCAGTGCCCGCCGTCGTCTCGCTGCTTGGCCTCAGTGCCACAGCCGACGTCACCCTCACCTGGCCCAACGCGTTCGCCGACACGGCATACGTCGTCACACCCCAAGTCAGCACTGCAGTTGCAGGGCTACTTGGCAAGACAGGTGCGACAGTCAAAAGCAAGACCGCCACCGGGTGCGTCATCACAGTCACGACAACCGCCTTGATCGCAGCAGGACAGGCCACATTGTCTGCGGTTGCCTATCGCAAAGGGTGAGCATGGGGAACATCCCACGCAACAGTGCACAGCGAGACCGCGACCGTGCACGCATCCGAGCTACTAAAGCCGGGTGCTGGATATGTGGGCAAGCGGTGGACTACACGCTGCCGCACACAGACCCAATGTCATTTGTCGTCGATCATGTGATCCCCTTAGCGAAGGGAGGACAAGATGCGCTCGCCAACAAGAAGGCAGCGCATCGAAGACAATCACGTGAGTGCAACTCGAAGAAGAGGGCGCGAATTATTGCGCCAATCGTGAAGAGAAGCGGCGCATTAAAGTAGAATAAGAACGGCCCCAAACCAAGAGTTACAGCTCTTGCCGGGGCCTGACCGAACACCTTGACTAGAAGGGCTCCGGCTATGAATGACCGTACCTGCAACCGATGCAAACTGCCACTCAACAGTGGGCAGAAGAAGTACTGCTCCCACCTGTGCGCCAACCGCGACACGATGGAAGTCAAGTCACGTGCGTCTCAGGCAGTCGAGTGGGCAACCTGCTCTGTCGATAGCTGCACCAAGCCATCACGTGCACGCACAGCCAGTCTGTGCAAGATGCACTACCACCGTCTCTACCGATACGGCACGCTCGAGCGGACCACGACCTTGGTCAAGCGGGGCGAGCGCGAACCAGCGACCAGCCCAGCCAACATCCTCGGCCAGAGGTACGGCACCCTGGTCGTAGCCGAGCGGGTAGGTAACTCATGGCTGTGTATCTGCGACTGCGGAGAACAGCGCATCACGCGAACAGGTGACCTCAACCGCACAGGTGAGAGCAACACCTGCGGCAAGCCGGGCATGCACCTCGCACTCATCGTTGAGTACGGTGCGGCACACGAACGCGTCGAACGTAAACACGGACGAGCAAGCACACACGCCTGCATCGACTGCGGTAAGCGCGCCTACCACTGGTCCTACGATCACCAAGATCAGGACGAACTGATCAGCCAGGCTACCTACTCAGCCGGCATCGCATACAGCCTCAAGACTGAACACTACGAGGCAAGGTGTGTGGCATGTCACAAGGCGTTCGACCTGACGCATATCAATGCGACTCGATTCGCTGAGTTCGTCAACTAAGCCGACCAGGGGGGATGGCCCCCTCCAACGTAGCCGCCAGACCCTCCGGGGTTAGGCGATGTACATTTTGGGCTGTTTTTCCACAGGGGGTGATTGCGTTGGCCGCTCGTAAGAACCCTCTCCGCGCTGTTACTGACGCCGATATGCCAGATAAGCCGCCCAAGGTGAAGTCGATCACTGAGGCTGCAGAGGATGGAGACACCCTCTCCGAGCTGAAAGCGATGCGTGTTCTGAATGCGCAGATGATGTCGAATCCGAACATTCAGGGCCGGGACTTTGCGGCCCTTTCGCGGAGGCATCTCGAGATCGGTCGGGAGATTGATTCGCTGGTTTTGAAGGCGAAACAGGAGGCGGCTGAGGATGGCGTCACCGGAACTCCTGACGAAGAGTGGGACGAGGAAGCTATCTGAGGTTGCTCGGCACGTGATTTTGCCTTCGGGGATTACCTCGAGCGGCTGGCCTGATGTGCGTGACCGTGCGAAGGAGATGGGCCTAGCTTTCGACGACTGGCAGGTTGGTGTTTGCCGGGCGATCCTGGCGAAGCGATCTGATGGCAAGTACGCGGCCACTGTTGGCGGCGTGGCGATGTCGATCAGCCGGCAGACGGGCAAGACGTACACGCTTGGTGCAGTCTCGTTTGCCCTCTGCCTCGGCAACCCGAATACGACAGTCCTGTGGACTGCTCACCGGCTGAAAACGGCCAAAGAGACTTTCAAGTCCATGCAGGGTATGGCTCGCCGGCGCAAGATCGCGCCCAACATCGAGCAGGTCTTCACGGCCTCTGGTTCGGAAGAGATCGTCTTCCGCAACGGGTCACGGATCATGTTCGGCGCTCGGGAGACCGGATTCGGTCGAGGTTTTGCCAAGGTCGACATCGAGGTGTTCGACGAGGCTCAGATTCTCACTGAGCGCGCCTTGGACGACATGCTGCCCGCGATGAACGCTTCGCCTAACGCTTTGGCGATCTTCACGGGGACTCCCCCGCGGCCAATCGATCCTGGCGAGGTTTTCAGCCGGATGCGGCTAGAGGCTATTCAGACCGGATCGGGCAATGGTGACGGCCTCTACATCGAGTTCAGTGCCGATAAGGATGCCGCTCCTGACGACCTCGAGCAGCAGGCTAAAGCGAACCCATCGTTCCCTCACCGGACGCCCATTGAGGCTATCCAGCGGATGCGAAAGAACCTTGCGGAGGACTCGTTCCTCCGCGAGGCGATGGGCATATGGGATGCTGACTCGAATCACCGGGTCATCTCCGAAGACGACTGGGACAAGGCTGCTGACCCCGCTTCCATGCCTGTGGATCGCCTGACGCTTGCCGCTGATGTCCCTCCCGACCGCTCAGTAGCCGCTGTGGCACTTGCTGGTCTGCGCCCTGATGGTCGCTGGCACGTCGAGTACGACGAGCAGCGCAAGGGCGTCGATTGGGTGGTGCCGTGGATTGTGGAGCGGGCCTCGAAGAACAAGCTGCACTCGATCGTGGTCGACGAGATGACTGGCCTGGTCGAAAAGCGGCGGGATCGCAACTACTTGCTCGGGACTGACCTTCTCGTGACTCTTGCTGGCGCGGAAGGACGAGACATGGCGATCGCTTGTGCGAAGTTCTACGACGGTGTCTTGGACGGGTCGGTCAAGCATCCTGATCAGCCTCAGGCCAACGTTTCGGTCTCTGTCGCCCGTAAGCGACCCCTGCAGGGCGGTTGGGCTTGGAACCGGAAAGACGCGGCGTCGGACATCTCAATCACCGTGGCTGAAACTCTCGCTCTCTGGGGCGCTCAGAACGACAACGTGCAGCGCCCAACTAAGCGCACTGGATCTAGGACGGCGGTGGTGCTTTGAGCGACAAGCTGAACGTGCCGCAGCTCAAGGATCTTGAGTCGCGGACTCTGAACCATTTGGTTGAGCAGCTTGACGAGAAGCGTGAGCGGAACCTGATTAGGTCGAGCTATTACGAGGGTCGTCGTGCTCTCAAGCAGGTTGGCTCTGTTATTCCGCCTCAGTACGGGAAGCTCGGTCTGGCGCTCGGCTGGTCGGCTAAGGGTGTCGATGGGCTTGCTCGTCGGTGCAATCTTGAGAAGATGATCTGGCCTGGTGGCGATCTTGCTGCTCTGGGCATGGACACGCTCGAGGACAGCAACTACCTCAAGTCGGAGATCTCTCAGGGCCGCACAGACTCGCTGCTCCATGGTGTCTCGTATCTCATCACGACTCGTGGCGACGAGTCGCTTGGTGAGCCTGCTGCACTGGTCCACGCTCGGGATGCTCTGAATGCCACGGGTGACTGGAATGTGCGTACCCGCCGTCTGGACAACCTGCTGTCGATCACTTCTCGCAAGGACTCGAACGTCACGGGCTTCGTTCTGTATCTCGATGGCCTGACGATCAGCGCGGAGAAGGACGGCAACCGTTGGGCTGTGGACAAGTCTGAGCATGACTTTGGCGTCCCGGTGGATCCGCTGGTGTACCGGCCTCGTTCGTCGAGGCGTATGGGCCGCTCGAGGATCACCCGCGCGGTGATGTCGACTCAGGATGCAGCTCTTCGTACGCTGGTGCGTCTTGAGGCGCACATGGACATTTACGCGATCCCGAAGATGATGCTTCTGGGTGCTGATGAGTCGATCTTCAAGAACCCGGACGGGTCGCAGAAAGCGTCGTGGCAGATCGCCCTGGGTCGTGCGTTTGGCATTCCGGATGATGAAGACGCGACCACGCCGCGGGCCGATGTGAAGCAGTTCGCTGCCGAGTCTCCTGAGCCGCATCTTGCCCAGTTGAACGCACTGGCGAAGCTGATGGCTCGTGAGACCGACCTGTCGGATGCTGACTTCGCTTTGACGGATATGGCGAATCCGACTGCGGCTGACGCGTACTCAGAGGCTGAGAAGTCGTTGCTGGCTGAGGCTGAGGGTGCGACTGATGATTGGTCGATTCCGGTTCGTCGAACGGTGACTCGTGCGCTGGCAATTCAGAATGGCCTGTCGTCGATTCCTGATGAGTGGGCGTCGATTGATGCGAAGTGGCGTGACCCAAAATTCCTTTCGCGGGCGGCTGCTGCTGACGCTGGCGCGAAGCAGATCGCGTCTGTTCCGTGGCTTGCTGAGACTGAGGTTGGTCTTGAGTTGTTGGGTCTTGACGAGCAGCAGATTAAGCGGGCAATGGCGGACAAGCGTCGTGCGTCTGGTCGGGCAGTGATCGCTGCTCTGAACCCGGCTCCTGCTGTTGTACCGGCTCCTGCGGTTGCGGCTGATGCCGTCACCGCGTGAGTCGCGGGCGGCGCTGCAACTTCTAACGGCTGATGCTCTTGGGGCGACTGAGGACCTGTTCTCGAGGCTGAACGGGTCTGCTGAGCAGCGCCGGCTGGTGCTGCTTGAGACGGTGCCTGGTCTGATCGATTACTACTCGGATGGGTCGGCGGCTTTGGCTGCTGATCTGTATGAGGAGGAGCGCGATCAAGCGGGCGTGACGAAGCTGTACGCCGTTGAGCCGGTTGTGGATGATCGGTTGGTGAAGCAGCGGCGCGGGATCGCGTGGGCTGCTGATCCGCTGTTCTCTGAGACCGATGTGGCTGCAGCGTCCACCTTGGCCTTGTCGCGGCTGGCGGAGATCGTGCAGCCGGAGGTTGCGCGCCCGTATCGGACAACGATCTTGGCGAACCGTCGTCAGGATCCTGAGGCGGTCGGTTGGCAGCGAATCACAAATGGTGGGTGCCGGTTCTGCCGGATGCTCGCTGCTCGTGGCGCTGTCTACCGGGAGGCCTCGGTGCGGTTTGCTGCCCACCCAAATTGTCACTGCACAGCGGTTCCGGTGTTCGTCGGCAACTTCACGGGCGAGGAAGCCTCCACGATTCAGTACGTCGCTTCTCGCCGTTCCCGGTCGCCTGCTCAGAAAGCTGAGCTGCGCGCGTATCTCGATGAGTTTTACGGGCCTGACCCGCATTGATCTACCCCGATGGGGTGAACGTTACGGCCACGTCTAAGGCCGGTCTGATTGTGCGACGGCACGGAAACGGGGTAACCGGTGAGTGATGCAACGACGACTGATGCCGCATCTGCTGAGACTGCGGCGGCTGAGGGCGACACTAAGCAGACAGAGGCGCAGACAGTTTCTCAGGCTGATGTTGACCGGATTGTGAAGGACCGTGTGGCGCGTGAGCGTGCCAAGTATGCGGACTATGACGATCTCAAGGCGCGGGCTGAGGGTTCGAAGACGCTCGAGGAGCGTCTTGCGGCCATGGAGACGGAGCTGACGACGACGAAGACGCGGGCGCTCAAGACGAGCATCGCGGCGAAGTTCGGGATCAGCACGGACCCTGGCCCTAAGGGTGAGCCGTCTGACGCTGACCTGTTTCTGACCGGTTCCGACGCCGACTCTCTCACTGCGCAGGCTCAGCGGCTTGCGGGGCGGGATGCAGACCGGAAGAAGCAAGGCAATGTCGCGCCCAGGGAGGGTTCGACTACCAGCGAAGGCACTGAGGACGGTGACAAGCGCGAGTTCGCGCGGTCCCTGTTCGGCAGTGCCGAATAGACGAAAGGTTCTCTCATGGCAATCCTTGCCACTAGCAACATCACGCTCCCGAAGACCATTGCGGCGGGCATGTTCTCGAAGGCCACGACCGGTTCGGCTGTTGCCGCGCTGTCGGGTTCTGAGCCGCAGCAGTTCGGTGAAGTCACTCACATGACCCTCACCGGTCGCCCCCGTGCTGAGCTTGTTGGTGAGGGTGCCCAGAAGGGTTCCACCAGCACCACGTTCGGCACGAAGGTTGTGACTCCTCACAAGTTCCAGGTCACGCAGCGCTTCAACCAGGAAGTGAAGTGGGCTGACGAGGACTACCAGCTCGGCATCCTGCAGACCCTCTCTGATGAGGGTTCGCTTGCTCTGGCACGCGCACTCGACCTTGGTGTCTTCCACGGCATCAACCCGCTGTCGGGTGCTGCTGCTGCCTCGATCGTTGCCGGCGACCGGATCGGCACGACCACCAACAAGGTTGAGCTGACCACGGCGACGCTCACCACCCCGGATATCGTCATCGAGCAGGCTGCTGGCCTGGTCATTGCCGATGGGTACCTGCCCACGGGTATTGCCTTCGACCCGCGCTACGCGTGGAACGTTGCGACGGCCCGCTATGCCGACGGTCGCAAGAAGTACCCCGAGCTTGGGTACGGCTCGAACATCACTACCTTCGAGGGCCTGCAGGCGTTCAGCTCGAGCACGGTTTCGGGCCTGCCTGAGGCTGCTGCCGACAGCGGCATCAAGGCCATCGTCGGGCAGTGGGACCTCCTTCGTTGGGGTGTCCAGCGCAGCATCCCGGTCGAGCTGATCGAGCACGGTGACCCTGACGGTCAGGGCGACCTCAAGCGCCAGAACCAGATCGCCCTCCGCATGGAGGTCGTCTACGGCTGGGGCGTCATGGACCTCGATGGCTTCTCGACCATCGAGGACAAGGTGGCGAACGTCTAATGGGTCGGTTCCGCAACCTTGAGACGGATGTTGTTGTGTCCGTCGATGACAGCAAGGATGACCGGTTCGTGAGCGGGTGGGAGCCGGCTGACGGCCCTGTCAAGCGCGCTCCTGGCCGTCCGAAGAAGTCTGACGATTAGTTAGGGAGGGGGCGGTCATGTCTGTGACTCCCAACATGATTGCGGTTGCTCTTGGGCAGGCCGCCCCCGAACCTGATTCGATCCAGGATCAGCAGTGGTCGTTGTGGATCGATGATGCGTACATGTTGATCGATACACGGCGGCTGAGTCTTGATCCGACGATTGAGATTGATCAGGCGAAGCTTGATTATGTGGTCCGGGAATCCGTCGTGGCTCATGTGAAGAAGCCGGATGATGCCACTCAGGTGACCGTTTCGGTGGATGACGCGTCCACGTCGCGCTCGTACCGTTCCGGTAAGGGTCGTGTGACGATCCTCGATGAGTGGTGGACGCTGCTGGGTCTCACGGACCCGGGGGGTGCGTTCTCACTCGACATGGTGGCTGCTGCCACGTCGCATCTGCCGTGGTGCTCGGGGATGTTTGGTGCGACGTACTGCTCTTGCGGCGTGGACATCGCGGGTACGCCGATCTTTGAGCGAGGCCCCGGATGGTGAGCCTCGAGCGGGACGTATTGGCATCTCTGCCGTATCTGCGTGCTGAGGCCGAGGCTCGGATGACTGACCGGTGTGCGATCGGTTGGGAGCGTCCTGGTGATGTTCTGGACGAGGAGACGGGCGAGTACGAGCCCTCGTTTGAGGTTGTGTATTCAGGTCCGTGCCGCTTCAAAGCTGGGACGACTGCTGCGGGTGAGTTGAACGCAGTGGGGCAACTATTGGTCGAGCAGGACTCGACTCTGAGCCTCCCCATCAATACGTCGACCGCGGTTACCAAAGACATGCAGGTGCGTGTCACCGCATCCCTAACAGATCCTGGCCTTGTCGGTGTCACTGCCCGCATCCAGGCACCATCTGTTGGTTCTTACCGGACAGCGCGCCGGTTCGCGGTAGAGGTCACGACCTAGGAGGCATCATGCCTGACGGTTTCGAGTTCGACTTCTCCGACATGGCGAAGCTCGCGGCAAGCCTTGGCGAGGTGCCGAAGCATGCTGGCGAGAACGTGCGTAAGGCCACGGAGGTGTCCGCGCGTCACGTGAAAGACGAGTGGAAGAAGAAGCTGGTTGGGGCTAAGAGTCTCGGCCAGGCCAACCGCGCGATCTCCTACGAGCTAAAGGGTGGCCGCGCAATTCGTGGCTCGCAGATCACGGCTGAGATCGGTGCTGAGCTTGGCGGTCAGGGTTCGTTGGTCGGCATTGTCGAGTACGGATCCCCCACGTTGGCCCCGCGCGGTTACGGCCTGAGGGCGCTTGAGGATACGACTGAGGATTTCCAGCGTGGTCTTGAGAAGGCTCTTGAGGATGCTGAGCGGAAGGCTGGTCTATGAGTCTCCGTAAGACTGCTGAGGCCGTGAAGTTGCGTTTGCAGGAGGACACGATCTTGGCCGGGTCGACGTTCCAAGGCGTAGTGACGAACCGTCCGAGTCGTTACGTGTCGTTCTTCCTGTCGGGCGGTCAGCGTACGAAGGGTCGCTTCACCGGCCCGTCGTCGGTCGCGGATTACACAATGACAACCCATTCAGTCGGCACGACTCCTGAGCAGGCGCAGCTTGTTGAGGAGCGTGTGCAGGCGAAGTTGGTCGATTGGACGCCGACGATCACGGGTTTCGTGTGTCGTCGTGTTCAGCATGATGGTTCGCAGCCTATTGAGATTGACACTGATGTGTCTCCGCCGCTGTATTACATCGCCTCGAGTTACGGGCTGACGATGGAGCAGACGGCGTAACAACGCATACGGAAGGGCATCCGAGTGGGTGCCCTTTTTCTGTGCCCAAAAACCCTGCCTTGGCAACCGCTTTGGGCAGTAGTCGCCCCGCGGTTGCGGGGTTCATCATTAGGAGAATCCCTATGGCTGTTGAGCCAACCCCGGCATCCATCCAGTCTGATGGCAACTGGCGAATCACGAACGTCCCTGCCGCAGCGAACGCGAAATCGGTCGCCATCCTGAACGGCACCGGCGCGAAGCCGATCACGTACGGGCTGACCGCTGATGGCTTCACCTCGACCGTTGCGCAGGCGACGGTTGAGGACAAGCGACTGACCCTGCCGCAGGATCTGTCGCGTCCCGGCAAGGTCACTGAGACGGCTGAGCTCAAGGCTGTTGCTTCGGTGACGGATGGGTCGGCTGATCAGGTGCTTCTGGCGCTGTCGCAGTCTGGCGAAGAGTCGCAGTTTGTGGTGCGTCGTGGGGTCAGCAACTCGGCGGTTCACGCAACGGGGCAGATCGCGGACATCATCACGGCGGTTGTTGGTGTTCGCCGACCGGATGCGCCCACTGAGAACGGGGTGGACACGGCGACTTACAGCCTGTTCATCACGAAGCCCACTGACCGTCAGGTGACTCTCGTCGCTTGACCTGAACTCCTGCCGGGGTGCCCACCGTCGCCCCGGCAGGTTCCTCTTCACGGTGGATGAAACGGTGGACTTAATGAGCTTTTCTGAGGATTTGAAGGCCGTCAAAGATGCGGTTGTCCCGCACGTTGATGTGCCGCTGACGATCAACGGCAACGCGCACACGATGCGTGTGCGTCGGGCTGATGCGCTGGATTGGGTTGATGCGGTTGACCGCTCCCCTCTGCGTCCTGATGCGCCGTATGACCGGCTGTACGGCTACAACTTGCGGCAGGCGGCGCGTCTTGTTCTTCCTAAGTGTGCGGTGCTGCTTGTCGATGGTGATGAGCAGCCGTTGCGCGTGGATCCTGTTGTTCCGGGCAAGGATGATCCTGACCGGGTGGATGAGTGGGCGGACCTGTTCAAGGCGCTCTCGGGTCACTTCGAGTCGAAGCTTGGTGACGCGGTGTATGCGCTGAATGAGCATGCGTCTGAGGCGTCGTTGAAGGCTGCTCTGGCTGCACTAAAAAAAGCCCAGGGCGGCTCGAGAAAGAAGTCGGCCTAGCTCTCAAGTTGGGTGTGGCCCCGCGCCGGCTGTGGGGTTGGGAGCCGCGACAGTTCACCGCGTATGAGTACGAGGGCGACCGGATCGTGGGGACGGTGACGACGCTCGAGCCGGAGTTTGACGCTGAGCAGTTGGCGTTGCTGCGGGCGTACATGGATCTGACGGGTGACCGCGGGTCGCATGGTCTGCCGTTGTCTGAGACGACGCACCCGGACGCTAACCCGGCCGTGTGGGGCGGCTGGCATTACGAGGCCAATCAGACGCCACGTATCGACTACGCCGGGCAGGCGATTGCTGTTGCTCAGGAGGCGTATTACAAGGCGCACCCTGACGTGCCGCGTGGTGGTCACGGCTGGTATGCGCGACGGGTTGACGACTAGCTTCACCCGGCTCTGTCGGTATCGGTTTTGCACATAACTACAGAGGTGGTGCCCAGTGAGTGTCCGAAATACGCGCGTTTCTTTGGTAGCCGAAGTTTCCGGATATCTCGCTGGTATGGAGAAGGCTGCGCAGAAGACGCGCGAGCTGGGTTCTGAGGCTGAGAAGCTTGCGCAGAAGAAGGAAGCCATTGCGCAGCTTGGTACTGGGCTGCTGGCTATCGGCGCAATCGGTGTCGCGTCGGTCGGCCTGGCGGTGTCGAAGTTCGCTGAGTTCGACGAGGCAATCTCGTCGGTCGAGGCAGCTACCCATGAGACGACCTCGAACATGGGCCTTCTCCGTGATGCGGCTGTCGAGGCTGGTGCATCCACTGTGTACTCGGCCACTGAGGCTGCGAACGCGATTGAGGAGCTGGCGAAGGCTGGCCTGTCGACTGCGGACATCCTCAACGGTGGCCTGGGTGGTGCGCTGAGTCTTGCTGCTGCTGGTGGTATTGAGGTTGCGGACGCGGCTCAGCAGATGGCGATTGCGCTGAAGCAGTTCGGGCTTGAGGGTGATGACGCCTCGCATGTGGCTGACCTTTTGGCGGCTGGTGCTGGCAAGGCTGTTGGTGACGTGTCGGATCTGTCTGCTGCTTTGGCGCAGTCGGGTCTGGTTGCGAACCAGACGGGTCTCAGCATTGAGGAGACGACGGGTGTTCTGGCGGCGTTCGCCGACCAGGGCCTCCTGGGTTCTGACGCTGGCACGTCACTCAAGACCATGCTGCAGTCCCTCACGCCGTCGTCTAAGGCGGCACGCGATGAGATGGAACGCCTGGGTATCAGCGCGTTCGACAGCAAGGGCGAGTTCATCGGTATCGCCGAGTTCGCTGGCAACTACCAGGGCGCGCTCAAGAATTTGACCCCTGAGCAGCAGGCGGCGACGTCGAAGATCATCTTCGGTTCCGACGCGGTGCGTGCAGCGAACGTGCTGTACGGGCAGGGTGCTGAGGGCATCCAGAAGTACATCGATCAGACCAACGATTCCGGGTTCGCTGCTGAGACGGCGCGGATCAAGCTCGACAACCTGCGTGGTGATGTTGAGCGTCTTGGTGGCGCGTTCGACACGGCACTGATCCGTGGCGGTTCGGGTGCGAACGATAGCCTGCGCACGCTTACGCAGTCGGCAACGTTCTTGGTGGATTCTGTGGGCGCGCTGCCTCAGCCGATGCTGGACGCTGGCCTGGCGGTCACGGCTATCGGATCGGCCATCGCCCTGACGGGTGGTGCAGCGCTTGTCGGTGTCCCGAAGATCGTGGCGCTCAAGGGTGCGATGACCAATTTGGGCATATCGAGCAAGGGTGCCGCGCGCAGTGTCATTGGCGTCGGGACCGCTGTCGGTATCGCCACGGTCGCGGTGAGCTTCTTCGTGGCACGTCAGGGCGATATCGCTGCGACGACTGACGAGCTTGCGGGCACCCTGGACCAGGCGACTGGTGCGACGACGAAGTACACGAAAGCAGCGATCGCGCGGAAGCTCTCGGAGTCGGGCGCGTTCGAGGCTGCGAAGCGTGCGGGCGTGTCGCAGAAGGAACTGACGAACGCTGTCCTCGAGGGTGGCGATGCGCTTGACGAGATCCAAAGCAAGATCACCGGGACGAACACGATTGGTGCGTTCTTCACGGGAACGGGTATCGCGGCGGGTAACGCTTCATCTGAGATCAAGAAGGTTCGTGAGGCGGTCGAAGGCAGCAGTCAGGCGTACGAGGACAACAAGGCGGCTGGTGTCGAGGTTGAGGACACGACCGATCAGGTTGCCGAGTCCATGCAGGAACTCGCTGGCGCGACGGACACGGCTGGTGTCAGCCTGAACGACCTCAAGGAAACCATCGCCAACTTCGGTTCGGTTGAGCTTGATGTGCGGTCTGCTACTCGTGACTTCGAGTCGTCGATCGATGACCTCGCCGACTCGCTGAAAGAGAACGGGTCAACGCTCGATCGCACGACGGAGAAGGGTCGCGCGAATGAGGCGGCGCTGGATGCGATTGCTGAGTCGGCGTTCAAGGTGTCGGCTGCGACGCTTGAGCAGACGGGTTCTCAGGAGGAGGCGTCTGCTGCGATCCAGCGTGGGCGTGACGAGCTGATCCAGTCGCTCGGCCAGTTCGGCATTACGGGGCAGGCTGCGCAGGACTATGCGGACAAGCTCGGGCTGATCCCTGGTCAGATCAAGACTGCCGCGCAACTGACTGGTGTAGCTGAGGCTGAGGCTGCTCTGGCGTTGCTGACCCGTAACCGGGTGGCGCAGATCACGGCGCGGATAAACAACCAGAACGCCATCAACGCTGAGCAGAACGCGAATGGTGTGCGGTCGACGACGGGTGGTGTCCCGAAGTACGCGGACGGCGGCGCTATCGGCGGTAGCGGTGGTCCGCGTCAGGACAACATCCCGATCATGGCGTCGGTGGGCGAACACATGTTGGACGCTCAGGACGTTGCTCGGATGGGTGGTCATGCCGGCGTGTATGCGTTCCGTGACGCGCTGAACAGGGGCACGTTGCGTGGTTTCGCGGATGGTGGCGCGGTGCAGTACATGCCGTCGTTGCAGCAGTCGTTCTCGCCGCGCATTGAGGTGGCTGGTGGTCGTGGTGGCCCGAACGTGACGCAGCACATTCACCCGGCCCCTGGCATGTCTGAGTCGGAGATTGCTCGTGTTGCACAGTCCGAAATGAACTTCGAGTGGAGGCGCGGATAGTGACTTTCGCTACAGACGATGTTCTGCGGATTGGTGAGCTGACCTTCTTTGGTGGGGCTGGCAACGATGGGTTCTTCATCGACGCTGAGGGGTTCGAGGGGTGGGAGGACGCACCTGATGTTCGCTTCGAGGAGGTGGAGCGTCCGAACAGTCATGGTTCGTTCGATGCGCTGAGTTTCTACGGCGCACGGATGCTGACCGTTTCGGGTCTCTGCCTGGCGAAGTCGGCGGAGGAGTTGGGCAGCTACGGCAACAAGCTCCGTTCAGCACTGACGGGCCAGATTCGCACTCTCGTGGATTACCAGGGTGTCACATCCTATTCGGATGGTCGGCTGGCCTCTCAGGTGAAGTTTCGTACTGAGGTGCCGGGCCGCATCGCCCGCTACCAGTTCAGCCTCCGGTTCCCGAACCCGCGTCGTTTCGGTGCGTTCCAGCAGTTCGCGTCGGCGGCTGATGGTCGTTGGACGGCGCATCACCGGGGCAACTTCGGTGCATCGCCGGTAATCGACATCACGGGCAACTGCCCCAGCTACACCATCGGTGGCCCCGACTCCACGGAGTACAAGGTCAATGCGCCCGTTTCCCCAGCGCAGCCGCATCAGATCGACCTAGGCACCGGCTTGCTGTCGATTGCCGGCGGCGTCGTCTTCGGCAAGGCAATCCGCGCCGACACGTGGGTTATCGCATCGGGCCAGCAGGTGCCCCACCGGATCACCCCAGACGGCAACGGCGACAACTTCGTCGATGCCGTAATGACGGTAAGGGACACGTACATCTGATGTGGAAATATGACATCTGCGATACGGTCTCGGGCGCGATTATTGGCGAGGTGAAGCCTGCATCCGGTTCATGGGAGCGAGTAATGAACGGCACCGGGGGCGGCACTCACGAGTTCGTCCTCTCAAGCCTCGGTCAGCAGGGCAACCGCGCCAGCTTTCAGAGAATCCGGCGGGCACTGACAGCCCCAAACGCTCGCACACTCGTGCAGTCGTGGGACGGACAAGTCACCTACGCCGGCTTCATCACGCACCGGAAGATGACCGACAAATCGGACAAGCTCGTTGTCCGCCATTCCGAAATTCGCGAGATTTTCAAGAAGCGATTCACGTTTGGCGAGAACGGCTACCAGGGCGACGCCGATCCCAAGACAGGCGATATCGGTGCTGGCAGGTTGAGCATCGTTAACAACTCGGTGGATTCGCTGGTTGGTTGGCTGATCTGGCAGGGGATGCAGGGCATTGGCCCCAACTGGTCGCTGCCCCTCATTCCCCCGCCGCGGAACGTCCCCGGTCCGCACAAGCGCGTGTGGTGGGACTACAACTTCCCGGTCGTCGAGTCCGAGATGACGGAACTGCAGAACGCCTACGGCGGACCGGATATCGAGTTCAAGCCTCAGTGGTCAGCAAGCAACACGCTTGAGTGGCAGTCCCGGGTCGGCAAGCTCGACGACGGCAAGATGCTCGACTGGAACACCACCGCTGAACGCCCCCGCGCGCTCGACATCGAGGTGGAAGAGGACTCGACTAAGACGGGGAACATGATGTACGCCCTGGGTGACGGCCAGGAGCGGGACATGCTCGTCCGCAAAGCCAAGGCCGATACCGCTCAGCCTGCCCTTGAGCGGGTAGAGAACTACTCCCAGCTCAAGGATCTGGACTGGCTACAAAGCCACGTCGATGCGGACTTGCAGACGTTCCGCACCCCCACCGAACAGGTCACCTGGTCGATTCAAGCGGGTGACAACCCGGGCATCCGCGACCTGGTGTTGGGCCAGCGCGTTCGCCTGTATTTCAAGAACCACAACTGGTTCGACGACGGCTGGCACGACTACCGACTGATCGCTTTCCGAGGCGATCTGACGGAGACGGTGCGTCTCGAGACTCAGCCATACAAGGAGGCAGCATGAGCCGCATTGACAGGCCCGGTGCTAGCGAACAGGCCGAAGTCAAGAAGCGTCTGCACCAGCAGGAGACACGTTCTCCGGGCGGCAACACGTCGGTCACTGAGGGCCGTCTACGCATCGCCGGTGAGAACTCGCTGCTCGTCGAAGGCAGCGGTCGCGTGTCGGGACAGTTGTACGTGGAGGGTCTCGAGGTTGTCTCGGGCGAACTGCGTGTGACGGGCACGTTCAACATGGACGGCGACGCGAACGTGTCGGGAACCATGGACGTGTCGGGGCCGCTGACAGTGCAGGGAAACACGACGTTCATTGGCCCGATGCGGGTCGAGGGTAAGTCGGACTTCATCGGGATGATGGTTGTTCAGGGCGAGTCGCAGTTTGTTGGCAACATGTCGATTGATGGCCCGGTGACTATCAAGGGCAAGACGACGGTCACGGGTGAACTGATCGTGCAGGGCGACGTCACCTTTACAGGCGCGACGAAGCTGAACGGGCCGACCGAAATCACCGGCAACGTCGCGGTCAAGGGAAATGGCACTATCCGCGTCGGATCAATCGTGATGAGACCAGGAACAAACGGTGGATCGGGCGGCGTCACCTCCGACAACACCCTGTATCTCGGGGGCGTCGGCAAGATCGACCTGCTCACCAATGGCGGGATCACGATGACCTCCGGCGACGGCGTAAGCGTCCGCGGGGCCGGAATGCGCATCGAGAACATTGGCACCGTCCCCGCCAACTCGACCGGCTGGTCACCCCTGCTCATCAACAACGCAACCGGGCTCATCGCCCGCCAAGGCTAGGAGTTCAACATGGCGCGCGTCTACGGGAAGCTGACCGACTTCGGACTAGACCCCATTGACACCTACCGCCCACGTGTCATCTTCACCCCTTCACGGGTCGGAACCTTCTCCGACCGGTTGATGATCACGAGGCCACGAACCGCGGTCCCGACAGAGGACGGCTCGTTCGCCGTCGACCTCGTACCCACCCCTCGCATCCGGCCCCTCGTGCACTACAACGTGAAAGTGACATGGCTGGATCCCAACGCCGGGTTTGAACGGGTCGATCAGGTACTAGCCCCCATGTCGGTTCCAGAGGACGGCGGCTCAATCTCTGATCTGCTGTCGCTCCCGGCAGATAACCCCTCGTGGTGGGCGTTCCAACCCGACGAACCTGACCCCTGGCCGGTGGGCCTGGTGTGGGTCAATACCGAATCCGGTGACATACGAAAGAGGACCGCATAATGGCCGTCACAACCTTTCTGGGCAACATTCGCGGCCCTCGGGGCTTGCAGGGCGACAAGGGTGCACAGGGTCTGCCTGGCATTCAGGCTGTCGAGAACGACGAGGCGGTTGCCGGTTACGTCGGCACGTCGGGCACGTCGAAGACGCAGACCGCTGTCGACGGTCGCATTGCCGTGCGGACCCGCGGTAAGGCCGACGCGGCGGCGCTGTCGGGCACACCGCTTCCGGCAGGCCGCAAAGTCGTCTTCCTTGGCGACAGCCACACTGAGGGCATCGGCACCAGCAACCCTGTGCAGGCTTTCGCTCGCCGCTCCCTGCACCTCGCGGGGACGTACAACTTCTCCGTCGCCAAGTCGATCAACGCTGGCATCGGCGGCAACACGTCCACTCAGATGCTGGCGCGCATCGACGCGCTGCTGACGGACGATGTTGGACTACTGGTGCTCGAGGCAGGCGCGAACGACAGCAAGGTGGCCGGCTTCACCCCAGCACAGTTCGCGGCCAACATGGATGAGATGGTGCAGCGTGCCCGCGTCAAGGGCATCCCCGTCGTCATGGTCGGAGTGCCGCCGAAAGAAGCGAGCGTGACGTCGGACAACGCCCGGTTCATGGCAAACATCGACATCTACAACTCATGGATGCGGTTCTACTGCCAGACCAACGGGATCCCGTTTGCCGACATCTACCCGGACCTGGCAGACCCGACGACGTTCATGCTCAAGCCCAGCCTCGCTAACACTGAGGTGCAGCACATCAACAGCTACGGGCACGAGATCATCGCTCAGATCGTTGCTCGACGGATGCGTGAGGCAATCGTCGTGGCAACCGTCCCGGAGAAGTCCCAGCGCGCCATCAACCTCGTGTCTAACGGGTTTATGGCCGGGGACGGCAGCACCGGCGGACTGACCGGACTCCCGACCGGGTGGTCGCGCATCTCCGCCACCGGGCCGACGTTCAGTATCGAGTCGGACACGAGTGGGCAGCTCCCTGGTGGCCGGTGGCTTGCGGTAAACCTGCCCACCGGCACGACGACCGCGACCGTGCAAGCATCTGTCGGGTTCTCTGCAAAGGCAGGCGACGTGCTTGCCATCTCCGGCGTCATCCTCATCGAAGACGTCTCGGGAGACTGGGAAAACAGCTGCGTCGCCGGCACAGCCAACGCGTTCATGGAACTTCGACGCGATGCAGCAGGAACGGGCATCACGCCCTCATTCGACCGAACCCCTGGCCTCAACATTGGTGGCAACCGGTTTGTTCAGGATCGCACTTGGTACGTCGGAACCGCGACTGCAACAAACGCCGAGTACCTGTTCCGGTTCAACGTCACCAAGCCAAGCGGCTCAAGCGCCAAAGCCCGACTCGGAGCCGTCTCTGTCATCAACCTGACGCAGAACTCACTGACGGAATGGTCATAGACCGGTCATCTGTTCCCACCGGGACTCGTTCTCACACCATGACGAGCAGAAGCCTGTCCCGTCTACCGGTTCATTCTCGCGGCAATAGCCACACATCGACTCGCTGACCGCCCGACGACTCTCCCATCGCTGCAGGAGAGTCAGCAGCGGAAATGACGCATCGACCATGGGTGAAGGCTAATCGGCCGCCACCGACAACGACAAGGCCCCTGCTACGGCGGGGGCCTTCCTCATGCCCGCAGGAGGCAGCATGGAAGTGAACGGACGCACCCTCGTTCTCATCCCGAACACCGCAGATGTCATCACCAACGGCGCGCAGTACATCGACGCGGAACTGCTGCCTAGCTTCCAAGCTGCCGCCGCCGAGTTCCGCGCAGAGGCCGGTGTACCGGTCTACGTCGCTGAGGCGTACCGCTCTGACGACGACCAGCGAACGATGTTCCTCGCCCGCTACTTCCGAGTCAGCTACCCAACCGGCGTCCGCTACGACGGCAGCTACTGGGTCAAGTTCAAGGGGGCAGCCACGGCTGCCGTCCCTGGCAGCGTCTTTGCCCGGCACCGGCTTGGGCAGGCGCTGGACCTCTGGTCCGGCATCGACACGTCATTCTCTTCGCCCAATCACCGCATCTGGGTACGTGCCGCCGCAAAGCACGGCTGGGTCAACACGGGCCGCAACTTTGGCGAGCCGTGGCACCAGCAGAGAACACCGAGCGCGGTCCCCGCTGCGCCCGCCCCCACCCCCATCGCAGAGTCCCAGGAGGACGACGACATGACCGAAAACGACCGCAAGATCCTCAACCAGGCAGCCGCTGACGCCAAGGCTGCCCGTGAGCACGCAGACACCGCCAAGCAGGCCGTGGCACGGCTCGAGGCCCAGACCATCGGGACCGGCAAGTACACCATCATCAACAACCTCGAGACGATCAAGAAGTCTCAGGCCCGAGTCGAGCGCCTGGCCAACACCATCTCTGACGGCATTGGCAAGCTGCTGGGCCACTTCAAAGTCAAGCCCTGACCCTCAATACGTAACCCTGGGGAGGGCGCATGGACCTTGCATTCTTGGCCAGCTATTCCGACATCGGTGCCGGCGCAATCGTCGTCGGCGTCGTCATCTTCATCCTTACCGGCAAACTCGTCCCAATCACCACACACCGCCGCGAACTGGACCGTGAACGCGCCCGTGGTGACGAGTGGAAAGAAGCACACGGGACGTCCGAGCTTGGCCGTAAAGCGGCGCTCGAGCAGAACGGTGCCCTACTTGCCGGGGTCAGAATCGCGGACAAGTTCTACCGCGACTTCCTACCGCCCGTACCCGACGCAACGACGATCCCGCACATGTCGGGAGGTTCAGATGTGGCCGTTTAAACGCAAGACAGCACCACGTACGGACGTCTTCGAGGCGCAGGAAGCCAAGCGCGCCGCAACAACCGACCTCGAGAAGGTCGACAGCCAACGCGCCGAGGTGCGGCAGCTGGTCGACTCGCTCGAGCGCCGGCGCATCAAGAACAACTTCGGTGACGCCCTCGTCATCGCCATGGAGGCCCGCAAGTGAGACCCATCAGCAACGGAATCGTGTGGCTCGATGTCATCCCGAACGCCATCGCCGGCGCGGCCTGTGTCGCGGCGGTCCTGTTCGTGGTCATCTACGCGTCTTTCTCCAACTGGCGCAAGACCAGGCCCGGCCGGTCGCTGATGTACGCAGTCCTCGCCCTCGCGAGCGTCCTCGCGATGAACACTCTCCACCTGGCGTTCGCCCCCTACCCGGGAGTCGAGATAGTTCGCATCGCGGTGTACTCCGGATTGCTCTTCTCGATCGTCAGGCTCGTCATCGCCCTCGTCGCAGTCCTCCGGAACACCGAAGACGTCGACCTGAACTCATTCATCCAGCACGACCACAAGGAGCCCAAGTGACCAACGCCGACACCAACGTCCAGGAAATCTGGTTCAAGACTCAGCGCGTGCTTCGCACCGTCGTCGCGGTCGGAATCCCCGCCTTCATCTCCCTCGCGCTCGTCCTGCCGCAGATCATCGAGGCGCTCGGACTTCCCCTGACTTCCGAGCTCTACGCATGGCTCGTCGGAGTAGCCGCCGGCGTCACCGCGGTCGCAGGTGCTTTCACCCGGGTCATGGCCATCCCCGTCGTCAACCGGTGGCTCGTCCGCATCGGGCTCGGCTCCGTCCCGCGCACGGAGCTCGCCAAGGTCTGACGACCTATAAACGAAGACCCCCGCGCCCTCCCTCGTGGAGTGGTGCGGGGGTCCCTTCGTCGTTTCAGGGCTGTCTGGCCACAAACCACTCGAGGCACACGAGCGGCCCATCGCGACTCGCGAACCGTTCGCCCTCGTCCCAGACGATCCAGCCGTCGTGCAGATCGTAGAAGACGGAGAGCCCACGCACGAGGCCAGGCCTGTCCCGCGCGATGCTGAAGCTGCGAGGGTTCACCGACACGGCCAGGGCCCGCAGCGTGTACTCGCCGACCCTGTACCGCTCGGTAGAGTTCAGGCCCGCCTCGCGCAGCTGAGCCTCGCGGGAGCGTTTGTCGGGTTGGACTGTCACGCCTCGAACCATAGATCGAGCGTCCGACAAGAGGACTACCCGACGATGGTCAGGGACGTCCGTGCGCCCGCGTTTCCGGACGAATCTAAAGACCAAACGTTAAGCGTGTACGTCTGGCCCGCGGCCAACTGCGGCAGGACGGCACTCGTAGCGCTCTTCCTCGTGACGGAGAGACCGCCCGTGGGAAGACTGCCGACGCCCTTGCCGGGGGCCAGGCGTGCCAGCGCATTCGTCGAGTCTTTCGACGCAGACCCTTGCCATGTGACGGTCTTGACGCCATTCACAGAGCCGACCCGAAGGTTCGTAACGGGCGCTGGTGCGGTCTTATCGGCCCGATCGCGCCATTGAAGCGAGCCAATCATCTCACCGGACTGAGATCTGCACCTTAGCGTCCAGGACATCTTGGCTGAGAGCAAGCTCCCGGCGGCGTCAACATCGAACGAGGCTATCGTCACCTTGCCCGAGTAGGCACCGCATCCCCGGCCGTTTCCTGTAACACGTAGACCGTATTGCGCAGACGAGTCAGCCTCGGGACCGAGCGTATCGCGAGTCTCGTATGTCCCTGGCTTGATCTGACCATGATCGTACTTCTGCAATTCGACGGTGGAACTTTCCATTCCGTTTTCGAGACCGTACGGTCGCGTGGGGTTGAAGGACCATGTCGATTCGGGAGATCCAAGGACAGTGATGGAGTTGGCTCCATCCGGGAACGAGTGCGCAGTTCCACCAGAGACGTAGTCGTCTCCGGAGTACTGGAAGGCAGTGGTACCGAGCGGGGCGCTCCCTGTGACGGAGAAGGTTTTGATCTTCGTTCCGGTCTTAACGCTGACGATGCCGGTCCGGGGACCTGCCTTCGTGGGGACAAAACCGACGTTGAACGTGCAGGCTGCACCAGGGCTCAGCGTCTTGCCGACGCACCCGTTCGTGGCAATACGAAAGTCCGTTGCAGCGCCGTTCGTGACCGACGCGGTCCCGATCTTAAACGAAGAAGTGCTCGTGTTGGTTATCTTCTGCTGAGTCCAGATCGGTACGGAGCCTATGGGTGTGGTCGGGTACTGAATGTTTGTCGTCCCGAACACTGCCCCGGTGTCGGCGGCTTGACCCATGCGGATCTGACCGAAAAACGCGCTTCTTGTCGATTCAGTTCCGTTACGGAACACAAGGTCGAAGCGGGTGAGATTGCCTTGCGCATCGGCGGCAAGGTCGAGAATTTCCAGATCGCCAACAAGATTGATGCCCCTGTGGCCGATCGCCAAACTGACCTCATCGTCGTTCGGAATTTGCGGGCTGTAGGGAATGACGTAGCGCCCGATCCGCAACTTGGTTCCCTGGGCCGGCGTGAAGTCAAAGGTGAAGGCATCGTCCCCGCCCGGCTTGCTAGGTGCGCCAGTCATGACAATTCCACCGCTCAGCGTGGCGCGGCTCACCGTTGCGGAAGCTCCCAAACTCGAGTGCTGACGTCCAACCGCATACTCGGGGTCTTCGGTGCTGCTGACCGAGAGGACGGTCGTCCCGATCGGAGCCGCGATCGCTTCGTCTGCAGGGCCAGCCACTGAACCCATCAAGCATGCAGTGATTGCGACAACTGCTACCAATTCCAATTTGGTTTTCAGACCACGCATGCAGACGCTCCTCGTCGTTGTGGGCGAATACGCCGAGGTCAGTATGCCCGCTACCAGACCCGATGGTTCGGCACGGAAAAGGAAGAGGGCGGGCACCGGGTATTTCAGGACCCGGGCCCGCCCCGCGGAACTGTGCAGATCCGCAGCCGGTCTCTCTGGCACACCCCGGGGCCGGGGTGGCCAGGAAAGCAGCAGGACTGACGGTAGCGCACGCCGCGCAGGGTGTGGCAGCGAACCCTTATGTTTCCGTTGGCCTGTCAGGCAAGACGCACTCCTGCCCACGCTTGTTGACATACGCCGTCGCTTCAGGTCTAGTGCGATATCAACTGCGAATCGATCGCCGTAGGCTGACGAGTGACCGACCCCTAGATGGACCGGCCATCCGACTTCGGTAGACCCCGAGGCATGGGCAACCTTTACATGCCGTCCGCCTCAGCCACTAGCCTCGCTTTGTGACTGCAGACGTGTGCGCGACCTTAGTGACCGTATTTCCCGTACTCTTGCTGATCTCCCTTGTAGAGGGGAGGGCCGTTAGCCCTGCCCTTCGTAAAGGCGTGTTCTACATCCTGACCGTTGGAGTCGGGTCCTGCATTGGCTTAGCCGGAACCACCCTGACCGCATATGGTCTCGAACATGGCCTCTGTGATGTCATGGGCTGGATCGCTCGCGGACTGTTCTATGCCCACCTTCTCTGCGTGCTTGGGCTTGTTGTACTCCTCTTCAAGACCTACGACCACGAGGATGGCAACGTCAGTTCCTTCGGATCTAAGAAGCACAAAGAGGCTGCAGCACTCAAGCGTACAAGTGGTCCAGATACCTCGACGGAAAGCGGCTCTGACACTAAGGAAAAAGTCATCCAGAAGGAGCGTTTCAAGTTCGAGCTGCGACTGGTGGTTCATCGCAAGCCCTAGGACGCGCAGACCACTAGACCTCGAGAACTACTAGCAGTTCGTCAGCCGCAGCAAGTAGCGAGTCCCAGTCATAAGCGTCCGCGTCGAGCGGGCGCAAAAACTTGACCCGGATGCGTAGGGGTTCCTCGGTGACGGCCAGCAAAGCGTTCCCCGAGGCCTTCGCCAGCTCTCCCTGAACGTCAAGAAGACCCCCTGGCCCCGCCAGGTCATGAACAGTCAGCTGCTGACGGACGGTCTTAAGAGACTTGCTTAGACGCTTCCGTGTTGTCGCGTCGAGGTTGTGAGCACCCCACTCCCGAGCCAGCGTGTGCAGGCCCGCGAGGAACTGGGCAGCTTCAGCGTGCACGACGTCATCACGAGCTGCGACACGGGTGTATCGGTTTGCCTCGATCTCCACTAGGCCGTAGGTGTGAAGCTGCGCAATTGCTTCCCTGACGGGCGTGCGGGACACCCCGAGCCACTTGCAGAGTTCGTCGTCGTTAAGCCGCTCGCCTGGCTCGAGCGTTCCGTCGACGATGGCAGCGAGGAGCTTGTCGAAGACGACGTCGCGCAGGAGGCGTCGCGGGCCAGTGGTCGTACTAGATGCGGGGACAGGCATGTCTGCATGATACGCGTGTTTGTGTCTGATATGTCAAGCGGGAGGCTATGTCTTGGCGAGAGCAGATCAAAAACCTTCTGTACAGGTAAACAGGATCCCTGGACGTCACGAACAGAGAGACAATTGCCTTATGTCACAACGCACTATTGTTCAACTCATCGACGACCTCGACGGCACGGTTATCCCTGGCGGGCTGGGTCGCACTCTCCTGTTCGAGCTTGACGGTACGACGTACGAAATCGATCTGGCTGACGCTCACATAGACGAACTGCGGACCGCACTTGCTCCGTACCTGAGCGCGGGACGTCGTCTGTCCGCCGGCCTGGCCATGAAGCAACGGAAGACGAGAGCCGCTCAGTCATCTGACCGAGGCTAGGCGTCAGCCATGCGCGCGACGCCCGTGTCAAGCCATCAGCGCGGAAGGCTTCGTCCTGCTGTACAAAATGGATGCAGCACCTCACCTTCGCGGGCAAAATTTCCGTGTCGGCGACAACACCGCTGATGCCGTGCTGGAGTACGCCGCCATGCTGGGGCAGGGTCGCACCGCCGACACGATCGACCTCAACGCCATCGATGCCGATGGCGACGAGGTACAGGCCACCATGTTCCTCTCGGCAGGCGTTCGGCGGGTCTCCGAATGGACATCCAGCACCCTTCCTGAGCCAGACAACACTGCTGCGCTTATATACATCCAAGGTCGACTCGCGTTGCAGGTCAGCCCAGCACCTTTCGACACTGACCCGTTCTTCGATGAGCACGAGGACAAGAACGACGACGACGGCTTCGGCACCCTGGGGTGACATCCGGACATAACCTCGGTGCTCCATGTAGAGCAGATGTGACGCCGTACGGATCCCCGTCTGACAGGTTCGGCCATTTCGTTCCTCCCGCCTATGCTGAAGAGGTTGCGACATGGCGTCCGCCTGTCCGGGGAGCTAAGTCAATGCGAGACATGCGGGTAGTTGGTGGTTACAGCGCCGCATCTCTGCGCCATGCGTATCAGTCTGCCTCTGACAACGCGCATGCTCGCATCGACTTGACGCGGGCTGGCTTTTTCTCGCCTGCTGGTGTTATAGCTGTATGCGTTTTCGCTGATCGGGCAGTCCGAGATGGTCGTAGCGTCGAGTTGCTCGCCCCGGAAAATCCGAACATTGCTAATTACCTGGCTCGAATGAGGCTATCCGTTGCCTTAACGACGCTGGGCGTGAGCCACAATCTGCCCTCAGTTCGCGAGCACAACACAGGCGGTTCGCTCCTTGAGCTGCACAGATTTGACGCCAAAACGGGCGTGGAGACGCTGGCCGCGCACGTCTTCGAACAGACCGAGGGGCACCACCCCAAGGCTGCGGCCGCAATTTTCAAATGCATCGCAACCACGTGCGAAAATGTGGGCGATCATTCCAAGCGGCGACACGGGTACGTTTTGGCCCAGAAGACCTACGACCAAACAAAGCTGCACTTTGCCGTAGCGGACGCAGGCCAGGGGTTCCGAGCGTCGTTGCGTACGCGCGGGGCGGCATCATCGGCAGAGGCCCTGGACATGGCGACTCGAGCAGGCGTCTCTGGTTTGAGCGACCAAGCTCGCGGGTACGGTCTGCACGAGATGATTGCCAACCTCAAGGCTGTTAAGGGGAATCTGTCACTGCATTCCGGCAAGGCGTCGCGTACGGAATACTACACAGGATATGTTGACAGGCTTGAATCGAAAGTGGCAATCCAAGGGTCGATTTTGGAAGGTATGATTCCCCTCCGCGGTTGAGGCTTACGTAGCGCAACTCGATGTGTCATACTCGAAGTGTCAAAAATTTGCAAGCTTGTAATGATGACAGCAAGGGAGGAATCGTGACAGACCAGATCGTTCTACCCCGTCTAATCGGGACTCGAGAAGCCGCGATTAAATTAGTTGACTCGTCGGAGTTGCCTGAAAACCTCCACGAGCGGCCTGTCTTCCTGCAAAGTCGTGCGCTGGCTACATCCACGATATCTTTTGCGGACGAGCTAGTGAAGCAGTTGAAAAAGCGTCGCGCGGGTTCAGTGGTTCTGTTTGCCGCCAACTCCGAGTTTTGGAAACAGATAAGTGATGCAGCAGCTCGTCAAGGAGACCTCACTGTTCGAGCCGGAAGCCCCAGCGATCTTTACGTCTAGCTCTGCTTCTCCCGTTTGATTGCCAACAGGCGCAACACTTCGCGAAACTTAGCTTTTTCGTCCTCAGCACTTACGAACTCGTCTTGGGCCGCGAACGCGTCGCCGACCCGCAAGTACGCCTCAATGGCGACGTCTATGCCCTTAATTCTGGTTTGGGCGCCGGCCACGGATAAGTTGCTGCCTTGAATGGCGATTCGGGTGTCTCTGTTGGCGTCAACTGGCTCGGGGTCTTCGACGTTGCCGTAACGGATGACTAATTTTCGGTATCGTTTCAGTTCCTCAAGAGCGAATGTGGCGTCATCTCGCCTGTTTTGACGCCTGGTTGTCTTGTTCTTGAAGACGTTTATAATTATTTGCGCCAAGAACGATGATCCAATGACTGCGACCAGGACTGGTATCAGAAACGGTAGTAGCGCCGCCCAATAGGGGTCGATGGTTGTGACGTTGGCATCGAGCACAGGAACAGGGGACGGAGTCGGGGTCACCGCAGCCTCCTCGAATCTCGCCCAGGGCGGTGTGTCCTAGTCATTTGAGGCTAGCGCGTATTCCGAGCGCCGGGCAGAGCGCACTGCTGCTGGGGGCGTTAAAGCGCGATGGGGGCGGCTGTATGAGCCCTTGCACCATAGTCATTCCAGTTGGTTTTGGAAATCATCTGTATGAGTTCGAATCCAATCCCATGACGCCAAGGTGTTGGGCGGATCGATTTTGGGATCAGTAGCGTCCGCCTGCCCAATTAGCAGCGGAACCCCCGCGCCGACGACCATCGTCACCGAGGTCGGCTTGGCGTCGAGGTAGCACGCAACCGGGATCGCGATGACCTGGCCGGCGCTTCCGAACTCGGTCGCCGCCCGCGAAATCTCGTCGGCGACATCACTCGCAACGACGAGACGGTGGATACCGTAGTGAACAACCTGCATGAGCATCACCAATCGTGGAAGAAGACGCGGAATGTTTCAACGGATTCATGTTGACGAAACCGACCAGCTGAGTTTGCAGGCTGTCGGCTTGTGGCACAAGCTGAACCACCTGTACAAGCAGGGATTCGCCTCTTACGAAGTCATGACAGTTCACCCGGATCCCAACGCCTGGGGTCCGTTTGATGAGAAGCACGACCTAGAAGCGCCCCTATACGAACTGCTGGCACTGGGCTACATCGATGAGCAGGACGGCATTTATCGCCTTCATCAAGTCATTGATGGCCTAGACAGTTGAGAGTAGGCGACGTCTGGGCTTTCCGCGAGAGGGCGGGGAGTGCGGCTCATCGCGTGCGGATCGAGGAGCTAGGTAAGAAGAAGTCTCCGCGCGCGACAGTCTCTTTCCTTGACGACCCCTACGAGGGAAAGGAACGCAAGGTCAAGCTGAGCCAACTCGTTGTGTTCTGGTCTGCGCTGCGCCACGTCGATGCGGAGACTGCTGCGCTGCGTGCCTTGATCAGCCAGGGCCAGCCCGACGACGCGCTTTCGTCTGCCATCGACACAATCGAGCAGAAGTTTCTAAACCACGGTGCCTACATTCATACGCGCTCTACGGAGTGGGGCCTGCTGACCACGAACAGGCCCGACCTGCTTGCAGCCGACGCTCACCTGGCCATCAGCGAGGTGACCGAGGGGGCTTGGTGGCATGACGGCACCTGCACGATTCCTTTGCCCACCACGAAGCTTGTCATGGCATCTCTGGCGCACGCCAATGCCCAGGAAGTTCTTCGCTACGTGGAAGCCGAGGAGGAACGCGCCGCCCTGAAGATGAAGGCCGGCGAAGTTGTCAGTAAGACCTACATCTCTCCCGAGGTGGCTTCTGCGGTCTACGAGGAACTCACTGGCCCCTACCTCCAAATCCTCCGCGACTGGGCTGGCTCCGACCAGGAGGCAACTCGCGACGAGGTTCGGCGTTGGAAGACGCACGCTTGGGAGATGTATGCGCTGCTAGCCGAGACGGTCGACCAGCTCAAGCGTGACGGCCACGAGGACACCGCTTGGCGCATCCACCATCGATTGCATCCCGGCGCGAATAGGCGCTCTTGGACCCCTACCCGCGAGCTTGAGCGTGTACGAGCCGAAGCTCGAGACCGAGAGAAATTTGAGGAGATACGTCGCGTTGCCGACGAAAGACAAGCCGAGCTATCACGGCGTACTGCCGAGCTGGAAGCAGAAATCTGGTCGGATGCATGGCGACCGCCCCTGGGGCTTTGATCGGCCCAACCGACCCCGAAAACTCCGAACTTACTCCGAACAAACGGTGACAATGGACGCCATCGCCTGACATGCCATGAGACACGCATGCCCTGCAAACGCTGACCATGCCAACCCCTGACATCAGGCGCTAGAACGTCGCTTTTAATCCGCGGGTCATGGGTTCGAGCCCCATGGGGCCCACCATCCCGCCGTCGGATCGACATCGGTCGCCGTGCGC
>Ga0265797_10001640_pt1 | contig 39189 bp, 37 predicted proteins | sample P2T30metagenome_FD_192433 | JGI IMG/M metagenome (GOLD analysis project Ga0265797, IMG submission 192433) | Plant litter microbial communities from East Loma Ridge, Irvine, California - P2 T30 | ecosystem: Environmental > Terrestrial > Plant litter > Unclassified | place: USA: California...
CGCCGAGCACGGTGCTCTTGCCGGCGCCGTTGGGGCCGAGCAGGCAGACCACCTCGCCGGCCGCGACGTCCAGGTCGACCGCGACCTCGAGCGTCGGCCTGCGCACGCGCACCCGGGCGACGAGGCCCGTGCCCGCCCCGAGGCCCGTGCCCGCCCCGGTGGCCGCGGCCGCACCGCCCGGCTCCGTCGCCCCGGCCTCGCCCACCGCCCCGCCGTCGCGGTCCCCGCTCACCGCACGCCCCCGCCCGCGACGCCCAGCCACCGGTCGCGGAGCAGCAGCAGCACGCCGACGCCGACGGCGAGCAGCACGAGCGAGAGGGCGACGGCGCTCTCGGGGTCGGTCTGCTGGGCGAGGTAGACGCTGGTGGGCAGGGTCTGGGTGCGTCCGGGGAAGGTCCCGGCGAAGGTGATCGTGGCGCCGAACTCTCCGAGGGCGCGGGCGAAGCAGAGCACGGCGCCGGCGGCGACGCCGGGCAGCACGAGCGGCAGCGTGACGCGGCGGAACACGTGCGCGCGGGAGGCGCCGAGGGTGGCGGCGGCGGCCTCGAGCCCGGGGTCGACGCCGCGCAGGGCCCCCTCGACGCTGAGCACGAGGAACGGCAGCGCGACGAACGACTGGGCGAGCACGACGGCGCCGAGGGTGAACGGGACGGTGAGGCCGGTGAGCGCCTCGAGGGGGGCGCCGAGCAGCCCGCGCCGACCGAGCAGCAGCAGCAGGGCGATGCCGCCGACGACGGGCGGCAGCACGAGGGGCACGGTGACGACGGCGCGCAGCAGTCGGCGCAGCGGTGCGGGCCACGAGTCGGCGCTGGTGAGCAGCCAGGCGAGGGGCACGCCGAGCACGAGGCAGAGGGCGGTGGCGAGGGTCGCGCTCGTGAGCGACACCCGCAGTGCGTCGAGCACGGGACCGCTCGCGAGCCGCGCCCCGAGCGTCGTCCACGGCGCCCGTGCGAGCAGCGCGACGGCGGGGGCGACGAGCAGCGCGAGCCCGACGAGGGCGGGCACGAGGGCGGCGACGGGCAGCGGGCGGCGCGGGGCGGGGCCGGAGGCGCGTCCCCGGTCGCCCCGTCGGCCGGCGTCGGTCGCCTCCCGCGGCCCACCGCCCCTCACGAGCCGCCGCCCTTCACGAGCCGTCGCCCCTCACGAGCCGTCGCCCTTCACGAGCCGTCGCCGCTCACGAGCCGTCGGCGGGCTCGGCGACGACGAAGCCCGCGTCCGCGAGGAGCGCGCGGCCCTCGTCGCCGAGCAGCGCGGCGAGCACGACCCGGGCGGCCTCGGGGGAGGGCGCGTCGCGCAGCAGGGCGGCCTGGTACGCGGTGCTGGCGGTGGACGTCACGGGCACGCCCTCGACGCGGTCGCCCGCGCTGCGGACGTCGGTGGCGTAGACGAGGGCGGCGTCGACCTCGCCGAGCTCGACCTTGGTGAGGGCGCTGCGGACGTCGGGTTCGAGGGTGACGGGCGTCACGGCGACGCCGGCGTCGTCGAGCACCGTGCGGGCGAGGGCGCCGCAGGGGACCTCCTCGGCGCAGAGGGCGATGCGCAGGTCGGCCCGGGCGAGGTCGTCGAGGTCCGTCACCCCGCCGGGGTTCCCGGCGGGCACGGCGATCTCGAGCACGCCGCGGGCGAAGGTCACGGGCTCGCCGTCGACGAGCCCGTCGTCGGCGACGGTCGTCATGGTGGCCGTGCTGGCGCTGAGGAACAGGTCGGCGGGCGCCCCCGAGACGATCTGCTGGGCCAGGGCGGAGCTGCCGCCGGCGCTCACGGTGACGTCGAGGCCGGGGTGCGCGGCCTCGACGTCGTCCACGAGGTCGTCGACGACGTCGGTGAGCGAGGCGGCGGCGAACACGGTGACGGGGCCCGTGGGTCCGTCGGCGGTCGCCGGCGTCCGGTCGGGGCCCGCGCCTCCGGCCGTCGCGCACCCGCCGAGCACGGGCACGACGAGGGCGAGGGCGGCGAGCCCGGTGGCGGTCCGACGTCCGGCTCGGGCGAGGGGCCTCACGCCGGTGCCCCGGTGCCGTGGCGGCCCGGCAGCGCGCCCTCGGGCGGCCCGTCCGGGACGGTCGCCGGAGTCGCCCCCTCCGCCACGGGGACCGGTCGCCCCCGCCACGGCGCCAGCAGCCAGCCCCGCCCGTGACGGGCCTCGAGCCAGCGCCACAGCGAGACGAGCAGGACCACGAGGGCCGCGCAGGCGAGCGAGGACCGCTGCAGCGCGATCCCGGGCTCGAACTGGCGCACGTAGAGGGCGACGGGGACCGCCAGCCACTCGGCACGCCCGGTCAGGGCCACGAAGGGCACGAGCAGCAGCGCGTACCAGGGGTAGCGGGGGCTCACGGCGAGCAGGGTGACGCCGATCATGACGAGCTGGCCGAGCCAGGGGGAGGCGGGGTCGGTGCGCCGCCAGACGAGCAGCGCGGTGACGGCGAGGACGAGCGCGACGAGGGGCGTCGAGAGCGCGTCGGGCAGCCAGCCGGAGGCGAGGGCGAAGCGGGAGCCGTCCTCGTAGCCCTCCTCGGTGAGGTAGCCGGGCAGGTAGCCGAGCACGCCGACGCCGGTCATGAGCACGTAGGGGACGTAGAGCACGGCGAAGGTGACGACCGCGCCGAGCACGACCTTCCAGGGCTGGCGGCGCAGCAGGGCGGGGGCGGCGATGACGGGGATCAGCTTGGACGCGATCGCCGCGCCGAGCGCGATCCCGCCGGCCCAGCGCCTCCGGTGCGCGACGAGCACGGTCGCGACGACGACGAGCACGGCGCCGACGAGGTCGACGTGGGCGTTGGTGACGCCCTCGGCGACGACGAGGGGGCACCAGCCCCAGAGGGCGGCCCAGCGCGGGTCACGGCCGAGGCGGCGGAGCACGCGGAGGATCCCCGCGGTGGTGCCGACGACGAGAAGCCCGCCGAGCACCATGAGCGGCAGGTACTGCGCGTCCGGGCCGACGACGGCGCGCACCGCCCAGAAGTACAGCTCGCTCGTCGGCGGGTAGATCGTGGGGACGTCCGCGCGGTTGATGGCGGTGCAGAACCGGTCCTCGGTGCCGAGGTCGGTGCCCCGGGCGAGCTGCCGGTAGCCGTCGTCGCAGCGGATGCCGCCGTCGGCGCGGACCTCGGGCTCGGGGAACAGCCAGTCCGGGCGCAGGTGCGCCAGCGTCGGGTCGCTCGGCACGTACTCGTACGGGGACACGCCCTGCGTCTGCACGATGCCGTCCCACGCGTACCGGGCGGAGTCCGTCGAGGTGTTCGGCTGGCCGTTCGCCAGGCCCGCGCCGCAGAGCAGCACCGTGCCGCCCAGCACGAGCGCCGTGACGTGCGAGGCGCGCGCCCGGCGCAGCAGCAGGAGCGCCAGCACGAAGGTCGCCCAGCAGATCGTGGCCCAGCCGACGTACGAACCGCGGGCGTCCTTCTCGAGGAACGGCAGCTCGGTGACGCCCCAGGCGATCGCGGCGGCCGATCCGATGAGGGCGACGGCCACGAACACAGAGCGCATGGTCCCAGTCTGGCGGACCGTGCCCGACGGCGGCCGCACGGCGCGACGTCGGACCGACGCCGGGCGGGCGGGAGTCGGCGGCATGTGGAACGCTACGGGGGTGCACCGCCTCCTCCACCTCCTCCGCAGTGCGGCGACCTCGCCGACGCGGAACGCCCGCACGTCCGTCGTGCTCGGGCGGCTGCTCGGCCTCGCCTTCGTGGTGTGCCTCGGCACCGGGCTCTACAGCCACTGGCTGCAAGAGCCCCTGCCGTGGATGACCTTCGCGACCCGGCCGGTATGGCTCTACCAGGTCACGCAGGGCGTGCACGTCACGGTCGGCATCGCCTGCGTGCCCCTGCTGCTCGGCAAGCTGCACGCGGTCTTCCCGCAGCTGTTCCAGTGGCCCCCGGTGCGCACGCCGCTGCAGCTGCTCGAACGGGCCTCGATCGCGCTCTTCGTGGCGTCGTCGATCCTGCAGCTCGTCACCGGGCTGCTCAACACGTACCAGTGGTACCCGTGGCCGTTCCCGTTCCGGCAGGTGCACTTCGCCCTGTCGTTCGTCATCGTCGGCTCGCTCGTCGTGCACGTCGGCGTGAAGCTGCCGCTCATCGTCCGCTACTGGCGGGCCCGCGACTCGTACGACGCCGAGGGCCGCTTCGTCGAGCCCGACGCGGCCCTCGACCCGGCACGGGCGGACTTCGCCGCCGAGGTCGAGCTCGGCCGGAGGCGCGCCACCGGCCGGGCGCCCGACCCCGGTCACGAGGCGCGCGGCCTCGTCGGCCGGCTGCAGCGCTGGATCGACCGCGACCCCGACGAGGTCGACGAGGTGCCCGCGGGGCGCCGTGCCCCGGACGCCGCCGCCGTGGCGGGCCGCGAGGCCGCGACGGCCCGTCGGGAGCGCGTCTCACGACGCGTGTTCTTCGCGGCGGTCGGGGCCGCCACGGGCGGCGTCGTCCTGCTGACGGGCGGTCAGTCGTTCACGCCGCTCGTGCCGTTCAACGCGTTCGGCGCCCGCGTGCGCGGCGTCGGGCCGAACGACCTGCCGATCAACCGGACGGCCGCCGCGGCCCGGGTGCTCGAGACCGCCATGGACCCCGAGTGGCGGCTCACCGTGGCGAACGGCGCGACCAGCCGGGCCTTCTCGGCCGACGACCTGCTCGCCGCCACCCAGGTCGACGCGGCCCTGCCCATCTCGTGCGTCGAGGGGTGGAGCCAGACCGGGCACTGGCGCGGCGTCCGCCTCGTCGACCTCGTCGACTCCGTGGGCGGCGTGCCCGAGGGCGGTCGGCTGCGGATCACGAGCCTCGAAGAGAGGGGCGGCTACCGCGTCACCGAGATGGGGCGCGAGTACGCCGTCGACCCCCTCACGCTCGTGGCGCTCGAGCTCAACGGCGAGCGCCTGAGCATCGACCACGGGTACCCGGCGCGCGTCATCGCCCCAGGGCGTCCCGGCGTGCTGCAGACGAAATGGCTGTCGACGATCGAGGTGCTGTCGTGACCGTGCCCACCGTGCCCACCTCCGTCCCCGGCGGCCGCGCGCTCCGCGTGGCGCGCCTCCTGCTCGTCCTCGTCGGCGTCGCGGGCATCGTCCTCGGCGCGGTCGTCCTCGTGCAGGACGTCTCGCCGACCCGGTACGGCGGGCTGCTGCTCTGGTTGGCAGCCAGCGCCGTGCTGCACGACGCCGTCCTCGCCCCGGTCGTCGTCGCCGTGTCGCTGCTCGTGCGGCGACGGGGCCGGCGCGTCCCCCTCGGGGCTCTCGCGATCGCGCAGGTCGGCGTCGTCGTCGGCGTCGTGCTGACGCTCGTCGTCGTGCCCGAGATCCACGCTCAGCGGCTCGGGCCGCGCAACGACACCGTGCTGCCCCTCGACTACGGCCTGCACCTGGCCGTGGCGTGGGCGGTCGTCGTGGCGGCGACCACCGTGGCGGTGGCCGGCTACCTGGTCGTGCGGGCCAGGCGGCAGAAGCGGCGGCCGTCGACCGACCAGGCCTGAGCGACGCCGAGGCCCGCGCGCGCCGCGTGCGCGGGGAGCGCCGAGGCGCCCACCTCCGCCCACGGGAAGGCGTCGCTCGTCGACCCGAGGTCGTCGAGCACCCGCGCCAGGTAGACCACGTCGACCGAGGCGTCCACGGCGGTCTCCACGACCACCGAGCCGTCGGCCGCCATGACCTCGGCGCAGCGGCCGAGCAGGGCGGCGGGGTCCCCGCCGATGCCGATGTTGCCGTCGAGCAGCAGCACGACGTCCCAGTCGCCCTCGTGCGGGACGGGCTCGAAGACGCTGCCCGCCGCCACCGGCAGGCCCGCCGCGCGGGCGAGCTCCACGGCCACGGGCGACACGTCCACGCCGAGCACGCGCTGGCCGCGGTCCACCGCGGCCCGCACCATGCGCGCCGGCCCGCAGCCGACGTCGAGCACCGACGAGGCGCCCTCCAGGGTGCTGAGGTCGGCCGCGTCGGCGTCGGCGCTCCACCGGGCCACGTCGAAGGCGTCGTCGTCGTGATCGACGGGGGCCGCGCCTCCGGCCGACGCGTCGTCGCGGACGAGCTGCAGGCGGCCGTCGCGGCGCAGCGCACGGGCATAGGGCTCCGAGCCGCCGGCGCCGAAGGTGGCGGCGTGCGGGTCGACGGTGGGCAGGGCCTCGGGCGTGAGCGTCACGAGCGGCTCCCCTCGGTGGTGGCGACGTCGGGGTCGCGGTCGGCGGCGGCGCCGGTCGGCGCGTCGCGGGCGGCGGCGCGGTCGAGCGCGTCGCGGGTCTCGGGGTCGTGCTCGGCGAGCACGCGGGCGAAGGCGGTGCCCGGCGCGGCGAGGGCCACGGCGCGGGCGTCGGCCACGGTGTCGACGTCGGTGAGCTCGGGCAGCAGGCGGACGCGCAGGCCGGCCTCGGCGAGCCGGGCGAGCTGGTGGGCACCCGTGTCGTCCTGCGACATGGGCACGCCGCGCAGCAGGTCGCCGGTGGGCTCACGCAGGGCCAGCGCCCAGAAGCCGCCGTCGTCGGCGGGGCCGAACCACGCGTCGACGTCGTCCGGCCACTCGTCGAACACAGGGGCGAGCACGGCGGGGTCGATCTGGGGCGTGTCCATGCCGACGAGCAGGGTGGGGCCGTCGACGGCGTCGAACATCGCGCCGAGCCGTGCGTCGAGGCCGCCGCCGATCTGGGGCATCACGTCGTGGTCTTCGGAGCCGACCGGCGTCCGGTTGCCGTCGAAGAGCAACACGCGTCGCGTGGCGGGCAGTCCGGCGGTCGCGGCGAGGGTGTCCTGGATCGCCGCGGCGGCGACCTCGGCGGCCTGCTCGAGGCTCAACGGCGGGTGCAGCCGCGTCTTGACCTTGCCCGGCAGGGTCTCCTTGCAGATGATCACGAGGGTCGTCACCGGCCCGCCTCCCTCAGCAGTCGCGACATGTCCTTCACGGCGACCCAGGTGCCCCGGATCGTCCCGGTGACCTTGCTCCGGCCCACCCGCGGCGAGTACGGGGCGTCCAGCTCGCGGATCCGCCACCCGGCCTGCGAGGCCCGCAGCACCATCTCGAGCGGGTAGCCGCTGCGACGGTCGCGCAGGTCGAGGGCGAGCAGTGCCTCCCGGCTGGCCACGCGCATGGGGCCCAGGTCGTGCAGGCGCAGGCCGCTGGCCCGTCGCATGAGCAGGGCGAGCACGAGGTTCGCGACCCGGGCGTGGAACGGCCAGGCGCCGCGGGCGGTGGGGCGACGACGGCCGAGGACGAGGTCGGCCTCCCCGGCGAGCACCGGGGCGGCGAGCACCGCGAGGTCCTGCGGGTCCATCGACGCGTCGGCGTCGCAGAAGGCGACGCAGGGCGCGGTCGCGGCCACGAGGCCGGCGTGGGCGGCGCTGCCGAAGCCGCGACGCGCCTCCGGCACCACGGTCGCGCCGTGGTCGAGGGCCACCTGCGCGCTGGCGTCGGTGGAGCCGTTGTCGACGACGATGCCGTGCCAGCCCTCGGGGAGGCGGTCGAGCACCCACGGCAGGGCGCCCTCCTCGTTCAGGCAGGGGAGCACCACGTCGACGGTCGGGGTCATCCTCCCGACACTAGAGAGCCCAGGCCGTGAAGGTGACAAGCGTCGTGTACCCCTGCGCTCAGGGGACGTGCAGGAGCGCGGACGGGCGGGCCGCCCGCGCCCCGGGCTCAGACGGAGGCGCGCAACGGGGCGGTCGCGAACTCGCGGACGCCCGCCTCGAAGTCCACCGACGGCGCCCAGTCCAGCTCGGTGCGCAGCCGCTCGGACGACGCCGTGACGTGCCGCACGTCGCCCGCGCGGTACTCGCCGGTGACCACGGGGGCGGGTCCGCCGGCGGCGCGGGCCAGGGCCTCGGCCATCTCGCCGATCGTGTGCACGGTGCCGCTGCCCACGTTGAAGGCGCGGCTCGTGCCCGCCTCCTGGTCGGCCGTCCAGGCGAGGGCGGCGACGTTCGCCGAGGCGACGTCGCGGACGTGCACGAAGTCGCGACGCTGCCGGCCGTCCTCGAACACGCGCGGCGCCTCGCCGCGCTCGAGGGCCGAGCGGAACAGCGACGCCACGCCCGCGTAGGGGGTGTTCTGCGGCATGCCGGGTCCGTAGACGTTGTGGTACCGCAGCGAGGCGACCCGGCCGCCGCTCGAGCGTGCCCAGGACGACGCCAGGTGCTCCTGGGCGAGCTTCGAGAGCGCGTACACGTTGCGCGGGTCGAGCGGGGCGTCCTCGGCGATGAGCTGCGGCTCGAGCAGGTCGCCGGCGTCGTCGCGCGGGTCGAAGACGCCGGCGTCGAGGTCGGCGATGCGGCGCGGAGCGGGCCGGACGGTGCCGTGCGGGCCCCGGTAGCTGCCCTCGCCGTAGACGACCATCGACGAGGCGAGCACGAGGCGGTCGACGTCGGCGCGCGCCAGTCCGGCGAGCAGCACGGCGGTGCCCAGGTCGTTGCTGCCGACGTAGTCGGGGGCGTCCTGGAAGTCCACGCCGAGGCCGACCTTCGCCGCCTGGTGGCAGACGGCGGCGACGCCGTCGAGGGCGGCGTCGACCGTGGCGGCGTCGCGCACGTCGCCGACGACGAGCTCCACGCGCGGGTCGAGGTCGGGGCGTCCGCCGTGCACGTCGTCCCGCAGCGAGTCGAGGACGCGCACGTCCCAGCCGGCGTCGAGCGCCAGGGCCACGACCTGCTGGCCGATGAAGCCCGCGCCGCCCGTGACGAGCAGGCGGCTCACGAGGCCGCCCCCTCGCCCGTCGCGCCGGCGACGCCCCCGGAGACGGGACGGGCCAGGACCTCGGCCACCGCCTCCGCGGGGATCGACACCGGAGGCGCGTAGTCGTCCGGCAGGCTCGCCACGATCGCCTCGATGGCCGCCACGATGCGCGGCTGGGCGGCGACGAGGCGCTCGAGCACGAGCTGGTGGCTGACGGCGTCGGCGTCCTCGCCCTCCTCGGGCGCGAGCCCCGCGTCGCTGTCGGTGACGAACGAGAGGTTGACGGCGCCCATGCCGAGCTCGAGGGTGAGCGGCACCTCCGGGTACATCGTCATGTTGACGGTGTGCGCGCCCGCGGCGCGGAACCAGCGCGACTCGGCCCGGGTCGAGAAGCGCGGGCCCTGGATCACGACGCAGGTGCCCGTCGGCGAGAACGGCCCGCCCTCGGCCTCGAGCGCCGCGATCGCGTGCCGGCGCAGCACCGGGTCGAACGGGTCGGCGGCGACGAGGTGCTGCACGCCGCCCTCGGTGTCGAAGAACGTGTCGGGGCGGCCGTGGGTGCGGTCGATGAACTGGTCGGTGACGACGAGGGTGCCCGGGGGCACGTCGGGGCTCACCCCGCCGACGGCGGACGACGAGACGACGGCCCTGGCGCCGAGCGAGGCGAGCGCCCACACGTTCGCGCGGTGGTTGACCCGGTGCGGCGGCACGCTGTGCCCCTTGCCGTGCCGGGTGAGGAACGCGACCCGCTTGCCGCCCATCTCGCCGATCGTCACCTCGCTCGAGGTGCGGCCGTACGGGGTGTCGACGACGTGGCTCGTCGCGGTGCCCTCGGCGAAGAGCGAGTAGAGGCCGGAGCCGCCGATGACGGCGACGTCGACGCGGGGCGTGGCGGGGGTGGTGGGCGTGTCGGTCATGCGGGGCTCCCGGGGGTCGTCCGGCCGGGCGGGCGCGCACCGGCCCCCGATACGCTACCGACGACGCGGCCGGGGTGGCCCGTCGCGGTCCGGCCGCGGGCCGCCCGTGCCGGCCGTCCGTGCCGTTCGCCCGTGCCGCCCGTCCCTCCCTCCGCCCGCTCGCCGACCGACCCGAGGAGCCCTGTGCGCACCGTCGACCAGCACGCCGCCGAGATCGACCGGCTCGTCCGTCCCGCGCTCGCGGCGCTCGGCGAGGAGCCCCTCGCCGTCGACGCCGAGAGGGTCGCGACCGCCGGCTCCCGTGCGCTCGGCCGACGGCTCGTGCGCGCCGTGACGGCCCCCGTGGACCTGCCGCCGTTCGCGAACTCGCAGATGGACGGCTACGCGGTGCGCAGCGCGGACGTCGGCGACGGAGCCTCGCTCGTCGTCGCCGCGCGCGTGCCCGCGGGCACCGCGCCGGCCCCGCTCGTGCCGGGCACGGCGGCGCCCGTCATGACCGGGGCCCCCGTCCCCGAGGGAGCCGACGCGGTCGTGCCGATCGAGCGCGTCGACCCGCCCGAGTTCTGGCCCGACACCGCCGGCGTGCCCGGGGCGCCGGAGGTGCGGGTCACCGTCCCCGGACCCCTCGCCCCCGGCACGTACGTGCGCCCGGCCGGCAGCGACGCCCACCGCGGTGACCTGCTCGTCGCCGCGGGCGCCCGGACGACGCCGGCGCGGCTCGGCGTCCTCGCCGCCGCCGGCCTCACCACCGTCGACGTCGTGCGCCGCCCCCGGGTGCTCCTCGTCTCGACGGGGGAGGAGCTGACCGCGCCCGGCGAGCCGCTCGCGCCCGGCCGCATCCACGACGCGAACGGCGCCGCGCTCGCCGGTGCGCTCGCCGGGGTCGGCGTGGACGTCGTCACCGCGCGGGTCCGGGACGACGCGACCCGGCTCCTCCGGCTGCTCGCCGCCCACGCGCCCGACGTCGACCTCGTCGTCACCACCGGGGGCGTGAGCGCCGGCGCGTACGAGGTCGTCCGCGAGGCGCTCGCACCGCTCGGCGTGGCCTTCGGACCGGTGGCCGTGCAGCCCGGCGGCCCGCAGGGCTGGGGCGTGCTCGCCCTGCCCGGCGTGCCCGCGCGGCCCGTCGTCTGCCTGCCCGGCAACCCGGTGAGCTGCGTGGTCTCGTTCGAGGCGTTCCTGCGACCCGTCCTCCAGGACGCCACCGGGGTCGGGGCGCCGCGACGCCGGGCCACCGCGACCATGGCCGAGAGCGCGGACAGCCCCGTCGGCAAGCACCAGCTCCGACGCGGGACCCTCGACGTCGACGGCCGCGTGCACCTCGTCGGCGGGCCCGGCTCGCACCTGCTCACCGCGCTCGCCGAGGCGACCGTCCTCGTGCACCTGCCGGTCGGCGTCGACCGCGTGGACGAGGGGGACGAGGTCGTAGTGTGGGGCCTCGATGACTGACGCGCACGACGGCCCAGCGACCACCGGCTCCGGCCCCTCCGCCGCGGGCGCCGACGCCGCGGGCGGGCTCACCCACGTGCGCGAGGACGGCAGCGCCCACATGGTCGACGTCACCGGCAAGGCCGTCACGACCCGGGTCGCCACCGCCCGCAGCAGCCTCCGCACCCGCCCCGACGTCGTCGCCCGGCTCGCGGACGGGTCCCTGCCGAAGGGCGAGGCCCTCGGCACGGCCCGCATCGCCGGCATCATGGCGGCGAAGCAGACCTCGACCCTGATCCCGCTCTGCCACCCGCTGCCGATCGGCCGCGTCACCGTCGACTTCGAGGTGGGCGACGCCGAGGTCGTCGTGCTGGCGAGCGTCTCGACGAAGGGCGTCACCGGCGTCGAGATGGAGGCGCTCACCGCCGCCACCGTCGCCGCGCTCACCCTCTACGACATGGTCAAGGCCGTGGACCCGCTCGCCGTCGTCGGCGAGACCTCGGTCACCGCCAAGCAGGGCGGGAAGAGCGGGGACTGGACCCGCGAGGAGCGGCTCGCCGCGGGGCAGGAGCCGACCCCGTGAGCGACGAGCGGCCGGTCCCGCGCCGCGCTGTCGTCGTCGTCGCCTCGACCGGGGCCGCCGCCGGCACGCGGGTCGACGAGACCGGTCCCGTCATCCGCGACTGGTTCACCGCCCGCGGCTGGGCCGTCGAGGGGCCCGTCGTCGTCGCCGACGGCGAACCCGTCGGCGGCGTGCTCGAGGCCGCGCTCGAGTGGGGCGTCGACGCCGTCGTCACCACCGGCGGCACGGGCCTCAGCCCCACCGACCAGACGCCGGAGGTCACCGCGCCGCTGCTCGACCGCGAGCTGCCCGGGATCGCCGAGGAGGTCCGCCGCCGCGGCCTCGCCGCGACCCCCACCGCGCTGCTCTCGCGCGGCCTCGCCGGGCTCGCCGGACGCACCCTCGTCGTGAACCTGCCCGGGTCGAAGGGCGGCGTCCGCGACGGGCTCGCCGTGCTCGACGGGCTGCTCGACCACGTCGTCGACCAGGTCGCCGGGGGGACGCATGAGTGACGTGGGCACGGCGGGTGCCGACGGCTCGGCGCGTGCCGCCGACGCCGGCGCCGCGCCTGCCGCGGGCGCCGTCGAGCGGGTGCGAGTCGCGCGCGTGACCGACGCGGCCCTCTCGGTGGCGGCGTGCTCCGCGGCCGTGGCGGGACGCGCCTCCGGTGCCGTCGTCACGTTCGAGGGCGTCGTCCGCGACCACGACGAGGGGCGCGGCGTGACCGACCTGCACTACGAGGCGCACCCCGCCGCCGGCGACGTGCTCGTCGAGGTCGCCCGCGACGTCGCGTCGCGGCACCCCGAGGTCGTCCTCGCGGTCGAGCACCGTGTCGGCGACCTCGTCGTCGGCGACGTGGCCCTGGCCTGCGCCGTCGCGAGCGCCCACCGGGCCGCCGCCTTCACTGCGTGCGCCGACCTCGTCGACGAGGTGAAGGCCCGCGTGCCGATCTGGAAGCACCAGCGCTTCACCGACGGCACCGACGAGTGGGTCGCCGCCCTCGGCTGAGGCCGCCGGTCCCCGTCGCCGGGCGGACGCCCCGTCGCCCCCGACTACGCTCGTCGGGTGGCACATCTCCTGGGCGCTGAAGACATCCGGCTCGAGTTCCCGACGAAGGTGGTGCTCGACGGCATCACGCTGGGCATCGACGAGGGCTCGCGCATCGGCGTCGTGGGCCGCAACGGCGACGGCAAGTCGACGCTCATGTCGGTGCTCGCCGGGCGGCTCGAGCCCGACTCCGGTCGGGTGACGACCCGCCGGGGCCTCACGATCGGCATGCTCGACCAGCGCGACGCCCTGCCCGAGGGGGCCACCGTCGGCGAGCTCGTCGTGGGCGACCGGGTGGAGCACGAGTGGGCGGGCGACGCGCGCATCCGGGACGTCATCTCGGGCCTCGTCGCCGACGTGCCCTGGGACGCCGAGGTCGCGGGCCTCTCGGGCGGCCAGCGTCGGCGCGTGGCGCTGGCGACGCTGCTCGTGGGGGACTGGGACGTCCTGTTCCTCGACGAGCCCACCAACCACCTCGACGTCGAGGGCGTCGCGTGGCTCGCGGAGCACCTCAGGAGGCGCTGGTCGCCCAGCCAGGGAGCCCTCGTGGTCGTCACCCACGACCGGTGGTTCCTCGACGAGGTGTCGACGGACACGTGGGAGGTGCACGACGGGATCGTCGAGCCCTTCGAGGGCGGCTACGCGGCGTACGTGCTGCAGCGCGTCGAGCGCGACCGGATGGCGGCGGCGTCCGAGGCGAAGCGCCAGAACCTGATGAAGAAAGAACTGGCGTGGCTGCGCCGCGGTGCCCCGGCCCGCACCTCGAAGCCGAAGTTCCGCATCGAGGCGGCCAACGAGCTCATCGCCGACGAGCCGCCGGTGCGCGACACGGTGCAGCTGTCGCAGATGGCGACCGCGCGGCTCGGCAAGGACGTCGTCGACGTCGTCGGGGCCGGGGTGTCGTACGGCGAGAAGCGGATCCTGCACGACGTCGAGTGGCGGATCGCGCCCGGCGAGCGCACGGGGATCCTCGGCGTCAACGGTGCCGGCAAGTCGACCCTGCTGCGGCTCGTCACGGGCGAGGTCGCCCCGACGACCGGGCGGGTGCGGCAGGGCAAGACGGTGCGCTTCGCGGTGCTCGACCAGCAGCTCGCGGACCTGCACGAGGTGGCGCACGAGCGGGTCTCGGACGTCATCGGCCGGCAGCGCACGTCGTACGTGTCGGGCGGCAAGGAGATGACGCCCGGCCAGCTGCTCGAACGGCTCGGCTTCACGAGCGCGCAGCTGTCGACGCCGGTCGGCGACCTGTCCGGCGGGCAGAAGCGGCGCCTCCAGTTCTTGCTGATCCTGCTCGACGAGCCGAACGTCCTCGTCCTCGACGAGCCCACCAACGACCTCGACACCGACATGCTCGCCGCGATGGAGGACCTGCTCGACTCGTGGCCGGGCACCCTGCTCGTCGTGTCGCACGACCGGTACCTGCTCGAGCGGGTCACCGACCAGCAGTACGCGGTGCTCGACGGGGCGTTCCGGCACCTGCCGGGCGGGGTCGAGCAGTACCTGCAGCTGCGCAAGGCGGGCGCCGGCTCGCCGACGGGCGGCGGCGCCGACCGGCCGACCGCGACGCAGGGGGCGCAGGAGGCGGTGGCCCGGGCCGCCACGGAGTCCGGCCTGAGCGGTGCCGAGCGTCGCGCCGCCGAGAAGGAGCTGTCGTCGGTCGACCGCCGCATGGCGAAGGCCACGCAGGAGCGACAGCGGCTGCTCGACGCGTTCGCCGCCCACGACCAGGCCGACTACGCCGGCCTCGGGGCACTGCAGGGTCAGCTCGCCGAGGTCGACGCGCGGCTCGAGGAGCTCGAGTCGACGTGGCTGGAGCTCAGCGAGAAGCTCGAGTAGGGCGAATTCGCTCGGTTCCAGGTCTAGCTCGCATGCGCGCCCTACCCAAGAGCTCGCACCGCCGACTTTTGCACGGCCTACCGCGTAGGCCACTTCGGCACAACAAGCTCGAGCGCGGATGCCCTTGAGTCGCGGCGTTCCGAGGACACATAGGCCTGCCTCACGCACTCGACCGGGCAGCAGAGCGTCGAGACATGGTTGAGCCGCAGGAAGCGTCATATCTGACAAACGGATACTTGCTCAACTGATAACTTCATGGCACAATCATGCACGCCTGGGGGTAGTGGCTGGCCTGACAAGTTTGTCCGGCTTATCTAGTAAGTGGCGGAAACGCTTCGAGCACCTCTTCCGAGGTGCGTTCATTGCTCATGTGCCTACGATGTGGGCGGTCAGCGGAAGCTGATAGTTGCTACCCCTGGGGGGCCCGTGCCTGACTGGTTTCAGACACTTGAAGACCGTAGTTACACGACATACAAGGCACGACTAGCTGCAGCTGCGAGGCTAAGGCACTTAGATACAGCCTGGAATCTGGCTCTCATAGCACTGTCCACTGCGACGGTAATCGCGGCCGTAGGAATCATGGTTTCACCGGCGCTGTATGGCGCGGAGGGAGAGCTGCTACTAGCGGTTATCTCGATAGCCACGCTCGTCACTAGCCTTATTGTGGCTGGAGCACGCTTCGGTGCTAGGTCGCGAGATATGACCGTGAGTTACAGGCGCCTGCAAAGATTTTCCGTTGACATTGAACGCTTGCGTCTCACAAATGCTGGTCCTCTTTCGCAAGAGCGACTAAATGAACTGAGCGACCGTTATCAGGACCTGTTAGATGCCGCCGAAAACCATAGCGACGCTGATTACGGTGCCGTTGCTGCTCGACGCCGTGAGGCTACCTTTGGCATTGAAGGTGCTCCTTCAAATAGTCGGTCGTCTCGTTGGTACTTCGCTAGGTCGGCAACCCTCGCCGTGCCTTATTTGACCTTAAGCGTGCCCATCCTCCTTATTGGTCGCCTGCTTTGGTGGTGCTTTTTCGGGTGACCAAAATGTCGGCGAGTCAAGTCTTTGCTTCCTTAACGCGACCGGAAGAACTGGCAAGGCTGGCGTCGGAACGTGCGGGGAGCGGTGCCGCAGGCCGCGATGGCTTGTCTCCCGCCGATCTGGCCAAACGAGACCTAGGGCACTTCCAAATGGTAAGCCGGCGTCTCAGGTCGGGCCGCTACAAAATAACGCAGTATAAAGAGCAGCTCATCAGCAAGGGGCGCTCCAAGCATCCTCGTGTCATTTCCATTGCTACGGCTCAAGACCGGATCGTGATGTATGTTCTCGCACAAGTTGTGGGACGCTCGTTCGGCTTGTCGCGACCCGAACTGGCCCAAGCAAAGGTCAAAAAACTCTCCCAAGCGCTAGATTCCAATCAGTACACTCACTATCTGCGAATCGATCTGATCGATTTTTTTGGCAGCATCGATCACGCTGCTCTAGAGAAATCCCTCCGGAAGCGAATTAGGAAGACGGAGATACTTGATCTGATTATGGCTATTGTTGCGACGTCTACCGTCGCAGCGGGATCCCCACGACATTGTGGTCGAGAATACAGAGGGGTGCCGCAAGGGCTTCCTATTGCTAACATTTTGGCTGAACTCGTATTGCAACCGGTTGACGACGAATTTATAAAGCGAAAGGATATCGCTTACCACCGGTTCGTTGATGACGTCCTTGTCCTCGGAGCCGAGGATCTAGTCGAAGATATACTGACTAGATATATAGGATCAATTGCTCCACTCGGCTTGCGAGCGCACGCTCTGGGCCAAGATTCTAAGACGGCTATCGGGTCCCTCAGTGATAAGTTCGACTTTCTTGGCTATGAGTTCCACGGCAAAAAACGCGGCGTGCGCGCCTCAAGTGTCCGCAAGATTGAAAATACTTTGGCTAAAAACTTCAGCAGCTTCCGTCACGCGCAAATGCGGCTCGTAGCCGACGCATCAGAAGAAGCTCGACGCCGTCAGCGAGCAAAACTTGAGTGGCGGGTTAATCTAGTTATATCGGGCTGCATTATTCACGGGACGAGAAGAGGGTGGCTTGCTTACTTTGTGCAGCTGAATGATCTGACTCTATTGAAACGGTTGGATGGCCTTCTTGCGCACCTGAGGGAGCGCCATGCTGTCCCAGAAAGTGTTCGATTAAAGTCCTTCATGCGCGCGTACTGGGCGCTTACGCGTCCGAATGCTCGCCGTCGCGATTACATCCCAAATTTCGATAAAGCAAGCGACGAAGAGCAGAGTGCGATATTGACCGAGCAATTTGACATCAGTAAAGAACGGGTCTTGGCCATGGCTGTGGAAGATCGCCGCTCGTTGTTCGAGGCCAAAATCTTACGACTCGTAACGGAGTTGGAGAAGGACGTCGGTGTCGTCTCCTAATTTCTCCTATTGAATTCAGAGCCGAGCCGTGCATCAGGTGGATCTGACGTTCGCTCGCGTAACGCTGACGCTGAGCTTGCGCAGCAACACCGAGAGCCGGTGTTGCTCGTCGGCCTCGAGGTCGGCGAGGAGTGCGGCCTCGGCCGCGACGAGCCGTTCGATGGCGGCGTCGACCTGGTCGCACCCCGCCTGGGTCATGGTCACGAGGATCCCGCGCCCGTCGTGCGGGTCGGTGCCGCGGCGGACGAGGCCGCGTTCGACGAGCCGGTCGATCCGGTTGGTCATCGTGCCGCTCGAGACGAGCGTCTGCTGCAGCAGGGCCTTGGGGCTCAGGCGGTACGGGGTGCCGGCGCGGCGGAGGGCGCTGAGCACGTCGAACTCCCACGACTCGAGGGCGCTGGCGGTGAAGGCGGCGCGGCGGGCCCGGTCGAGGTGCTTCGAGAGCCGGGCGACGCGTGAGAGCACGTGCAGCGGCTCGAAGTCGAGGTCGGGGCGCTCGTGCTCCCACGCCGAGACGATGAGGTCGACCTCGTCGGCCTGGTCGTCGTGGTCCACCGGGCGTTCGTCGGGCATCCCCTCATCATGGCAGCCGGTGCGGCGTCGGCGTCGCGGGGCGCCCCTCCGGATCTGGGATGATGGTCGGGCGCGTCTCGCGTGGTCCGCCTTGGTGTAACGGCAGCACTCCGGCCTTTGGTGCCGTGTGGTCCGGGTTCGAATCCTGGAGGCGGAGCGGACGTCATCGGCGCTGGGAGCGAGGTCGTCCGTGCTCGCGGCGGCGACCGCGACGCGGTCCGCAGCCCTCGGCCTAGCGGGAGATGCTCCTTCGCAGCGCGACCCAGAAAGGGGGAGTGCTGCGACCAGGTACGGCACCATATGTTGCCGTTCATGACAAATCTCCAGGTCCTGGGGCGGCGCTCTGGAGCCGCGGTCTTCTTCCTGCCACTCATCACCTTCGGCATCTACTCGATCGTCTGGTTGGCCAAGACGCGCGGCGAGGTCAACCGGGCCGGCGCCAGGGTCATGACGACCTGGTGGATCCTCTGTCCCTTCGGTGTCTTCTGGTACTTCTGGTCCCTCGCCAAGGGCATCTCGCAGGTCACGGGCCTCGGCATCGGCGGCAACTATGCTCTGCTCCTGCTGCTCGGCAACATCGGTGAGGCGATCGTGCAGGCGCGCATGAACGGGCAGGCCCGCACACTTGAGAACGCGCCTCGGCCTGCCGTCCTCGCCTGACACGACGGCACCTCGCGACCGCGGGCCCGCTAGCGTGGCGGCATGGGCATCGGGGGAGCCGGCACGAGGACCGTCACGGCCGAGGGGGCGTCGCGGTGCGGTCCCGGTCGCCTGACGCGGTACCGCCGTCCGACGGCCCTGGTCCTCGCGCTCACCGCGGCCCTGGCCCTCACCGGATGCGTGCCCGTCGTCGGTCCGGTCACCCGGGACCGTGACCCCGACCTGCCGCACCGGGACGAGCGTGGCGTGACGCAGAGCCTTCCCGAGCCGACGGCCCGCTCGTACGACGGCGACGTCGAGGTGTGGGACCTCACCTCCCCGCCGACGGCGGAGGGCTTCGGCATCGACCTGTCCGACACGCTGCCCGTTGCCGCGTACAGCTCGACGGCGTCGGGTGCCCGGCCTGCCCGCTTCCTCCTGCCCACGGGGCCCGTCGAGCTCGACGTCACGGAGGTGGTCTTCGAGCTGCGCGACCTGGACGAGCCCCTGGTCGCGGGGGAGGAGGTGCTGCAGGAGGCGGGTCGGACCATCAGCCTCTCCGTCCGCGCCACGGGTGGGGCGGGTGCCGACGAGGGCGTCACCTCGTGGCGGCGCCTGCTCCGCGACCTGCGCCTGCCCGACGACACCGCGGCCGAGCTCGAGGACCTCACGGTCGATCCCGGCCCCGTCGACCCGCTCGACTCGCGGCCGGACGTCGGCGTGGGCGTCGAGGCCCCGCGCCCCGAGGGCGCCGGCCTGACGGTCGGCGCCGGCACCACCTTCGACCCGCGCGACGAGGACCGTCGCTTCCGCACGAGCCTCACCGTGATCTGGGACGCCGTCCCGGTCCCGTGACCGGGCAGCAGCCTACGCGTGTCCCTGCGCGCCCGCTGCCTCTCGAGAGATGCCAGGGGGTGAGGCCGGAGCATCGTGGCTAGCGATCATCCGCCCTGAGGAGAGTGGCGCGCAGGTGCAGGCAGGGCCTGCGTCGAGTTGTGGAACACCCGTCGTGTGCCTCAGAATCTGATCGCGGCTCACCACTGCGCCGCCAGAAGGGGAAGCGCGTGGCGCCGGAGGTCGAGTCTTTTCGCAAGACGCTTGCGCTCTTGTTTCGTGCCCGCTTTCCGCTCTTGTACGTCGAGACCCATGAGGAGTCCCGCGCCCTCGACGAGATCGCTGCCGTTGCTCGTGATGCTGAAGTGATGCGCACCGTTCGTCCTGTGTACGTCTGGAGCAGTTCACGCGGCGTCGTTGGCCCGGACGGCTCCGTGCAGAGGGGAACGTCGGAACCGCGCGCAGCGCTCGAGTGGATCTCGAAGCAGGACGCTGCGGGCGTTTACATCCTGCTCGACTTCCACGCGTACCTCGGGGACGACCGGCGCCCCGCAGAGCCGGCACTCGTGCGGGCTCTGCGGGAGATCGCTTCGTCCTTCCAGGCCGGTGTCACCGCGAGGGCGCTGATCATCGTGGCGCCGGTGCTGCGGATTCCGGACGAGCTGGACAAGGATGTGACGCTCGTCGATTTCGCCTTGCCCACGGAGCGCGAGATCCGCAGTCTGCTTGACGACATGATCGCGCGTAACGCCGGTGGTCGGATTCGCGTTGAAGTAGACCAAGTCGGACGAGAGCGCCTCGCTAAAGCTGCACTCGGCCTGACGCTCAACGAGGCGACCAACGCTTTTGCTCGAGCCATGGTCGACGATGGTGTCCTGCGCAATGACGATGTCGTCGTTGTCACGGAGGAGAAGAAGCAGGCCGTGCGCAAGGCTGGTCTTCTCGAGTTCGTTGACATCGACTTCAATCTCGACAATGTGGCCGGTCTGCAGAATCTCAAGCGATGGCTCGTCAAACGCAACGACTCGTGGCTTGCTGAGGCCGCTTCGTACGGCGTGCCGGCACCCAGGGGCGTGATGCTGACCGGTGTGCCCGGATGCGGCAAGTCGCTGACGGCCAAGGCCATGGCAGCTGCGTGGGAACTACCTCTGCTCAGATTGGACATCGGCAAGGTGTTCTCTGGTGTCGTCGGTTCCAGTGAGCAGAACATGCGTGCCGCGATCAGGACGGCTTCGGCCAGCGCGCCCTGCGTGCTCTGGATCGATGAGATCGAGAAGGGCTTTTCGGGCCTTTCTGGCTCTGGTGACTCGGGAACATCGAGTCGAGTGTTCGGCTCCTTCCTCACGTGGATGCAAGAAAAGACCGAACTCGTCTTCGTCATCGCGACGGCGAACAATGTCGACTCCTTGCCGCCCGAGTTCCTTCGGAAAGGTCGCTTCGACGAGATCTTCTTCATCGACCTGCCGACTCGCGCAGAGCGACGCGAGATCTGGCGTCTCCATCTTGCGAAGCGCGTACGCGCGAGTGCCGCCGGTGGCTTCACCGTCACCGAGGACGTCCTCGACGAGCTGGCCGACGCATCGGATGCGTACTCGGGAGCGGAGATCGAGCAGGCTCTCATCGCTGCACTCTTCGACTCGTTCGCGGAGCGCCGACCGATGCGAATCGACGATGTCCTGCGCGCGGTCCTCAACATGGTTCCTCTGAGCACGACCCAGGCCGAGGAGATCGCTCGCATCCGATCCTGGGCCGCCAGTCGTGCCGTCGCCGCGACGGCTGAGGTAGATCGCGCCTCCGACGAAGCGCTGGTCGCTTCGCTGCCGAGTCCTTCGGCACCGAGCACGACGCCGGACTCCACAGGAGAACGCGGCGGAAGAAGGGTCGATTTTTGATGAGTGTGTCCCTGGTGCTCGTACCGGTCGCCTTTGCAGCCATTGCTGCCTGGCAGGCCAGTCGTCCGGAGCAGGCCGCTACCGAGACGGGCGTGTTGGTCCAACACGTGCAGACGCGCATGCGAGACGAGCATCTGCTGACCGTGGCCTTGTCGGACACGGGCGCGCTCGTCGCGCGGAGCGACGATGAGCTCGTGGCCGACTGGTCCGATGTGCGAGCGTGCTTCAGTCGCGGCGAAGACGGGATTTGGAAGGTCGACTTCACTGGCGCGGTGGACGCTGAACAGGCTGCTTCCATCGTCACGGCTGTCGACACTGCCTACGGGTTGCAGGTACAGCGCACCGTGCTCGCGAGGCTGCGGGAGCGTGCGCCGAGTGCAGGCATGGCCGTCGAATCCGAGATGGTAGAGGCTGATCAGAGCGTGACGCTCGTACTCACCCAAGGAGCCCGATGACGCAGACAGCACGCATCATCGTCAACATCGGTGCGGACGGCAGCATCTCGGCCGAGACCAAGGGCATGGAGGGCGCACACTGCCTCGACAGCATCTCGGTCCTGGAGGACCTGCTGGAGGCCCAGACAGTGTCCAGTGCGTTCACGAGTGAGTACTACACGACGGCGACGTCGCAGGAAGGCGGGCTGAGTCACGATGTCGAACAACGTTGATCCTCAGGCGCTGTTAGCTGACAGGACATGGCGCCTACGGCACAGCCTCTGGTTGCTGGCACCGATCCTGGGTTTCGGTGCTTTGTCTTTCGTCGGTTTCATCTACGTCGCCATCCGGGTCGGTAACCGCAAGTTCTGGCTCGTCGCCGGCATCGCGAGTGTGGCGAGCGTGGCGGTATGGGTGCTCTCTCCTGACCCTGACGCAAGTGCGAGCGCAGCCAGTGACAACGTGTTCGGCGCTGTGCTCCTGGCTGTCTGGGCGGGCTCCGTCGTGCTCGGCATCGTGATCAATCGTGACTACCTGCGTTGGCGAGCCGTTCCCCGTGAATGGTGGCGCCAGCAGCGCACGGGTTCCGTGACGAGCACGCTGGCTCCTCCTGCAGCCCTTCTCCAACGATCGCCAGCAAACGGGGCGGCGTCTACTCCTCCGTCCTCCGCAGACAGTCAGAACGAGATCCTCGGTATGACGACAGGTCATTTTTTCGGCTCGTCGATGACGCAGCAGCAGCCTCAGCCAGCTCCGACGTCCTTCTCATCGCCGACGTCGACGCCGGCACCGCCTGTCCCTCCTCGGGTACCAGTCGCACCTGTCCGGGCGGTCGCGCAAACTGGAGCTCAAGATTGGATCCACGTCAATGGCGCATCCAGCGACGCCTTGGTTGCAGCGCACCTCACGCGAGCTACTTCGGACCGTCTCATCGCCGGTCGCGAGGTACACGGGCCCTATCGGGATCTCGAGGATCTCAAGGCGCGGATCTACCTAGAGCCGCACGAGCTGGTCCGCCTTCAACAGCGTGCTGCCTTCGGGGGCTCCCAGGCAGGACCTTCCACCGAACCCCCCGCTCCGACAGGTGGACGGATCCTTGACATCTAAGGCTGCGATCCGCGTTGCTCGCTTCGTCCCGCGCACTACGGCAGAGGGACCGGGCACACGATCCGCTGTGTGGGTACAGGGCTGCACGATTCGCTGCGACGGCTGCTTCAATCCGCAGTTGTGGGGTTCTGCCGGTGGCACCGCGACCTCACCGCGCGACTTGCTGGAGCTGGTCCTCGATGCGGGCGTCGAAGGAGTGACACTGCTCGGTGGAGAACCCTTCGAGCAGGCTCGAGAACTCGCCGAGTTTGCTGTCCTGGTCCGCGACAGGGGCATGTCCGTCATGACGTTCACCGGCCACGAGCGCGAGTTTCTCGATGCGCCGGACGCGCCCGACGGTGCCGCCGAGCTCCTGGCCGCCACAGACCTGCTGGTCGACGGTCCCTACCGCGCGGACTCAAAGGACCTCGTCCGACCCTGGGTCGGGTCGACGAACCAAGGCTTCCACTTCCTGACGGAGCGGTACCGAGGGCTCGCCGACCAGCTGACGATGCTGCCTGACCGCCTCGAGGTGCGCGTGACCTCGACCGGTGAGGTGGCCGTGAACGGCTGGGCAACAGTAGACCGGCTCGATGCCCTGCTTGCCGAGGCCGACGCACGGCCCGTCGTCGGCCGTGGCAGAGTCCGATGAGGCCGATGCTGTAGGCCCTGGCCGAGTCTTGATCCCTTGACGACACGCCCTCCCGATCCCCCGACCCGCACCTCCTGCCGTCGCCTGCGCGTAGCCTCGGGCGACACCCACCCGTGATCCGCGAGGAGCCCCCGTGTCGAAGAAGAAGCCCGTCACCCTGCAGCTCGAGCAGCGGACCGCGTGGAGCCCGGGCCGCGCGTTCCTGCTGGGGGCGCTCACGGGTTCGCGGTCGTTCACGCCCGCGGCGGTCCTGGCGCTGAGCCACGGTCGCGACTCCCTTGACGGCGACTGGAAGGACTGGCCGATGTTCCGCGCGCCGCTGGGCCGCGTGCTCGTGGTCGTCGCCGCGGTCGGCGAGCTCGTCGGCGACAAGTCGCCGAAGGCGCCGCCGCGCACGTCGCGGACGGCGCTGATCGGTCGCGGAGCCTTCGGCGCCGTGGTCGGCGCCGCGCTCGGCTCGACCGCCGAGGGACGCGGCCGGGCGGTCCTCGGGGCCGTCCTCGGCGCCTCCGGTGCCCTCGTCGGCAGCGTCGTCGGGATGCGGCTGCGCGCCGCGATCGTCGAGGCCAGCGGCCTCGCCGACCCCGTCGTGGCCCTCGGCGAGGACGCCCTCGCCATCGGCGGCTCCGTCGCGCTCGTGCGCGCCCGCTGACGGGCGTCCCTAGACTCGGGTCACGCCCGGGGGTGCGTCACGCGCACCGCGTCCCGGTCCGACCCCGTCACCAGGAGCAGCATGAGCACCTCTCGTCCCCTCGCCGTCGTCGTCCTCGCCGCAGGGCAGGGCACGCGCATGAAGTCCTCGACGCCGAAGGTGCTGCACCGCCTCGCGGGCCTGCCGCTGATCCAGCACGTGCTCGAGAGCGCAGCGGCGCTGCAGCCGCAGCACCTCGTCGCGGTCGTCCGGCACGAGCGCGACCGCGTGGTCGCGTCGGTGCTCGAGATGACGCCGGAGGCGCTGGTCGTGGACCAGGACGAGGTCCCGGGCACGGGGCGCGCCGTGGAGCAGGCCGTCGCGGCGCTGCCCGCCGACTTCGAGGGCGACGTCGTCGTGGTGAGCGCGGACGTGCCGTTCATCGACCACCGGACCCTGGGCGAGCTGCTCGAGCAGCACCGTGGGGCGTCGAGCGGGGCGACCCTGCTCTCGGCCGTGGTGCCCGACCCCACCGGCTACGGCCGTGTCGTGCGGCACGGCGACGGCTCCGTCGAGGCGATCGTCGAGCACAAGGACGCCACGGAGGCGCAGCGCGGCATCGCCGAGATCAACTCGGGCACCTACGCCTTCACGGTCGCGGCGCTCCGCACCCACCTGCCCCGGGTGGGCAGCGCGAACGCGCAGGGCGAGAAGTACGTCACCGACGTCGTCGGCCTCCTCACGGCCGCCGGTTCCACGGTCGGTGCGCTCGCGGTGGACGAGGCGTGGCGCATCGAGGGCATCAACGACCGCGTGCAGCTCGCCGCCGCCGCCCGCCGCCTCAACGACCGGATCGTCCAGCACTGGCAGCGCGAGGGCGTCACCGTCACCGACCCGCAGACCGTCTGGATCGACCGCGACGTCTCGATCGGCCGCGACGCCGAGATCCTGCCCGGCACGCAGCTCCGCGGCGCGACGAGCATCGGCGCCGGTGCGGTCGTCGGCCCGGACACCACGCTCGTCGACACCGAGGTCGGCGACGGGGCGACCGTGCGGCGCACCGACGCGACCCTCGCCGTCGTCGGACCGGGCGCGTCCGTCGGACCGTTCTCGTACCTCCGGCCCGGCACGGTGCTGCACGCCGACGGCAAGATCGGCGCGTTCGTCGAGACGAAGAACGCCGAGATCGGCGTCGGCAGCAAGGTGCCGCACCTCAGCTACGTCGGCGACACGGTCGTCGGCGAGCACTCCAACATCGGCGCGGGCACCATCACCGCGAACTACGACGGCGTCGAGAAGCACCGCACGGTCGTCGGGTCGCACGTCCGCACCGGCTCGCACAACGTCTTCGTCGCCCCCGTTAGGATTGGCGACGGAGCGTACTCAGGCGCCGGCACGGTGGTCCGCAAGGACGTCCCCGCCGGTGCCCTGGCCATCAGTGTCGCTCCGCAGCGCAACGCGGCCGGTTGGGTCGAGGGCAACCGCCCCGGCACGGCCGCCGCCGATGCTGCGGCGCGGGCGACCGACGCGCCGACCACCGACGGAGCGACCGCCTGAGCCCCCTGGCCCGGTCGTGAGGGCCCACCGGCCAGAGAGCGAGTGACGTGTCCGGCATCAAGATCACGGGAGAGAACCGCCTGGTGCTCGTCTCGGGGCGTGCGCACCCCGAACTGGCCCAGCAGATCGCGGCGGAGCTCGGCAGTGAGCTGATCCCGACCGACGCGCGCACCTTCGCCAACGGCGAGCTGTACGCCCGGTTCGACGAGAGCGTCCGGGGGGCCGACGCGTTCGTCATCCAGGCGCACTCGGCACCGATCAACGAGTGGCTCATGGAGCAGCTCATCATGGTCGACGCGCTCAAGCGCGCCTCGGCGAAGCGGATCACGGTCGTCGCGCCGTTCTACCCGTACGCCCGGCAGGACAAGAAGGGCCGTGGCCGCGAGCCGATCTCGGCCCGCCTCGTCGCCGACCTGTTCAAGGCCGCCGGCGCCGACCGGATCATGAGCGTCGACCTGCACGCGCCGCAGATCCAGGGCTTCTTCGACGGTCCCGTCGACCACCTGTTCGCCATGCCGGTGCTGCTCGAGCACTTCCGCACCCAGCTCGACCGCGAGACGCTCATGGTCGTCTCGCCCGACATGGGCCGCGTGCGCGTCGCCGACATCTGGAGCGAGAAGCTCGACGTCCCGCTCGCGATCATCCACAAGCGCCGCGACCCGCTGGTGCCGAACCAGGTGTCCGTGCACGAGATCGTCGGCGACGTCTCGGGTCGCGTCTGCCTGCTCGTCGACGACCTCATCGACACGGGCCGCACCATCGTCAAGGCCGCCGAGGCGCTCAAGGCCAACGGCGCGATCGGCGTGGTCGTCGCCGCCACCCACGCCGTGTTCAGCGACCCGGCGCCCGAGATCCTCGCGAGCGACTTCATCGACCAGGTCGTCGTCACCGACACCCTGCCGCTCACCGACCACCAGCGGTTCCCGTCGCTGACGGTGCTGCCGATCGCCCCGCTCATCGCCCGCGCGATCCACGAGGTCTTCGACAACGGCAGCGTGACGTCGATGTTCGACGGCGCAGCGTAGCGGAGTCGTCGAACCGGAGGGCGCAGCCGACGGCGCAGCGTAGCGGAGCCGTTGAACCGGAGGGCGCAGCCGACGGCGCAGCGTAGCGGAGCCGTCGAACCGGAGGGCGCAGCCGACGGCGCCCCCGAGCACGCTCGCACCGACGCCGAGGTGGGCGGGGTCGACCTGGAGCCGACCCCGCCCACCCCGCCGTGTCACGGCGTCAGTGCGACGACGGCTCCGTCTCGATCTCCGACCGGTCGCCCGACCACAGCGTGTGGAAGACGCCGTCCTCGTCGACGCGGCGGTAGGTGTGCGCGCCGAAGAAGTCCCGTTGGCCCTGCACGAGGGCGGCGGGCAGGCGCTCGGACGCCAGCGAGTCGTAGTAGCTGAGCGCGGACGCGAAGCCGGGCACGGGGATGCCCGAGAGGGCGGCCTTCGCGACGATGCGGCGCCAGGCGTCCTCGCCCTCGCGGACGGCGGTGGCGAAGTAGTCGTCCTCGAGGAGCGTCGCGATGGAGGAGTCCTTCTCGTAGGCCTCCACGATGCGGTTGAGGAACTGCGCGCGGATGATGCAGCCGCCGCGCCAGATCTTCGCGATCGCGCCCTTGTCGATCTTCCAGTCGTACTCCTCGGCCCCGGCGACGATGGCGTCGAAGCCCTGGGCGTAGGCGACGACCTTCGACGCGTAGAGCGCCTTGCGCACGTCGTCCTCGAAGCCGTCGCCCGCCTCCTGCACGTCGGGGCGCGTGGTGACGACGCGCTGCACGGCGGCACGCTGCTCGGGCTTGCTCGACACGGCGCGCGCGAAGACGGCCTCGGCGATGCCGCCGACGGGGACGCCGAGGCCCACCGCGTTCTGCACCGTCCAGACGCCGGTGCCCTTCGACCCGGCCTGGTCGACGATGCTGTCGACGAGCGGGCCGCCCGTCTTCGCGTCGACCTGGCGCAGCACCTCGGCGGTGATCTCGATGAGGTACGACTCGAGGTCGCCGTCGTTCCACTCCTCGAAGACGGCGGCGATGGCGTCGGGCTCGTGGCCGCCGACGCGGCGGAGCAGGTCGTACGACTCGGCGATGAGCTGCATGTCGGCGTACTCGATGCCGTTGTGGATCATCTTGACGAAGTGCCCGGCACCGTCGGCGCCGACGTGGGTGACGCAGGGCTCGCCCTCGGCGACCGCGGCGATGGAGGCGAGGATCGGGCCGAGCGTCTCGTACGCCTCCGCCGACCCGCCGGGCATGATCGACGGGCCCTTGAGGGCGCCCTCCTCGCCGCCCGAGATGCCGGCGCCCACGAAGTTCAGCCCGCGTTCCTTGAGCTCGGCCTCGCGCCGCCTCGTGTCGTGGAAGTTCGCGTTGCCGCCGTCGACGATGATGTCGCCCTCCTCGAAGAGGTCGGCGAGCTGCCCGATGACGGCGTCCGTGCCCTTGCCGGCCTGCACCATGACGATGGCGGTGCGCGGCTTCTGCAGGGACGCGACGAAGTCCTCGACGCTCTTCGAGGCGACGAAGCCGACGTCGCCGTGCTCGTCGAGGAGCGCGTCGGTGCGCTCGGGGGAGCGGTTGTAGACGGCGACGGTGTTGCCCTCGCGGCTGGCCAGGTTGCGGGCGAGATTGGACCCCATGACGGCCAGTCCGACGACGCCGATGTTCGCTGTACCGGTGGTGCTTCCGTGTTCGGCCACGGTGCCTCCTCACGTGTCGGTGGACGCTCCGCAGGGTAGGCCCGCACGCCGGGGACGCTCCCAGTGTGACGGCGTCCCCGCTCGGACCGGTCGTCCCGCCTAGGGTGGAGGGCCTGACCGAGAGGACCACCGTGAGCCGTTCCGCCTTCCCGCCCGTCGTCGTCATGGGGGTGTCCGGGTCGGGCAAGTCCACCGTGGGCGAGCTCCTCGCCTCCTCGATCGGGGTGCCCTTCGTCGACGCGGACGACCTGCACCCCGCCGCGAACCGCGAGAAGATGGCGGCCGGGCACCCGCTCGACGACGACGACCGGGCGCCGTGGCTCGAGATCGTCGCGCGCCGCATCGCGGAGGGCCGCGACGAGGGCGTCGTCGTCGCCTGCTCGGCGTTGAAGCGCTCGTACCGGGACGTCCTCGCGCAGGGCGACCCGCGCCTCCGGTTCGCCCACCTCACGGGCGTCCGCGACCTCGTCGCGCGCCGGCAGCGGGACCGTAAGGGGCACTTCATGCCGCCCGGCCTCATGGAGTCGCAGTTCGCGACGCTCGAGCCCCTCGGGGACGACGAGCAGGGCTTCGAGGTCGACGTCGCGCCGGGCCCCGACGAGATCGTCGCCGAGATCGTGCAGGAGCTCGAGGCCGACTGACCGCCGGCGTCGGCGGGCCGGTCGCGGCGGGTGGGGCCGGAGGCGCGGGCGGGCTGCGCGGGTCCCTCGCGTCCGGTAGAGTGTGCCGTTGAACTTCGGCGAGGGGCGCGACGCGCCCGTGATCGACGCGGTAGGCAGACGTGCAGTCTCCCGGGCGTCCAGCAGTCGACACCACCAACCCAGAGGAGAGCCACGATGGCTGACCAGAACAACCTGTCCGTCACGGTCCGCACCAGCTTCGGCAAGGGCGCGGCGCGCAAGATCCGTGCCGCGAACGCGATCCCCGCCGTCCTGTACGGTCACGGCACCGAGCCGAAGCACCTGACGCTGCCCGGCCACGAGACGATGCTCATCGTCCGTCGCGCCAACGCCGTCATCACGCTCGACGTCGAGGGCAGCGAGGAGCTCGCCCTCGTCAAGGACGTCCAGCGCGACCCGGTCCGCCAGATCATCGAGCACATCGACCTCATCACGGTCCGCCGTGGCGAGAAGGTCGCCGTCGAGGTGCCCGTGCACGTCGAGGGCGAGTCGGCCCCCGGCACGATCAACGTGCTCGAGACCACGACCCTCGAGCTCGAGGTCGAGGCCACGCACATCCCCGAGAACGTCGTCGTCTCGATCGAGGGCCTCGAGGAGGGCGCGCAGGTCACGGCCGGCGACGTCACCCTGCCCCAGGGCGCGACGCTCGTCAGCGACCCCGAGGTCCTCGTGCTCGCGATCCAGGTGCCGCAGCTCGACCTCACGAGCGACGCCGTCGACGAGGGCGCCGAGGCAGCCGACGCCGAGGGCGACGTCCCCTCGATCGAGGACGAGGAGCGCTCGGAGTAACCCTCCGAGTCCTCGCACCCCTCCCAGGACGACACGGTGGCTCCTGACGACCGCTGGCTCGTGGTCGGGCTCGGCAACCCCGGGCCCGACTACGCCGGCAACCGGCACAACGTCGGTCAGATGGTGCTCGCCGAGCTCGCCCACCGGCTCTCGGCCGGATTCAGGAACCACCGCACGAACGCGAGCGTGGCGGAGGGCCGCAGCGCCCCCGGCGGCCCCCGCCTCGTCCTCGCGAGGCCCGCGACGTACATGAACGTCTCGGGTGGTCCGGTGGCGCAGCTGCTGCGCTTCTACGACCTCGACGTGTCCCGGCTGGTCGTCGTCCACGACGAGCTGGACATCCCGTTCGACACCCTCAGGATCAAGCAGGGCGGCGGGCACGGCGGCCACAACGGCCTGCGCGACATCATCGCGGCGACCGGTTCGCCGGACTTCACCCGGGTGCGGGTCGGCATCGGCCGTCCCCCCGGGCGACAGCCCGCCGCGGACTTCGTCCTGCGGGACTTCGCCGCCGCCGAGCGGACGAACCTGCCGGTGCTCCTGGCCGACGCGGCCGACGCGGTCGAGATGATCGCGTCCGACGGCGTCACGGCGGCACAGCTCAAGTACCACACGGCGGGCTGAGGACCGCGGCCGGCTCCGCCGTGAGCGATCACGGGAGCCTGTGTCGGGGGCGCTGACTACACTCGACGGAGTGATCCTCTCGGGCCTGATCCCTGCGCTCGCGCGCGCCGACACCTTCTCGGCCGCCCTCGGGCGGTCCCGCACCGACACCGACTTCTCCGTCGTCGACGGGCTGCGCGTGCCCCTGCTGGCGGGCCTCCTCGACCGTCGCGGCGGTCCCCAGGCCGTGCTCGTCGTCACGGCCACCGGACGCGAGTCGGAGGCGGTCCGCGGGTCGCTCTCCAGCTACCTGCCCGAGGCCGAGGTCCTCGAGTTCCCGGCGTGGGAGACGCTGCCCCACGAGCGCCTCAGCCCGAGCGCCGAGACCGTCGGCAAGCGCATCCGGGCCCTGCGGCGGCTCGCCGCCTGGCAGGGCGAGGTCGACGCCGACCCCTCGTCGGCCCGGCACCTCGTCGTCGTGGCCGGCGTGCGCGCGGCCCTGCAGCCCGTGGCCGACAACCTCGCCGACCTCGAGCCGGTCGTGCTCGAGGTCGGGTCGCGCGGGCACGACCTCTCGTCGCTGGCCCTGCAGCTCGTCGACCTCGCGTACGCGCGCGTCGACATGGTCACGCGGCGGGGCGAGTTCGCCGTGCGCGGCGGTATCCTCGACGTCTTCCCGCCCACCGCCGACCACCCCGTCCGCGTCGACTTCTTCGGCGACGAGGTGGACCAGGTGCGCGGCTTCTCGGTGGCCGACCAGCGCAGCGTGCCCGGCGAGGTGACCCGCGTCGAGCTGCCGCCGAGCCGCGAGATGCTGCTCACCGAGCCCGTGCGGCAGCGGGCGCGCGAGATGCAGCACGAGTTCCCGAACCTGGCGCAGATGCTCGCCAAGATCAGCGAGGGCATCCCCGTCGAGGGCATGGAGTCCCTGGCCCCGGCCCTCGTGCACGCGCTCGTGCCCGTGAGCACCTACCTGCCCGCGTCCGCCTCGATCGCGGTGCTCTCGCCCGAGCGCGTGACCTCGCGTGCGCAGAGCCTCGCCGAGACGAACCGCGAGTTCCTGTCGGCGGCGTGGACGGCGGCGACCGCCGGGGCCGAGGCGCCCATCGACCTCGAGTCGGGGGACTTCCTCACGCTGCGGCAGCTGCGCGAGGCGGCGGGGGACCGCACCTGGTTCACGATGAGCGGGTTCGACTCGGGCGAGGTGCTCACCGACGAGGAGGCCGTCGAGGCCGCGGGCGACTACGTCCGGGTGCAGGCGGGACCGGTGCCGAGCTCGAGCGGGCGGGCCGAGGGCGCCCTCGAGCACGTCGCCTCGCGGCTCGGCGACGGGTGGAGCGTCGTCGTGACCGCCCGCGGGAGCGGGCTCGTCGAGCGCGCCGCCGACGTCCTCCGCGAGCACGGCCTCGCGGCCCGGCTCGAGCAGGCCCTGCCCACCGAGCTCGAGCCCGGGGTGGCCCACCTCGTCACCGGCGGCGTCGAGGCCGGCTTCGAGCTGCCCGAGACGAAGGTCGCCGTGCTCGGCGAGGCCGACTTCTACGGTCGCAGCGCGAACTACGACTCCCGCCAGGTGAAGAAGCTCGGCAGCCGTCGCAAGACGGTCGTCGACCCGTTGCAGCTGCAGTCGGGCGACCTCGTCGTGCACTCGACGCACGGCATCGGCAAGTTCCTCGAGCTGACCAGCCGGCAGGTGAGCACGGGCGGGCGCAACGCCGTGAAGAACGCCCGCGAGTACCTCGTGCTCGAGTACGCGCCGTCGAAGCGCGGGTACCCGGGCGACAAGCTCTACGTGCCGACCGACCAGCTCGACCTGCTCAGCCGGTACGTCGGCGGCGAGTCGCCGACGCTCAGCAAGATGGGCGGCAGCGACTGGGCCGCCGCCAAGGGGAAGGCCCGCCGGGCGGTGCGCGACATCGCCGTCGAGCTGGTGAAGCTGTACTCGGCGCGCATGGCGTCGAAGGGGCACGCCTTCCCGCCCGACACGCCCTGGCAGCGCGAGCTCGAGGAGGCGTTCCCGTTCGCCGAGACCGCGGACCAGCTGACGACCATCGACGAGATCAAGGCCGACATGGAGCGGCCGATCCCCATGGACCGCCTGCTCGCGGGCGACGTCGGCTACGGCAAGACCGAGGTCGCCGTCCGTGCCGCCTTCAAGGCGATCCAGGACGGCAAGCAGGTCGTCATGCTCGTGCCGACGACCCTCCTCGTGCGCCAGCACTTCGCGACCTTCTCGGAGCGCTTCGCCGGCTTCCCCGTGCACCTGCGCAGCCTCAGCCGCTTCCAGGGCGCCAAGGAGTCGCGCGAGACGATCAAGGGCCTCGCCGACGGCACGGTCGACATGGTCATCGGCACGCACCGCCTGCTCAGCGAGCAGATCGCGTACAAGGACGTCGGCCTCGTCATCATCGACGAGGAGCAGCGGTTCGGCGTCGAGCACAAGGACGCGCTGAAGAAGCTCAAGGCCAACGTCGACATCCTCGCGATGAGCGCCACCCCCATCCCGCGGTCCCTCGAGATGGCCGTCACCGGCATCCGCGAGATGAGCACGCTCACCACGCCGCCCGAGGACCGCCACCCGATCCTCACGTTCGTCGGGCCCGAGAGCGACCGGCAGACCGCGGCGGCCATCCGTCGCGAGCTGCTGCGCGAGGGGCAGGTGTTCTACGTGCACAACCGCGTGTCGAGCATCAACCGCGTCGCCGCGCACCTCGCCGAGCTCGTGCCCGAGGCGCGCATCGCCGTGGCGCACGGGCAGATGGCGGAGTCGACGCTCGAGCAGGTCATGGTCGACTTCTGGGAGCGTCGCTTCGACGTGCTCGTCTCGACGACGATCGTCGAGACCGGCCTCGACATCGCGAACGCGAACACGTTGATCATCGACCGCGCCGACAAGTACGGCCTCTCGCAGCTGCACCAGCTGCGCGGCCGCGTCGGTCGTGGTCGCGAGCGCGGGTACGCGTACCTGCTGTACGACGCCGACAAGCCGCTCAGCGAGACCGCGCAGGACCGCCTCGAGACGATCGCGGCGAACAACGAGCTCGGCGCCGGCATGCAGGTCGCCCTCAAGGACCTCGAGATCCGCGGCGCCGGCAACCTCCTCGGCGGGGAGCAGTCCGGGCACATCGCGGGCGTCGGCTTCGACCTCTACCTGCGCATGATCGGCGAGGCCGTGAGCGCCTTCCGCGGCGACGTCGCCGAGGGGCAGACCGAGCTGCGCCTCGAGCTGCCCGTCGACGCGCACGTCCCCGAGGAGTACGTCGAGTCGGAGCGCCTCAGGCTCGAGGCGTACCAGAAGCTGTCGACCGCGAGCGCCCCCACGTCGTCGGACGACCAGATCGACCTGGTCCTCGAGGAGCTCACGGACCGCTACGGGACGCCGCCGAGGCAGGTCCTCGCCCTCGTCGAGGTGTCGCGACTGCGCCGCGCGGCACAGAAGGCGGGACTCGCCGAGGTGGTCGTCATGGGCACCAACCTGCGCGTCGCCGGCGCCGACCTGCCCGACAGCGCACAGGTGCGCCTGCAGCGCCTGTACCCGGGCGCCCGCTGGTTCGCGCAGACCTCGTCCGTCAGCGTGCCGCTGCCGCGCCGACACGGCGAGGCGCCGACCGACGACGAGCTCCTCACCTGGGTCGAGCAGCTGCTGGCGTCGCTCTACGGCGCCGAGATCGTGCGCCCGCAGGCTGCGGCGGACGCGACCCCGGTGGGCTGATGGCCGACCCGACCCGCGACTCCGGCACGACCGGAGGCGGCCCGGACGCGGTGCCGGACGGGCGCGGCCCCGCCGCGGCCGCCGACGAGCTGCGCCGGCTGGCCGAGGTCGTCGACGCGCTGCTCGCCGAGGACGGCGGCTGCGCGTGGAACCGCGCCCAGACCCACGAGAGCCTCGTCACCTATCTCGTGGAGGAGGTCAGCGAGCTCGTCGAGGCGCTCGAGGCAGGGTCCCCGACGGACGTGCGGGAGGAGCTCGGCGACGTGCTCTACCAGGTCGTCCTGCACGCGGGGGTCGCCGCGCGTCGGGCGGACGCCGGGTTCGACCTCGCGGACGTCGTGCGCGACGTCCGCGAGAAGACGGTGCGTCGGCACCCCCACGTCTTCGGCGACGACCGCGTGGACGACCTCGACGGCATCGTCGAGGTGTGGTCGGCGGCGAAGGCGCGCGAGAAGGCCGCCAGGACGAGCCGCTACGACGGCGTCGCGACGACCATGCCCGCGCTCGCCCGGGCGCAGAAGCTCACGTCCCGGGGGCGCCCCGAGGGGGCGCTCGCCGGCTCGGTCGACGAGGTCGGCGGGGACGGCGCGCGAGGGCCGGAGGAGCGGGTCGGGCAGGCGGGTCCGGGTCGCCTCGCCGACGCCCGGGACGAGGCGGAGTGGGGGCGCCGCCTGCTGGTCGAGGTGGACGCGGTCGAGGGTCGGGGCTTCGACGTGGAGCGGGCCCTGCGGACGGCCGTGCGCGAGCGCGAGCAGCGGTGGCGCGAGGAAGAACGGCGCCGGCGCGACGTCGAGCGGGACCGGTCGCGCGGCGAGGCCGGCTGAGGCAGCCGCGCGCAGCCAGGGGCAGAGCCGCGGCGCTCGACGGCTGCGGCCCGGTCATCTGCGGCGACCCGTGGGACCACGGCGCCGCGGCACCGCACGAGGCGGCACCGCACGAGGCGGGACCGGAAGAGGAAGGGCGGGGCGGCCTGCCCACCCGAACGAGAGGCCGCCCCGACGTGGCGCCGGGGTCGAGACGAGGGGAACGTCGGACCTCACCGGAGTGCACGTCATCACTGCTCGGACCGGGATCAGTCGGTGCGTGCTGCGATGTGGCAAGTCTGGCACACGGTGTCCGACATGTCAACGCGGGGAGCGGTCGGCCGGGCGACGCGCGCCCCGCGGAACGGGAAGCGGGCCGGGTCGACGTGACGTCGACCCGGCCCGGGGACCCGCCTGCAGGGGAAGGGGGTCCCGACGCGCCCGTCGCGCAACCCGATTCGCGACGACCACGAAGGGGAACGATACGTGACATGTCGGGTGTCACGCAAGTTGGCCGCGGACCTCGCCCCGGTGCGCCGTCCCCATCACCTCTGGGAAGATGGTCCCCATGCCGTCACCCGTGAACCCGCCGCGCGGGATGCGCGACTTCCTGCCCGTCGAGAAGCGCCGCCGCGACCGCGTCCTCGCCACGATCCGCGACGTCTACCGCTCGTACGGCTTCGACGAGATCGAGACGCCCGTCGTCGAGGACTCCGCGCGCCTGCACAGCGGGCTCGGCGGCGACAACGAGAAGCAGGTGTTCGCCGTCCTCCGGCGCGGCCTCGACGTCGACGACCTGCGGAAGGCGGGGGCCCCGCTCGACCTCGCCGACCTCGGGCTGCGCTTCGACCTCACGGTGCCCCTGGCCCGCTTCTACGCCTCGCACCGCGCCGAGCTGCCGGCGGTCTTCCGGGCCGTGCAGGTCGCACCGGTCTGGCGTGCCGAGAGGCCGCAGAAGGGCAGGTACCGGCAGTTCGTCCAGTGCGACATCGACGTGCTCGGCGAGGCGGGCCCGCTCGCCGAGATCGAGCTGCTCACGGCCACCACCGCCGCCCTCGACGCCCTCGGCCTCACCGGCACCCATGTCCGCGTCAACGACCGCCGGGTGCTGCTCGGCCTCCTCGCGTCGTGGGGGGTCGCGCCCGACGCCACCGACTGTGCCCTGGTCGTCGTCGACAAGCTCGACAAGATCGGCGTCGACGGCGTGGCCGCCGAGCTCGTCGAGCTCGGCGTGCCGGTCGACGTCAGCGCCACGGCGCTCCGCCAGCTCGCCGACGCCGACTGGACCCTCACCGACGCGCCCTGGCTCGACCGTGCGGCCTTCGCCGAGCTCGAGGCGCTGCGCGACGCGGTGCCCGGCGTCGACCTGCGCTTCGACCCGACGCTCGTCCGGGGCATGGGGTACTACACGGGGACCATCTTCGAGGTCGCCCACCCGGACGTCCCGTACTCGCTCGGCGGGGGCGGGCGCTACGACGGCATGATCGGGCGCTTCCTCGGGCAGGACGTCCCCGCGGCCGGGTTCTCGCTCGGCTTCGAGCGCCTCGTCGACCTGGTCGACCTCGCCGCGGGGGACGCCGCCGACGGCCTCGTGCTGCTGCACGACCGGCAGGTCCCGCCGGCCGCCCTGGCGCGCCTCCGGACCGACGCGCTCCGGCGGCACGGCCGCGTGCGCCTCGACCGTCGTGCCAAGAACGTCGGCGTCCAGCTCGCGGGGCTCGCCGCCCTCGGCTACGCCTCGTTCGCCTTCGTCCGCACGGGCGACGAGACGCTCGACGAGCTCGAGGTGAAGCCGGTCGCCTGAGCCGTGCGCCCCGGGGCGGGGCCGGAGGCGCGGGTAGGATCGACCACGGACGTCGCGTCCGGCGGTTCCCGCGGCGCGTCCACCACCGACCACCAGCACGACGACAAGGAGTCCCCGTGGCAACGATCGACGCCGTAGGCGCCCGCGAGATCCTCGATTCCCGCGGCAACCCGACCATCGAGGTCGAGGTCCTGCTCGACGACGGGACCGTGTCCCGCGCGGCCGTCCCCTCGGGCGCCTCGACCGGGGCCTTCGAGGCCTACGAGCTGCGGGACGGCGACGCCGACCGCTACGCCGGCAAGGGCGTGCTCAAGGCCGTCGACGCCGTCCTCGACGAGATCGGGCCCGAGCTCGAGGGCGTCGACGCGACCGACCAGCGCCTCGTCGACGCGGCGATGATCGAGCTCGACGGCACCGACAACAAGAAGCGCCTCGGTGCCAACGCGATCCTCGGCGTCTCGCTCGCCGTGGCGCGCGCCGCCGCCGACTCGGCCGACCTGCCGCTGTTCCGCTACGTCGGCGGCCCCAACGCGCACACGCTGCCCGTCCCGATGATGAACGTCATCAACGGAGGCTCGCACGCCGACAGCAACGTCGACATCCAGGAGTTCATGATCCTGCCGATCGGCGCCTCGTCCTTCTCGGAGGCCCTCCGCTGGGGCACCGAGACGTACCACGTGCTCAAGTCCGAGCTGAAGTCGAAGGGCCTCTCGACGGGCCTCGGCGACGAGGGCGGCTTCGCCCCCGACCTCTCGTCGAACCGTGCCGCGCTCGACCTGCTCGTCGACGCGATCACCAAGGCCGGCTTCACGCCCGGCACCGACATCGCGCTCGGCCTCGACGTGGCCTCCAGCGAGTTCTACCGCGACGGCTCGTACGCCTTCGAGGGCGGCAGCAAGAGCGCCGCCGAGATGTCGGCCTACTACGCGGAGCTCGTGTCGGCCTACCCGCTCGTCACCATCGAGGACCCGCTCGACGAGGACGACTGGGAGGGCTGGGCGCACCTCACGGGCGAGATCGGCTCGAAGACGCAGATCGTCGGCGACGACCTCTTCGTCACCAACCCCACCCGCCTCGCGCGCGGCATCGAGGCCGGGGCCGGCAACGCCCTGCTCGTGAAGGTCAACCAGATCGGCACGCTCACCGAGACCCTCGACGCCGTCGCCCTCGCGCACCGCAGCGGCTACAAGGCCGTCCTCTCGCACCGTTCGGGCGAGACCGAGGACACGACGATCGCCGACCTCGCCGTCGCCACCGACTGCGGTCAGATCAAGACCGGCGCCCCGGCGCGCAGCGAGCGCGTGGCGAAGTACAACCAGCTCCTCCGCATCGAGGAGGAGCTCGGCGACGCGGCCGTCTACGCCGGGCGCGGCGCCTACCCGCGCTTCACCGCCTGACCCGCGCCCCCGACCGGTCCTGCACAGGACCGCCGACGTCGGGCCCGTCCCTCCCGGGGCGGGCCCGACGTCGTTCCCGGGCACCGTCGTCTACCCTCGGAGCATGCCCCGTGAGCCCCGCGTCCGACGCCTGACCGTCTCGCTCCCCGTGGGTGAGGGCGCGGCCAGCGGCTGGCTGCGCAACGTCCGCTTCTCGGGGTTCAGCCTGCTCGTGCTCGTGATCCTCGTGCTCTTCGTGGTCGTGCTGGCCCCCTCGCTGCGCACGCTCGTCCAGCAGCAGCAGCAGGTCGCCGCCCTCCAGGACGAGGTCGCCGCGCAAGAGGACTCGGTGGACGAGCTGCAGGGCGACGTCGCCCGGTGGAGCGACCCGGCCTACGTCGAGGCACAGGCGCGCGACCGTCTGCTGTACGTGTACCCGGGCGAGTACAGCTACCTCGTCAGCGGCGACGACGCCGCCCTCGACTCCGGCACCGGCGTGCCCGTCAGCGACCAGCTCCAGACTCCGCAGGTCGACTGGGTGCAGGCGATGACCTCGTCGCTCTTCGAGGCCGGACTGAGCGACGAGACCGCGACCGAGCTGGTCGCACCCGACATCGGGGGCGAGGCCCCCGGCACCACCACCGACGACGAGGCGACCCCGTGAGCACCCCACCCTTCGAGCCCGTGACCGACGACGACGTCCGCATCGTGACCGCCCAGCTCGGGCGTCCGGCGCGTGACGTCGTGGGCATCCCCGCGCGCTGCGCCTGCGGGGCCCCGACGGTCGTGGCGACCGCGCCGCGCCTGTCGGACGGCACGCCCTTCCCGACCCTGTACTACCTGTGCCACCCCGGTGCCACGGCTGCCGTGTCGACCCTCGAGGCCACGGGCGTCATGGCCGAGTTCACCCGGCGCCTCGCCGACGAGCCCGAGCTCCGGGCCGCCCACCAGCGGGCCCACGACGCCTACCTCGCCGACCGTGAGGGCCTCGGCCACGTGCCCGAGATCGCGCACGTCACCGCCGGGGGCATGCCCGAGCGCGTCAAGTGCCTGCACGCCCTCGTCGGGCACGCACTCGCCGCGGGCCCCGGGGTCAACGTCCTCGGCGACCTGGCGCTCGAGCTCGCGGCATGGAGCCCCGACGTGTGCCGCTGCCCGGACTGGCTGGCGGACGCCGACGCGGTCGCCGACGCCGACGCGGCTGCCGACGCCGACCGGGCGACGGGCCCGGCGGACGGGGCCACCGCCTCCGGCGCCCCCGCGCGCGGCGAGCCCGGGCACGGCGGCTGACGTGGCCCGCCGGGGGAGGGGCACGAGCGCGGCGCGGCTCGCGGCGACGCTCGGCGTCGTGGCGGCGCTCGTCCTGCCGGGCACGGCGGCCCACGCCGACCAGATCCGGGACGCGCAGTACTGGCTCTCCGAGTACGGCGTCCAGCAGGCGTGGTCGACCACGCGGGGGGAGGGCGTCACGGTCGCCGTCATCGACACCGGCGTCGACGGCTCGGTCGCCGAGCTGCGCGGCGCGGTCGTCGACGGTGCCGACTTCTCGGGTCGCGGCGCCGCCGACGGGCATCGTCCCGTCGGCGACGACAG
>Ga0265797_10001641_pt1 | contig 39188 bp, 30 predicted proteins | sample P2T30metagenome_FD_192433 | JGI IMG/M metagenome (GOLD analysis project Ga0265797, IMG submission 192433) | Plant litter microbial communities from East Loma Ridge, Irvine, California - P2 T30 | ecosystem: Environmental > Terrestrial > Plant litter > Unclassified | place: USA: California...
GTCGTCCAGGAGCTTGTTGATTGTCTGTAACCGTTATTAGCAGGCACACATGGTAGACAAGACAAACTTAACATACCGCTTTCGGCATCTCGTCGAGCACAAAGAGCGCCATGACTTGGTCGGAAGGATTGTAATTGTTCCAACGCCTGCCGTCTCCGTAATAGAAAGCCTGGTCTCTGACGGCATACTTCCAATGATCCCGGTGAAATGAAATGAAAAAGTGGCCTGCCATGTCAACAGGGCAGGGTACCGACTGCAGCTTGATCTCGCTTTGAATTTCAGTCGAGGGCTCCATGTTCTTGTAGATCAGGAGTTTTTTGTCTTGCTCATAACGCTGCTTTTCCAACACAGCGAAGTATTCCTTGCACAACGGCTTCGATGGCTTGGGAGCCGCCACAATGAAAGCAGCGATGTCTTGCAAAGATGCGCCGATGAAAGGCGAGCGCCACGTACTGCTCACGGTGCTGGGAGTTCCTTCAGGTGGGTTTGAAGGATCGTAGTCTGGGATAGTGTTGTATGTATCAGCAAGCCAAAGGTAGGGCTCATCCGTGATTTCCAGGTTAGTGCGTAGGATCTCGTTAAGAGTCTGTGAGTGATTAGCTCAATGCTTTGAACATCAAAGTTGGGCTCCTCTGGTCGTCATACCTCTGCTGGGAAATCGTCGAGTACAACTAGCGCCATGAGATCCGCCGACTCATCGTCGCTCCACATTTGATCCTGGCTGGCGAATCGGACATTATTTTCAAGAAACGTTGTCTTTGAACTCCAGATAGGATGGTCAAGCTCTTCTGTTTCAGAAGACAGGATGGACTTCGCCTCTTCGGCGAATTCCAACATGCGCTCGCGCCGCCCGTACTCGATCCTTTCAGAAGTCATGGTGGAGATCACAGCTGTCGTGTCGCTTGGTCGGCGTAGCCACGGCAGGCGATCTTGTATCACCGAGTGGCTTTGTGAAAGATTGCGTGCTGGTAAGAGCAAGTCGTGGGAAGGGTAGGTGATAGGACGAAGGAGTATCGGAAACAGCAGGTGGTGGGAAGAGCAAGTTGTATCAGAAGAATTGAGAGCTTGTCGCGAAATTGGGCCATGTGTTTGTTTGTCTAACGCGAATGATGCAATGACGCAGCCCCATCAATTTCGAAACTGCCTTCACTTGAGCCTCCTCACTTCACAAAGTGAAGGCTGGCTTGTGAAGCCAACGAGTTACTTCCCAACACCTCATGTTGCTATTAAGTGAAATCATACAGCAATACTGCAACCAACCATTGCAAGGCGCTCAATCTTATGTGAAGAATATCGCTCGATGTTACGGTGGTAGACGTCTTTAGGCTCTGCGGAAAGAGCGATCAAAACCAAATTGCAGCCAACCGCTGCAGAGAACCCCTCACATAGTGAAGGATATCATTCTTTGTTGGGCCGCCAAAGATCCTAGGGCCTTGTAGAAGTGAAGGTCTCAGTGCATTCGCGTCTTCCCAACGAGCGGCACGCTCAACGCGCCTGCCTCGACAGTGAACGCCCTTCTCAGACAAAGTCCCTTCATAAGCAGCACCGTAAACCCAAACACTCAACATTTTCTTCTAATACCCACAACACTTACACCTCCCCTCCCACAGTTACCACTCATCCACCACCCCCAAGACCAACACAGTCACCATGGCCTTCACCACCAAAGTCTCTGCAGTCCTGCTGCTCCTTGTCACCACCTTCACCATCCTCAGCTTGAGCGCTGCTCTCCCCGTTACCACTGACCTCGTAAGTACTCGGTGAGATCACAAACCAGCTGAGTCCTTACTAACATCGTCCAGGCCATCCATGACTGCACCCACGTTAACGGTGGCTCCGGCTGTACCACCTTCGATCAGACCGCCTCGACTCTTGACATCAAGGCTGCCAACGGCAACATCCTCGACGGCTTCCAGCCTGGTCTCACCAACCTCAAGCGCGCAGTCCCGGCCGGCTCCACTCTTCAATGCGACGATGTGACCGCGCCGATCAGCAAGGGTGCCGTGAGGTCCAACTTCGTCGAGAAGTACTGCGGCCGCATCGACGGCGAGGTCTTCCGCAAGAGCGGCATCGAGGAGGTCTGCACCGAGCTCATCACGACCATGTACATGTTCGTGAAGACCATCAGCGGCGACTGGGTAAGTTAAGTCCAAGTGAAGACGATTGTGACAGACGCTGACAAGATATAGGTCTACGTCAACGAGAAGAGCCGCTGCATCGACACCTTCAACATCATCATCGACGGCTGCAGCGATGACAAGGCCTTCAGGGGCGGCACCTTGATCATTGACGACCACGTCAGGTACATCCTCAAAGTCTTCAAGGTTGGAGGCATGACCGGAAAGGAGCCCCACTGCCTGTCTCGTACCTGAGCTCCAGATCGAGTTTGACGCCAGTCCCTGGGGACATCAGGCACATGTATTCTGCATCAGCATCGCACCTTAGTGTGCAAAAAAGAGCTGGCGTGCTCACAATCAGTTGTTCTCGCTGTACTGGAGGACTCTTTTAGCATACCCAAAGTTATTCAAATTGCGTACCCAACCACTCTCATGTCCCATTGCCTTAAGTGCGTGTATACTTCCCAATGTGCGGCAGCCCGGGACAGCGAGGGCGCATGCTGTTCCCAATCATCTCCAACAAGCCTCCAGAGCTCCACGCGATATGGATACAAGGACACCAAATGAGCGGTCCTCACAAATCATGGTCGTAGGATATTCTCGGGAGTTGAAGTGCGCGCACTGTGTCTCCAGGAATGCTTGCAATCACAAGGTCATAGAGAGTTACAAAGCATGATGTCTCCGTGTAAACATGCATGTGCAAAGTACCTGCATCTAATCGCGTCATCAATTGTGGCTAAGCGCCCGAGTCCCTGCACCGGAAAAGGCGTGAGGCGCACGGGAGGCGCATATCTCAAACAGACAGCGGTTTTGCCACGTTCAGGAAATGAGATCCAGCCTCCGCATTCTTGCCAACACTCCGCGCATGTTAGACAGGGGCTTCACGGCGTGGCAGATTCAGAGAGTCCAACTCCAGGAGAAGGCTATAGCAGAAGGAAATAATGAGATGGCAAGGAAAGCCGTTGTAATCAAACGTTGATCAGAGGCGTAGACCTCGGACTGGATCTCGGACTGAAGGGTGTTCAGCGTGAAGGAAGAATTGGCTCAGGTACAAACACGCTAAGCTTCACGCCGTCGACTTAGTCTGAAACATACTCGACTGTCCTCGACCACTACCATCTCGACATCCTCCCAAGTCCTCACTATTCGCGTGTCCCTGACCGCCGCCTGACGGATTGATCTTCAAAGGCTAGATTCTGATTCTGCGCCGTGTCTGCCGGCAGCAAAAGGAGTCGCAAGTACACCTATACTTCACTTTCTCTGCTTTAAGTTACCTTTATCTACATGTACTCGTAGTCACTGCCTCTTTGCACTGCTTCTGCGCCATACCACCACATTCATTCTGCGTTGTCACTCATTATATTCATTTCTTACTCACTCCTTACCAAGCACATTTTCTCTTATACATTTCACCTTTCACCAACCAACAGCTCATTCGCCTAGACGGTCACGAGTCCTCGCTCCAAGCATTGGCGTTGTGTAATACCCATTTGCAGGACGCACCCCAGCATTCCTCAAGCAACGCATTCCTCCAACACCCTAAGTGACTGGTTTCAGACTCTCTGTTGTTGACATCAGACTTGACTACTTCGACTATCTTTACTTTCTCTATTGCAATTTTCGTATTCACACGCACATATTGCTAGAAATGCAGTTCCGCAACGCAGTCATCGCGCTTTACGCTGCTACTGTAGCCCAGGCTGCGCCGTACGTTCAACAGGAACAATATATTCTTGCCACAGCAAGCTGACAATCATTTCCAGAGTCATCATTGACAGACGTGCAGACAGCAATGCGCCCTTCTCTTGGGCTAAAGAGAAAGTCCGCGGCGTCAACCTTGGTGGTTGGCTCGTCCTCGAACCCTGGATCACCCCATCGATCTTCCAGCAGTACGACAACTCGCGAGGTATTATTGACGAGTACACTCTCACACAATCCCTCGGCGCAGAGGCAGCACTCAACGATGTCCTGAGGCCCCACTGGAAGAAATGGGTGCAGCTTTCGGACTTTGAGAAGATCAGAGACAGTGGTTTCAATATGGTCAGAATCCCGGTTGGATACTGGGCGTTCGACAACGCCGATTCTCCGTACGCGAAAGGTGCAGCAGAGTTCCTCGAGCAAGGTGTCAACTGGGCAGGCCAAGTCGGCGTGAAAGTAATCATCGATCTCCATGGTGCTCCCGGCTCACAGAACGGTTTCGACAACTCGGGCCAGAAGATGGCGAAACCCGGCTGGCAGCAAGGAAACACCGTCGACCGCACACTGTCCGTTCTCAAGCAGATTCAAGAGAAATACTCGGATCCTAAGTACGACAACATCGTCGCCGCGATCGAAGCCCTCAACGAGCCCCTTGATCCCGCTCTCAACCCCGACGTCACCCGCCAGTTCCACCGCGATGCATTCGGCAACCAGCGTGCGCTCTCTCAATCCCGTGTCTTCATGTTCCACGACGGTTTCCAGCAAACCAACACTTTCAACGGCTTCCTGACCCCCTCCGACAACAACGCGCATAACGTCGTGATCGACCACCACGAGTACTCCTGCTTCAGCGACGCTCTGGTCGCCTTGCAACCTTGGGAACACCGTCAGCACGTCTGCAACAACAAATACGCCTACTACGGCTCTGACAAGTGGTCTATTGTCGGCGAGTGGTCTGGCGCTATGACTGACTGCGCCGCCGCTCTCAACGGCTACGGCATCGGTGCTCGTTACGACGGCACTTACCCTGGCTCCACATACCACGGTAGCTGCGAGATCATGAACTACATCGAGAAGTGGTCTCAGACCTGGAAGGACGACGTGCGCGGCTTCATCGAGGCGCAGCTTGAGACTTTCGAGCGCAACACTAACGGCTGGTAAGCTGAATAAACCCCTCATAAACCGTTTCAAAGACGAGTAGACTAACGATAACCTAGGGTCTTCTGGAACTTCAAAACCGAAGGCTCCCCCGAATGGGACGCCTTCGCCCTCATCGACAACGGCATTTTCCCCCAGCCGCTGACCAGCCGCAAGTTCGCTCAAATCTGCACAAACTAGAGAGACGCATCGCCTTGCAAGCCTCCGCCCATCATCCAGACCATTTGATAATGTCTAGAGCGACCGATTTGGATACATGGCCTCACGGATCTGAGGCATATCATCTATGGATGATCGAAAAAAAAGGGATGCTTGCACATATTTGTTCATTTCCTTTCCCGATACCCCAAGTTACTCGCTTTCACCGTCGGCGACTATAGACGAGTATCCTTTTTGGTTTCGTACCATTTTTCTTTTTCTTTTTCTTAGCATAGACTCAGATGCTATAATGTCATGATGCAAATTGATGTGTTCAAAAACAAAGTTGGTGCCGGATATCTGGCTCCTAAGTTCGCTCATCCGTCCTCGTTGGATTAGAATATTTAGTGACGTCCAGCTTCTCATAACAATGACGAAGATCTTGTATCTTATGTCTTCATCGAACATTGCATATCCTCTGATCCTGCTCTGCTTTCATTCAGGCTTGAAGACTCGGCACGCATGTAGATACATCGACCGCAAGCACGATTTCTCCTTATTCTGAGAATGCTCATGCATAGCTATCGTCTTTGCGAACAAAGCAAAAACATGCCAACATGTCATAACCAGGCAACAATCCGCCTGGACTAGATCACTGTATAAAATCCACATCCGGAGAACCACACTTCCGCTCTAGAACTATTCAAGGAGACGAAACACCCAGCCCTATAACAAACCTGACATAAGACCTTCTAAGCGAACTTATCACCAAAACAAGCATTCTTATACCCACCTAAAGATCCATTTGCGGCAATGGTCACAACGGTCGCGCTCATTTTAGAACATGCCCAGAAGAAAACAAATCTCAATAGTGAGCCTGCGTAGCCGCAGACGGAACAAGCATGCCGTGCAGCCAAGATGCCATAGTCGTGTTAACATGTGCTGGGAAGGAAGGCTATAAGGAGTGATATCTGCACATCCATACACTCTAATGCACCGCTGTCTACCACCATACCCGACCATGAAGGCAAGCATCCTCGCGTTCGCCGCAATGGCCATCGCGCTACCAACACCACCACTCCAAGCAAGAGTAAGCATTTCCTCCGGCATACAGCAACGACCGAACCATCCATCATCCTCCGAGCCTCGCTGACAACGCCTTCTCGCAACAGCAAGATCTCCCCTCAACACCATCATCAACAACCCAACCAGAGTCCCTCCTCGACGCAATCCCGATCAACATCGTCACCTCCCTGCGACGGCCGAACGGAGATGTCATCGTACGTGATACACCCTCTCCCTAGCACCTCCAGACACGAATGAAGCGCCTGCTAATCGTCACGATGCAGGGCATCCTGAAACCACGCGATCAAGTTGCCGACACTATCGATGTAGTCCGATAAGCGAGAAGATACGCCACGACATGACGACGGGTCTCGCCAACCTACACCAAAGATACCACAAGTTCACAGCTCGAGACATGATATTATAACAAGGAGGGAACCGCACAGCAGCCCCTCCCACTTTTTTAATTTTCTTGTACTTCGTAGATACCCGAGGAAGAAACGAAAGCGGTAGGATGCAAACGAGTGTAAGATGGTAGTCCATTGTCTCGAACCGACTACGACTTCCTTTCTAAAAGACAAATTATTCCCCCAAGAACTCCGATCCCAAATTCCGATTGTCCATTAACCCATGTGCTGTGTTTGATTGCCCGCCAACTCCATTAAACCACCGATGCCACCTTGAATAAAGTACGAAATTGACGTTCTGCGCTCGCTGACACATTTAGCGGATGGTGGTGGCCTTGGTGAGGCTGGCCTTAGCTGAAGAGCTGCCACCAGCGGCGAGAGAGCCGGAGCCGGCCTTCTTCTCGAAGACCTTCCAAAACTTGAGAGACTCATCAGCAGCGGCGGTGGCGAGCATCTGGCCGTCAGGGCTGAGAGCAGAGTGCAGCACACGAGATTCGTGGGCAGGAATCTCGACGTTCTTGACGAGAGTTGGGTAGCTCCAGATGCTCAAGCTGTTGTCGGGGAAGCCGGAGGAGGAGACGATCTCCTTGTAGCCGGAGCTCCAGCGGAGAGATGTCACCTGGCTGCCGGTATCGATGCTGTTGACGCGGGCGCCTGAGGTAGTGTTCCAAAAGTGGATCATGCGGTCGTGGCTGCCGCCACCAGTGGCGAGCAAGTTGGACTGCCAAGGGCACCAGGAGAGAGCCTTGATGGCGGCCTTGTGATTGGTCTTCTGGAACTTGGGAGCGTTGAGCGAGCGAGCGTCCCAGATGGAAACAAGGTTGTCGTTGCCACCAGTGGCAAGCTGGGCACCGTCGGCGCGCCACTCGAGACCGCAGACCTCGGAGGTGTGAGAGACAAGCTCAGCAACTTTGTGCTGGGCGATGCGGACATCGTGGTTGAAGACGAGACCAGAGCGGGCACCAGTAGAGAGAAGGTGCTTGTTCCAGCCCATGGCACTAACACGGGTGTCGTGGCCGTGCATGGAGCGCAGCTTGGTGCCATCCTCAACATCCCAGATCTGAACCTCTCCCGTGCCGAGACCAGCAGCCACATAAGCGCCGTCACCGGACCACTTGACGGAGGAGATGTAGGTGTCTTCAGGGCACTCGAGGAGAGATGAGACAGAGCCTGACTCAGCAGACCAGACGTAAACGTTGCGCTCAAGACCGATGGCGACCTGGTTACCGGAGGACCAATCGAGGAGGTTGAGGTAGTAGTCATCAACAAGACCAGGGGCGTCAAGGACACGCTCAGGCGCAGTGAGGACACGACGGCGGAACTGTGATGCGGCGGCAGCCGTAGGCTTGAGAGGACGGTTGTACTGGGAGCGGAGGTCGATGGGACGAGACGACTCTGGGGCGGCTGGCTTGAACTCAAGGATACGCTGCTTGATGGAGACACCACAAGCCTCAGCGACAGACTTCTGGTAGGCACGAGTGTTGGGGCTGATTTTGTTCTTGGGAGCATCATCCTCGTCATCCTCGTCGTCGTTCAGGCTGAGACCTTCGAGGGAAAGTGTGGCATCGGCAGCGGAGAGGTGAGGGCGACCAAGATCGAAGGCACTGGCGGCTCCAGCAGCAAGAGTGGCGGACCCATCGGCAGCGATGGACTTGGGACGCTTGGGAGTCTGCTCGCCAGAGAGCTTGACGACTGCACCGGCGGAAGAGATGGCCTCGCTGGAGTTGCGGTTGGGCACGAAGCGGTCGGCAGCGGTGTAGTTGATCTTGCCCTGGGTCCTCTTAGGAGTGCGGTGAACAGAGCCAGCACGGCGAGTGCGCGAAGGAGTGTTCTTTGCTGACGAGCTGGCACGGGGACCAGTGCCGGTCAGAGACAGGTCGGTGAAGCCGGTGTCGGTGCGGCGAGGCGAGGGGCGGCTAGCAATGTTGGACTTAGGCGAGTCGCGCACATTGGTCTTGGAGATAGAGCGGGTGAATCGGGCCATCAAGTTGGCGTTGCTGTTGTGGATGCTCTCGTGGGGACCATCTTGGACAAGCTGCGTCCTGGGGGTCTGAGGCGAGGGTGTGAGAGGCATGCGGCCACCAGCAAGGCGGGTGGAGAAGACGCCGTCCCGGCGCTTGACGGGCGTCAGGTGTACTGATGAGGTTGCCATATCCGCGTGGTAAGTGCGGTATGTATGTGGTGCGAGGTGTTGTTGGCGCTGTAGATGGCCCAGTCAAGGGATCCGATTAGTATGCGGTGTCGCAGATATTGGCAGTACTGAGGCGGAGGTTGGAGGTAGTGAAGCCCTGAGGCTTGTATGCGTATGATACTTTGTGTGGTTATTTTGTGTATGTGAGAGTGCTTAAGATGCTGAGAGGAGGTTGTATGTAGTCCAGATGGGCGACTTAAATTGTTTGCAAGCGCAAACACTCGGTCGCAGTTGGCGGAGCAACAGAAGGCGAAGCGCGACCCTGGTCCGACGTCATCGTCGGCTGTCGGCTGTACAACCAGACGTGACCTCTCCCTTGGACGTGCCAAGGTGCGTGCAGCATCAATCTGCACCCACTCGTTATACTGGAGAAACAACCTTGTCGCTCAGGTGAGCTGAGATCTAATCTGGCCAACGGAAATATGCACAACAACGGCGCCGTGTCTTCTGTTCCGGAGGCGAAGTCCCATGCTCCAGACGTTGCACTCCAACGCCGACTTCTAGCACTATCAAAGGAGATGCACATGTTTGCACCACGATAGCCATCCTCCTCCACAGCAGTAGAGACTGCGGCCAGACCTTGTTTGCGAAGTTGCAAGGCTTTCGGCTTGTGCTACCCATCGACGAATTGCGCGCACTAAAAGCTTGTTGGAGCTTCACAAGTGTTTCACCTCACTTGGAAGCAGTGTTTGCAACTTTGGATTGCCTAGACCGCCGGCGTGGGATCTTCAGCCAGCCATGGCGCCGCTCATCTTCTATACCTGGCTTGTCTGGGCCGCCTGCTCTCGAACTCTATCCCTTCGGGCATCTTGTCCAGACTTCATCTCGCCCGGAGAGCATCATGCTTGGTGAATATCTGCTCCTGCGCTCACGCACTGTGGCAGATGCCAGTATCATGTCTCCCTGTACATATATATTGGACGCTCACAATGCCTCTCTGCTTCGACATCTCGTATAGATCCCTTCAAGACTTCAACTCTGCCAAAAACCAGGCCCGCAAGCAGGCGGTGTTTCCCAAGCATGTCAAGCCTCTCCACCACAAAGGCGTATCTTGCAATCGGCTTTTTGTTCTTCAATGGTCTTGTCACCGCGAATGATCCATCGACCTACTCGCAGCAAAAATGCTTCACCAGGCTCGCTGGCACCAAACCCGCGAGCATTCGGACATCCACGCAAGCCGCAACGCTTACTCTCACGATCCCAGCCAAGGCCACTGTCACACCCACTCAAACCGTCACTCCCGCGAGTGCAACAGCAACAGCCGTAACGACTTCAACGAGTATCGCCACAGAAGTGCTGACACAGGTATGGCGGCTTTCGCGAATGCTAAAAATCTAGTGAGAAATGGGAATAACAGCCTAATCAATCAACTAATAGGTCACCAACACTTTGACTGTCACCAACACCCAGACTAGCTACGAGACTTCAACCTCAACAGCGTTCACAACACAATTCACCACTTCTCAAGGCATCACTGTTGTCACGAGCACAACAACTGTCGCTCCACCCTCGGGGTTCACTGCACTAGGGGATCAGTTGCAAGCCGCCGGCAAGTCATACGCAAAGCGTGACGAACAGCGCAACCACCCGCGCGATATACTAGCTCCGCTTGATGCTCGCGCGGCGGTCCCTACATGCACCTCCCTTCGCGTTGGACGCAATGGCCCCACGCTATACCCGCAAGCCTATCCTGCTACCATGCAATGCAATAAGCTTGTTGAGGTGGTGAAGGCGTCTACCAAGTTCGTCACCGCGAAGCCCACTACTGTGACAGCCGCCCAAGGAACGATTACGTCTGTAAGTCTTGCTCCATCAATTCCGTGCATCAGAAGACGAGCTAGATGAGCATATCCGAGACCGCGTATCGTTTCTCAAGATACAACGATGGTCAAAACAGTGCCGAAGAGAAACACCTCCAAACATCAACAAACCACACGCTGACCATAGCTCTATTCAAGACATCCACCTCGACCATCACGGACACCACAACTCTGACCCCACTCGCCGCATCGACCACAATCACCGAATCCACATCTATAACCCTTACCACTACCACAACCTCGACATCAACCATCATCTCAACCCTCACCAGCATCTCCACAAGCTTCGCCCCGCAAGCAACCTACTACGCCGCGTGCGCCCCGAACAACCTCGTCAACAAGATCGACGGGAATTCGTTCGCTTACCTCATCTTCCAACCCTACATATTGCCCAGTGAAGTCTCCGTCACCACCGTCAGCAGTGCCTACGACTGCTGCGTGCAGTGCATCAGTCAGAGCTCGTGTGCCGATTCCGCCTTCGCCCCGGAACAATCCTACTGTGAGACGTATTCGCCCGCCAATGGCGCCGTCGCGCAGATTGGCGTGTACCCGGAAGAGATCGACTATCGAATTTCGAATGGTTATCGCCCGTTTTTCAAGTACTGATGAGATGGCAGATTTGGAGGGGTGTTGAATACACTATGGGAGGAACAAGCTGGGGGTTAGTATTACATGTGGCAGGTGCATCGCGTCCATCACATTTGCCGGAGAACAATCTGTGTGCAGCATGAGGTTCTCACTGACAACTCATTTGTACTGGAGGATCGTGCTCACGTGAGCTCAACTTCTTAAGTGATTGATGAGGAAGTCTACACTAGCATTCTTTCCATCCAAGTCTGAAGCCGACATGGATGGCCTGTTTGTTATATCCCCAACGACGCCAACGTCAGCCATTCAACGAGATCATGCTTCCGTCTGCATTCTATACTTCTCTACTTCCAACTGCCCGAAGGCCATGCCACTTCAACGCCTGTCGTTGACTGACGGCGTGCTTGCATTCTGAGAGTCGGCAGCAGGCGTGACGCTCTCTCTTCATCTCCAACCTTGGGTTTTGCCCAGATGAAGCAATTATTCTCCGTACGGTTATGCTCCGGGCAGTTGTGAAGATGTCGCGAATAAACAAAATATCATCTGTAGCAATGCCGCCCACGTGACCAAGAGAGGTGGATCGGAACAATTCCAAGCTGTGTGATATGCCATGCATGAAAGCTGCATGCATTGTATCAAAAGCTTGCCCTTAAAACGCATACCGACCGCATCGCAACCCCTCACTCCGGTCCGAAACCCCACCAGACGATCGATCAACAAAAGGTCATAGAAAGTACACCTGTCTTTGCTCTACATTCTGTCTATATATACACACTATATAATACACTGTCTCAAGCTCTTGGGTTGTCTTTCTATCCATTGACCATCCTGAAAAAAAAAATTACCAACCAGCCATGTCTTCCTCCTACACCCAAAATCCGACTCCCGGCCAAATCCCCCAAAATCTGCCAGGCCCGACCGCCTATCTGACCACCCACGATGAAAAGACCGGCAAAGCCATCATCCACTCTTCCCGCCCAGTCGAATGGCACAGATACGACGAAGACAAAATGGGCATGGGCGTGGCATACACAACACAATTCCCACCCGACCTCAATGAGCATGCCGATGTGACCGAGCATGACAGGAAAATGCAAGAGTCGGGCGGAAAGCTAGGCCTGGTGTCTGGCGGCGGCACCGTGCTTCGGTATGTAGACTTTAGCCCTGGCTATGTTTGCATGATGCACAGGACTCAGTCACTGGACTATGGTATTGTGCTCGAAGGCCAGATTGAGAGTGTGCTGGACTCGGGCGAGACGCAGACAATGGGGAGGGGAGATGTGATGGTGCAGCGGGCGACGATGCACGCTTGGAGGAACCCTTCTAAGACTGAGTGGGCTAGGATGATTTTCTGCTTGCAGGATTGCAAGCCGCTTTTTGTGGGCGGACAGCGCTTTGGGGAGGACCTTGGACGTGGAACGGAGGGTGTGCCTGCGAGTGGAAATGATGCGTGAGGTGGGAGTTCTTTGCAGCGGCTGTGACAAGCTGCGGGATGTGGTGTACAGAAGGCTAGATGGCTAGATTAGATGCAAGGCAGATTGCATATGTCAATCATGCGCCGGGGACCGGTGATAGATGGCCGTCCTTGTCATACTTCGCCTCTTTGTGATCGTTAGCATCTCGTAAAAAATACAATATTGCAGGACCGCGGTATTGCAGCAGCTTGGTCAACTTACTGAAGAAGGTGTAGTTCAAAGTAATCGTATCAATTCCCTTCATAGCAGGATCCTTCAAGAACTCGGGATCAATGTAAAAGAAAACCGGCATGTCCACAGTCTCGCCAGCATTCAACCGTTGCTCTTCGAAACAGAAGCATTGAATCTTGCTGAAATAAGGAGCCACTTGGCCAGGTGTCACACTGTATGTCGCGACACCAATCACGTCCTCCTCGCTCTTGTTCGTGGCCGTGTAGAAAGCCAACGCCGTCTCGCCGGGCAGCACACGCACTTCGCGCTGCTGCGGCGTGAACTTCCAGGGTAGCACATCAGACGTCGAGCCTTGGAAAGTGATCCGCAAGCGTCGCGACGAGGTAATAGGTGTGAGTTTCGTCGCAATGTCCTCCTCCTGGCTCAAGTCTGTTTTAATGGGTGTGCCGCCCCAGCCGGTCTGCTGGCAGATAGTCTTGTAGAGAGGCACCGAGCCGTAGGACAACGCGACGGTTCCGAGGATAATTGAGAGAGTATAGTAGATAGTGTTCTGGTTTCGCTGGTCGAAAGATTTGCGCACGTCATTCATGTTGGGTGCAGCATGCTGGCGGGATCTTTGAGAGGTCTGTACAAGGCGAGTCTGTTGCTGCTGAGGGCGGAAGAATGTTCGTTGCTGAAGAAGGCTGCGGGTGCATGAATTGCAGGTATATGATGCGCGGTTCATAGAGAGATCCAGAAGACTGCGGAAGCGTGGAGGAGACATTGTTGGTATTTTTGTGCGTCGTTTGTGGTTGCGACACGAATGTGCAAGAGGATGGTGCTTGGAGCTTGCTCTCGTCTCGTCATTCACAGCAGGTGCGTGCGGAGGTCTTCGCCGCAATCCGAGCCGACTTTCACATGCTTTGCAGCCGAACTTCTTTCCATTCTGGTCCTCCAACGACCCTACAAGGTCCATACGATTCAAATGCACCTCACGACCTACCACACATAGCAGCAAAACAATGCGCCACCAGCCATGGCAATACTCTGCGGCGTCTGCAACGAAGCGGACTCAAAATACAAGTGCCCGACCTGCGAGCTGAGATACTGCTCCATCAAATGCTACAAACCACACAAAGCCCAGCACGAAGCTGAAGCGCACCGAAACCCGCAAAACGCAGCTGGAAATGCGCCTCCCAAGCAAGATCGCCCGGGAACCACCCAGCGGACCGCGAAGCCAGACATGTCGACTCTTGCTTCGGATCCCGAGTTCGAGCGTCTGTTGACGCGCTACCCGACGCTGCACGCGCAACTCGGCGCAATGTATGCGCTTACTCTGGAGCCTGGACCGGATGAGGTGCGCGGTTGGAATCGACAGCCGCTGCCGTCTCTTGAACGACCGCAATTCTCCAACTTTCGAGGCAGAGGCAGAGGAAGGGGTGGAAGGGGAGGCCGCGGCGGTCGTGGTGGGTTCAAGGCGGAAGAGCCAGAGGAGCGTCAGAGGGGCATGTGGACTAGGGAAAAGGGCGACAAAGAGGCACTGTCTGTCATGAAGAAAATGAAAAGTGGCGCGGCAGACGACGATCGGGCGGAGGGAGTGAGGGAGTTTGTGAGACTGGTCGCGATGAGGTTCGGTTCTGATGCCAGGGACGACGAGCAGACTGGAGACCCGATGATCATGTGACAAAATGGACATCGCAAGACACGATTGAATTCTCGGGTATCATAAGGCCAGGACATACAAACCGATAACATCGATAATATCTTCCGGCCCAAAACAACAAGAATCACGCCAATGCACATCTCCTGTACTGATATACATAACTCGTCATATTGCGCCGCATCGTGATGCGGTAGGCTGTGCATTTGCTTGAATGTATCCAGCAGATACTGGTGAAAAGCCCTGGTGTCTCTAGAACAGCCCGAAATATTTTCGGCCATCTCATATTCAAGCTGGATTAGTCCGACGACATGGTATGCGCCATGCTCAAGTTATTGCTGGGCGGTATTATTGACGTCTGGTCCTGATGACCCGTCGGCCACTGATGCGGCCATCTCCAGGGCGATCAGGCCTTGTTGCGAATGGCAAACATGCGCCGACTGAAGGATCATTCTACACTGCAAGTTGAATTCCAGATCTTATGCTCACAAACTCAATGGTGTACATAAGACTTGGGCGAAAGACCGAAATACTCCGGCTCTGGTGTCTTGTTGTTGTCAATAACTTCGCTGTGCGTGCGATTGTCGATGGCGAGGTCGTCACCATCCTGCGGAGTCATGTTGTGGTACGTGGCCGAGCCATCCAAGCTGAAGATGCGGACCAGCGCAGAAGCAAGACGCTGGTTTGAAAGTTTGCGCAACGAGTCCGTGTTCAAGCTCGACGCGAGCGTCTCGGCGGTATGGCGGGTGTCGACTTCCATCAGCAATGCATATCTGGCGCCGTCCTGGGATCCCTGTTCCTGAGCGGGATCGGACTCAAAGAGAAGCTGTCTCGTCCAATACGGATCGCAGCTGTCGTGCGATATCACTCACAGCCACGTCCGATTTCGTGCTGCAATCGATTTCGACATGCAGAAGATGCGCTGCAGGGGCTGCTCATGAAACGTCAATATTGCTCATTAATAATTGAGCATACGACTTACGCGGGATGAAGTTGGCGTCGGGATGGATATATTGATTTTTCAAAATCAAATCTCCCTCCAAGAAAGCTCCAGGCGTGAAGAACTTGCGAATCGCCGGCCACGAGAGCATCGGCGAAGCCTGACGATTTTCAATCCCATCGAATCGCCATGTAGTGTCGATATGCAACAGTGTCAGGATGGGATCGCCATTGAGAGGCCCTTGGCGGGCCGTCGACGTTGCTCTGTTGGTGCTCCGATCGTGATCTTGATCGCGATCGAATTGCGGGCCACGCGATGAGCCCGCAGCAATGGTGCTTTTTTCGACCGCAGACGGGTTTCCACTATAGCGGCACTCGTGTATCATAGCGCTCTCCCGGACCTTACTTGCCCTCCCGCGTCTCCGAAACGAGTTTCGTGAGATCCTTCATTTGAATCGGTTTGGTGAGGTACTTGCTGACGCCAGCGTCGTATGCAGTATTCCTCGCTTCTTCGCTGGTAACGCCAGTGAGAGCAGCGATGTCGGTCGCCGGAAGATCGTTCTTGCGCTCGAATGCACGGATCTTTGCTGTCGATTCGAAACCGTCCATGACCGGCATGTTCATGTCCATTCTGGAAGGGTTCAAGTCAGCAAAGTGTCTTAGACATCATATGGGCTCGTGGTCTGGCTTCAAAGTCCGCACTACTGTCCCTACTGTTGAGAAAGGAGTACGGACTCTGAACCTACACCACGAGGTTGGGTTGTACCCTTCGTTCAACGCACAGAATCAGGAAGTAACGACGGGGATCCTCCGTGTATTTGTTGAGCGCCTGCAGACCGTCTTCGGCGCTGTCGTATGGCAAGCCTTGCTTTTTCATAAGAGCCACAAGTAACTATTGAGAATGTTGTCAGTACAAAGTTTGCCCACAACAAATGTGTTCAACACGATCATTCAAGGGATGTGTTTGCGAGCGAGGAAGTAGGAGTCTTACCCTCATGTTGATGGCGTTGTCTTCTACCAATAATATCACATCTCCACTGGGCTGTTCAGCGTGAGGAGTTTGCTCCTCCGCAGGCTGTTCAGCAGGGCGGTCGATTGGCATATGTGCCTCAGGTGTCTTTACGGAAGAAGCATCCATGAAGCTCGTCGGTGTAATTAGAGAGCTTGGAGCGCGTGAGTCTGGGTCTAGCGGAAGATCGAAATAGGAATCGCCTGCGATAGTCTTGGGTAACGGTTCCCGAAAGTGGCTGTAGTCTGTCCTGTAGTCGCTGTGTTGCCTGGTGATAGTCGAACTTCTCGCGTACTGCAGTACTCGTCGCAGCTTGCGAGGGCCAATTCTGTAAGGCAAAGTCAGTAACTTGACTTCGTACACATGCCTCGAGAACTTACGGTTGATGCATGTATATTGGCTGGCGCGCAAAGCCCTGGAAATCGAATTCGGGCTGACTGGAAGCTATTGATCGTCCGAATACCAGCAGCGAGGAACCAGACTCGGCGAGTGTATCTATCAGGTTTTTGGCGCCGTTGTCGTGTCTGGTGTTAAGCAATGACAATTCGTCCTCTGATACGACACAAAGTCTGCCTTGCGATATAGGCGCTGATCCTTGCGTCGAGGAAATCTCACAGCCATGCCACTGCGAGGCTATCCGCTGGACGCTGTCTGCAACGCTCTGAGTAACGGAAGAGAGCGGCCGGTCAAGATACTTCGCCATTTGAAGCATGCAAATTTGCTTGGCCCTTGGATCTAGAGGTCCTTTGGGGCCATCGTCCACTGCATCCGGAAGGTCCGTGAAATTCGCAACAAACCTGACTGATACGCGTGATCCTTTACCGATTTCGCTATCCACATGGAGCGATCCTTTGAACTCTTTGACAACTTGCTTCACTATGCTCAATCCAAGGCCTGTTCCAGTCGAATGGGAGTCGGCTTGCCGGAAGGGAACGAATAAATCATTGGAGATGAAGTCTTTAGACATGCCGATTCCGGTGTCCTCAATTTGAAGAGTGACATGATCCATGTCGTCGGCAGGACTTTCGTTGGAGAAGAGCTTGATGGTGATCAAACCGCTCGGTGTATATTTCAAGGAGTTTCCGACAAGATTTGTTAACACTCTAGTCCAGCTTCCGGGGGTCATTGCGGTAGCCCAGCTGTCCCTCTTTTCGATGTCGAGGATGACTGACACAGTGTCTCCGTTCCGTGGCGTATGCGGCCGAGTGCTCGATCCAGGATTGTTGCGGTCGAACGACTTAGAGAAGCGAGAAGCCGAGACAACAGTCTCAACTACATCTTCTGTGATACGCGCTAGATCAACGACTGTTAACAGGCTCTTGTCGTTCTCTTCGACGCGAGCAGACTTGTGCCTAGCACCATCTACTCTCGCTCGATCTCTCTTTTGGTCACGCGTTAGGTTGCTGATTTTGCTGTAATCAAGGATATGGTTGACTGTGTCGAGAAGCGTCCTGCCCGCTAAAGCGACGGAAAGAGACATTTCTTCTTGGAAAGGCGTAAGTTGGGTGTCTTGAAGGAGTTCTACTCCAGCGAGGATTCCATGGAGCGGGGAACGAAGCTCATGAGAAACAGAAGATATGAATTTGCCCTTTGCAATGTCGGACGAGATCGTCTCGATACGACTGATCTCTGCACGAATGCTGTGACCGAAAGCAGACAGATAGGTCATGTCCTCTTTTGTGTCGAAGAATCGGTTGGCATGAAGCGTCCATGCGAATAAGCAAGAGCGGTATTTCTTGTTAGTAGTATCCCATATAGGATAGAAAGCGATGGACCGAGCATCACCAACAACCTTCCGCAGCAGCCGGGCGTGGCGGTTGTGTTTAGTGTTTGCACGCAACGCCTTTGCATTCTCTCCTGGGGCAAATTCGCTCGACGCCCCTCCCGAACCAGCACTGTCGTCGGACCCAGAATACGGAGTCCCCGAAGCTGCATAGTTGAAAACCTTGCCAGCAGGATATGATTTGATCAATTTAGCCAGATCACGCTCGCTGATGCGCAAAGGTGACGCGCGCACGTTGGCGTCCTTGGCTTGCACTTGCGTTGAGGAGCCGATCACCTTGCATGGTCTGGATCGCGGCTCGGATTCAGAGAAATCGGTGTCACTGGTCATTCGCATCCGTGAGTCGTCAGAAGATGCCAATGGAGATGTAGTCATGTTGCCCGAACTGCTCGTTGAGTCACCTGTTGTCGACCTGGACTCAAAAGCCATCGAGTTTTGCGGGCGTGCTGCAGATGCAGCACTGGCATCCATGAATACTATCCCTGCTGCACCAGTGGACTCGCGCAGGAGAGTGCTCGCGCGACTGTACACGTTTTTGATCTCCGTTGCTGAGTCGAATTCCTGGGAGGCTTCCGAAGTTTCCTTCGCTTTCCTCCGCTGAATAGAAGCCTGGTGTGCTTTAGACCCACGAGACGGAAGGACCATACTCTCGCTGTCGTGATGGGGAGGCTGTGCAGAAGCACCGCTAAAGTCCTGTCCAGATACTTGGTTGTCAAAACGGTTCTGAGTTGCCTGGTTATTACCGTCGGTCGCAGATCTGGGGGTCCTATATTGGCTGTTCGGAACAGACGACCGTGGGCGTTCGACTCTGGACCGCGATCCCTGCCGAGACGAGTTGATGCTATCTTCCTCGACTCCAAAATCGTGATTGAATCGTTCGTTCTTTTCATCTGCATCGTGGACGACGTCCCTTCGTCGGCCGCCACGTTGCATGCTCAGGTTGTCTTGTCCAATCCACCAATCTCTCAGAGATCTTCCACCACTATTGAAAGTGCCCAAAGCCTGGATCAGCCGTTCGCTGCGTTGCCTTTGAGTAGCGACCATGGATCCAAAGATGTGCTGTGCGATCGTGTCACTGAGATCTTCGCAAAACAACATCTCAAGCGCACTCACACCGTATCTCGGCTTGTCGTCCAACATCGACAGACTGCCTATGACCGTTCCTTCGGCGTCTCGCAAGGGAATCGAAAAGAAGAAGCGGGGTGATTGTGCGCGTGCAATCAGAGGTCGGGCCTTGACGCTTGGGTTCAGGCTCGCATCGCTGACAATACACCAATGAGGCGACGTGCCCTCAGTGTAGTAATGCTCGTTGTCTGCCGGGATATCCCTATACTGCCTCGCTTTCCTCCAGCCGTCGACCGCTGTATCGTTGATCCCATCGGTGCGAGCGATGCAAGACGTTCCTAGCCAACTCTTATCCTTTGCATCTGCTGTGAAATCGGACTGCAGTGACATGGTCCTGGTGGCTTCGACGAGGATGTACTCGGTCTCTCGAGAAATGATCGTCACAAAGGCGCGACGGACATTAATGCGCAGCGCAGCGAGCTGGGCAAAGGCGGCAAGACCGCTGTCGAGACAGGCCGCCGGGGCAGGTATGGTGCTCTGATCCGGGAATGCATTGCGATCGATGAACTCAGGCTTGTACAGTTCGGTCCAGGCATGTAGGTAGCTATCGCTCAGTCAGTGGTGGTAGAGCAGGCCGTGGGACACGAATGATAATCGCACCGTAGGGCAATACGCTCTCGAGTTAGCTCGGTCAGTAATCGAAGCGAGCTGTGGTTGCGGCGGAGTGGCGGAGGGCTGGTCCTAGTAGTCTCTTCGCCGTGCTTTGCACCAGGAGGTACGTTGTCTGTGCTGGTCATGGAGTTGTCACCGCCTGCTCGCAGTACTGCGATCGGTCAGTGTGCAGGCGATGAACAGGATATCCTCTTCTGCAAGTCCACTGCCGTGCGGATCGTCAAGCTACGTCTAGATCGGGGCTACGGTGCGGCACGGTGGCCTTCATCGGCGCCCCAAAGACGCTAATCGATGTACAAGGTTCAAACTTGACTCTTCGACGTACAGTACTGTTGTACGGTACAACACGTTAGAGCATTTGAAGCTGACACGCTCGGCGCTAACCAACGACGCATCCTCAGCCTACGTAGCGCCAGTCTCGTAAACAAGCGACTTTGTGTGCTTTTGAACTTGTGAGCGTTTGCGAAGAGCGCGTGCTACCCCCCAGGACCCGCCTCGAAATCTGTCAGTGGTTAATTAGGGCTCGCCCCGATAAACATCTTGGACCATCTGGCCCATCTCGATCTCAACCGGAGCTGGCACCGCGTCCGAGACTGGGGGTTATCGTTCGCCGAAGCGACTGTAACTCTGCATACGACAGAACCATAACAGATACCATATCTCAATGGCAAGCAAACATGTCTCGGTGGTAAGATTCGACAGTACTAGCCTGATTATACACACGACCATGCCGAGCACTTCCATCGCACGAACTCAAGTTTATATGTCGTGCCAGACTGACGAGGTTCTCTCGATGCCTCAGAACAAATTCGGGCTCTTCTAAGAGTGATGCTCGATAAAATTTTGGTAGCTAGTCTTGCAATAGATCGATCGCCTTTGTGAACATTTTTGAGGAGCCTAATATGCTAGGCACGTTGAAGACTAGCTGCTATGAGCCATCTGGCAAGAAAGAGCCATGAACCACCTCTGTAAGCGGCGGCAGGCGTAAGTGAGCTCGATCCAGAAGGAGAAGCGACAACGTGAGAAGCCTCCAATAACAAGATCTTATCATCTATGCTGCCCAGCTGACTGGAACCATCAAGTTCTCCAGCTCCCTCCTAGCCGACCTGGGAAATTCACACACCTCCGAATAGTTCTGGGCACTGATATTCCTGAAGAACTTCTCCAGTCTCCTCAGATCAATCACCACACATTCTCCATTAGCCCTCTCAGCCTTGAGCCAAGGCCCCGTCTTGAGCTTAAACCCATATTTCTCCCATTCTGGCGCAGGCAAAGAGCCTGGGTGGGGTGCAGGATCATTTGTGTCCTGGGGGAATCTATGCTTCAACCCTTCTGCTAGCCTGGAGGCAAATGCATACGCATAATCCGTCGCGGGGTCGACTTCACCCGAGAGACCAACAATAACAATCTCTTTCGCGTTTATCACTTCTCCGTTCTCAGCTTCGGTTTGGTCCGTTGGTATGAGAGGCGGGATTGATTGCACTTTGCTCTTACCAGATGGCAAGACTGCGGGACAGCTCTGTCAGTACCCAAGCCAGGTGTGAGGTATTCCAACCAGACTCACGAATGTTTACAATGACGAGCGGCTTATTCAAACTCGCTTGATCCCGGGTCTCTCCGTTTCTCAACAGTCCAGCATATTGGAACGCTTTCACTGCCTCGTCGAGCCACAGCATAGTGTTCGTTCCTTTGTCGTTGAGAGGGTTGTTTATGGCCGCAGCCACCGTAATCTCGGTATCAGTCCAAAACTGGTTTGTTACTCTAGCTACAGAGCGCATTAGTAGTTGAACCTGTGCACCAAAGATCCGTGTGTCGGAGGTGTGATCACTTACATGTGCAAAACGCTTCGCTGAAATCTCGGATGTTTGCTGGCGGCGTCTTTCTGTCTGGTGGTACGTGAAATCGCCAGGAGCACTTGTATGGGTCGATGATCTCGAAGTCTTCATTCTCAACTAGTGGATCGAGCTGAGTGATGGTTTTTCCGGTCAACTTGTCCTGGAAAGTATCGAGCCCGACGTATTCGCACCCGATGGAGAGCCCTTGGGCAGCGAAAGATAGGAGGACAGCAATAGTCTGTAGCCTGAACATGGCTGTCGTGAGCTTGTGAGAGGATGAATATCTGTTGGTATTCATGAGTATGAACGTCAAGTCCTCCTTATATGTAAGATTAAACAGCGAACATCATTGCTCTCTTCAATCTGCACCTGCTAAGGAATGAGCGCTTCCGTTACTCCATTTGATGTAACGATGCGCCAGATATTCTTAGACTCCTATAATGTGTTCCTGAACACTCACACTCGATTGAGCTTGACTCGTATTTCCGACTTAGTTTCTCTTTGCATCCTTTGATACTCGGCAAAAGATAGTCTGATACCAAACGTGCATGGATAGTTGGTGGTTGGTGAGGCATAGCCACGACCAGTGCATACTGCCAAGTATCGTATTGCAATCCTCGCCGAGACGCTTAGAATCCTTCCTGTAGGCTTAAAGACGCCAGTGTTAGGACAGACGAGATGACATGCCAGATCCCCTGCTTGAACATGAGCTTAATTTGGCCGGGACAGTCTCGGTGCAAGATGGGGAGGCGCAAGCACGACCACTCCTCAACCAATGAGACACTCTGGAATCAGCCAAGACCAACTAGATCATGCATATGATCCTTCGAACTGTTTACATGAATTGTACGAGCTATAATTAACTACTATTTTAGACTGTAACCACTGGTCTGGGTCGAGGGTAGTTTAAAACTTGGAAGCTAGCAACAGGGACAAAGCGCACGACAGTGCTTGACTGAAGGATTCTGACGCACCGTTCTGCCTATTTGGGAAGGAGTGTCATCGGGAATAGAACTCATCTGGCCATGGTGTTGCTCAAACAACTCAGCGATGCATGATATATCTAGGATATTCACAGACCACAAATCATCAAACAACAAGTTCTTGACATCGACCTCCTTCGTTACTCCCCTCCATCTCAATCACGATCATCGATTGATTCTCTAAACTATCGATCAATCATCATTGCCACCCTTCAGACCAACGTACAACTCCGTTCGATCGTTGGTATTCGCTGCCTCCGTGGCAAGCACATTGGCAACGATTTCACCAACCACTTATGTGAAAGATGCCGCCGCGCATATCTCCGCATCAACCGTAACACCGCCGCCTCGTCCACGTTTCGATCGCAGTCTACGCAAACGCGCAGAGTGGGTGTCCGTTTGTGCAGACGGAGCTACCAACTGTCCGATCATCGGAATCTCAGACATCAAGCAAGAAGCAGACGGCGATCACTACATTCCCATGTGTGACAGCACATCCTGCCAATGGATCGGATACGCTGAGCCGTCGTCCAAGGTCGAAGGCTCCACAAGCTACTCGCTCAGCTCGACTGCGGACACCCACATCATCATCCCCATCATCCTCCCACCCGGAGGAGAGCCAGTCATCATCCCACCTGGAGGTGAAGGCGATGGTCCGGATGGAATCGATGACTTCCCAACCGTCACCCCACCGTCAAAGACTTGCAGCCAAGTCAGCACAGAAACAACTATGACGGAGTGGATGACCTTCGCCCAGGACAGCTGGAACACAGAAACCGCAGCCATCGGCGCAGAAACACTAGCTTGGCTCGACTACTTCGACGTCTTCTGCCCTGCGAGCAAACGACCCTGCGTTGATCCCGAGGCGACTCCCACAGAAACCGCAGCACCTCCTCCCGTTGACCCAACGCCCACACCGAAACCCGCGCCCTATACCGAGGGCACATGCCGCGTCAGCATCCAACTCGATCAATGGCCCGGTGACAAAGACAGTATCTCGCCTTTCTGGATGCACGTAACCGGCATGACCGACAACGCCGGAAAGAACCTTCGAGGCACCGAAGAAGAAGCCGGATGGCAGAAGTGCGGTGCATCCGAGCCTTGCTTCGCGGATACACTCCTCGAAGACCGATTCGTCATGCGTCCGATCCTGGCTCCGGATTCGTCGGTGCCGTATGTCCACTTCGAGGCAGGCGCGCAGAATTGGCGGAGCGACCAGACTGGAGAGTTGGGCAAGGGAGCTGTGCCGGCGTGCACTATGGTTCCATGTTTGTCGTGCGAGGGCCCGTAAGTTCCACTCTTTTGAAATATCGTCCACGGCTGAAAGGATGCTGACTATGATTACAGAACGACGTACGACTTCACTTGCGACTTTGCGTGTGGCTATGGAGGCGGCAAATCGTCGATTGAGGGTTGAAACGATCATCAAGCTCACTGAAGTTCAGCATTCCTAGTCACTCACTGTTGATGGGAATGGAGCTGCTGTCATTTCAATCGATTGGATTTTATTCCCTGCCTCTCAAGCAACACTTTATGATCAACAAGTAGGATCTAAGCTCAAAGTGACGAAGTTAGGTCTCTCGGGTCTCGATGGCGTTCATGACACTCCGTGCCGAAAATGTGGGATCGTAGCCATTGAGAGACATACCTTGCTCTTCACTCGGGGACAACCAATAAAACAAAGTTCTTGGGTCGTGTCCACAAACTTACCTACATTCTGCATGTAAGAAGACTACTGAGCGAAGCCTATCGATTGTTGGTGTTAGCCTGGTGTTTAGCTATTTTGGGCACCAGTGTGCTGGTGTCATCAGCTGCCGGGGCAACTGTAGCACTCTTTACCGTTGAGATGATAGTCGAAACGTCAAGCTATCCAATGAACTTGTACGCTATTACCATACCCTACATCCGCCAATGCATCTTTATCTGCCGGTTAGACAGACATTGGAGTCGAATCTCATCCAATCCCACACATCCCATCTCAACCCCTCGTCTTCCTCTTCGGCACCCTACAAAGCCAATACAAAGCCACAGCCGCCGCAATATTGACGCAGATGTACACCCACATCAACCCATAATCCCTCCACCGATTCGCAAAATCAATCCCAACTCGTTCCAAGAACTGCGTCGTGTCTTTCACAGGACAATACTGGCAAACTCCCGTCGCCGAAGGATCGGTGATGAAGCCTCCAGCAGTATCGATGTATGAGGACAAGTACTGCTCGCAGGTCTGAGAGCCGGGCGCTTCCATGGTCAAGAGCTCGTCTGTGGCGCACTGTACTGGTGCTTCGCCGATGGCCGCGGAGAGGAAGCTCGATGCTAGGTATGTGAAGGGGTTGACTCGGTACATGAAGATCCAGAATCCGGGTAGATTGCCTGGCTGGACTAGCACGCCGGCGAAAGCATACATCATTATGCCCAATACGTTGCCCAGAGCAGAAGCTGCTTCAGAAGAAGGAGCGCCAGCGATAAGTGCATGTGCGAGAGTGCTGCCGAAGAGGAAAGCGGACCAGATGACCAGGAAGACAAGGGTGCTCCTGGTGTGTACGGTGCCGGTCCATCTTGCGTTGCGGAAGAGACCCATGGGGTAATACCACACTAAGAAACAGACGACAGCGACTCCGGTGTTCCAGACGAGTTCGGCTACGACGTTTGAAAGGACGAAAGCGGCCCAATGATATGTGCGGCATTTGCGCTCCCTGTGTAAGGATCAACGTCAGCGATGAGAGTCCGGATTGTGGTAATGTTGTGACACGTACCTTGCTTCGTAGAGCTCTCTTCCTATGACAAAAACAGGAATAATTTGAAGGATCAACGATATGACCACGAACAAGAAGACGAGAACGCCAAACATCTGGTTCTGGAGGCCCTGCTGGGTGTTGTTCGACATGAAGAAAGAGAATCCAATGAGTAGCGACTGTGACCGATATTAGCTCTCAGATCATGACAAAATAGTGCAAAACACGTGTACTTACTGCGCCAATCGTCAATAGAGCTTTCGAGTTGATATACGCAGGAGAGCGCCAGTATTGCTGGAAAGTCCTCTTGGTCGCGTATCGAAGCTGATCCACGAACGGAGCAGCGAATTCGGCATAATCAGACTCATCAACGGGTTTGTCTCCACTGCGTGGTGCCTGCTTGAGGCGCTGCAGCTCCGCCTGGACACCTCTGTACTCGTCGCTGAATCGCCATACTGCAGGCCAATCGATGTCGGATTTCAAGCCCGGTGCAGCTCCGATGGTCTCCAGCATCCATTCGGCCGGATTAGAGTCAGCAGAAGGTGGAGAGCCACCTTGACGGACGAAGTAATCGATGAGGGTTCTCGAGTTTGTACCGATGTCGCCAAAGTAGACTGTACGGCCGCCTGTGCTTCATGTCAGTATATGCGGACCAGTGAGATAGATCAAAACTTACCTTTAGCCAGAAGCAAGAGTCGATCAAAGCGTTGAAACAAAATCGCCGAAGGCTGGTGAATTGTGCAAAGTACTGCCTGGCCGCTCTTCGACAGCTTGGTAAGGAGGTTGACAATACTCCAAGAAGTCTGAGAATCAAGACCCGATGTAGGCTCATCCAAGAACAGCAAAAGTGCCGGCCTGGCGACAAGTTCAACGCCAATGGTCAGTCGCTTGCGTTGTTCGACGTTCAAGCCCTCGCCAGGAATACCAACGACTGCATCTCTGTAAGACTGCATTTCGAGCATGTTGATAACCTCATCGACGTATGCGAGCTTCTCTTGCTTTGAGTAACGGCTTGGCTGTCGTAGGAGGGCGGAGAACTCCAGCGTCTCGCGTACAGTGGCTGTGGGAAGGTGCAGGTCTTGCTGTTGAACGTAACCAGTCTTTCTCTGGAACGAGTCGTCACCTAATAATCATCAGTAACGCGGTCGTCAAAATCAGACAGGGCATGACCTACGAGGCGCAGCATCCACAAGCATATCTCCGGTCACGACGCCCATAGTGACTCGGCTCGCAAGTACATCGAGAAGCGTGGTCTTGCCAGCCTGCGATCGTGTTAGTACGATACTCGTATTCTCATCTGACATGCTTCAACTTACACCACTGACGCCCATCAGGGCCGTCAAAGTGCCAGGCTTTACCCAACCATCAACATGGTCCAGGATGAGTCTCTCCCCACCACCAGTCTTGACAGTATATGACACGTCCTGCCAGTGCAAAATAGAAGTCTGTCTCTCAACATTGGCTTGAACCGGCTCCTTCTCTTTCTCAAGGTCGCCGCGGCGACCAGACGGAACTTGATGTTCCTCGTCGCTGACGATGGCGCCTTTCTGCTGCTTCCTAAGCGAACCGCGCTTGAAGACAAGAACCTCACCCTTTGAGCGCGCAGCAGCAACAAGCTCGCTCACAACCAAGTGAGCAACACACAAAGCGATGGTGAACGCAACGAGAATTTCAAAATTCCGCCATTTTGCGCTGTTCACGTAGCCAAATGCTACGCGGACGTATTCAGTACCATCGACGAAGCTCTCACCGGGCCGCGCGCCTTTGACGGCGCATGTCATAGCACTATTGGGTATATCCACGTACTCAGGGCCTGCAGGAACCATCTGGTCGCAAGGGAATCGGCGGTCGACGAATTCGTTCAGCATCGCGCTTTCGAATCCGTAGTAGGCCGGATTGATCCATCGAAGCCATGAGGCCCAACCACGCATGTAGTCGACAGGGATGGCAAAGCCTGTGTATAGCACCTGTGCGATCAATATGACGCTGGCAGGAGCGAGGGCCTGCTCGATAGTCTTGGTCAGAGATGCAAAGAGTCTGAAGAACATGGACATGCTGAGTGCCACAGTGAATGAGTTGAGCAGGAAGAAGAAGAAGCGTCCTGGTTCCTGGCGTAGATTGACCATAAAGTAGTAGAGGACGACAGTGCAGATGCAGTTCGTGAGCTTGTAAGGCATATCCATGATCATCGATGCGAGTGCCTCCGCGCTTGGGTGGTACAGCACATAGCGTTTGTGCTTCTCGACGATGTTACGTTTCGCGTAGAGCCCGATGATCTCCAAAAGGGACCCAAACGCGTTTAAAAGAATGAGCACGAAGATAGCAGCTCCACGAGCATAGAAGCTGGAGGTGGTCTCATCGAGACCAAAGAAGATCGAAGCTACAACGACAGCCTCGGTGAGGTTCATGGCCAGCATTACGACGGGCACGCTCGGGTCCGCTTTGAGCCGCTGCCAGTCGCGCCAGAGACATAATTGGATTTGACGCCAGTAAGACATCGTGTAGGGAGAACGCACACGCTGCTTGCGTGACTTCTCCAGCCGTCGTTGTTCGGCAAACTGCTGATAAGCTTGGGACATTGGTGGATGTTCAGCATTGTACTCCGAGATTTGGCCAAGAAGTACCTTCCGTTCAGCGCTATGCACCCATGCCTTCACGAAATCGTCCGGGGTACGCGGAACAATGTGTTCAAGTCCTGGCAAAGGGGTTCTCTGGTCCGCACTGGACATGGAAGTCAAGAAGTCAGGAGTGCTCATGCCTTCCGGGCAAAGGAAGCCAAGGCGCTCGAAGTACTCTTGGGCCTCTTTAGCAGGTCCGAAATAGATCTGCCGGCCTTCATATAAGACACAGACTTTGTCAAAAACATCGTAAGCGGATTGAGGCGCTTGGTAGATAGCCACCAAGCTTGCTACCCCGAACACGGTGGCCTGTGTACGCAGTGTTCTGCAGAACTCAATGGCGTTTGCACTGTCCAAACCTCTGGTGGAGTTGTCCCAGCACTGCAACGGAGCACCGCTGAGAGTGGCCTCAGCAATCGTGACGCGCTTCCTCTCTCCACCAGAAACGCCTCTCACAAAGTCGTTGCCAACTTTCGTTGTCCGGATGTGCGATATCCCGAGCTGCGACATGACAACGTCGCGCATGTGGGCAGCATACTGTTCCCTTGAGATGCCGGAAGGGAGTGAGTAGGGTGTTCTCGCGAGTGCGGCAAAGTATAACGTCGTCTCGACGCTTAGCATAGGATAGTGTTGATCAACTTCCGCCGTGTAGATTGCCTCTCCTCGGAAGATGGAGCGCAAGGTTTCTGGCAGGATGCCATTGTAGTTCAGCTTGGACTCTTCGCCGATGTTGAGGCCGTGCGTATCTCCAGAGATCGTCTTCAGCAATGTCGAACATCCAGATCCAGGCGGCCCGAGCACGCAGACCATCTCGCCAGGCTTGATCAGCCCTTCGAAATCGCGGAGAATGTCGACTTTCTGGCCACGGCTACCCACAAGACGATGGGCGAGCTCAGGTAGCTTGAAGGGCCAGTTCCCGACAGTGTTCTGGAAATCTGTATCGCTGCCATAGCCAAAGACATGGAGGTTCTCGTACGCGACACCCATGACACGGACGGGGTCAGATGCGTACAAGGTGTTGTAGAATCGTTTGGCCCATGCTTTCGCGTCGAAGTGCTCCGAGTTTGGATCTAGAGCCCCTCCTTCGGGAGCTTCAAAAGGTGAAGTGTGACCACGATGCGCTGATTCAGCTGAGATGCGGCGGGCAAGATGCACCATATCCGTCTCCGAAGATGAGGACGGGGTGTCTGTCTCTCTCGATTTCTCGTTTGGGTCCATAGCGGCAGGACCCTGGAGCTGCGTTGTGCTCATGCTGCACCTCCCAGTGAATGTGAAAATCTGCAGTGATGATGGTGCGTATAGCACCTCTGTGTTGCTTTAGTGGGTTTGGCGAGATCTCCGATGCTGTAAATATCAGATTGGCGAAGGCTGCTAATCAGCAGAAATGCTCTAATGGATTGATGAATTATCTTCTATCGAAAAGTACCACACCACCTTTTCATGGCATATATACATACAATGTTGATGCCTATGTTTTACTAACGTCGCTGCCCTCGGACGCCGTGTGCAGTCTGTGATCACGCATCGCGCGGGCACCGAAAATGCCAAGGGTCTTGGTATCATACGAGTTGTCGCCATGATCGGGATCCGGTACATCTAACGCAGCCGTGTACGGGCTGTATAGGACTGCCGGATGCCCCGATATCTACTTACACGTGCAGGCCGATTCTTAGTCATCGTTTGATTGATTTATTGAACGTACGATTTTTGATGTTATTCATGTCAAGCCGCACCTTGACGATCTCCCTCAGCCACCGACCAAGGACGCGACGCGTCGTCGACCATGTTTCGATGTTATCAAGCACGGTGAAGTGTACCTGCGATTGAAGTATGTATTGCAAGTTAGGTGATACTGAGAACAGCATTTCTCGATATGAGGACTGGGTGGTCGACAGCATGGCTCGTGTAAGAGACTAATGAGAGAGGAGTGGCATGGTAGGATTCAGAGGAAGGAAGACCAAGCCACATGGACAACGTCATGATGAGTGTGGCTGCGGGAGTGGCGGCACATCTCGCAGTGCACGGGTGATCCGCGCGGTGCCGATCAGGTGGTGAGATCCGGATTTTGGGCTGGGCGAGGCTTGGAGTAGGTTTGCGAGCCACGCAAAGCTGCTGCTCACGGGGGCTGCTGACTATAACACTGCCAGTGGCATGATCGCGCGTCTCTTCGCCAGCAGAGCCGCTTCTTCCCCTTACAAACCACAAAAATCACACGCTTGCATACATACATAACCGCGTCTTACACGCGTTTCACCCGCCTCGCCTCTGCCTTACACATCACTCTCGCATACCCTTGACCTCTGATGACATCGCCGCCCTAGTCGCCTCCTCCGCCGCCCCCAACAACTAGACCACCCCAGTTCCCCCCGCGGCTTCGTCCGCCCATTGCCACAAACATGCCGTCAGTATTCTGGTCATCACACCGCAGGTGGAGAGTGAGATATTGGCTCCTCACAGCTGCTGTTCTCTACGTTTCATATTGTTTCGTGCGCGGCATGCCCCTCCTCAGCACCAACCTGCCGCCCTACACCGGCAAACACGATGTCGGCACCATCGACCTCGAGGTCCCCGTCAACCCGCCACGACGCGTCGACGAAACAATCAACACAGAAACCGGCGAGCCGGCTTTCCAAGTCGACACTGTGCTGTTCTCCATTTTTTACCCTTCCGTGAATGGCTCCATCGGTAACAAGGAGAAGCACCTCTGGGTGCCCAAGCCAATTGCCCTGCACGCTGAAGGCTATGCCCGTTTTGCCCACGTGAACAACTGGGTCACAAACAATATTTTCGCCCTCGGACTATGGACGCTGGTTGGTGGCAACACTGTTCCCGCTGAAGTCGACGTCCGCATGCATGGTACTTCGAGATCCTCACACACATACGGCGACTCTGCAGAATCGCATCAGGATGACTACGGCCTACCTGAATTTCCCGTCATTGTCTTCTCTCATGGCATGGCATCTGCGAGGACAAGCTACACTCAGTACTGTGGCGAGCTCGCATCACGAGGCAATGTAGTCATTGCCATTGAGCACAGAGACGGCAGTGGCCCTGGTTCTCTGCTCATGCACAACGGAACCGCCAAGGGTGTCTTCCACATTGGAGAAGACCAGTTAGATCCCAAGCCAGACACGCCCAAGCTCAAGGAGTTGCAGCTGGCCATGAGGCAGATTGAGGTGGAAGAGGCTGTCAAGGTGCTGCGCAGGATCAATGATGGCGAGGGCTCAGAAATTTTCAAGTCAAACCCTCGCGAGGAAGGCAAAGTGCTTTCCGACTGGAAGCACCGCCTCAACATGGACCGCATTGCCATTGCTGGTCACTCTTATGGTGCAACACTCGCTCTGCAAGCACTTAAGGGCGCACCCTCAGAAGCCCTGCCTTTCGTCGGAGGCATCATCCTCGACCCCGGCAAATCATCCGGCCCTCTCAACCACGACATCAACGTTCCCATCATGGTCATCCACTCTCAATCATGGTCTTCAAAACACTCCATCTTTGGAGGCCGACCTCATTTCGACGTCGTGAAGGAGCTAGTCGAAGGTGTGATGAAGCGCAAGAAGTTCGCATGGTTCCTCACCTCCAAGGGCACCACACACCCTTCCGTCACCGACGCTCCCCTCATCGAGCCTATGCTGCTCTCCTGGACGACCGGCAGCACCATCGACGCCCACGAGGGCGTCAACCAATACGTCAAAGTCAGCGAGACGTTCATGAAATACTTGGGCGACGGCCACCGCCGGGAAGTGCTCAAGGAAGAAGTCAGCCACCCAACATACAATGACGAAACGAGAAAAATCGACAACCCAGACATTGCAAAGTTCTGGCAGGTGCATGTGTCACCGAGCACGTTCTGCGCTTTCCCTGGACTTTGTGGGATAGAGAAGGACCGCCGCACTGCGGTGCCGTATACGGCTTGATGGGTTTCCTCTTTTTTTGGTTGGGTTCAATGATTGTATGATCAACATTTACGATTTTGGAATGGGCTTAGGGGGGATCATATCTTGTCGGTCAAGCGAGGTGTATGGTACTTAAGGGACTGCATTTTAGTACTGTGGGAGTGTGTGATACCTAGTCCATCAAGTCGACTATAGTCCTTGCTTTGAAGAAATGAACGAGTTTTACAAAATTGATCTGCCAATTCGTCGGAGCGCTTGTGAAGGGATGCAGAAAGAGCGTCTTTGAGCTCGGCGTGGTATTCTGAGCAGAATATACCGATGCTTTGGAATTGTTCGCTTGAGTTCTCGGGAACCGAATAACATTTGAGCAAAACGACATACGACGAGTTATTGTGATGTAAGTATACTCTTTATACATAAAATTCATACAAAGCCGTCAGTCTATCTTCTAAATACTCACTGCAGGAGTTACATGTAAGTTACATGTACACATGCGTGTATGTCTTCCGACTGAACCCAACCCTAACCCTGAAATATAGGCCTCGAATGCATGTGTGTACGTGTCCAAGGAAGAAAACCTTCAGGTTCTACAACTCTTGTACGTTTGTACATGTTAGGTGTTTGCAAAAGCACGCGCGTGCTGACGAACAGTGCGAGGTTTTACATAGACTGCACCTACATGTAGAAATCGCGTGGCTCCGCTTACGACCAGCAGTGTACATGTACACATGTACCAATGCTATTCATCAGGAAACCTACTATGCAAACTGTCTCATCCACGCACAGCCACGTACAGTAGCGCCAGGCGATGGTATAATATACTTTCTAACTACCGCTCCAACAACGTTGCTTATTCGCCGACATCTGCGTACACTAATGGCTGGACGCTTCCCGCCGGAGCGATGTCCTAGACCAGAGTTTGGGCTTTGTCGTAGTCGCTGGCGATGCACGTCAAGCTAGCTGAACTCACAAGACTGGAAGTCAGGGAATCATCTCCACAACAACGAGAGAACCGTATCGTTTTGAGCGAACAATCATCCTTAAAAATCCCCATGTAAAGATCCTCACAAACATCGCACAAAAAGAGCCACAAACGAGCTCTTTCTCCCTTCACCGTGGCGCCCACACCACGCTGACTCGCCGACTGCGTGCCTGACTCTCCGTCTCGGAGGAAGCTACGGTCTACACCGCACTAAGACACTATTCACACTGCTCTATGGCTTCATTGCAAGTCAGCGCTAAGGGGATTTCGCTTCCCGCCGGACGTTGCTCCATGTTTTGATAGCAACTCAGCCGAGAAGTGGTAGGGAGTTCGGAGGCACATCCGTCTCTTGGTCTTTGCTTTTGAGCGAGTGAGTGAGTAGTGAGTAGTGAGCTGGCTCGCCTTCTACCTCTAGACAACGCAGTGTTTGATAGTCACCTTACTGAAGTACGGACTTTCGACTGATGGGCGATTGGGTATCGACCAGGACACTACTGGAACGGGCGTTCTCCTCACCTCGTAGCACGGAACCAGAATGCTTGCCGGCAAAGATGGGAGAAGACGAGGGTTTTGTGATTTCTTGTCTCTGGAACGGAGAATGGCGCTGGTGATGTATCTGCGCCCAGTTTGCTCTTGTATGGTCCCAAGGGATCGAACGCTGCCTCCATAAACTCTGAAGGAAGCAAGATGAACGACGCCACTTGCTCCCGAGACAAGACAAGCCCGTTCATCCCGAGCTCGTGCAGTATTCACACCTGGGCCCGGAGTCTTCTCTACATGCTCATCACTTGACATGCAACGTCTCAGCAGTAGGCACCCATGGACAAGAAAAACACCCACGACGTAGAGCCCATCGCGTCCATCAACCCAAAGCCATGCCACGCATCGCCTCTTGCTCCACACAACCTCTCGCAGAACATCCACCCAACATCTCCTTCCCAATCTCCAGAGCCTGATGCCCTGTCGCCTCAGCCTCCAGGATCTTCTCCCGGCTACATCGGCCAACGAGACCGAAGGCATGGGCTGCTTTCTCGATCTCTTCACGGAGTAGAGCGTCCAGCTCTGCGCCACGCAACGCGCGAATCCCAAGGAGCTCGTTATCGGTCTTGGTAAAATGGCTCAGCTCACGACCAGACCAGAGGGACAGGTTAATGAAGGGTGTCGCCCAGTCTGATGGGTCGGATGCGGGGCCGTGGAAGGCTTTCCACGCTGCTTGTTCGGCTGCTGTGCTGTTGATGTTGGTGATGCTGAAGGTAGGTGCTTGTTTGGAGACATCGCCAGCGAAGGAGAGGAGGTTTTGGTCGTGTGCTATGAGCTTGTTTTGTGTTGTGATGCCTTCGTGGATGAAAAGAGCTCGGTTTCTGGTTTCGTGTGGACGTGTAAGGATGGCGGCGATGGCGTTGCCTACGGTGGGTGTCCGGGTGATGCTGAATAGGACGTTGCCTCCATCGATGACTATGGTGCAGCTGTGTCAGTTGCGCAGTGCAATCTCCCACCGGACTTCTCCAGCAAGCCATGATTAACGATACAATACCTTCCGCAGTCCTCGCCCCAACATTGATGATGAACGGCACTTTGCTCAAAGCCCAGTCGATGAAAGGCCCCATGATCAGCAAACTGTAGCTGAAATCTCGATAGGCACTCGCTGCTTGCTGCAAACGTAGCTGATGTTCAATTTTCGCTCTGAAGAACGGATAAGATATGACGTGCTGGTTGGTAGTGTCCGAGCCCAACTCTGAAGGCACGAAGCGTTTGACGCCGGCAGCGAGAGAGGCTTTGAGGAGGGAGTCTTGTGCTTGCACTGCGGCGGGCACGTCTCCCAGGCATGATACCACGGCGTCTTGGTGTCGTAGGGCTTCGCGGAGAGTATTGTCGTCATTGTAGTTCACTTCAACGACGTTGACTGTGTTAGGGATGAAAGTTGTTTGCCGACGGCGCGTGAGTGCTTGCACGCGAAAGCCGGCTGCGTTCAGAGAATGGATGATCGATGGTCCGATGGCACCTGTTATCTGCGAACAGGATTGGTTAAGTGCCTGGAAATGGTGCTCGGTGGGCTTACTCCTGCGACGGTCACGTTGTTGATCGAGCGAGAGATCATTGTTAGCAACAATATAATCAGGAGAGTACAAAAGCTACCGCTCCATTTATTAGCATTTAAGAGACTACATCTTCGATAGCAGACATGTCTCTGAAGCAAGTCGAGATTGCCATGTCTGTCTCATCGGGACGATCTCGAGCAATCCCATGGCTGTACACATTCGTCGCACAGCAGTTGTCGCATACAGCAAACGCGTGCGACTGTATATCATATGTGGCAGATGCAGCGAGTGAGGCGCTACGAACCGGGCCCACAGTCTGGCTTCAAAGTCCGTATTGCTCGCTCTGCCACTGAGAGGTCAGTACGGTGTTTGAACCTAGACCTTCAGCCAGGCCAGCGCTAGAGGTCTGATAGCCAAACAGCCGCGACCAGATGTCCTACAAGGCTACACGGGATTGCAGGCAACGTGGAGGCAAACCGATTTAGCCGCACTCTCAATGGATGCAGCGGATGTATCCCTACCGTTAGTCGTCACCGGCAAGCGCATGCATGAATGCAGGCACGTTTGTGACAGTCACGGTAGTAGTAAGCAGCATGGGTGGGTGGATACATGTGCATGCGACCGTGACACGACGTGCTCGTATTCCAAAAAGAGGTGAGGGGAACAATTGAAAGAGAGGTCAAAATTCTCCGATGGAGGATGCGAAGCTGCTGTCGTGACTCGTGGGTGATGGAAATGGCGTAGCGGTGGCCCTGCGTTGAGGTTGATTTCCTTGATCGGACGGCCCCAGATGGGCGATGGCGTGAAGAACGCATTGGACGGATTAGGGTTGCCGCAGTCTGGACTGGACTGGACGGCGGGTAGATGATTGCTGCTGCTATCTTCTTGGGAGATGCTACCTTGCGACTATGCAGATGCACGGCAGGCCCGCATGCATTTCGCAACGCACACACCGACGAGATGTTTTGTGTGCGTGTAGACCGAGGCGACAGCAATACGGAGAGACAGCGTTCACAAGACGACGGCCTTCTTTCCTAGCGGGGAGGCGAGGGTCTAAGAATAAATAAAACAGAGTTGGAGAGTGGAGCAAGGCCAAGCTGAAGCGATGAATTGCCGGGTGAAGGATGAGGGCGACGATGTCATGCAGGTGGTGTGTGTGGCAGCGTGTAGAGTACCGGACGTACAGCAACACTTCTACGTAGGTACTCTGCAGTAAGATGAGGAGCGTAGGGTTTGGCGGAGTGGTGCATGAATGCATATTGGCGCGGTGCAGGTGTTAATCTATATTCAATCAATTGGCGAGTGGGTTAGATTAACACGCTGCCGTTCCTACGTATAGTAGTCCTCCTAGTCCGACACGCCAAGTCTCCTCTCTCTTCTGCCCTGACTGCCCCGAGCTGCTCACTGCTCACTGCTCACCTCGTACCGACTCGCCACTCGCAGCTTCTTGCGCCGGCAGAGCGTGAGTGAGTCCGTCGCAGCACCACACGCCACGCCACGCAATACTACCACTACCACCACCCTTGTGCCTTGCCGTGTACACACACAGCAGTCTGCCGACGCAGCAACTAATAATTTCTATTACTCCCACCAACTCCCATTGTCCGAGTCTCAAGGCCACCATCGACCGTTGCACTACCTACGCCTCGCCTCGCATCGACCACCACCACCACTCCTCGCCCGCTTGTGCGCCCGTTCACCACTCCCACTCCCTCCGACCTCACCTCACCTCACCGTCGCTATCCATTGTCGCCGCCCACTCCCTCCTCCACCGACCCACGCATTGGTCGCCCGTCGCGCTGTCGCTGTAGCCCTCGCCTCTCGCAAGCCGGCCTCTGGTCCGACGTCCATTCGCTTCCACACTGCGTCTGCATCTGCATCCATCCATCCATCCATCTGCTCCGAGCTTCTGCGAAGCCACCACCACTCGTTCAATCTCAATCGCCCTAAGCCACCTACGAGACCGAACACATGAGCTATTGTCAGCTATAGACGCCGCCAGACCACCTCCGCCTCTACATCGAGGACCAGCAATCCCCACTGCAGCAAAAGGAAGGAGATCCTGCACAACTGACCACACCTTTGGAACCCGGCCCTTAGGAGGCCCTCACACATGGACGACACAATGGCTCCACCTAGTAAAAGAAGAAAGCTGCTGGAACCGGCCCAGGATGTCGTGCAGCAGCCGGAAATGGCGACCAAGTCCTCCACACCACCCTTTTCTCACGGCGTGGAACACATCCCGGCTACCAAGCCCGCCCAAGCGCTCTATGCGCGTCCGTCACCGCACCACATCGAAGAATTACACCTTGAAATTCAGACGAGATCGGTTCCCAGCGCCGAGGAACAAATTCGCTTGCTTAGGCGTCAGGGTACGGCAGCATTGACCGACATTATCACGACAAATTCCGAAGCGGAGGTCGTAGTGGCAGTGACCGCCATGGTAGATGCTTTAGGTAGCACCACTGCATTGACAACCGCTGCTGTCACAGTGGATGTTCCCGATCTCTCGTCTCTGTTGGGAACGTCGACCACGACCGCTGTGGTCTCCACTGATTCGGCTGAACCCACGGCTTCATCCTCTCAGGAAACATCGTCGGAGCCCACTTCATCGTCCGCTCAGGAGACATCAGCGGAATCCAGTTCATCAACTGCCCAAGAGCCGTCCCCGGAACCCACCTCATCATCTGGATCAAGCCAGTCCGAACCTGCTAGCACATCGAACGATTCCCGCTCGTCTGACACACCAAGCTCAACAAACGCACCTGCTAGTAGTACCTCCACTTCAGACACGTCGTTACCGACTTATGCAATTTCGCCAGCTTCTGAGAACGGGACCGATAGTGACACACAGAGTGCATCTCAATCTGAATCCTCCACAGAGTCTGGAACTGGCAGCTCGGTCGTTCCTTCCTCAACAACTGGCAGCGCGCCTGCAAGCTATGGTCCTGCAAGTTATGGTGCATCGTCGTCGCAAGATACCGCAACATTGGAGTCCTCCACGTCGTCTAACAGTACCGTGCCGATTTCCACATCAGCCAGCAGCCAATCGCAAACTTCGCAAACAGTCTTTACCCCAACAGGCAGTGCCTTTTCGGGGCAGACCGGCTCTGCCTCGTCCAGGAATGGCTTGAATTTGACGACGTCGGGTAAGCTTTTATTAACTCTTTCCTCATCTCGTGTCAACTGACTAACTTTGACATAGCATCAACTTCAACAAGCGGCAGTGTAATCCTAGTGTCGGACTTCACCGTCACCTACTCGTCTTCAACCTCCGAGACCGCATCTCAATCCACCGACTCAAGTTCTTCAATTGATCTCAATCTCTTATACTTGCTAACTCAATCCGATGGCGAGGTGTCGACTCTTACCCGCTCAGATGAGCCATTTACGACATCGATCAGCGGCTCGGAGATAGTTGTACCGGCATCCTCTTCCGCTGCCTCAGACAGCCGCGTTCCAGCTTCTTCTGTGAGCGCATATGTCACCACCATTTCGAACGACGAAACAACTGTTCTGTCCACTGCCTTCTCGACAGCTTCACCATCCTCGACACATAGTTCTTCCGATGACGCCGATGGTGTTGGTCTTGCTGGCGTCGCGGGTGACGGCGCAACCGCCACATCAAACGGCGTCTCCAGCACCAGTGCTCCAGCAGACACCAACAATGACGATGACGAGCCGGCGCCTGCTGGAACTATTGCTGGCGGCGTTGTGGGCGGTGCAGCTGGGCTTGCACTTGTTGCTTTGATCATTTTGCTTTTCTTGAGGCGATACAAGAAGCGCGCCCAATTGGGCCATCTGGCATTGCCTGCCAACGCTGCTGGTCCAGCGGCAGGTGGTAGTACCGGATCTGGCTCTGGTGGTCGCGGCATGGCCGAGCGTGCAGGTCTGATCCCACTCGTAGGCGCAGTACCAGCACTCTTCAGACATCAGAACCGCAGCCAAAACAGTGGATCCGAAACTGGTGAGCGCGGATTCCAACGTGTTGCCGGTCGCAAGCTGCCTTCTGCCTTCAGTGAAGGCATGACAGGACCCTCACAACCAACAATGTCGCCACCACCAACCATGCCTCTGGTCGGCGACGATGGCCATGAGAGGAATTTGAGCAGCCTCTCTTTCTACCGAGACAGTGCTGGCTTCTATGGTGGCGATGGTTCTACCG
>Ga0265797_10001642_pt1 | contig 39184 bp, 33 predicted proteins | sample P2T30metagenome_FD_192433 | JGI IMG/M metagenome (GOLD analysis project Ga0265797, IMG submission 192433) | Plant litter microbial communities from East Loma Ridge, Irvine, California - P2 T30 | ecosystem: Environmental > Terrestrial > Plant litter > Unclassified | place: USA: California...
CACGAGATCTTGTTTCCATACTTTTGTTTGATGGGCCAGAGCAGGCGGCGAGCCTTGTCGAGGGAGACGTTGTCGGGCCATGCGTTGAGGGGAGCAAAGCGCTGCTGTCCCTCACCACCGCCACCACGGCCGTCGGTAACACGGTAGGTACCAGCAGAGTGCCATGCCATACGGATGCTATGATGAGTGTTAGCTTGGCTTGTCGAGGTCAATTGGATCTCGAACGTACAAAAGACCACCGTAGTGACCAAAGTCGGCAGGCCACCAGTCCTGGGAGTCGGTCATCAGGGCGTTGATGTCCTTCTTCAATGCATCGTAGTCGAGCTTCTTGAACTCCTCGACATAGTTGAAATCAGCGCCGAGGGGGTTCTGTCTGGGGTCATGTTGGCGCAGGATGTTGACCCTGAGCTCGTTTGGCCACCAGTCGGCGTTCCTGGTACCAGCGCCGGCGACGTTGGGCGTCTTCTTCACGGGACACTCGCCTTGAGACATGATGAATCGTTTGGTAGTGTGTTGTAGAAGAGGATGTTTGAAGAAAACAAACTGCAGAGCTCGCTATCGGGACAGCATCTGGGTATATAAGTAGCGGGGCATTCATAAGCACGACCATTCTGGCCAGCACCTTACTGGCTTGCCCCTCCCGCACCTGGGCAGTCCGCCAGTGGCTCCGCATCTCTTAGCTCCATCCTGCCTAGCATCACGAGAGGCTCCACCCCACGATTGCGACTTTGACCAAGAACTCTATGCTAATCCGACGTGCTGACAGTGGCACAGTATTCCATTCGTGTAAATTGTCCCTATCTCCCATACGCTCTTCCCAAAAGCCACGATTCTTGTCGCCGCCACACGCAATGCCATGACGTGCGCGAGTGGCATGTGGGCCTCTTAGACCCCGCTTTCGGAACCGCACATCATCACTGTAATATTCGCCTTGTGATTGGTCAACGCGAGTTCACGTGACAATGAGTAGCACCGAGGCAACGAGAAGCTATGGCGGAAATCGGCGGCTTGATGCGCTGGACAAGGCCAGACACCGACTTTGAGTAAGCCGTCCATCCAGAGCAAACGCATCGCCAACACTGCCAGAGTAGCCAGACCATACTAGATCGCGTAATATATGGAAACTGCTAGACGCGCCTATACGTGTGATCGACCGGGCATGCCATCATCCATGACTTGACGGCAAATAGAAGTATACGGAATTCTAATCTATCAGCCATCATTGATCTCAGAACAACTCGCAGGACAATGTCTGAATCAAATTTTCTCAGCCACTCATGAGATCGGCCTCTGCACGACTTGGAGTGCTCATCGTGGCAAGAGAATCACCGCGACACTACACGTCTACGCCGTTAGCCTAGGAACTTCGCAAGGTGTTTCCTCATTACTTACTTAGCGGTGACCAATTCCAAGACGATACGCTATTATATGCACGACGGTGTTATTGCAGTCTTAGTCGAGATCTGTGTTTATCTGAAGTTTGAAGCTGGCGGTCTCACGCCACCCTATCCTGGGAACCCCACGTACATCACCCCGCAACGCCCGCGCTTCATATATGGGGAAAGCCAAGCGCCTTGACGGCTCCAACAGCCACCCACTTCGCTCCTTCATCAGCCCCTCGCCGCGGAAACCTCCCGCTTTTACACTTGTAAGGATGAAAGAACGATTCGAAGCTACTGAATCGCGTTCGTGACGATCAACCTTTTATTGGATGATTGTGGATATATTCCAAGACCGAGGTTGTCACGTCGTCGTGCCATTGGTTTGTATGTCACGATGGATGCAGTTCTACTTTGCTATTGGAGAACCTTACTGTGCAAACAGTGGTTGTGGGTATCCTGGGTTGAGGGGTAAGATGAAGTTGAGGGGTTCATCTACTGTTGTGCATCCGATTGTTTGACTCTCCCAGTCCACTTACCTCTACTACTAATTCTAAGCGCAATTGTATAAACTTGCCGATACAACCAATTCATACATACACAAATCCAACAACATGGCAGAAGACAAGGTCCAAACTTTTGATATCCCGAAAACATGTAAAGCTGGTGTTGTAGTCAACGAAGGCCCGGACTTCCGCGTCGAGGTTCAGGATGTTCCGGTGCCTGAATGCGGTACGTACTGGAAGACTAAACAGAATGTTTGAAAAGCCCTGACAGCAATGATAGGTCCAACGGACGTACTCATCAAGCTCAACGCGACCGGTATCTGCCACAGCGATCTTCACTTCATGCTCAACGACTGGGCACTACCGAAAATGTCAGACCTCGGTACAAAATGCGCCGGACACGAAGGTAGCGGTGTTATTGTCAAGGTTGGGGATCAGGTCAAGAACCTGAAGCCGGGAATGCGAGCTGGATACAAGGTGAGCAAATTCGCCGTCCACGTAATTTTGCGTGGAAAGGAAGCGAGAGCGCGAGCATCCGAGAGAGCCGAAAACTAACTCTTCCAGCCAATTCAAGATACTTGCGGCTCGTGTGAGCTTTGCCGCAACGGTAACGAATGCTACTGTGCAAAAGCAGTCTTGACCGGATTAATGATCGACGGTTCATACAAGCAGTACATCGTCTCACCCGAACGCTACACAACCCTCGTCCCGGATGGTGTGAACGACTACATAGCAGGGCCGATCATGTGTTCTGCTTCAACAATCTACACATCGATCAAGGAGTCACAACTCCGACCTGGAGACTGGGCCGTCTTCCCTGGCGCAGGGGGCGGTGTTGGCCTACAAGGCGTGCAACTGGCGAAAGCCATGGGTCTACGCGCCATAGCCATCGACACTGGCGACGATAAGCAAAAGCTCTGCATGGAAACTGGAGGCGCGGAGCACTTTATCGACTTTAAGAAAGTAGACAACGTAGGCGAGGAGGTAGTACGGTTGTGCGATGGTATCGGCGCCCACGGTGTCTTCGTCACTGCTGTTCAGACTTACCCAAACTCGATATCATACCTCGGTGGCCGCGTTGGTGGAAAGGTGATGTGCATCGGACTGCCGCCGGCTGGGACTCAGCACATTGATGTCGACCCGAACCAAATGTGCTTCAGGAAACAGAGTGTACAGGGTACACTTGTGAGCAGCATGGCGGACGTGGACAAGACGCTTGACTTTGCTAAGCGGGGATTGCTGAAGCCGATTTACACGGTGTATCCGTTGAGCAAGTTCAACGAGGCTGTGCAGAAGCTGAAGCGTGGGGAGATTGCTGGACGAGCAGTTGTCGATTTTAACATGGAGTAGGTATATGGCGGGGTTTCTCTGTGAAAAATGTTGAAATCAAAATTTCCAGAAGTTTGTACGGCGAGGTTGGCATAGCGTTTGAATTGTGATGATGGCTGTAGTTTGCATGTGATGGATTGTCCCTGGGAATGCACAGACCAACCTTATTCGTCGCACCTGTGTTATCGAACGTCAACCACGCCTCACGATCCATCGCTACAACAGAACATCTCTTCGCTTTACGTAATGATTGCTTGAGAAATGCGCCCTAGCTTTCATTGGAGTATATGTCGAGGGCATGTCCAGCTCGTCGTCAAATCCGTCCTCCCGCGGACAGGCTGAAGCATCATCGAGCCGCACATTGAACGGGAAGCAGCCAGTTGTTGAGGACGACCACAGCGATGAAGAGGAACTGCTGGCGGATGATCCGCTAGAGCGCGATCTACCTGAACAGTAAGCAGATGCAGCACATTTTTGATGTGCTCTATATTAAGATGCGTCTCCAGACTCTCCTTCAAGCGCAGACCCAAGGCATCCACGTCCTCCTTCGGCTTCTCGCGATACCTCCCCTCCTCCCTCGGTTCATCCAGCGATCGCACCTCGCCCCAGCCACGATCGCACCGCCCGAATGGCTCAACGGAGCTTATACTCAACTATCTCGACACACCTGGCAATGCGGGCGAACATCTCCAAGACACCAAAGACGCGAATGGACTAGACTGGTACATCGAAGGCCCAGGGCGGCGAGTTGGATACGACGACCTCACCGCAATTGATTGGATTTTCGAATACGCAAAGGAACGACAACGACTGCGCTATCTATACACTGGTTCTAGCGGTGTGCTTGGCCATATCAAACAGTTGGCGGATGCAAGCCAGGTCTGGATCATTCTGGTTGCTGCCGGCATACTGAGCGGAGGTATTGCAGCATTTATCGACGTGGCCAGTGATTGGCTTGCAGATCTCAAGACGGGTTATTGTCACAATGTTGATGGAGACGGGCGGTTCTACCTGAACAAGAGCTTCTGTTGTTGGGGAATCGAGGAAGAGCAGGCTTGCCATGACTGGAACTCTTGGGGTGCTGCCATGGGAATTGAAAGCGTCGGTGGAAGATATGTTGTCGAATACATATTCTTTGTGCTCTTTTCAGTGCTCTTCGCAGCATGCGCTAGCCTCCTGGTGCGAGAGTTTTCGCCCTATGCGAAGCACAGTGGTATACCTGAGATCAAGACTGTCCTGGGCGGTTTTGTCATTCGGCACTTTTTAGGCGGATGGACTTTGGTCACGAAGACGATCGGATTGTGCTTCGCAGTCGCTTCTGGTCTGTGGCTGGGCAAAGAGGGCCCGTTGGTACACGTCGCATGCTGCTCGGCAAACCTATTCATGAAGCTATTTGGTAATGTAAATGGCAATGAAGGTCAGGCTTGTTACCCCGCTGTTTTCCCAGATACACTAACATCAGAACAGCAAGGAAACGAGAAGTGTTCTCGGCCGCGGCTGCAGCAGGTATCTCAGTCGCTTTCGGTGCGCCCATTGGTGGCGTGTTGTTCAGTCTCGAACAATTGTCGTACTACTTTCCGGATAAAACCATGTGGAGCAGTTTCGTATGCGCGATGGTTGCTGCTGTCACGTTACAGGCCTGTAACCCGTTCCACACTGGGAAACTCGTCTTGTACCAAGTCACGTACCATAGCGGGTGGCATGACTTTGAGCTGCTACCTTTCGCATTTCTCGGAATCTTAGGTGGACTATTCGGAGGCTTCTTCATCAAGCTCAATATGGGCGTTGCTGAATGGCGCAAAAACCGACAATATCTCAAAGGGCCAGTGACGGAAGTGGTTATTGTATCTTTTATCACAGCGCTTATCAACTTTCCCATCAAGTTTATGCGCGCTCAGGCGTCCGAGCTCGTGCATATCTTGTTTGCCGAATGCGCAGACCTCAATGAGGACACACTCGGTCTATGCAAATCTGGCAAAGCGAATACAGGAGTTATCGCGCTCTTGCTCATCTCCTCTGGACTTGGCATCATACTCTCGGGCTTCACATTCGGACTGCAGATTCCTGCCGGTATTATCCTCCCATCTATGGCTATCGGGGGTCTTTTTGGACGTGCTGTAGGACTTTCAGTCGAAGTGGTCCAGGCGGCGTGGCCAGCCCTTTTTGTCTTCAAATCCTGCGAACCGGACGTACCCTGTGTAACCCCAGGCACGTACGCTATTGTTGGTGCTGCATCAGCGCTTGCCGGAACGACACGAATGACTGTATCGATCGTGGTTATCATGTTTGAACTTACCGGAGCGCTCACTTACGTTCTGCCTATCATGATCGCAGTCATGATCAGTAAGTGGATTGGCGACGCAATCTCTCCCCGTGGTATCTACGAGTCTTGGATACACTTCAAGGGCTACCCTTTCCTTGACAATCGAGAAGACAATGGTTCTAGCATTCCTGATGTCGGCGCAAGCCATGTTATGACACGCATCGAGGACTTGACTGCAATCACAGCAACCGGTCATACCATTGGTTCACTGCGCCAGCTTCTATCTCAACATAGATTCCGTGGCTTTCCCGTCATAGACAACAGTCGCGATGCTCTTCTACTTGGTTACATTTCCAGAACTGAACTGCAGTACGCACTTCAACTCGCTTTGACGCCTCCACGAAGCTTGGCTGCCGAAACAGAAGCTTACTTCTCTCATCAACCCCTCTCTGATCCCACGACATCACTCGATCTCCGACCCTGGATGGACCAGACACCGATTACCCTCAACGCCAAAGCTAGTTTCCAGCTTACCGTGTCCATGTTTCAAAAGCTTGGTCTCCGCTATGTTTTGTTTACCGATCGAGGTATGTTGAAAGGCTTGCTCACCAAGAAAGACGTTTGGTACGTCATGAACGGCATTGAAGAAGAGCGCGAAGAAGGTGGTGCAGGCATTGGTGTCGGGAGAGGGGGACTTAGAGAAGAAGGCGATGATGACGAAGAGAGCGAAGAGAGGGGATTACTCGGTACACCAGAGGAGGAACAGGATGACTTCATTGGTGCGCACGACAGATAGTCGCGTGCAGAAGCTGTAGTTCTCATTGCACATGTACAAGTAGAAGCTCTGTAATCATTATCAAAAGAAACTTCGAACTCTAATTGTAAGACGTGTTTCTGGTGATCTCACGGGAATCCGCAGATCCGGAGGATGGCAAGGATAACATCCGATCGTTGTTGTGGCAAGTTAGCCGTTGATCGGGGTGGGGGAGGCATGTGCGCTGGAAAACCCACAAATAGAAGTCTCGCCCTCTGTTCCTGCAGGCACCGCTACAGGCTCGTTGTTTCGGCCTTCGCGACGTTTGTAGAAGGTCACGAGGTATGCCTGCATCGACAACGAAGGGCTACCTGTCCACCGCTCAAATACGCGCCAAGGCCACTGGCGTCCAATCACATATGCTTGTCATCTAGCGTTGTGTAAGCAGACAGTAAAGGGCCTAGCGCGTGGCTATACCGCGGCTTTCTTGCTACCTGCATAGACCCGCCCTTAACAGCCGGCCGCGCCCATTCCGACTTCAGAGCCTTTCACTCCTTCGGCCTTTGACGTGTCCCCTCGTTTTCTAAACGTCTTTGACCTCCCAAACAAAAGCAACACAATCTGAACCCGAGAATCAAAGATCTACGCCCATCATGCAACCCTCGTTAGCGTAGCGCAAAAGCACCCAGCGGCTATGACTGAACCTTGGCATACGTCGCGGACAGGACATCGACGACGATTACCGCGTTGAACAGATCCCACAGCTTGCCCGCCATTACGACACTCTACACATTTTCTTTCATTTTTTCCCAGATCCACATCCACACACGAACTAGGGAGACGACATGGCGGCGACCGAAACTGAGAGAAAGAGCAGGAGGAAGCATTCGTCATCGGCGAAGACTTCGAAACCACGTTCCTCCTCCAGGAAACCACGAGTATCGCCTTCAGTAGCAGATATGTACTTGCAAGATTATGCGCCTCCAGTCCAGGCGACTTCGCCTCAGCGTGTGACAGCGACGAGGCCTACCCCACCTCTTTATGGCTATTCTGCAAGTCCACCTCAGCACGCGGTCTATCGTCAGATGCCTGGTTCTTTCCCAGAAGATGGTTATCTATATGGGTCTCCACCGCCGCAACCCGTTCAACCCTATGCTAGTCAATCGACTATTCGCTTTGCTTCTCCACCACCCCATGAGCCCCGCGGTCAAGGTCCATTCGAACAACAATGGAACAGCCTTGATCGGATGGCCGCCAAATCGTACAGGAATCTCCGAGATACGGCTGGAAAGAGCGTGACGAATCTGACTGCCAACTGCATCGAGCGACCTACGGCAGCTGTCGCTACCAAGAGCATGCAGACTTTGTGCAAAGGAGCCGCGCTGTACGATATAATCAGCTCAAAATTCGACTCGGTCATCACCAGTATCGACGACGATCACTTCAGCGGCAAAGAACAGGATCTTATGATGGAGTTCAGTGAGCAGCAGCAGGAAGAGGGCCAGAGAACGAGTCCGCCACTCGGCGAACCCAGACGCCGGCGTCAAAACGACGTGCAATCCCACTCTAGTAGCGACAAAGGGTCAAATCACTTTTCAAAGGTGTGGCTTTACTCTAATTCCCGACTACCACCTCATTTGCCGCCGTTCAAGGTCTATCTGCCTACATATCCCCTACTTTGCTTAGCAGCAACCTACTCGGAGAAAGCCTACACGCCTCCAGGCACGAAGAAGAACCCTGAAATGGAGACCTTCATCCCTGCTGATTGGCGCAGTGGAACGAAAGCCATGGTACTCAAGTCCATTCCTGTGGAAGAACTGAACACCATTGTCTTCGCCATTCGCGGAAGTCAGACCTTTATGGACTGGGCTGTCAACTACAACTCGGCGCCTCACAGCCCAGAAGAGTTCCTCGACGACCCTTCGAATTTATGCCACGCTGGCTTCCTTTACGTGGCAAAGAAAATGATCAAGCCCGTGGCAGAGCGTTTGAAGGTTTTGCTTCAAGAAAACCCTGCACGTTCTAATTGCAGTTTGCTCATCACCGGTCACTCCGCTGGCGGAGCTGTCGCCGCACTGCTTTATGGGCATATGATGAGCACAAAGATCAATTCTGAGCTTAATTACCTTACGAGTTTCTTCAAGCGTGTCCACTGCGTCACGTTCGGTGCGCCACCTGTTACTCTGTATCCGCTAAAGAAGCCTGACGACAAGCGCCATCGCAAGAGTCTCTTCTACGGATTCATCAACGAAGGCGATCCTATACCGCGAGCGGACAAGAGCGTGCTGAAGAGCTTGCTGAAGCTCTACGCCAGTCCAGCACCCGTTGCTGTTTCGAACATAGCTTCAACCATCACATCAATGTCCAAGCCCAACCTCCGAGACCCGTCGCAATCTTCCCCACCTAAGACAAAATCGAAGTATGGTTTTGCCCAGCGACTTAGCAGGCCTTCCAAATCCTCGCTACAAACAAACACGTCCAGCTCTACCTCTTCAACGCTTCCAGCGTGGCCCATACCAGCGTGCACTTTATCACCTGCAGGCCGACTAGTGGTACTTAGGCAGCGCGTTGGAAGCAGGGTTGAAGACGATATTGAAGCAGTGACTGTGGACGACGAGATGCTGAGGAAGGTTGTATACGGTGATCTGCTGAAACACCAGATGGCCGTCTACAAGAAGAGGATCGAGAACGTCGCTGTTAGAGCGGTGACTGCGAATGGGTGTTGAGTAGCAGAGATGGGTTGACTGTACATGAAATTGATAACCGCACACAGAAATGAATGAGCGATGAATTTATGTACCCAAATTTTTGAACTTCTGTTCTTGTTCCCCTGTGCTGCTGTATTGCCTTTGTCTAGTTTCCGTGTGTCAAAATCTACCAACCACGCCGTCGCCAATGCTTCAGATCCCAGGAGGGAGATGGCGGCTTTCCATTGCATGGAAGCACGGACTGCACAACAGAGGATACCACCCCGTCTACATTTTCTACCATACAAGTTTCAACACCTTTCTGTATCACGTCAGCTGCTACGGGATCGGCACTCCTTCTACTTCCTTACTTATGTAATGTTCAAAATACGAGTGAGTTATCGCACAGCTAACAGCATGAGAAACAGGTGTGTCTCATCCATAAGAAACTCGCGAACTTATGGACGTTGAAGACTATTCTCTACAAGAGTGTGGAAAGAGGGAATAAACACCAAGCTAGGAAAAGCCATTATATTCCGGAACACTCCTCATCTCTGTTGATATCGAGCGAAAGATGATTGAGAGTACTGCGAAAAGCGTAAATGCCAAGGCTCATGGCTTTGGCAGAAGGATAGCTTCGCTGAGAGTTGTTTGCAATGAATTAGCTTAGGAACTGCAAATCGAATCGAACAGATCCCGTTCTGATCACTGTTGTCATCTTTCACCCAAGCCTTCACCAGTGTCCTTCAGCATATTGTTGTTTTAGTGGCGAGATCACGTTATGTTTTTGTAATAATAACAAGTGAGACGCACATTGATCCATGCCCAAGTTTTAACTTTATCAAAGGGTATATCGACGGCGTCGTCTCACTCCCAGAGTTCCCAAACGCAATTGCAACAATGCCTTTGCAATGCCATTGATTGAGCGAGAAAAATACAATTAGTGATCAGCATCCTAGATATCCGCCATTAGGTTTCCTTGCGACAATACTAATCAACTCATCTTCGCAATGTCGGAGCGAAATGACGGAATGGCCAGCTTAGCATCTTAGTAATGTAAGCCCTATGCTACAAAATCACCTCCCTCCCCACGTATCCGTTCATTATATTTTGCCCATTTTAGAGCCCTTTGTACTGCCATATGACAAGTTTCGCAGGTGATCGTTTCCCTACATTCGAGCGGTGGGCACCAGCTCATCGGTAGAAAGAGTCATGCTCGCTGATCAGCCTTGCATGCTCGCTCACCCAACAAGTCAGCACCTCAGCTCACTCAAGCGACAACTCCGTACATCTTCGTCCATGAATGAGCGTATTATATCTTCAGGCCACCTCTGGCTCAACACAACGTTGGCTGTGCGACCCAGCAAAGCAGGCAGCTATGCTGTCGCATGGCACCTACTGTACCCCGTCGGCGAGAAGATGCGCCGATTGCGGATCTCCCTCGTGACCTTCCGCTGAAACTCGTCCGCGTCGCAAACAATTGGAGACACATTGCGTAGACCTGACTATAGAGAACACAGCGCCAGGAATAACACGACAGACAATTTAGGAGAGGTATAAAAGGCAGACAGACGGCCATTCTACGGAAATACTCGAGCAACTGTACACGAAAAAAACAACACGAACTCCCTCAATTGATCACTACACAAACGACGAAATGGCGATTCTCCAAATCCCCAGCGAGTACGGGTACGTTCAGTCTCGACTGCGATAGCAATGACAATGGCAGAAACCCCCATACACTTCTCAATAGTCTCCCTTTCAGAACCAGCCTCCTCACCAAACCAATTAAGAGACCACCGACTAACTTATGCTCCACAGCTACGTCCTCGCCGCCTGCGTTTCCACATTCTTCGTCGGTGCCTGGCACGGCGGCCGCGTTGGCGGCTTCCGCAAAGCAGCCAAGATTCCGTACCCCTACGAATACGCATCCTACGAACAAGTTCAGACCGCCTCTCCCCCATCCAGGTCCGCTATGCTCGCCTTCAACTCGGCCCAACGCGCGCACCAAAACTTCAATGAGAACCACGTCACAGCCCTCGGCGCCATGCTCATCTCCGGACTGAGGTACCCTGTCGCTGCGGCCGTGTTGGGTGCGGTGTGGAGTGTAAACCGTGTAATCTATGCGATTGGATACTCAAGGAGTGGGGAGGATGGTGGAAAGGGAAGGTACTATGGCGCGCTTGGAATAATCGCGCATTATGTACTCCTGCTTATGAGTGGCAAGGCGGCTTTTGACCTTGTCATGGGTTAAGCAGGTTATAGGTGTGGGTATGAAGATGTGAACTGGAGATACCTTACAGCTTGATGGCGTGGTGACACATTCAAATGCGACATGCGAAAGGGTACCATCTACGCTTCATTGGTGACGATCTGAACGTGAGCTGCAGTCTTCCCTTCGGAATAACCTCTCCTTATAAGGATCTCAAATATCCTGTATTATCCCATTACACCAAAGTCTTGCATAGTCCGAGCTCACGTCTGCTCTCTGGAAAAACATGCTGCTAGTCATGCTTTTACCATTCATATACATGGGCTCCATTTTCGAAGGCTCACACTCACACTTCTGTCTTTCCAGTAAGCCCCAATAACTCCAATGCACGTATAGTGCCCTGTACGTCCTACATCTCGTCAGCCATTTTGAACCGTGCACGTGGAGGAATGAGAATACTTACCGGGAACGCAGCAAGTAGACACAAAAGATTGCCAGCTAGGAAGAGGCCGATTGACGCAGCGACCTGAATAAGTAGCAGCCTGGCGTGCTTCCATAACTCATCACTCGGGACACGCGAGTGAAGGACAATTACAGCGATGGGCGCTGCAAGCAGTCTTTGGGTTATCCGTCGCCATTTGTTGTAGAGAGAAAGGAAACCTGGGCTGTAATTGCCGTTCTGCAACTGGCGGCTGGTAAGGTCAACGTGCAGTTGAAACCCTCGGATGAAGCCCAAGAGACCAATAGCAGCTAGGATGTTAAGCCACTCGTGATGGCGTGTTGCAGCCGAGCACTCCAAGCCCTTCTCTAGCAGACGCATACATTGCCTGCGAACAGCGCGGTCGGTCACAAAGGTAGATGCTGTAACCCGCGCTATCTGAACAACAATTAGGCTGATGGTGTACTGCACGCCAACAAAGAATTGGCTATTGAACACTGGCTTCGCCGAAATCATAGAGCGACGACTACGGCTACTACGAGCTAGTAACGAGAGTAATCTTGGAGTTGACTCTGGGGTTTCAAGTCTGTCGTCGACGAGGATGTACCCGTAGGTTTGGCGAGTGTAACGAGCTAGACATAGACAGAGCGCGTCATAAAGTTGAGAGAAGACAGCGACAACAATCAATGTGACGAGAGCGGCGTTGACTGTCATCGAAAGATTCATGGCTAAATAGAGAAGGGGATCTAAAGGTGTAAGTCAGCTGATGTTGTGCCTGCCATATTGGAGACAAATACGTACTTCCCTGCCACAACGTAAGCCATACAGACTGCACGGGTGTTCCTTGCTGCGACATATTGGTTGTGAGTAATATCAGTTGAGGATAGAAGGAAATTGAATGAGTAGAGTGTCAACGACACGATCGATATTTTATCTGTGCCACTTAGCGTGGTGGAGGTGAGTGCGCTTGTCTCCTTGATAGTGTTGCACCTTCCTCGCCTCGAACGCAAACACGTGAAGCTGTCAATCGTTCGGCTTGCTGCAGGCAATCTACCGCGCTTTCACTTCGACTAACTTCACTCCCGCTCGTACATGCAGAACTCAAATTTGACACCCTGTTCCTCAATTCCACCTTCTTGAATCTCTTCGCCAGTAAAGTTCTGCACCTCCTCTCTGCTACTATTCCTCCATATCGTTGTCTCGTCCAGGTTGATCGGAAAGAAAGTGTCGCACTCAAACTCTTTGTGAATCTTTGTGAGAAGCACTCGCTTCGTTTGTGGAAGCTCCAGCGCCGTGTTGTATATAGTTGCTCCACCGATGACAAAGACTCTGTCCAACTCGACATTCGAGCTTGGCAACTTGTTCTCTTGCTGACTTTCAAGCTGCGACAATGCGTCCAATACGCTAGAGCATACCATTGGCCCTTCCACATCGCTCTTCTTGTCTAGTTTACTCATAAACTCTTTAGGGTTTGAGGTGATGACAATATTCAGCCGGTCCTTCAGGGGACGGAATTTAGGTGGTATGCTCTCCCAAGTCTTGCGGCCCATGAGTACAGCATTCACTTTCTTGACGCCTTCTGTCGATGTAGAAGGCGACGTGCGCTTGGTCACTCGTGCGAAGAACCCCATCTCCTTCTTGAGCTGTGGCCATGGCAGGCCTCCACTGTTGCCTATGCCAAGATTCGGTGTGGCTGCGAGGATAAGAGTAAGAGTTGGAGGTTTTGGTGGCATGGCAGAGACGTTTGTATCGCGGGTAGCTGAGTTTTCCTTCGATGTCGTGCTGATTGGCTTGGTAGAAGGGAAATCGTCAGACATGGCGTAGTGCGTTTTACCGCCGATCAAATCTGGGCCACCGAAAGCTTGATCGTGAAATCGAGATGTAAGCTGTATGAATGCCTGACGTGGGATGTTGCATTAGTTGCATGCGGGGCCACAATCACGCTAGTGACAACGCGAGAGAACGTGATCCAGCCCTATGGGCTGAACATCTCCGCTAGAGCGTACCACGTTGCTAGACCTAGTTCAAAACATCCTCACATTTCTTTAGCAGTCTCTGTCAAGTCACGCTCAGCAGGAACCGGTGTGACTTTCGCACGAGTTCACATTCCCGTACACAGACTCGAGGTATAATACACAGGCTGATTGCCCTTGTTCATGCACACGAAAATCCAACACCAAAGACACACGCTGACAGTACGACACGCAGCGCTGCATCATCCCATCATGCCCAGTCCGAAACCCTGCCACTCGCCGAAAATGGTCAAGACACTGAACGCCAATAATTACACCTTTGCAATGCCGCTACCCGGTTGAAATCATTTGCATGAAGAAGCAAAATCCCGTACAACCCCTTTCATACAACGTCGTTCTTGCTTGCCGAGTTTCCAATGGGTATCTTTTGAGTTCTTTTAAGGCTTGCTGTGCAGCAGAAATACGGGTTTCCTCCACATGCTCGATTGTTGCCCACTGTCGCGGAGGAGACATACGATACTATTCGCTTTCGCCACCCTCACCACTACTCTTAAGTGGTATTGACAATGAAATCTTCTTTGGCGTACCACCACTGTCCTTGCCGGAGTTCACATTAGGCGACTTCCTACGCAAACTCCGCAAACTCCCAGAACTAGCGTTACTAGACGTCGAAGCGCGTCGCTTGGGTCCAGCAGAGGTGGAGATGCTTGCGAGAAGCTCGTCTTCTTCGTCCTCCTCTCGTCGGCGCTTCTCCGATATCCGCTCTGGTGGCGATCCCGCGGATGTCGAACTTGGTGATGTACCTTCTTCTGGCGTTTGAGTTATTGGAATCTTGTGAGCAGAGGCGGCCACGTCGCTTGCGAGATCGTCCATGTCGGCATCATCGGCATCGTCATCTGGGTAGTTGACGAGAGGTCGCACCGGCGATGCGCCGTTCATGGCAAGTTTTCCAGCTCCAGACAGATGGTCGTCCTCGTCATCTGACGTATTGAAGTAAGCCTCTTCGTCTGGGTCCACCTCCTTCAGACCTTGTCCCCACTTTCCACCGTTGATGGCAGTAGCATGTCGCGCAGGCGTATCGCTATCCACACTTGTGAAGGAATTGTCCATCTCTTGGGTAGTTACCGGTTCATGGTTTTGGTCATACTTGAGTATCAAGTTCTGGAACGTGTCGACGTAGGTAATGTCTTGTAGCTTTTCTCTGTATGTTTCAACAAGATGCTGGACGATCATCTTGATGTTCTCGCGCCTGATGAATTCGAACAGCTCCAAACATGCCGAGTTGAGGAGGTTATCGCGAGGCATAGTATCGAAGAGTATTTTCAAAATCGGCTCGAAAAGTTCGTGTTGGATGATCTGTCGATTATGCGTCTCGTCGTGGAAGCCAAGTACGGTGCGGAAGTATTTGAGCGCGGCTAGTGAGGATTAGTAAATTGGAATGAAGCATTCCGCGAGAGACTTACTGAGCTTCAGATGCTTCTCTGGGCAACCCATGAGTTGGGCAACCCGCACCGCCAGACCTTCTGAAAGGATAAAGTATTTGCTGCGGAAAGAATGCTGGCGAATAAAGAAGCACAGAACCTCAACGAGGTGAGCGTATAGTGACACTTCTTGCATCGACAGATCGTCCACTGCGTTGTGTTAGTTCAGAAGGTAAGGAAATGAAGAGTACCACTCACTTGATTCCCGGCCCTCTAGGTCTTTGAGAGGCTGGAATAACTTCCTCGCCGACTCGTCGTAGAAGTTCTGTATGAAAGAGTCTGTTTGAGGTATGGATGGCAATTGTCCCCTCATTTTGGCGAGGAAGTCACTATTCGTCCGCCCGAGCGCTTCTATAGAAGCCGAGTTGGCGTTGGGATCAAGTAGAATCTTGATCGCATCAGCCATCTGCGCCTTGACTCCAAGGTCCACCTCAATAAGGAGCAGCTCGATCAAGGTATCGGTGAGCGGCTTGGATTTCTCCTGGATAGCCTTGAAGATATAGCTCCGCACCATCAGCGCGTCATGGTCGATCAGCGACACGAGTATATCGGTTCCCGCAACACGAACCGAAGCGTCCTGGTGCTTGAGCGCAAATTGGATTACTTCTAGCAGGCCGCTGCTAATGAAGTTTTGATATAGCTGCGCTCTCACATTCGCTTGCAAGCTCTTCGCTATAGCGCAGCATTGCTGAATGAACAGCACTGCGTCCTTCTTTCGTGCCAAGTTTTGCTCCTTCGGAGAGAAGATGCTGAAAAGCTCCTTCAAGAATGGACCGTTCGCTTGGAGATGCTGGACAATATCGACTTGGTGGAAAAATATAAGCGAGTTCAGAACGCTGAACGTAGGGTCGTCGAGGATGCGCGCAAGAACAACATCCTTGAGGTATTGAAGTCGGTACGTGTAGTGGATCTTCCGCTTTATGTTCTCGTCCTCTATCCGTACGACCTCTTTGAACTTGGATTCATCGGCAAGGTACTGTCGGTGATTGGCTTTGTGTAGAGGAAAGTCTGGGTCGTCTATGCGATGTCAGCAAACCATGTGGGAGGTCGCAGAGACCAGTACTCACACTCCAATGCCCCAACGACTCCCAGAACCACCGGGTCTGTTACAACGTATTCGATAATGGCGGTGTCGTTGAGCAGGATGAGCATCTTCACGATGCTACATAAGCGGTGTAGGTCCGAGACACTTTCGAGATCTTCTGCCATGTCTACAAGTGGGATGAGTTTTGGTATGTAATCTTGGGCGAGTATGAACTTGGCCAAGGCTTCACGACCGCCCGGCGTCGAGTTGGCAGCGCGCATGTGGTTCTCGATTTCGTGGAGGTTGCCAAGATCGGGACTCGGGAGTAATATGGGACTAATGTGATCGATGTCGTCTGAAAGACCATCGTCTATGTCAGCATTAGCTCGCTTGAAGCTAGGCGCGATTGATATCACGTACCCTGAGCGAGTGCTTGCAGCCGCGATTGGACTTCGTTCACAAAGTCCCTGTTATGTATTAGCACATGGCTTCAACTGCAAGGCATTCCGGCTCACCATATGCTAGCGCAGCCCTCTGGCTCCTGGAAGCTGAGGGCCATGTCGGTGCCATTCTGCTCGGTCCAAACGATGAGTGTGTCTGCATGTGTTCAGCTGATGTCTTCCCGCAGCAAGATATGGGCGCATACCCTGTTGTTTCTGGTAGCCGTCATCTTTGGAAATGCGCGTTTCGAGCAGTTGTCGCGACTGGTCGTCCTCGGATAGGACTACAATTCTCGCTTCCTCTTGCTGCAGTCGCACAAGTTAGCCTCGAGCCTTTGCAGAGGGTCAAATAGCGGGAGTTGCGCAAACACGGCGCCTAAACGGTCCAAGACATAGGGAAACATACGCTTGCTACGACGCCCTTGCAGAAGCCAGTGCCTCGATCGAACCAGTCATTGTTCTTGAGCTCGTATACCTTGACGCGCTTTCGTTCACTCGCAGGTGGCGGAGCGACGTTTGCCATAGCCGGCAGCGGCGTGTCGACACTCTCCGGCTAGGGCGTGTACCCTCCGGAGGCAGGCGGGCTGTCGCGATCGTTTGCGCAGTGTGGAGGGGATAATTGGCGGTGGATAGGGCGGAGGTCGGGGGTGCGGTGATCGGGGCGGCTGGGTGTTGTGCTGGCGGATGACGATTAGGAGGCGCGGCGGCGCTTGCGGGCTGTCGCAGAGCTCGGCAGCGCGATTAGAGATGTGTCGACGGGTGAGCCCCTGCGCGCGCAGCAGTGGAGAGGATAACGCGATGGCGCGTGACGGGAAGGGTGATGGTGATCAGCCTCGGACACTTTGCAGTCGCGTCGTGGGTCGCAAAGTCGAAGCGGGAGAGCACAGGGCCGGGCTTTGGCACAGTGCATGCACTAGCTTGGAAGCGCAATGCGAATATCGATAAGAGCCTAGACCGGCGGCAGCAGCAAGAGCCTCAACACCACGCTGAACCCTGGAGATGGCTGCGATGTATGTGCGCGATCTAACAGATGTTGCGGGGTAAGGTATGCAGTCGCCCGATTAGTTTCCAAGGTTGGCGTGAATGAGTGCAGCAGCTTTCGCCTCGTATGACGGCAGCCCGAGGAATGCGCGCTTGCCCACGGCCTCACTGACGCAATCTTCTTGGCACAACCACACTCAACACCACGTCTACTGTGCCCTCTGTCGAGCTTTATTGTCCTTTCATGGCGCTTGCTACACGGTATACGATGCTTTCATCCACGTCCTACTTAGATCCTGCCACGCATGGGCGAAGTCGCGAATCACGACTTTTCGACATCTGTCATCGGAAACAGTGGGCTGGTGGTACCGTCAACCAACTGTCCCACTCAGTAGGACCGAAAACTCCATGGATGATCGACTGCTAATGTTAGCATTTTCTATCTCGAAGATATCGATCGATTGCTGTGCTTATCGTAAGCACATGACTCGACACCTATACCTGCCACCACTATAATGCTGCTCTCTCGTCTTTCGGACAACAAGTGCGCGCTCGTTCGCCCCATGGTCACGTGCTGCTCATCATCTATCCCAGCTTCAGATGGAAGGTGTCATGGGTGTACGTTGTACAAGCGAGATATTGACTGCAGACTGAAGGTGCCATCTTGAGACAACCGTCGATGTAGTTACACTAAGGCTCAATTGACCAGCATCGGACTCTCCCTCCGCTTTCATCGTATTGCCAATTCCCATCTGAGTTGCAACTAAACTCCAGTCAATACCACTAGGCGGCAACTCCTTCTCCACGAAAGCCACTACCTCACGACTCAGGCTCGTGAGATCAAATCCATTCTCTCCAGATAACCTCGATAGCCACCAAGCGGGTCATATCCATCTTCAAGCGGTTAGTTGGCGAGTCTCGACTCTTGACACGCTGTATTTCTTTATAGAGCGAATGTGCTTTTCCAACTGCAGGACCGACAGCCACAAGTATGCGCGATGCGGGACCATGCTTCCACGCAGCCGGTGGCCTGAGTCGCCCGTATTCAAACGTCCCAGTCTGCAACGCCAACGACCAACACTAAGACGCGTCATTGAAGTCCATAATCCTGCGCGAACTGTCACCGTTGCGACGAACTCAATGAACCATCAACTAGGCGGACGCCTCCTCATATATTCTACCAGTCTTGACACTCCTAACTATAGACACGGCACACTTCGATGCACCGGCACTAGGTCTAGCCTTAGTCTTCCAGGGTATGGGGATGATAGCGTGGGAGGCCAATCACCAACTTACGAAAACGCGCCATGGTCCGCGACCATTGCCGCATTCGTCCGTCTGTGGCATGTTGGGAGGCCAGACTCAGGCGCTCGTATACGGGAGCTGAGGTGTGTCGGAGGTCGCTAAACAACTTGGGTTTGTTTATCAACGCTCGCTAGCCTTTTTCGAGTTTCAGCAGCTGCGCCTCACAGAGGGATCTGCATCTGAAGCGCTAGAAGCAACGGCGCATGGACGGAAACCCAGTTCCCACGCTACGCAAGTGCCTCTCCCGCCCGTCTGTTGGGAAATCATAATTATCCATTATAGATTGCGCTGGCTACCCCAGAGGCAGGACACTTTCCGCAAACACCTTCACACTGGGTCTCAACATCTGCACCACAATTATTATCAACCACCAATGATGTCCACTTCCATGAAACACAAGAGCATACCAGCAACATTCAACGAAAAAGAGCCCGCTGCTACTGCAAAGTCTCCGAGACCCACATCCGCGCCGTACCCAAACTTTTCCAAACCTCTGGCAAAAGAAACTGCAGCTACTACAGAACCCAAACTAGTTGCCGCCGAAGAACTACAGGCCCGGATCAAAGCTGCGAGAAGGAGCAGAACCGCTACTCAGCCACTGCCTGAAGCAGTACGACGCAAACTCGACCATTCGTCCGACCTCATACACCCAGCCCTGCGCGCCAGGAGCGGCGTCACACCAAACTCCAACCGGCCCACCAGTCACAGGACCAAGAGTCGTGAAGATCTATCCATCGATGCTGTGATTCGGCGCCTGTCGATGGAGATAGATGGGCAGAACAGTACCAAAGGACGCCAACTTCCAGACGACATACCTCCAGTACCGACGTTACCAGCCTTTCCGCCCGCTGCGAGCTATCGTCCACGACCCCGCCAGACCGCGAGCAGAAGGTCTTCCATGACGATGAGACGAAGTCCCTTGTCAAATGTTTCGTCTCCGGACGGTAAGCAGGAAGATGTTGGTTCTAAAGAAGGATGCTAATTCTTAGGTATAGACTCTGCAGAGACTTCCTCCCACACATCCAGACGTACTTCAGCTTCTTCTCGTAAGCGTTTCTCACACTTCTCACACATCCATACTAATGCTCAATGTAGGCACATCCAAGTCCGAAGAGTCCAAAGACGGCGGTGACGATAACGACGAGATGGTACGAGTTATCAGTACAGAAACATCGAAAGCTAGGCTCGCAAAGCGGAAGCATATCTCGGAACCTCCGGCTGTATCTCAGCCCCCTCCCTCGATTTTGCGATCCACATCACAGCGGGCCAAGAGTCGGAGTTCATGGCACACAATTTCTCGACGCAGTATACTCTGCTCAGTATGATGACTCCACCTTCATATGTCATGCCATCGGCCTCCGATATATCGCAGAACATCTTTATTTTGCATTTCAGCGTTGTCCTACATTGTGCAAGGGGTTTTGGCAGCACGGCGCTTGGGACTGACTCTTGCTATCTGAAACTGCTTTGCTTTCACATGACGATTGAGAAGGATTTGAGCGTTCAAAGGGGCACAAATAGCGCAGGAGTTCTGGCGTTTTTTTCCATGTGTTTCAGCAGACGACATTACTGAGCATGGTCCATTGCAAATCTACGCAATTAGTCCGCAACATCAATTATGATAATCTTACGACATCACTCATCTTACGTCTTGCCTTATCTCTCTCTCCTATGCTCAGACGAAACAAGCCTCGCCTGGATCCTTCCATGCATCTCAAGCACGTTTATCGAGGCAGATCCACTTCTCTGGAAGCAATACTTGTTCGACCTATGCAAGCCACCAGCCACAAACGGGACGGGCTCCGAACCTGGTCGGCAATACAGCAAGCTGCAGTAGTCGGCGCTCCGTTGGCCCTGTAACAAGAAATCGGACATTGTGCCGTATCAAACAGGCTAGTGAAAAGTGGTAGTTGCGCGATAAGGTGCGGCGCTCCCGGGTCTACAAGCCTAGCCAGCCAGCCATTGTGATCCAGGAACGTGGCTTTAGGATGCAGGGTTGCTATCTGCGGCCGGCACCACGGGCGTACGGTGAGACGGCTTATCCCAGTAACCATGATAGCAGACCATACATGCGATGATCGTTGACTCTGAATTTCTACGATGAGGAAGTAATGTACAACGTCTCCAAAATCAATGGGCGTCAGGTGGAGACGGGTATGGCGGCCGTTCCTGACGATCATCCGTGCTGGTGACGATGGTTTCGTTTACGCGAACGGCCGAACGCCCACAGAACGTCAAAGTCAGCCTCTTCGTCTGCTGGCTCGCGACCCGCCACCCCCATGTACAACTCATTGACAAATTGTCAGCTAAACCTTTACTCGTCTTCAGCAAGCTTTTGACGTCGTCACCGTCACTGGGGCAGGTGAACAGGCACCCGCAATCCGATTTGACATGGCGCGTTGCTACCAGGTACCGGGTCCATGACACTATTACCAGGGAAGAATGGATAAATTCTTCGGTCCCAGATTCGCGACACACGGGGGCCCCCTAGAGGACGTCATGCCCAGGGTCGATCAATAGCGCGATGCGACGCCGAGGTTTTGGGTTGCGGAGGCTGTAATGTTCAGACTTTCGGAACCGTAAACCGGAACTTTGGGATGTGCATCTTCAGTACCTGGATTCTGACGCGAATCCGAGGTCTACTTACTTTCGGCACGGAATCCCCGCGGTGATCACGATGGCGATCACATGCGCTACATGCAGGGCAAACTTGCACAACTTGTGCGACGCGCGTTATCGATAAGCCACTGGATCGAGCTGGAATTCACTCCCGAAGCTCCGCAACTCACTCCACGCCAACTCCATCCACCCCGCCATGAATCCCTCGGAGCGGACGAAAGAGGCACTTCTCGGTAAGTCCATTGCGCGTTCGTCTTTGACGACTGCCGACTCTCTACCGCGATGCTATGCTCACAGTAGAGCGCCTTCTGACGGTTTACCAGCCAAGACAGAAGCATTATGCAGCTCCATCATAGACACGCGCAAAGATGACCCTTGGGGCGGTGACGGTTACCTCTCAACCATACTCCGCGCTGTGAAGATGCAAGATGCGACCGACTACTCAGAAGACGATACGAGAACCGAGTTTCCGCCTGCATTGGACTATGCAACGTCTGCACAAAGGGAGTTATTGATTAGAGAGCAAAGTGCCGCACTGGTCAGTTCACACTTGCACCGCCAGCGTCGGATGTGTGGTTATGCTAGACCCGTGCGGATCCGCCCGGCATGCACACTGGATGCTAACAAACCATAGATCAGAACGGCCCAAGGCATATCGACACTCGTACGCGACCTACAAGAACTTTGGCTCTTCGGTGGTCTCGACACTCTCTCGGATCCTGCCGACGAAGAAACGAACCGGACAAAGGCACTTGCAGTCGCGGAGATGATTGAAGCGCTGGCCAAACAGGGACCAGGCGGTGTAAAGCAGAAGGAAGACGGCACAACCAAGAAGGAGATAAACGGGGAGGCTTGAGATAACAGAGCTATGCGAATCTGCTTTGCCATACTGTGGTCATCTGATGTTGTAGAAAACACAGTGAGATGAAGGCAAGTGCTGCCAGTATTTGATACCCCGGAGGACCTGTCCCCAAAATTAGGATTACATGAAGTTATCACCTACATGTCATAACTATGCACTTGGAATTTAGTAGTAGCTCTGAAGAGTACCTCGTTGGTTTCACTAATATGTGGATATCGCTTTACTTTCTAGTCTACGTAATAAACGATACGGCACTGAGGAGGGTACATACGACTAGTAACTGCTGGGAAAGGCTTCATATAGTTGCTTGTATGGAGTCGTTGAAACGTGGTCGTCTTTCGGGTGTATGTCTTACGCTCCCGTAGTTGTGGTGTGGAACTAACATTGTGACAGTAAGATATACCCTTGTTGTTATTTTGGATCATGCATGTACTGCCCTAAAGACGAGTTTGAAATCTTCTGAGTCACGAAAACAGTTATTGCAAACCAGCCAACTGTTACCAGACTTTCTAAGTGTTTATCATATTAAGAGGAGTCGGCAGGTATTCTTGACTTCGGAGAAGACCAGCTGAAGTTCCATGAGGAATGCCTGAGTATAGTAACCCCCGGATCGGCGTGCAATACGTTCGGTTCAGGCAAAGTCAACTAGATCGATCAGCTCAGATATGAGGGAAAGCTTTTTCGGCGAACCCAAATCGCTATTCGGCTGACCCTAAAAAGATTAGATAAGATAGAAAGTCCCTGCGCCACCAGAATACAGCCAAAATAACTCAAGATATTAACACCTTTAGATATTACTACCCGATTAGGCAGATTCTTAGTAAAGGACTGCTTCCATCTAATCTTTTCCAGGGTTAGAAAAGGGGGAAGTAAATTTGCTTCCATCTAATCTTTTTGTAGGGGAGATAAATATTCTTAGAGGCTCTAGTTAGCGGATTGCTTCCATCTCATAAATATATAGGGATAATATATAGATATCTGACTGCTTCCATCTAGTCTTTAATCTTGATGTGGCTAATTGCTTTCATCTGATCTTTTTGGGGTCAGCCGAATAACGATTTGGGTCCGCCGAAAAAGCTTTCCCCAGATATAACCCCTGAAGATAGACGGATAGCGATTCTTATTTCGTGTTGAGACCAATTGCAAAAGCCACATGGAGCGAGTTAGCATCGGAATCCTGCCTGAAGCAAATCTGACAACATCTCTCAAAAATGGAAACCTATCGGTATCTTTGCAGACGAAGACGAGTAGAGAGCCTCGGTACACCTCCATCACGTTTCCATGCAATCGTATCTCTGCCTTGGATTTTTAGATACAAAACCTTAAAGCAGATGTATAAACTAGTTCTTGTATCCGAATACCCCCAAGGGCACCACACCAAGAAAACAGATTCCTGTGGCCAACCTCGATGAAGTGCAAACACATATCGGCGCGACTATGAAAGTAGGCGATGGTCATATCGTTTCAGACATGAGTTGGCAGTATTTGATATTTTTATTTAATACGTTCTGGTCACAAGGCTAACAGTAAGGCTACAAAGAACCCCGTTCGTAGTGGAGGTAGGAAGCAACAAAGACGGTCTAGTGAGGGTTGGCAGTAAGCCAAGGTACATGATCCAGAAACGTTTTGAGTCCTTACCACGACCACGTCATTGAATCTAGACAGAAATTGTGCATGAAACAACATTGAAACTAGAATCTGTGAAGGTAGCAATATGAGACTCGTCTTCTGAAACAGTAATTAGGTATGGAATGATAGGTTCATTGAAGAGGAACTCAACGACATAGCCTTCGTTCAATGGGCAATTGAGATGATTGGAGGCTTGCTGATGTTGAAAACAAGTAAATTAAGGAGATTGTGATAGAACAATCTTTTAGGTAAACCTAATTGTCTACCCTGATCTTCATACCGAACTCGTTCAATGTCTTCACGTATTGATCTCCCAGTGTCGCAGGTGTCAGGATGCCACCTCCGAGCTTTCCCGCTTCGCTCTCCTCCAGCCTGCCCCGGAGGATAACTTTAGCAGCAGCACTGAGTGTCATTGCTGTTGCAACATAACCACCATGCGCGACTTCAAGGTTCGCAATCACCTTCTTCCCATCTTCGGTACTGCCAATTCCACGGTAGTGCATGAAGTCCTTCTTCATGCTCTCCTTTGACGGTCCCTGACCAGGGCTTGGGATGACCATCTTGAGAAGAGGTTCAAGCAACCAGCGCGTTACTGGGATGGCAAGCAGAACGGCGACTGAGGTAAGAACCACTTTTTGCGCAAAACCGAAGAACAGATTGGGCGCACGCGCGTACTCGTTGAAGCGGAACTTGGGGCCGTACTGTAGTGTCTTGTCACCGGAGGACTGGTACAGACCCCATGAGCGATGCGCAATGCACACATCGACACTCGCCATGAGTCCAGTCGTCTGAATACCTCCGAGTTCGGGAATGGTTTGCAGGCCGAAAAGGTTGTACGGAAAGCTTCCCGATGGTGATGCGACAACGTTGTCTGCATTGACGGGCGACAGAGAGTATGGGTGCATTGACTTTCCGAGATGGCTGAGAGAGTACTTCTTGAAGAGCTCCAGCATGGTGAGGGATGTTCCGCCACTGATACCGGACTTGAAGTCATACAGTGTCATGATGGCGCGCTCGCAGGGGGCGTTGTGGCGCTTGCGCACCTCGCGCGCGAGCACATAGGCCATGATGTCCGCAGGGACGGAGTCGAGACCACACTCGGGTATAATGATAGTTCTATTCTTCTTCGCAAGCTCATCGTACTTGGCGACCATGTCATAGATCCATGGCACTTCACCAGTAGAGTCCAGATAGTGCGTGCCATTGTTGACACAGGCGGCAAGGACAGGCTCACCGTAGTGCATGAAGGGGCCTACTGTCGTGATGATGAGTGTCGTCTTCTTGACAAGAGCCTCCAATTGCTGACGCTCAAGCTCGCATGTCTCGATGGCTGGTGTTCGTTAGCTCCATCCCGAGCCTCGTCTGTCACATATTTGGAACGCAGATTCTAGCGCACATACCTGGCTGCTTGCGATTTGGCCTCAGCTTCGTCAGCTCGTCGACTACGCCCTGCAACTTCTTCGCATTACGTCCTGCGACAGCCCACTTCAGATCGTCCGGCAGGTGGGTGGTGACCCATTCCGCAACAAGTTTTCCAGTGTAACCCGTCGCCCCCAGCAAGATTAGCTCGTATTCCCGTGATTGCTGAGCCATGATGCTATACGTGTATGATTGAGAGAGAGAAAAGAAGACAAGACGAGAGAATATCGATCAGGAGATGGTGTGGCTGTAGCTAGGGGGAATTCCTAATCATCAAATACTACGCGACTCGGACAAGACCCTTCTTTTGGTATGCCTGAGGTCATCCCGCGGCTGGCAGTCGCCGGCGGGCGCGATAGATACCGCATTGTCACATGTAAGTCACAACACAACTGGAGCGGAGAAAAACAGAGTTTCGCAAGTGCTGTGTTGCAAGACACAGGATGATCCCAGACCTTTATATTGACTGCTGACAGTCGTTACTACAAAAAGAGTAAGCCCTTGCATAGATCACAGTGTGATCGCGCACTATTCTCAAAGCGACCCAAGCGCCTTGGCAGCAGACACTGGATTCCAAGATTTGAGAAATGCCCCTCCAAAGCCGACAACTGATCCTTCTCACCGCTATCGCCTTTTGGCCTCCACACAAGTTGTTCCATTCTGATCGCGCGATTGGGCCGTATTTCTGAATTTGCCAATCGGCCGCCAACAACGCATCCACGAAGGCTGGGAAGCCTGGTGGAAGGGCGCGACCGTGGAGATGAAGCGGTCTGCTTTTCGGCGATATGTACATACCTCGCAGTATCGCTAATGTGAAAATCGGATAGGGAACTCGAGAAACTGAGCCCAAGAGATACGTAGCTGCCTGCAAGAAGCCGCCGCAACCGCACTGCGAACTCGATCGCCCGCGTCGCGCGGTATCCTCGCCCAGGGCTTACAGAGCTGCGCGAGACGCTACACATAGAAATGCAAGGTCCACTACATTGCCATACACTGTCTGCCCACAAGACGGAAGTCTCGAGTAGTCTTCGCACGCGGTGGAGAACATACAATGACTGTCCTTGGCAGCGCCAGATTCCGTGCTGCGACGCGTTCGTCAAATGTTTTCCCTCTTTCTGTTGAGTACTAATGGGTGACGTTCTTGGAAGAAAAGAATGTCTACAGCGAGAAGAACACGCAGTACACTGTAGACAAAGCGTTCGGGCTAAGAGCACCACATGCGGCAGCTGTCGTTATCTTATCGGTGTATCCCATAGTAACACTTCCCAACGAGGAAAAGCCTGTTCACATCTCCAGCCTATCCGGTCTGATATGTCCGACCTTCCCACCTCATCTACTCTCATACATGCAGGTCGGAGAACGATACAGGCGCATTCAGGCCAAGGGTGCAGTCATAAACATGCCACAAGCGCATCTGACGCGATCGAGAAGCGAAGAGATAGCAGAGCGATTAAGTTGGAATGTATTCGCATTCTGAGTAGCAGCTTGGTGGCCTCACCAGTCATTCGGACGACTACTTAAGGAACCTTGACACGTGGTGAGGTAAGCCCGAAAAGTGACTGATCATTTACGAAGTGCTAGCAGCAGATCCACGAACTCGATACATACTTCACACTACCAAAAGTAACTAGTCTCCACTTGGGCATCCTTTTTCTGGAAAACATCACGGGTTTCCGGGGTTGGCTGCGACTGCCTAGGAGTGTGTGGCTGCTGCAGGGTGACCGCGAGGCCAAGCCACTAGCGTCCGCTACTTAAACCACAGTCCCCGCTCTCTCGACTTGATCATCTTCCCAACTTATGAATCGCGTCGACCAGTACTTCCGCTCTTTCACTTTCAAACATCACATCAATGGCCGAGACGTGCATAGTCTGTCTCGGCGATCTCGTCCCCCACGACGACGGCCCTACCGCCACCGCATCATCGCTTGCGACCAAACCGCTTGAGGATGGCGCTGATGGCGACTCCCAACCCCATGCCAAGAACAAGATGGTGGCTGTAGAGTCAACCAAAGAAGACGAACTAGTCGCACACCTACTGCCATGCGGCCACGATCTGCACAACGAGTGCCTTAAGCCTTGGGTTGAACGAGCGAATAGCTGCCCGATATGTCGAGCCAGTTTCAACATGGTCGAGCTCAGCGTACGCGTTGGAGGTATGTCAGTCCTGGATGTTACGGAGTCTGCGGTTGCGACGTTGCTATTGCTGCCTGGTAGTAGCCTGGCTACTGGCTAAATGGTCAGTCGAGCTCAGCATGAACTCTATCCAATCCCATAATGTCGTGCTGCATCAAGTGGCGCTGTTGAGATGGAATCCCAACTGACACCTTACCAGGACCTAAGCTATCCGAGTACACCGTGCAAGACAAGAAACAGGTCGCCGATATCGATCCTTCTATGATTGTCGAGGACGATTACACACTGGAGGATGACGGAAGCTATGACGCATGTATGGTCTGCGACGAGTTCGGTGACGCATCACAGCTCATGTACTGCCATAGCTGCGAGCAGCTTTGCCATGTCTTCTGCGCTGGTCTTGATCGGATGCCATCTCGTGGGCCTTGGTATTGCCAGGGCTGTGTTGAGAATCCTAGCCTGCTGGAAGCTGCGTCCCGACGACGACCAGCGGTCCGGGGTCCCGCTGCCTGGATCAACGGTCGAAGCCGTGTACCACGTCACAACCATGCCCCTGATGAATGGGTAGGGGTCTGGCAGAGCGTCTGGGACCGACTGCAGTTCGATATTGAGTTTCCCTTTGACGAGGAAGAGCAGTCGGAGAACCAATCTGATGTCACACGCCGCGATGACATCAGATGGGAGCAGCGCATGCGCGTAGCACGGCGAGCAGGAGCTGGTAATCGTTTTCAGGCCGCTGCTGACAACATCGTAACTGGTCGTCGGCGCAACTCCAACGCCATTGCGCGACCTACAAACCGAACGCTTCATCGTGAACCACCAAAGACACCAAAAGACCCCGAGTCACAAGAAGAGCTTCGTGCGTGGAATCAATTTGAGAAGGCGCGTGAGCAGCTCGCCCAGGGTGACGCGCGCCCTACCCCTAGCGTGGCGAGCACTAGTAGCCGACGGGGACGCAAGCGCAAGTCTGTCGACTCTTCGCCTGCTGACTCTGAGCCTCGCGAGCAGAAGCCTGAACGCAAGCTCAAGCGCCCTCGAACTCGTATGCACTTAGACAATGGAGAGTCATCATCGGCTGCTGCACGTCGCAACACGGCGACTAACACGCATGCCCCTGCAGCTGCGTCGTCACCACCCGCGGCTCCAGCTGGTGAAAGTTCCACTCCTGCGCCGGGCTTTCTTCAGTCATTACTTCAAGAGGTCGAGGTTGACCGATTCGCTGAGCGCGACAAGGAGATCGCCGCCCCACAGCCGCGGCGCATCATTGTGGAGCGCGCTTGTTCTCCCCAGCACTCATCGCCGGGTCTGTCGCCTGTCTACCAGAAACCCCCGGGGATGACAACGCCGCCGCCTCTCAACCTTACCCGTACCGCATCGCCTATACAGAAAGACCAACAACTATCGCCAACATACTCGCCATATTCCCCTGCAGACGACGATCGGCCTGGCCGCCGCAGGCTCGCACATCGCTCTGTCGGCCTTAGTAGTCCCCCTCGCTCAAAGGACTCGTCGCCTAGCCGCCCCGCACTTTCCTACTCTACCAAGGCTGAGCTGCAACGCATGGTCACAGCCGTTCTGAAGCCTATATATCTGAAGAAAGAAGTCACGAAAGAAGAGTATACAGACGTCAATCGCGATGTGTCACGTCTATTGTACGAAAAGGTTGGTGAAGCTGGTGCCGATGCACTGGCAGACCAAGATACGAGAGAGAAGTGGCAGAAAATGGCGACCAACGAGGTTGATATTGCTGTAAAGGCCCTTCGTGCTGGTGGAGCGGCGCTTTCGCCTGCTGCTGACGACTCTGCATCTTCATCTTCGTAATGAAGTTCTATTGCGTTGGTGCATTTGGGCGTTAGGAATTTTACTAGGCATGGATGCATGCTTCAACAAGGTGTTACAGGGAGGAAAGGACATATGATACCATGGGCTTCTTTTTTGTTTCTAGCATCGATGGCGTTCTGGATAGCGCTTCGAATCATAGTAGTTCGTCTGCAACGTGTAATGAAGGAATTTCGGCCGAGCTTCGGCATTCACAATCAGTGTGCTACCCTCACAGTAACAACTACAAACATGTTATACCTGCACACAACTGACGACAACGTTTAAGTGGAACTTCGTCTATCAATGGGAAGCCGACGACTGCATTATCCAATGCTATCTAATCGTAGGTTGACAGTGAAATCGAAGAAGGCACAAGCTGATCGAAACTCCAGCTGGACCCTGCACGTCTGACAAGCACCATGTTCTAGTGCCCTCGTGTCATCATGAGTAATCTAATAATTCGGCCTACGGTACTCGCCGTCGCGATACTCTAGATGAGGAAAGTCCTGTTGATTCTGTGGAGGGTAGCTTTGCTGTTGATATCCTTGTTGGGGCGGTGGGTACTGCTCAGACCGATAGGTTGGAGGGCCTTGGCTGTTATAGCCCTGTGGAGGGGTTGCATGATGCTCAGGTCGATAGTCCTGAGATTGCTGATACTGTTGAGGGGCATAGCCTTGATGAGACGGTGCGTGATGTTCGGATCGATAGTCTTGAGGTGGTGGGTATTGTGGCACCCGGTGATCTTGGTATTCTTGTCTTGGCTCCTCTCGGTATTGATTGTAGTTCTGGTACTGCGGTGGGTTGTCGTATCCTTGCGGCGCGTGCCCTTGTTCACCATAGCCACCTTGGGGAGGGCCAGGACGATGGTCGCCTTGGGGTGCCTGTGGTGGAGGCTGGTATCCTCCTCCCATCTGCGTGTTCGCAGTCGGTGATCCGACACTCACATTTTCGTTTCCGATATCGTCCGGAACATTGATCTTGACGTCAGGTAGATACCTCTGGACCTTCTGTTCCACCATACCCTGCACAAAGACCCAGCTTTGGCGCTCAAACTTGCGGTGTCCACCATTGACTACACCTAAGATGCTCTCTCGCAATGTCTCCTGAACCTTCTGAACTAAAGCACGAATCTTGTTGAGCAACTTGGACTTGATGTCATCGCCAAAGCCGCGGTCAGCATTGCCTGACGCGTCGCGGTCTAGCTGTGAATCGAACGGATTACCGCCAAGTATCTTCTCTAGTGGCCGTTGGAATTGATCAGGTAGCAGTTCAAACAGTTGCTTCTCGATTTGTCCGAGGATCTTGCGAAATTCCAGGCGGACCTCTCGGTGAACCTTTGCGAGACCGGTGCTGAGCTTGTCGCTGATGACTCGAGAGAAGCCGCTTCCACTGCCACTCTCGCCATCCCGGCTAGAGCCATCAAAGCCTCTGGAAGATTCTTCCTGGCTGCTCTTTTTGCTTCCGAATAAGCTTCCAAGGCCCTTTACTAGGTCGCCTACTTGTTCAGCAATCTCAGCCTTGGCACCGTCACCAAGATCGCGTGTGCTTGTGTTTCCACGAAGCCAGCGCTTTATGTGATCCAGAGCTATCCGGGTGAATTGTTCAGCGAGAGGTGCATGCTGCTCGCGTAGCTTGTCGCCTACTGTTTGCTTGATCTCTGGACTGATCAGCCTCGCCTTCTCTTCGGGATTTTGTGATGCATCTTTGATCGTGCTACTGATCATCCCGAGTAGTCCCCCAATCTCAAAGGACTGGCCACCTTTTGATCCTCTCTCGTCATCGAAATGATCTTGAACAACATTAAGTGCTGAAGAAAGGAACCCTCTAGCTCCAGATGCAAAATCCCCATCTACAGATCGAGACTGCTCTGCACCGCCTCTATTTCCCGAAGTAAGATCAAAAATGTCGCGCAAATCTCCATTCGCTTCATCAGAGATCTGTCCGAAACTTCGGGTCAATTTGGAAATCTCATCCGCAAAGGGCAGTGACTGGCCACCATAAGAATCAGGTGCTGCGTCATTGAGATTCCAGGGACCAGAGCGGCTGCCATCTGATGAAGACGGCCTGTCTTTGTTGAACAGTGATCTGAACGCGTCTATGACTTGCGTCTCGAGACTGTCGATAGTCTTTTGTTGGAAGGTCTCAAGTTCGGAGGCGATGCGGGGCTGGATCTGGGGTGCCAGCGAATCGACATAGTCGTCGACTTTCTGCATCAGCACGTCAGGGAGACCGCGCGAAGACATGTTCGATAGAGGAAAAAAGGTTTCAGGCTAACGGATAATCCGGATAGGGAGTGATGAGCTTTTGTTCGATATCAAGGTAGAAAACTTGGTTAATGGTGGGAAGTAAGGTCGAAACGTGGCTGGTGATAAGTGGCGCTCGGCCAAGGCAGGCTAATGACGAATACCAAGAGCTCCACTAGTTGTTCTACCATAGCAAACACCATATACCCGTCCACAAAAAACCTTCCCTAGCATACACATATGACCGCCCAGCCAAGCTAAAGGCTCAGATGAATCGGAAAGTAATGTCATTAATTCGCCAGTGTTCCGAGAGATCCGTTCCGAACCCACATGTGGCGCGGCACTACATGGCGCTTGTCTTACCTCTGAACGCTCAGCCAATATGAATCCGGTATCGCACAAGGAATCGCTATAAAGATGAATACAAAGCCCAGCTCTGTAGAACGCCATCGTCTTCTCCTACCGCCACCATGAGCCAAATAAAAATCGCCGACTCTCCGATTACTGGAAAAGCAGATGACGGTGCCGTACGTTCAAGGCGCTACAAGTCCCAATCTCTACACCCTTCGACTCCTGGTATCGCACTTCTTGCATTCGTAGGCAACCTAGCTTGTTGGATCATTACAGGCGCCATCGGCTACGCCTCACCCCCTTGTCTAGCTATCGATGACTGGACGTGTATGGCCATGGTTCTTTTTGTGCCTCAAGGACTTGCAACTGTATACCTCATCTCTATCGCTTTGGAGAAGGGTTGGATGTCTGCAACACCAAGCCTGAACGCAGGCATCGTCGGCTTTAGCATTGCTATCGTGTACACTATGTATTGGGCTACCTGGGGGAATTTTGCGACACGTGTATTCTGGATTGAGGCGGGTGTCTACCTCTCCCTTGCCCTCGAGGCTAAGCTCGGGGTCTTCGAAGCTGCAGAGCAAAGAATAGGTACATTGCTGGACTTGTAAAAATGGGCTCCGCTTTCATAAGGCTGTCGGCCTCAAGAATATCCATTAAGAAGCTTGCAATACTGCATGTTCCATAAGTCGTATACTTCGTCATGTATCTAAACAAAGCCGGGCATCATCCCTTCAGCTCCGGGGTGGTAATATTTAACCTTAGACAATAGCATCGGGTCTAACAACCCTCTTCTTCGCAGTTCCTACTCCAGCATGTCCCCTCTCCTGATCTTTGCCCAACCACGGCTTCAACGCCTCACCCACCAGACTCTGTCTCAGGAAGTAGATGACCTGACCGATGATGATGAGAACAAAAGCGATAGGGTACATCCAGTGAATGTTCAGTCCAAACACCTTGACACCGATCGCTACACCCCAGAAGCTTCCGGTAAGCAGGGAAATGTTGAAGAAAGCAGCGGAGCTGAGACGGAAGAGAACCGGTGCAAGTGAGTAGAACAGCGAAAGGATGAGTGTGTACCCTGTGAGATAACCACCAACCTTTGCATTCCAAACTGCACTGCGGAAAGCAGCGCGATCGAAGATACCAGCTTGCGTACCGTTGATGAACATGCCCCAGAAGGCCAGTTGACCAACGACTTCATATAGTGGTCTCTCAGAGACTAGCCACTCTTCAAAAACGTTGGACAGACCGTAAAAAGTAGCGCCGAGCAGCGCAAACAAATCGCCCTTTACTTGATCTGTAGCGCCGAAGTTATTGGTACCCGTGATGTGGTCGGAACCGAAGATCACACCTAAACCGCCGATGCACAGAAGGATGCCGAAGATTTGCGTGTAATGGTAGCGAACCTTGAGGAAGAAGAAGGAGATAATTACGACAACGGCGATCGCCCAGAAGTTGATCAGTTGGGCGCTAAGGATGGTTGTCTAGTTGTTTGTTAGTACAGCCCCGAGCAACTTGAAAATGATATGATCGAAGAACTTACGTAGCGGTATGCTAACACAATAAAATAGTTGCCCTCCACATCCATAAAAGCGAGGATGAAGAATCTCCAGCCATCTTTTATGACAAGACGACCCCATTTTTTGAAACCGTACTTGTAAAGGGTGTACGATGTGTAGATTATATTAAGCAGGACGTAGTTGAAGAAGGATTGGAATGCCGGGATTGATGTACCCTCTTCGGCGAGGAGAGACGACAAAGTGTTGGTACCGGTGATGCAGAGAGCGAGGACTATGACGTTTCGTCAGTTTAAATGTCGTCCATTTGATAGATTTGGATTCATCACATACCCTGCCCCAGCACCAAAGTGATCCAGAATTGCTTCGTCTTGAGGTACTGGAACCAACGTCCCTTAGTCTGTGCATCACGCTCCAGGACTTCGTCCCCAGGCGCATCATTATGCAACTCATTTTCAGATGTCACATATGTGCCAGCACCGGTTTTGTTGTTGGTTGCCTCGGGCGCATAATGTTCGTGATGCGCATCTTGGACGACGACGCCCTCTGCGGGGTAAGCTTGAATTGGGTTCATGGTCTTCGCGTTGGTGTTGATCCTGGAGGATACGGAAGGGACGCCTGAGCCGCAAGGCTTAGTGTAGCTATTAGAAGCTTATCGAAAAAAGCCGTATAATTAGATGGTGGTTTGTTGGAGCTTTTCGCATTCAACGTGAGCGCAAAACTCCAGAAGTCGCCCACGGTGGTGTACAGTCCGTACAATCGTTGCGCCGCGAAAGGTTGCAAAGCACCTTCGAGGTGGGGGTCCGCCACATTATAAACAGAGACGGCCGCACTTGTTCTATCCTGCCAGTCGCGTCTCGCGCTCCGGCCACCATGCGCAGTCGTGAAAAAAGTGTGCTTGGCCTGCCGTCCAGAGCATGGGAGCTCCGCTTGTTCTTACCTGGGTGGGGTTAAGCTTCGGAGACTAATGTGTCCTTGTGGAGATCGACGGTGCGAGAACGTGTCGATGCGCGAGGGCTAGGGCTAGGCGAGCCCCGAGAATGCTTTTTCCTGCGTTATCGTCCATGTCAAGAGGAGGAGAGGCTGAGATGAGTGATGATAAGTGGACGGCAGAAACGACCGCGTGGTCAAAGTGCATGGTTTTGCCGAGCATTAGTCGCAACGTGGGGGCGTTCAGAATTCACTAGCACAAAGTATAGGTATGGGAATGTTCCTACAGTGTCAACGCCCTCACCGCGTTAATGCATGCAGAAACTTCCCGACATGCACGATAGTGGTGGGCCCAAGCACCCAGTATAAGGGGACTAACAACGGCGAACGGTAGTGGGGCACAGGTATAGCAATGCAGGTAACAGAAGCAAGGCGGTGCAAAAGCAAGGTTTTTTTATAGGCTAACTAGAGGGGAGAGAAGGATACAAGACCATCGTCTGGACTGGCCCAAACAAGTGTTACAGACGTGAGTAGAGCTACCTACACGTCGTCCGTGACAAAGTAAACAAGACAAGCAAGACAAAAGGTAAAGACAGTCAACAGTCGGACATTTCGCGTACTTTTACCATCCACGTGTCCCTACAGTCGGGATCCTATTCAGAGTCCTCATCCTCGCTATCCTCGTTCTCCAGCCAGTCCTTGAACTGCTCGGCCGATTTGCGGACAGACTTGCTGACCTTGAGGTCGACATACTTCTTGCTTGCCTTGGAGCACCAGGCTTTGAGCTGATCCTCCGAGACAAGATCGTTCTCGTACACCTTGAGCAGGATAGCAGAGACCTGAGGAATGAGCTCAGGCTTGTCGTTGCCGACAAAGCGCTCGATACCACCAAGGAAAGCCTTCTCGTGCTTATCCGAAGTGATCATCTTCTTGAGCATAGGGGCGCGACCGTCCATCTGCTTGACAATCTTCTCAGTGAAGAGGGTCTGGGGAATGACAGTGAGAGTACGGTGCTTCTCCTCGATGCCGAGCTCCTTGGCCTTGATGTAGATGTCGACGTTGTCAAGGTTCTCAACACCACCCTTCTCGGCACCAGTGTCGATGATCCACTTGCCGAAGACGTCGTAGCTCGAGCCGCCCTCCTCGTCATCCTCAATGACAAGAGCACGCTTGAGGTCGTCGGGCAGATCCTGGGCACGAGCCCTAATGGCCGCCTCAGAGGTGTCGATGGACCACTCAACCTCCTTGGCGTCCTCATCTTCGATCTCCTTGGCGCCCTCGTTGATCTGGCGGGTAAGCTCGTCATCGCTGCCGGCCTCGAGTGCCAGGTCGCCATCGTCGCCGTTGTCATCGGCGCTGTCACCGGGGCTGCCGCCATCGGGCGAGGTAGCCTCACCACGGGCTTCAGCCTCTTTGCGAGCACGACGCTCGGCCTTTTTGCTGGACTTGTCCTTCTTGCCCTTCTTGGGTTCATTCTTCAGGATGAAGGAGCTAAGCTTCAAGCGGGGGTCAACGTCGGAGATCTTTCCGCAAGCCTTGCAGTCAAGCGTGATGTTGCCGTCCTTGATATGGACATCGGTCTCGGGGTTCTTGCACTTCTTGCAGAGGACGAACTTTGAGATGAAGCCATCAAGGTAGTCCTGGAGCTTGCTGGCGTCATGGGCACCGTTGATGATCCAACGGTCATCGTTGGGGCTCGTGTTGGTCTGAGCTCCGAGTTCGAAACCAAAGTACTTGATGACGTGAGCAGGGGGGCGGGCGAGAGACTGAGCCACGCTGCTCAGGTTGACAATGACGGTCTTGATGCCGTTGCCCTTGCCTTCGATCTTGGACTGGATGCGCTCCATCTTGTAGCGGTAGAAGGGGTCGGTGACATCGCGGCGAATGTTGACGGTAGCCATGGTGACGGTGGTGCGGGGGGTCTGGTTGACGAGGTTGATTTAGTGATTATGCGGCGGGCGGGCGAACGAGGTCGGATCAGGTATGTTGACGAGGGCCGAAAGAGACATGCGCAGGAGCAGTCTCTAGTATGTGTGGGTTGTGTGTGTGCGACTCAAGGTCAAGAGGGGCAGTGGATTAGCCGTTGGTTTGGTGGATGATACTGCTTGGTATCCGCATACAGCGAAATTTTTGCAGTTTGGGGGGAGGTTCGACTCGGAAGGAGTAGCTTTGGCGCGAATACATATACTCCTGTTGTCGTTGGCGACTCTGAGGTGCGGTTTGTGCTTGTGGCCTGATGGCGAGAGTGGCGGTTTAGGCAGGTCGCGGGTTGGCGACGAGCAGGCTGTTTGGCGTGTGGGGCAGAGTTGTGTGTGCTGTTGCCAGTGGCAGTCACTGGTGTGGACGAGGGCGACTGATGGATTTTGCGTTGTGCGAAGGTTGAGTGTGTGCGAACCGCGGGTGGTGGATGGAAGATATATGGGGTCCGACTTGCGCTTAGTTTTTCGAACTTGCCGAGCCACGCTAGTGAAGGCCGTTCTACCAAACGCCTCCAGAAGCCCCGCCCTGAGTCAGTCACTTATTTGTCTTTTGGCTGTTCACGCGATTGCACAGAGCTTCCAGCACTTGGACTGTGAGACTAGGCGGCCGAGTCCTGAGGTGGCTGGCACTGTCATTTTGGGGCATTGGCGACGGACAAAGAGTTTTCTGGTCCACACAAACAACGGAACATCAAACGGTTGTTGCAGGAAATTGCTGCATGGTCGGTTCACCACAGCGGGCAGGGATGCATCACTGTTGCACAGCATTGGTTCTGTGCCCCCGCTTGGATGCCTTTGACAGAAGGTGATCATACACGGACTTCTGGAACATGGTGGTTTTACTGTGGTAATTGTGCTTGCCATGAACACGGCGCGACAACCTTGGGAAGGAAGGCGGTACCCATGTGTGGCTGACAAACGACATGTTTACACGATCATTATGTGTCCTGTACCAACCTTGAATTGCCCCGCAGTTCACCGAACACCACTTGCCATGTTAGATCTGACAACGTGGGGCAAAATGTTGAACGCCGCCGCCGAGCAATCACCGTCAAACAAGCTGCGTTCTGTAAGCTACACGTAAGGCTGTCGCTTAACACGTCTACATTCGCTACTAATCTCCCGCGAACCGAATCGAAGTCTTTGGCGGGCCGCACCTAGATTGCGTCATCAGCCATAGCGGCTTTTCTCAAAGATTTCCAGCATTGACGGACAAGATCGAGTATTCCACACCAGTCGTGCGTCCACTTGCAATAATGGCTGAGCAAAAGGTAGACTACTCCCTGTATCTCGTGACAGACTCTACAGAAGCCATTCTGGGCTCAAGAGATCTGATTGATGTAGTTGAGCAGGCATTACTTGGAGGTTAGTCACATACTGCCCCGGTTGCATTTCCATGTTACATGACCTGCACATCCATAAACGTGCAACCATGTTGATTCAGAACTTCAGGTGTAACGATCGTCCAATATAGAGACAAAACCTCAGACACTGGCGTCCTCATCTCTACAGCAAAAAAGCTCCACGAAAAATGCAAAGCACACAATATCCCGCTTCTCATCAACGACCGTGTGGATGTTGCCCTCGCAGTAGGCTGTGAGGGTGTTCATGTGGGTCAAGATGACATGAATGTTCGCGAAGTACGCCACCTTCTAGGAAAAGACAAAATCATCGGCGCAACAGTCTCGTCTATCGAAGAAGCACGTATAGCCGTCGAGTTGGGAGCAGACTACCTAGGAATCGGCACATTGTATGCCACAAACACCAAGAAGAACACCAAAGACATCATCGGGATTACTGGGATCAGAAAGATACTGCGATATCTCGACCAGGGCAACGACGCTGAGAAGAATGTCAGGACAGTATGCATCGGCGGTGTCAACGCTTCCAACACCCAACGCATTACACACCAACTTCTAGCCCCAACAACCGCCAACACCCGTCCTAAAACGATCGATGGCGTCGCAGTAGTATCCGCGATAATAGGTGCTCAAGACCCTAGAGCTGCATCCTCACACCTCGTCCACCTCCTCAAGACGCCTCCACCATTCGCTCCTCAATCCTCACTTCCAAATTTCTACCACGAAAAGCCCGCCGATGAAATAACCGCTGTCCTCAAAACCGCCATCTCCGCGACAAAGAAAGTCAAAGAAATGAACCCTCTCTCCCACAACATGACCAACCTTGTTGTCCAAAACTTCGCCGCAAACGTCGCTCTGTCCATAGGTGCTAGCCCCATCATGAGCAACTATAGCGCTGAAGCTGCGGATTTGTCTAAATTAGGCGGCGCATTAGTCGTAAACATGGGTACCGTGACCCCCGAAGGACTAGCAAACTACCAAGCAGCAATCACTGCTTACAATGCCGCTGGTGGACCCATTGTTCTTGACCCTGTAGGCGCAGGGGCAACGAGCATACGAAGAGACGCTCTAGCCAAGCTAATGGGTGCTGGTTACTTCGACTTGATCAAGGGAAACGAGAGTGAGATCCTCGCTGTGGCGCGTGCCAGTGGGTATCAGCTTGATAACTCCAGTCAGCAGCGTGGTGTTGACTCTGGTGCTTCACTCTTCTCTGTAAAGCAAAGAGCGAGCGTTGTTTCGAGCCTTGCGGCTAGGGAGCGGTGCGTTGTTCTTATGACCGGCGTTACTGATGTTGTTTCGGATGGTACAAGGACTTATGCTGTGAGCAATGGGCATGAGTATCTGGGGAGGATTACAGGGAGTGGATGCACACTGGGTACAACGTTATCTGCCTATCTGGCAGCATATCGTGAAGATAAGCTGCTTGCTGCTGTGGCAGGACTGTTGCACTACGAGATCGCGGCGGAGACTGCGTCGCAGAGGGAAGATGTTAAAGGTCCAGGGACATTTGTTCCTGCTTTCATAGACGAATTGTGGAATCATGGAGA
>Ga0265797_10001643_pt1 | contig 39176 bp, 37 predicted proteins | sample P2T30metagenome_FD_192433 | JGI IMG/M metagenome (GOLD analysis project Ga0265797, IMG submission 192433) | Plant litter microbial communities from East Loma Ridge, Irvine, California - P2 T30 | ecosystem: Environmental > Terrestrial > Plant litter > Unclassified | place: USA: California...
AACACGGCATCCGGATCGTCCAGTACCTTCTTCTTGTCATCCGCCGCAGGCAGGCGGTAGGCCCCAGGCCTGAATTTGCGCAGCAGCCGATCCTGCAACCCCGCACACAACCCTTCCTCGACCGCGCCATAACTGGTTCCGACATCATTCACCCCATGCACCACGATGATGTTGCAGGGCTTCTCGCGCGGCACTTCGATCACCTTGTCGCGCGTACGCCCTGGTTGCAGCACCGCATTCGCACGCGTGACGACATACTCAGGCTTCGGATAACTTTTCCCGGACATCGCTGCCTCCGCTTATTGTTCGCCGCCGCGCGACAGCGCGATCTCGGCCATGTGCATCGCATCGCGCGCCAGCAATTCGGATTTGCCCTGCGCATCGCTGATGCCCTCCAGACTTGTGCCATCGCTGAGCGAGACGCGCATCTTCAGGTCTTGCACCGGCGCACCCAACGGCTCGGCACCGTCGTCGTCCGCCATGCCGCGCGGGTAGCGCAGTTCCAGTTTCTGGTCCGCGCCGCCAGCACCAAAATCAGGCAACTGCGCAGCCATCGACTCCGGCCCGTCGAACGTGTAATCCGGTGCATGAAACTTCAAAGGTACCTTGCTGCCCAGCACAGGCGGGCCGTCGCCCAGCTTGAGAAACGAGCCGTCGGCCGCCACCAGCAAGATGACCTTGCCGGTCACCGTCACCGTGCCCTCGGTCGCCGTAAGCTGCATGTTCTTCGCCGATTCAATGGCCGTGTCGTCGTGCTGGCTCTGCATCAGGAGCTTGCCGTTGTGGGCGATCGCATGCAGTCCGCCGTGATGCGCGAACAGCGACAACCCCTTGCCGGCATTGACCGAGAACCGCTGCCCCGCAGTCAGTTGCATGTGCTGCTGCGCGACCGTGTCGACATTGGTGCCGGCGTAGCTGACCATCGCTTTCGAGCTGGCAAACCCGATCCCCGCCGGCGCCGTCACGGCGATCACCGCTTCGCCTGGCGGCGTTGCCTGCGGCCTGGTATTGCTGCCGTCTTCCCACCCCGTAAAGCGCGCCAGCAGCGCCTCTTGCTCGGCCGTGTCGATGGCCAGCCCGTTGTGTTCGGTGGCGTAGTTGCCCAGCGACGCGCACAGCTCGCCGCAGTCGCGCAGCAGGCCCAGATAGTCGTCGCGGGCCAGCTGCGCGCCCTTGTCGCCGCTACCACCGAGCAGCTTCCAGGCGCTGAGCAGGATGCCGCGCGCGGCGTTCAAGGCGATCGCCTCTTCGGTGCGCAGTTCGGCGCCTTCGCCGCGCGCGCTGGCGCTGCCTTTCTTGCGCGGCTCGGTCAGAAAGCCCAGATTCAGTTCGCTCGATGCATGGTCACTCGCCAGCTGCGCGCTGATCTGGCCCGACGTGTCGTCCAGCCGCAGCTGATTGCCGCGCTGGCCACGGATTTCGCTGCTGCGCAGGCCCGACTGGTAGCGGTTGGCGGGCAGGCCGTCTTCGCGCCGAAACTGAGGGGGCGGGGCGCCGCGGTTGTAGACCTGCGAAATGATGACGGGCTTGTCGGGGTCGCCACCAGCGAACGCCACCAGCACCTCGGCGCCCACCGGCGGCAACAGGCGCGCGCCACACTGACCGCCCGCCCCCAGGCCGTTGCCGGCCCAGCCGGACGCAACGCGCACCCACGCCGAGTCGGTATCCGAATTCGAGGCGCCGGCGCCATCGGCGTGGGCGTGATCCTGGGCGCGGGTCGCCGGGAAGCGGATCTTGACGCGGCCCAGCTGATCGCACCAGACGGCCTCGTCCTTCGGCCCGACGACGATGGCGCTTTGCAACTGCGGCCGGGGAATCACCGGCGGTGGCGGCACGATCCGCACGCCGCGCCGCACGCAGGTGAAACTGGACCGGTAGCGCAGCGGTCGGTCGGTGTCGCCAAGTTGCGCGATCTCCCAGCCGTTGCGCGCAAACAGCTGGTCGACATGCGCGCCGATGTCGCCCGGCAGGTTGTTGGTGGCGCAGATGCACTGCGCCGTGACCACGAATTCGCGCTCCTCGAGCGGGTGCGTGTCGATCTCGGGGTGGCCCGTCAAACCGAACCATTCGCCAACGGCCAGGTCGCGCACCGCCCCTTCGCCATGGAAGCACTTGGCGACAAATTCGAGGTGCGCCATCCTGGCGTCGCTGATCGCCAGCAGGTCGTCCCGGTCGTCGCCCAGATGCGGCGCCGTGATGTGGTACTGCACCAGCGTGGCGGCCAGGGCGTTACCGCTTCTGCCCTGATCGACGCGCGCTTCAGAGATGGACGGCAGGTTGCCACTGGCCGGGTTCAGGTAATCCCAGCTGTTGAGCGCCATCTGGCCGGGCACCAGCGTGCGCTCGGCGCCCCAGAGCGTGATCGCGTCGCGCTCCTCGGTCGCGGCGTCGCGATGAAACCGGATGGTGCCGGCTGCATTGCACGCCAGTTGGTTGACGTTATCGAACAGCACCAGCGTATGACCGATATCACCCGCCTGGCTCTGCTTGCTGCCCATGTCCGGCTGGAAAAACCAGGCGATGCCGCGGCGCTGCATCAGGCGACGCATGAAGGCGGCGTCGGATTCGTCGAGCTGCAGCGTGAGCGCGCGTTTCGGAAGCTGTCGGTTGAACAGACTGCCGGCAATCTGGAAGTCGAAGGTCGAACCGATCACGCGATTGTTTCTTTGCCACTCCTTGAGAATCAGTTCGATGATCTCCAGTTCATTCTTGTCACGGAACACCCGGGTGTTCGCCCCGGCGTCCATGACCGACAGCGCGTCGCGGACGGTGAGCTTGTAGGTCGCGAGTCCGCCGTCGCTGTGGCCGGACGCGGCCGCCGTGACGATTCCGCACAGTCGGCGCAGGCCGCCCCGGTCGGTCACGATCTGCAATTCGCACGGCACGCCGATGAAGTCTTTCAGACTAAGGGTTGCACTCTCGGACAAACATAGAATTTGCAGCTCGAGGCTGCCGCAAACCGATTCGCTGGCGCTGACACATTGCGGCAGCGGTGCATCGCTGCCAGTGCTGCCGGGTTGGCCCAGCACCATGTGCAGGGGCCGGTTGCGCGTATCGAGCCGGTAGTGCGCCAGGGCGGCGGCGAGCGTGGTCGCAGGGATAGACATGATCTTCACTCCCGGACAGGTTGCGGCGATGTGGTGAGCACCGGCGTGTTCTCGCCGAAATACTCATGCGAGTCGGCGTTGTTGATCGCGCGCTCGGGCGCGGTGCGCGCCATCTCCGCCGCCCCTTGCTGGCCGTACACATGGTCGTCGGTTGCCGCCACCACGTCGAAGTGGCTCAGCTCATGCACCAGCGTGCCGCCGCGCGAATCGGTCCCTGTCACCGCCGCCGCCCAGAATGCCTGGCACACCCACACCGTGTACGGCCGCGCCGGATACACGTAGGCAAAATACGGCTCATCACAATCGCAGTCGATCTTGACCGGTTTGTTCTCGAACGCATCCTTGATCGCCGTGAAATTGGCCGTCACCTTCGCACCGCGCGCCGCGTCAAGCGCCCCGAACCACATCGAATAACGCGCGCCATACGGCGTGCCAGAGCTCAGGTAGGCCTGGCTGCCAGCCGCCATCGCGCGCCCGGCGTCCATGGCTGTGACCAATTGCTCTTGCTGCGCATTGGCGCAGTTGGCAAAGGCGAGGCCAGGCGGGGTCGCATCCGGCGTGATCGCCGTCTTGCTGCCGCGCGGCAGGCGGGTGTCGATCCAGATTGTGACCAGATTGGATGCCAGTTCGCCCACCATCGCCTGGACGGTCTTGTCCGGCGCCGGCGTGGCCGGGCTGCGGTAGCGGATCGTGTAGTTGCCGGTGATGGTCATTTCGTACACCCGCGAGAGCTCGACCGTGTGCGTGAGCGACGCGCCCGGATCCAGCCGCAGATAGTCGGCCGGGCCGGGCGCGGCGCGCTTGATGCGCCGGCCCAGGTAGCGCACCGGCTGGCCGTCGCGCTGCACCTCGAACAGCGGCGCCTCCAGGCCCTGCTGCGGCGTGCGCCAGCGCAGCAGATGCTGGACCGTGCCCGAGGTGTTGGTCAGCGTGACGCGCACCAGCACGTTGTCGCCACGGCCGATCGTCGGCTGCGCCGGGCTCAGCGTGACGTTGATCTGGGCGTGCGCCGCGCCGGCGATGGCCATGCAGGCAGCGCCGGCAACGACGCGCGACAGCAGGAAACGAGGATGCATGAGAGGCTCCGGTTGAGTTTGAACCGGATTACTCTCACCCCAATTTCGCTGTCAACATTGCGCTGGCAGCGACAATCACCATCGAACTTGAAGCACGTCATGTGCGTGGCGAAATCTAACGCAAAATAACAACAGCGGATCGACAGTCATCGCCTGCGTTCGTGGGGTTTGCTATTATGCAACTATCGTATCCAACATCCCATAACACTCGAACACGTTGGATCGCACCGGACTTCCCATGATGATCCAGACTACCGAGACCGCCGAACTGCAATCCCTCGCCGCTGCCGTGGCCGTTGTCGTTGCCGAGAGCACGGCTGTCAGGGCTATCCGCGAGTCGAACGAGGCCGATGCGCTGCGCGACGCCCAGGCGCTGCTCGGCCAGAACCGCAACTATCTGGAGCAAGTGATCGACGGCATGCCGGCGGGCTTGCTGGTCATCGACGCCGAGCGCCGCGTGCGTTCGATGAACCGCATGATGGCTGACCTGATCGGCGCGCCGGAAGAGTCGGCCAGCGCCGGCCATCTGCTCGAGCACTGGCTGGCCGACGCCGGCCTGGCCGCGCGGGTCACGGAAGCACTCGCCACCGGCACGCCGCAAGACCACGTGCTCGTCTCGCTCGAGGGCCACGCGGATGGCGTGCGCCACCTCGAATTCAATATCCGCCGCACCGGGCAGGCCGATGACTGCACGCTGCTGCTGATCGGCCAGGACATCACGTTCCGCCGCAAGGCGCGCCTGCGCCTGCAAGAGAGCGAAGAATTCTTCCGCCTGACCTTCAGCCAGGCGGCCGTGGGCATCGTGCTGCTGGGCCCGGACGGGCGCCTTCTGCGCGTGAACAGCAAGATGGCGCAAATCCTGGGCTACAGCGAAATCGAGCTGCTGCAACGTTTCTTCCAGCAACTGACCCACGTGGACGATTTGCCCGACGAGCTGACGCTGGTCAAACGCCTGCGCGACGGCGAGATCAGCGACTACCAGCGCGAGCGGCGCCTGCTACGGCGTGACGGCACGCCGATCTGGGTGAACGTCAGCGTGTCGACCATGCGCGACGCCTACGGCAACCAGCGTTTCATTTCGGTCATCGAAGACATCTCGCGCCGCAAGAGCGCCGAAGAAGCGCTGCTGCGCATGATCAACCACGACGCCCTGACCGGCCTGCCGAACCGGGTGCTGCTGCAAGACCGGCTCGAGCGCGCCATCGCCCACGCGCACCGCGCCGGCTCCCAGGTGGCGGTAATGTTCATCGACCTCGACCGTTTCAAGCACGTCAACGACACGCTCGGCCATGATGCCGGCGACCAGCTGATCGTCGAGATCGCACGTCGGCTGTCGAGCACGCTGCGCGAGAGCGACACCGTGGCGCGCCAGGGCGGCGACGAATTCGTCGTCGTGCTGCCCGAGATGAAAGGGGAGAGCGATACATCACTTGTAGCCCGCAAGCTGCTCGACAACCTGTTCCAGCCGCTGCTGCTGTGCGGCCAGGAAGTCTTCCCGACCGGCTCGATCGGCATCGCCATGTACCCGCGCGACGGCACCGACAGCGCCACGTTGCTCAAGTGCGCCGACAGCGCCATGTATGGCTCCAAGGGCGGCGGCGGCAACGGCTTCAGTTTCTACATGACCGACATGGGCGAGCAGACAGCGCTGCACCTGCGCATGGAAGGCGAGCTGCAACGCGCGCTGCAGCGGCAGGAATTCGTGTTGCACTACCAGCCCGTGGTCGATATCGTTAGTGGCCACCTGGGCGGCGTCGAAGCGCTGCTGCGCTGGCAGCCGCTGGGAAAACCAATGGTGCCGCCGTCCGATTTCATCCCGCTGGCCGAGGAAACCGGCCTGATCGTGCCGATCGGCGAATGGGTGCTGGAAACCGCAATGGCCCAGCAGGTAGCCTGGCAGCGTGATGGCCTGGCGCCCGTGCGCGTCAGCGTGAACCTGTCGGCACGCCAGTTCCTGGGCCAGGACGTGGCCCAGCGCGTGGCCGCGCTGCTCGAGAAAACCGGGTGCGACCCGCGCGCGCTGACGCTGGAAATTACCGAGAGCGTGCTGATGCAGAATCCGACGGCGGCAACCGCCACGATGGCGCGCCTGGCCGCCATGGGCGTGCAACTGGCGATCGACGATTTCGGCACGGGCTACTCGAGCCTGGCCAGCCTGAAGCGCTTCCCGATCCACAGCCTCAAGATCGACCGCTCGTTCGTCAGCGACCTGACCGAAGACGTCGACGATGCCGCCATTGTCGATGCGGTCATTGGCCTGGCGCACTCGATGAAGCTCAACGTGATTGCCGAAGGGGTGGAGACGGCGGATCAGCTGGCATTTCTGCTTGCCCATGGCTGCGATCAGATGCAGGGCTTCTGTTACAGCCGGCCAGTTGAACCTGGCGCCATCGAGGCAATGCTGCGTTCGCACAAAAGTGCGCACTTTCAGCCGAGCAAATGTTAATATTACCTCAACGTTATGGACAAGGTCAGCTGATTGTTGGCAAAATAGCTACATCGCCGGGACAATGTATTGGTATGTCACCTTTTTGCTATCTAGTCATCATAGAATAGTAGCGAGAGTGGGCGAGAGGCACGTCACGCAACCGATCCTGGCGCCGTTTGTCCACGACATTTCCCAGGTTCGCGCAGCGCCCAGGCGCCGCGCAGCCACCGATACCTTTACCAGGAACTCCAGGCATGACTATCCTCGTGACCGGCGGAGCGGGCTTTATTGGCTCGAACTTCGTCATCGACTGGCTCGCACACCATGACGAACCAGTCGTCAACCTCGACAAACTGACCTACGCGGGCAATCTTCAGAACCTGTCGAGCCTGGAAGGCGACAGCCGCCACCACTTCGTGCGCGGCGACATCGGCGACGGCGCCTTGGTGGCGCGCCTGCTGGCCGAACACAAGGTGCGGGCCGTGCTGAACTTCGCGGCCGAAAGCCACGTCGACCGCTCGATCGAAGGCCCGGGCGCCTTTATCCAGACCAATATCGTCGGCACCTTCAACCTGCTCGAAGCCGTGCGCGCCTATTGGAACGGCCTGGAACAACAAGCCAAGGCCGATTTCCGCTTCCTGCATGTGTCGACTGACGAAGTGTATGGCACGCTCGAGAGCGACGCGCCGGCCTTCACCGAGCAGCACCGCTACGAGCCGAACAGCCCGTACTCGGCCACCAAGGCGGCCTCTGACCACCTGGTGCGCGCCTATCACCACACCTACGGCCTGCCGGTCCTGACGACCAACTGCTCGAACAACTACGGCCCGTACCACTTCCCGGAAAAGCTGATCCCGCTCGTGATCCACAACGCGCTGGCCGGCAAGCCGCTGCCGATCTACGGCGATGGCCAGCAGATCCGCGACTGGCTGTACGTCACCGACCACTGCAGCGCGATCCGCCGCGTGCTGGAAGACGGCCGCCTGGCCGAAACTTATAACGTGGGCGGCTGGAACGAAAAAGCCAATATCGACGTCGTGCGCACGCTGTGCGCGATCCTCGACGAACTGCAACCGCGCGCCGACGGCGCCTCGTACGCCACGCAAATGACGTTCGTGAAAGACCGTCCGGGCCACGACCGCCGCTACGCGATCGACGCCGGCAAGCTCGAGCGTGAACTGGGCTGGCGCCCGGCCGAAACATTCGACACCGGCATCCGCAAAACTGTCGAGTGGTACCTGGCCAACGGCGCCTGGGTGAACAACGTGACCAGCGGCGCCTACAAGGAATGGGTCGGCCGCCAGTACACGCCAGAAAACGCCGCCGCATGAAGATCCTGCTACTGGGTAAGGACGGCCAGGTCGGCTGGGAGCTGCAACGCGCACTGGCGCCGCTGGGCGAATTGCGCGCCGTGGGCCGCGCCGACGCCGACTTTACGGATCCCGAATCGCTGCGCGCCGTCGTGCGCGCGTTTGCGCCGGACGTCATCGTCAATGCCGCCGCCTACACGGCAGTGGACAAAGCCGAAACCGACGCCGCCATGGCGCACAACGTCAATGCCGTCTCGCCGGGCGTGCTGGCCGAAGAAGCCGCCGCCGCCAACGCCTGGCTCGTGCATTTCTCGACCGACTACGTTTTTGATGGCACGAAAGAGGGCGCCTGGGTCGAAACCGACGCCGTCAATCCGCTGTCGGTCTACGGCCGCACCAAGTACGACGGCGAGCAGCGCATTGCTGCGTCCGGCGCGCATCACCTGATCCTGCGCACCAGCTGGGTGTTCGCACCACGCGGCGGCAACTTCGCCAAGACGATGCTGCGCCTGGCCAAAGAACGCGACACCCTCAACGTGGTCGCCGACCAGCACGGCGCGCCGACCGGCGCCGAACTGCTGGCCGACGTCACCGCGCTGGCGCTGCAGCGCGTCAAAGCGCTGGGCGAAGAGGCGCGCGCGCTGTCGGGCGTGTACCACCTGGCCGCCGCCGGCAGCACCACCTGGCACGCCTACGCCCAGCACGTGCTGGCGCAGGCGCAGGGCCATGGCGCCGTGCTCAAGGCCGGCCCGGACGCTGTCAAGCCGATCGCCGCGAGCGCCTTCCCGACCCCGGCCGCGCGGCCGGCCAATTCGCGGCTCGACTGCAGCAAGTTCAGCACCAGCTTCGACCTGACGCTGCCCGACTGGCGTCACCACGTCAACCGATTGATCGCCGAACTGTCGGCACAAGGAAACCTATGAGCGATACCACGAAGCGTAAAGGCATTATTCTTGCCGGCGGCAGCGGCACCCGCCTGCATCCGGCAACGCTGGCGATCTCGAAGCAATTGCTGCCCGTGTTCGACAAGCCGATGATCTATTACCCGCTGAGCACCCTGATGCTGGGCGGGATTCGCGACATCCTGATCATCTCGACGCCGCAAGACACGCCGCGCTTCCAGCAACTGCTGGGCGACGGCGCGCGCTGGGGCCTGAACCTGTCGTACGCGGTGCAGGCATCGCCCGACGGCCTGGCCCAGGCCTTCATCATCGGCGAAGACTTCATCGGCAACTCGCCATCGGCGCTGGTGCTGGGTGACAACCTGTTCTACGGTCACGATTTCAACCAGCTGCTCGAGCGCGCCGACGCCCGCACCGACTGCGCCAGCGTCTTCGCCTACCACGTGCAAGATCCGGAACGCTACGGCGTGGTGGAATTCAACGACGACGGCAAGGCCATCAGCCTGGAAGAAAAACCGGCCAAGCCGCGCTCGAACTATGCGGTGACGGGCCTGTATTTCTATGACGAGAACGTCGCGCAAATGGCGCGCACGCTCAAGCCGTCGCCGCGCGGCGAGCTCGAGATCACCGACCTGAACCGCATGTACATGGACATCGGCAAGCTCAATGTCGAGATCATGGGCCGCGGTTACGCCTGGCTCGACACCGGCACCCATGAATCGCTGCTCGACGCCGGCCAGTTCATCGCGACGATCGAACAGCGCCAGGGCCTGAAAGTGGCTTGCCCGGAAGAGATCGCGTACCGCAAGGGCTGGATCGACGCCGGCCAGCTCGAAGAACTGGCGGCGCCGCTGCGCAAGAACGGTTATGGCCAGTATCTGGTCCGTGTTTTGAACGAAAAGGTATTTTGATGCAAATTACTCGCTTGGCAATTCCAGACGTCCTGAAGATCGAACCACGCGTGTTCGGCGACGAACGCGGCTTTTTCTACGAGAGCTTCCACCAGGCCCGCTTTGAAGAAGCGGTTGGCCGCAAGGTGGCGTTCGTCCAGGACAACCATTCGAAATCGACCAGCAACGTGCTGCGCGGCCTGCACTACCAGATCAAGCAGCCGCAGGGCAAGCTGGTGCGCGTAGTGGCCGGCAGCGTGTACGACGTGGCCGTCGACCTGCGCCGCGCATCGCCGACGTTCGGCCAGTGGGTCGGTGAAATCCTGAGCGCCGAAAACAAGGCCCAGCTGTGGGTGCCCGAAGGGTTCGCGCACGGCTTCGTGGTGCTGTCCGAGACGGCCGAGTTCGTCTACAAGACCACCGACTACTACGCGCCCGAGCACGAGCGCTGCATCGTCTGGAACGATCCGAGCCTGGCCATCACCTGGCCGATCAGCGCGGCGCCGTCGGTGTCGGGCAAGGACGAGAAGGGCACGATGTTCGCCACGGCGGAAGTGTTCGACTAAGCGTTCGCTACACAACGCCAGGACCCGACAGCGGTCCTGGCGTTTCTTTCCCTGGCGTTTCCCGTTCAGGTGTTTCCTGCCCTAGCGTTTCCTGCCCTAGCGTTTCCTGCCCTTTTTCTCGCCACCGGCGAACAGCTCGATCTTCTTGGTCGGGCCCGACACGATCAACAGGTCGCCCGGCAAGATGCGGGTGTCGCCCAGCGCATGCTGGAAGTCTTCGTTGAGCCGCTTCACGCCCACCACCGTGACCCCGAAGCGCGAGCGCACGTGCGACTCGGCCAGCGTGGCGTTGTGCGTCTCGGCCGGCGCATTGATCTTGGCGATCGCAAAGCCGTCTTCGAACTCGATGAAATCCATCAGCCGCCCGGTGATCAGGTGCGCCACGCGCGCGCCCATGTCGGCTTCCGGGTAGACCACGTGGTGGGCGCCGATGCGCTGAGCGATCTGACCGTGCTCGGGCGTCATGGCCTTGACCCAGATATCCTTGATGCCGAGTTCGGACAGCACCATCAGCGTCATGAGGCTGGCCGCGAGGTCCGATCCGATGGCCACGATGGCATGCGAAAAATCGGCCACGCCCAGCTGCAGCATCACGTTCTCGTTCGTTGAATCGGCCTGCACCGCGTGCGTGAGGCGCTCGCTCCAGAGCTGCACCAGGTCTTCCTTGCGGTCGATGCCCATGACGTCGTGCCCCAGGCGCATGAGCGACTGCGCCACCGCGCCGCCAAAGCGGCCCAGGCCGATCACGACCACGCTGTCGCCCGCCGAAAAGGCGAACTGTTCTGTGAAAATTCTACCCAACAATTGGATGGTCCTCCGGATAACGATATGGCATGCGCCGCTTGCCGAGTATCAGCGAGGTCGCGAGGGTGATCGTGCCCACCCTGCCGATGAACATGAGCAAGACCAGCACCAGCTGGCCGGATGCCGGCAGCGCTGCCGTGATGCCGGTGGACAGGCCGGCGCTGCCGAACGCCGCGATGACTTCGAAGATAATCTGGTCGGTCGGGAAATGCGAGAGCCGCAGCAGCGCCACGGTTCCCAATGCAACGATCACGCTGCCGAGCACCAGCACCGTGACCGCCTGGCGCTGCGCCGCCATCCCCACCCGCCGGCCGAAGGCCTCGGTGTCGGACTGGCCGCGCGCTTCGGCCACGACCAGCAAAACCAGGATCATGACCGTGGCGACCTTGACGCCGCCAGCCGTGCCCGCGCTGCCGCCGCCAATGAACATCAGCAGATAGTGCAGCGCCCAGCTCTCGGGCTCCAGCGCACCGAGATCGACGGTATTGAAGCCTGCCGTGCGCGACGCCACCGAGATGAACATGCTGTTGAGTATCTTGTCGGGTGTCGACAGGGCGCCCAGCGTGGCGCCGTTGTGCCACTCGAACAGCAGTACCGTGACGAAGCCGCCCATCAACAAAAACAGCGTGCCGGTCAGCGTGAGCTTGGTATGCAGCGACCAGTGGCGTGGATCGCGCAGGCGGTGGCGCAGATCGTGCAGCACCGGGAAACCGATGCCGCCGACCACGATGGCGACCATGACAGGCAGCAGCACCAGCGCATCGCCGGCATAGCGCGTGAGGCTGTCGGCATGCAGCGAAAAGCCGGCGTTGTTGAATGCGGAGACGGCATGGAACAGGGCGCTCCACGCGGCCTCGGTCCAGGTCAGATCGTGCCCAACGCGCAGCCGCACGAGCAGGATGGCTGCGATCGCCAGCTGCAACAGCACCGATACCGTCAGCACCACCCTGGCCACGCTCGAGATGTCGCCCATGCCGAGCGAGCGGGATTCGGTCTGTGCGATCAGGCGCGTGCGCAGGCGCGACGAGCGGTTGACCATCAGGCCCAGCAGCGTGGCGGCGGTCATCATGCCGAAGCCGCCCAGCTGGAACAGCGCCATGATCGACGCCTGGCCAAAGCCCGACCAGTAGGTGCCGGTATCGACCACGACCAGGCCGGTGACGCACACCGCCGAGGTGGCGGTAAATAGCGCAACCATGAATGGCGCCCCCTGGCCACTGGCGCTGGCCAGCGGCAGCATCAACAGCGCCGTGCCAGCCAGAATCGCGCCTGCAAACAGCAGGACAACCACCCTGGCCGGATGCAGGATCGTGGTCATGCCACCCGGGCCGCCCCGGTGTCGGCGGCGCCGTCATCGAAATCCATGGTGTCCGGATCGGTATCGCCTTCGGCCGGCGCGCCGAACAGCTTGAGCCAGACAAAGCCCAGGATGCCGGCCGTCAGGGACGCCAGCAGAATCGCCATCTTCGCCGCATTGATCACGTCGGCCTGACCGGCAAAGGCCAGGTTGGTGATGAAGATCGACATGGTAAAGCCGATCCCGCCGAGCAGGCCCGCGCCGAGCACATGGCGCCAGGCCAAGTCGAGCGGCAGGCGGCACACGCCGATCGTCACTGCGGCAAACGTGAACAGGAAGATGCCGATCGGCTTGCCGGCGACCAGGCCGGCGATGATGCCCAGGCTGTTGGACGACATCAGTTCGCCGGCCCAGCCCGCGCCGATCACGATGCCGGTATTGGCCAGTGCAAAGATCGGCAGGATCAGGAACGCGACCGGCGTGTGCAGCACGTGTTCCATCTTGTGCGCCGGCGAATCGGCATCATCCTGCTTGTGCGAATAAGGAATGGTGAACGCCAGCAGCACGCCGGCGATCGTGGCGTGCACGCCCGACTTGAGCATCAGGAACCACATCAGCGCGCCGCCCAGCAGATAGGGCCACAGCGCCAGCACGCGCAGGCGGCGATTCATCAGGAACAAGGCGCCGAACATGGCCAGCGCGCCGACGAGATAGCCGACCTTGAGCTCTGCGGTATAGAACACGGCAATGACGATGATGGCGGCCAGGTCGTCCATCACGGCCAGCGCGGTCAGGAAGATCTTGAGCGACGCCGGCACCCGGCTGCCCAGCAGGGCCAGCACGCCCAGCGCGAACGCGATGTCGGTGGCCATCGGAATGCCCATGCCCGGCTGGGTGGGCGTGCCGCCATTGAGGGTGAAGTGGATCAGCGCCGGCACGGCCACGCCGCCGGCCGCGGCAATGATCGGCAGCAGCGCATTGCGCAGGTCGGACAGTTCGCCGTTGTTCAGTTCGCGCTGCAGCTCGAGGCCGATCAGCAAGAAGAAAATCGCCATCAGCGCGTCGTTGATCCACAGTTCGACACTCAGGCCGGCCAGCTCGATCTGCCAGAACGCCAGGTACGGCGCGCCCCAGGGCGAGTTGGCGACGATCAGCGACAGGATGGTACACAGGATCAGTACCGAGCCGCCTGCCTTGCCGGAGGCGGCAAACTCCTTGAACGAGTTCGATAGTCGCTTCTCAATGCGCATTGTTTTTCTCCAAAATTGTCTGGGCGTCATTCAGCAACCCCCTTGTGTAATAGGGCGCCGCTGGTGGCGCGACGGTGATAGGTAGGCAGGTCTCGACGCGGCAATGACGGCCGACTGGATAACGGGGACTGCCTACTTGGCGTGAAGCTGGATGGAAATGCAGGTGCATGGTAGTCGCGTCGTGGCCCGCGTGGCGGCCCGACCAGCGCAAATCCTGTCATACCTGGCGGTATGAACACCCCGCCAGGATTATAACGTAATCAATTGTCACGCCACCCCGCGCCACGGCGCGGGGTGGCCGCTATTGCGCCCGGCCGGGTGGCTTGTCGAGGCTCACCTTGTACTCTGGCCGCGGCGGCAACTGGATCGTCGCCAGCGCGCTGTACAGTGGTGGCGTAAGCACGCGCGAGACGGTACTGGCCACGACCGCGCAGGCCATCAGACTCAGCACCATGCTGTGGCCGTCGACCATTTCCATGACAATGATGAAAGCGGTCAGCGGCGCCTGCGTGGCGGCCGCCAGGAAACCCACCATGCCCAGCGCGATGAGCGCCGCGCCGTACGGGTAACCGGTGAGCGTGGCGATATTCTGGCCCAGTGCCGCCCCGATGGACAGCGACGGCGCGAAGATCCCGGCCGGGACGCCCGACCAGGCGGTCAGCCAGGTTGCGGCAAATTTAAAGAAAGCAAACGCCGCCGGCACGTTCGCTTCATTTTCCAGCAGGCTGCGCGTGGCTTCGTTGCCGCTGCCGTAGGTGGCCCCGCCGCTGATCACGCCGATCACCGCAACCAGGAAGCCGCAGCCGAGTGCGAAGCGCACCGGATACTGCGCGCGCCAGCGGCTGGGCAGGTCGGGCGAGACGCCACGCAGGCTGGCAATCAGCAAGCGGGCGAACAAGCCGCCGGCAAAGCCGCACACCACGGCGGCAAGCAGGCCCGGCCACAACAACGACAGCCCGATCGGCCCCGCGTGGATGACGCCGAAGTGCGTGCCATTGCCATGCACGGACACGGCGATCAGGCCGGCCAGCACGATCGCCGCGACGATCAGGCCGCTATTGCGCTGCTCGGGCGCGCGCGACAACTCTTCGATGGCGAACATGATGCCGGCCAGTGGCGTGTTGAATGCGGCCGCGATGCCCGCCGCGCCACCGGCCACCAGCAGGGAATGGGCGCTGATGCCGCTGCGGCGCGGCAGCCAGCGGCGGGCGGCCAGCATCACGCCGGCGGCGATCTGGACCGACGGGCCTTCACGGCCGAGCGACAGGCCGCCCAGGAGGCCGGCCGAGGCCAGGCCGATCTTGGCGAAGCTGATTTTCAATGAGACCAGCAGAGGGCGGCGGCCACCGGAGAGGGCCGGGTCGAGGGCCGCCATCACTTGCGGAATGCCCGAGCCGCCAGCGCCGCGCACGAAGCGGCGGGTAACCCAGACGATGGCGGCGCACAGCAGTGGCGTCCAGATCAGGGGGATCCACCAGGCCACGGCGGCGATGTCTCTGAATTGTTCGAATGCCGATTCGGCCAGCCAGGTGAACGCCACGACGACGAGGCCGGCGATGGAGGCCATGCCGACGACGACGATGCGGGTGCGCCAGAGATTGGGGGAGATGAGTTCGCGTTTGAAGGCGGAGCGGACGTCGTGCGGGGATGGGTCGAGGGACATGGTGGGCTCGTGGGGGCGAGACCCGTATTATATAGATTTGTGCGAATGTATTTGCATCTTGTCTTTGTGGCGAGCGACAGACGCCCGCCACTTAACCGGTGAATCAGCCCTGTCGCTCACCCTGCGGCGGCGTACCGGCATCTCCAGCCGACTGGCTATTCTGTTCGCCCGGCGCCTTGCCCCGCGTACCGCCCGGCACATCTCCCGTTGCATTTCCGTGACTCACCTGGGCTGTTCCCGCAGGGCCGACGTTGCTCTCTGGCGAGGCTTTCGCGAAATTGCTGTTGATGCCCGACTGGCTGTTGCCGGCGTCGCGGTGCCCGATGCTTGAGTCGCCATCGGCATCATCTGCCACGAAGCCGGCATACGCATCCGGGCCGCCCTGGCGCAGACGCGTGTCTTTTTGGTCCTTGTCGTTGTTGTCGTTCATGGTGCCCTCCTGGGAAATGTTGATATGAAGGGCATCTGGGTGCCTCACACTGCAGTTCCAATAGGCGTAAAGAGCGCGGCGGTGTAGGACTGGTCGTTCAGTGCATGGCGTGAAGATGATGCCTGGTCATTCCCGCCTGCAGCGGTGGCGCCAGCGCAATCACCTGGTCGCGGCCGGCCGACTTGGCGGCGTACAGCGCAGAATCGGCGCGCGCCAGCGTGGTCTTGAAGTCTTCCCCGTCCAGCGTGATCGTCACGCCAATACTCAGGGTCAGCCGGCGCTGCGCAGCCGGCAATGTGCTGGCGGCTTCGCGCAGCGCTGCGGCCAGCGCATTGCCGACGGCGCTGGCGCGCGCCAGGTCGGCGCCTGGCAGCAAGACCGCGAATTCGTCGCCGCCCAGGCGCGCGATGCAATCGACGGCGCGCAGCGTGTTGCGCGCGCGGGTGGCCACCAGTTGCAGCGCGCTGTCGCCCGCTTCGTGGCCGGCGCTGTCGTTGATGGCTTTGAAGTGGTCGAGGTCGATCAGCATCAGGGCCAGCGGCTGGCGGCGGTGCTTGCTCAGAGTTACCTCGCGTTCGGCGATCTCGAAGAACGCCTTGCGCGACCAGGCGCCGGTCAGGTGGTCGTGGTTGGCGATGTATTCGGCCTGGTGCACGATGTGGCGGTGCAAGGTCAACAGGCCGCCCAGGGTCAGCGCCGGCAGCGCCAGCGCGGCGACGGTCAGGATTGCCAGGCTGGCGGTACTCGGCTGCAGGAGCGACGTCGGTGGATCGGCCGCCATCAGCAGCCACAGCATGCGCACCCCGTGCCCGCCGGCGACCAGCACGCACATCAGCAGGACGAAGCGCTGCACGTGCAGCTGGCCCGGGCCTTGCAGGTGCGCTTGGCCGTGCGCGCGGCGCTGCTGCTCGCCACGGCCGGCGAGCACGCTGTGGGCGATATCGAGGCAGATGCCGGCCTGAAACAGCGAGACGACGGCGCTGCGCAAGGTGAACGAGTCGAACCAGTAATGGAACAGCACGGTGAGGATGCCGACCGCGCCCACCAGCAGTGCCAGGACCTTGACATGGAGCGCGCGCCCGGAGAGCTGGCGATAGCCGGCGGCAAGTGCCGCACCGGCGCCCGAATATGTCATGTTCGCTAACTCATAAGCGAAAAATGGCGGCAGTTCGCGGCCGAACGCATACAGCAGGTTGCCGAGCAGGCCCAGAAGTGATGCCGAGCGCATGGCGCGCATGCCGCGCAAGCTTTGCGAGCCAGCCGATACCAGCGCCAGATAGACCAAGAAGCAGAGAAGGGACGCAATCAGGAAAATCTGCTGGGTGGCGAGCATGGCGAACGGGCCTGGCGCAACGGGGTGCGCAGTGGATGACAAGGATGGGATAACCGAACTGAGCCGGTATTATGCCGTCCTCGCATGCAAGCAGGGTGCTGATTTGTCGCTATCTCGCAACTACTTGAAATTACGACAATTGACCACGCCGGTCGCCTTGCTCATCAAAGCAAGTTACCCCACGACATATCGCTTGGAGACGCCCACGCCCATGGTCTGGCCGCTGGCGCCGTAGATGGTGCCGCTCGGTGCATTGGTCGGGGTGCGCAGGGCGTTGAGCACGCCCTGGTTGTGCGCCAGCTGCTTGTTGATCAGCATGCCATTGACGCGGTTGAGTTCTTTTGCTTCGCGCGCTGCATCGAGCATGCGCTCCCACTGTTGCCGTACGTCGCCGTCGCCATTGACTGCCAACCAGGGTTCCATGCCCGCTTCCGATGCGTCGCAACCCGCTGCGGCCAGCGCCGCGTGGCGCTGTTGCGACAACGAGGCCAGATCGGCCAGCATCGCATTCTTGCGCGTGGTCAGCGTTGCCAGGGTATCGGCATCGAGCGATACCAGCGATTGCTGTTCCTGCTTCATCAACGCCAGGAGGGCGTTGAGGTGATTGTGTTCGGCGGCGATGGTCTGGAACGGGCTGGCGGTCATGGTTTAGCGTTGTCTCGAATGGAGCAAGTCGCGTACGGTTTCTAGCAATCCGTCAGCCACTTTCTCGGAGTTGACTTGGAACTGGCCATCGGCGATGGCCATCTTGATACGTTCTACTTTCTTGGCGTCGAATACGGCGGCGCCGCCACCGATGCTGCTTGCCATGGCCTGGCCTTGCGAGGACAAGCGCACGCTGTCGGTCTGCGCCCCGGTCAGGGGTGCGGTTGTTGCGGCCTTGTCGGCACCACGCGCGTTGTTCGTTTGCGTGGTGGCGGGTTGAAGGCCTGGGTTGCTCTTGAGCGTATCGTTGACTTTCACGGCTTCATCCTTCCTGGTGCACGGAGCACACGCTCCGGGATCTGCTTGTTGTAACGGCTGTGCCTTTACAAACTTTAGCAATCAACGCGAAATCGACGAAGAGAAAATCAAAAATACTTTATAAAACTATTTCAACGGTGCCGCCATCGCGCGCCATGCCGCTGATGATGCGCCCGGCCGTGGTGCGCACCTGCACGATCTGGCCGTCGCTGGCGTTGTTGATGGCCTTGGCTTCGCTGCTCACCGAAAAGTTCGATCCGCGCGATACCAGTCGTACCGCCTGGCCCTGCTTGATCACGGGCTGGCTGCGCAAGGTATCGACTCTTAGTGCCGTCCCGGCCGGCAGCGACACGGTGGGTGTACGGCCCAGCGCCTGCGCCATGTCGGTGATGATCCCGTTCGGCATGGCGGCGATATCGCCTTTCACCATCACCAGATGACTTTGCAACAACGGCTGGCCCTGGGCCAGCGGCACGCCGGCGGCGACATACTCGGCCACCACGCTCACCTGGGCCTGGACATACATCGTCCACGCCGGCGCCGTGCAGCGCACGCCCACGGTCGTCTTGCCCCAGGGGCGGGCGCCCGGTTGCTGAAAGGCTTCCGGCGCCGGGCAGGCGGGCAGGTTCAGGCGCTGGTCGATCACGCCGACCTTCACGGTCACCTGGCCCGGCAAGCCGGCGCTCTGGGTGGCCAGGAACTGCTCGACCACGACGCGTACGGCGTCGGGTTTCTGGCGGCTGTTCGCGCCTTGCTGGGCCTGCGCACCACTGGTCAGAAGGGCCAGCAGCGAAAAAGCGACAAGTTGAGATTTCATGGTTTGGCGGTTGACCAACGATTCGGGAATGCTGCTATCTTAGGTCTAATGATTCCGTAGTGAAACTTTGAATAGCGGGGGGAATGCCCGCTCTTCTCCGTCGATTGGTGTGGCGAAGCGAACCGTATGATCGCTTCTGTCCCAACAAAGCACAGCCCGGAGGCGGCATGATCGGCAAACTCGACGACTACATGCGTTTTAATGAAACGGCATTGTCCCTGCGCTCGCAGCGCCAGGAACTGCTGGCGTCCAATATCGCCAATGCCGACACCCCTAACTATAAAGCGCGCGACATCGATTTCGCGGCGGCGTTGCAGGGGGCGATGGCAGGCAGCAAGCCGGGCGGTGCGATGAACACCACCAACACCAGCCATATGGCGCGCGGCGCCGCCACCGGCGACACGCTGGCCAATGGCACGCCGGTGCTGTACCGCGGCGTGGTGCAGGGCAGTGTCGACGGCAACACGGTCGACATGGACGTCGAGCGCAACCAGTTTGCCGACAACGCGCTGCGCTACGAGGCCGGGATCATGATGATCAACAGCCAGATCAAGGGGCTCCTGACCGCGCTCCAGGGCCAATAAGGAGCTTACGCATGTCGCTATTTAATATCTTTAACGTGTCCGGTTCGGCGATGAGCGCCCAGGCGCAGCGCCTGAACACGGTCGCCAGCAACCTGGCCAATGCCGACAGCGCCACGTCGCCGTCGGGCGAAGCCTACCGCGCCAAGTCGGTCGTGTTCGAGTCGGTGCCCACCGCGTCGGGCGCCACCGGCGTGCGGGTGCGCGAAGTGGTCGAAGACCCGTCGCCGCTCAAGCAGGTGTACGACCCCAAGCATCCAATGGCCGACGACAAGGGCTATGTGTCGATGCCGAACGTGAACGTGGTCGACGAGATGGTGAACATGTTGTCCGCCTCGCGCTCGTACCAGACCAACGTCGAAACCATGAATGCAGCCAAGACCATGCTGCTCAAGACCCTGACCATCGGCCAATAAGCCCCGTAGATCGATACCATGACCAGCCCAATCACCAGCTCGACCGCAACGTCCGACATTTCCAGCCTGCAGGCGACCATGAACGCCAAGGCGAAGACCGCCGAAGACGGCGTCCAGGCCGACACCGACAAGTTCATGACCCTGCTCGTGACCCAGTTGAAGAACCAGGATCCCCTGAACCCGATGGACAACGCGCAGATGACCAGCCAGCTGGCCCAGCTGCAGACCGTCACCGGCGTGAACAAACTCAACACCACGCTGGAGTCGCTGAAGGCCAGCTACCAGTCGAGCGAATCGCTGTCGGCGACCAACCTGATCGGTCACGGCGTGCTGGTCGAAGGCGACGGCATCCTGCTCTCGAAGAGCCAGGCCATCCTGGGCGTGGAGCTGGAGAGCCCGGCCGACAAGCTGCAGGTGGTCATTGTCGACAAGGCCACGGGCAAGGATGTGGCGGCAATTGACTTGGGCGAGCAGGAAGCCGGAATCGTGCCGGTCGCCTGGGATGGCATCGCCGATCCCAATAATCTGGACGCCAACGGCAAGCCGGTGGTGTTGCCCGATGGGAGCTATACCTTCCGCGTGATCGCTTCACGCGGTGGCGAACAGCTCACCGACGCCAAGACCCTGTCATTCGACAGCGTGGCCAGCGTCACGACGAATGGCAAGGATGGTGTGAAGCTGAACCTGCCGGGCAAGGGCGCTGTCTCCCTGGCCGATATCAAACAAGTGCTGTAAGCCAAGCCGCTTACTGTCTCACCTTATACTGGAGCATTACTATGTCTTTCCAACAAGGCCTGAGCGGCTTGAACGCTGCTGCCAAATCGCTGGACGTTATCGGTAACAACATCGCCAACGCCAGCACGGTCGGTTTCAAGGGTTCGACCACCCAGTTCGCCGACGTGTATGCCAACGCGCTCAACGGCGCGGGCGGCATGACCGCCGGTATCGGCGTGAAAACCGCCGCCATCGCCCAGCAGTTCACGCAAGGTAACGTGGAAGCTTCGGCCAACCCGCTCGACATCGCGATCAATGGCGCCGGTTTCTTCCGCATCGAGCAGGCTGGCGTGACGCAGTATTCGCGCAATGGCCAGTTCTCGCTCGACAAGGAAGGCTTTATTGTCAACGCCCAGGGCGCCAAGCTGACCGGCTATGGCCTGGGCGCCAACGGCCTGCTGGCCGCCGGCACCGCCGTGCCGCTCAAGATCGATTCGTCCGACCAGCCGCCAAAGGTCACGTCGGAAATGCAGATCCAGCTGCAGCTCGATTCGCGTACCCAGCCACCGAAGAAAACCGAATTCGATCCGGCCGATCCCGACACCTACAACAAGCAGGTGCCGATGAGCGTGTACGACACGCTGGGCAATTCGCACACGCTGTCGACCTTCTACGTCAAGTCGCCAACCGGCGACGGCACCTGGAATGTGTACGCGGCCAAGGACGGCACCGAAATCGGCGCGCTGGATGCAATCGGCAAGGCCCAGACCGACCCGGCAGCTGTCACGTCGCGCACCGCCTGGGATACCGCCAGCAAGGTCGTGCCGCCGGTGGCCGCCAACCTGGCCAGCACGATTGCCACCTACGCTACCGACGCCGCCAATGCGGTGGTCGCCGGCGCCGGCAACCTGGCCAGCGCCGACAACCTGGCCGAAGTGCGCGCCGCAGCCGCGACCGCCGCCGCCGTGCCGGGTGCGACCCCGGTACAGATCGACGCCGCCATTGCCGGCGCCCTCAAGATGCAGCCAAAGTCGATCGGTACGCTCAAGTTCGACACCAATGGCGCGCTGAACCTGGCCAGCACCGGTACCGCCGGCCGTTTTAATATCGACATCCCGATCGTGCCGTCGACCGGCGCCGAACTGAACCTGCCAGTAGAGATCGACTTTGCCGGCACCACCCAGTACGGCACTACCACCAGCGAGAAGTTCCTGGCGCAGGACGGTTACCGTCCGGGTTCGCTGCAGCGCTTCTCGACCGGCGCCGACGGCAGCATCCTGGGCCAGTACAGCAATGGCCAGACCAAGGTCCTGGGCCAGGTCGTGCTTGCCAACTTCACCAACCCGAACGGCCTGCAGCCGCTGGGCAACAATGCCTGGGCCGAGTCGACCAATTCCGGCATCCCGCTGATGGGCACTGCCGGCACGGGTGGCCTGGGCGTGCTGCAAGCGTCGGCAACCGAAGCGTCGAGCGTCGATCTGACGGCCGAGCTGGTCAACATGATCACTGCGCAGCGTGTGTATCAGGCCAATGCGCAGACCATCAAGACGCAGGATTCGGTGCTGCAGACGCTGGTGAATCTGCGCTAAGACCCAGCTTGACCACGTCGTCCCCGCGAAGGCGGGGACCCAAGTTTGCACGCGTTACGATACATATTGCTTTTGCGGCTACGCCACTAACTTAGGTTCCCGCCTTCGCGGGAACGACGTGGTGGCTGGTCGGCTGGTGGTGGCAACTGCACACAGCCACTACCAACCCGTGGTAACACATCAAGGAAATCATCATGGACCGCCTGATCTACACCGCCGCCTCCGGCGCCAAGCACATCCTCGAGCAGCAAGCCACCACGTCCAACAACCTGGCCAACGTGAGCACGACGGGCTTCCGGGCCCAGATCGACATGTTCCGCGCGGCGCCGGTGCAGGGTCCCGGCATGCCGACCCGCGCATTCGTGGTCGACTCCACGGCCGGCAACGACTTCGCGGCCGGTCCGCTGCAAGTGACCGGGCGCGACCTGGATGTGGCGGTGAAAGGGCAGGGCTGGCTGGCGGTGCAGATGCCTGACGGTTCCGAGGCCTACACCCGCAACGGTTCACTCCAGATGAGCCCGAACGGCGTGCTGCAAACGGCAAACGGCCAGACGATCGCCGGCGAAGGCGGTCCGATCACGATCCCGCCCGACGCCACCGTGACGGTGGGCGGCGACGGCACCATTTCTACTATCTCCAGCGTCGACACCCCGGCCGCGCCGGCCGTGATCGGCCGCCTGAAGCTGGTCAATCCGCCAGAAGGCGACCTGGTGCGTGGCGACGATGGCTTGTTCCGCATGAAGACCGGCGCCCCGGTGCAGGCCGACCCGACCGTGCAGGTGGCGGGCGGCGCGCTCGAGGGCAGCAACGTCAATCCCGTTGATTGCATGGTCAACATGATTGCTTTGGCACGTTCTTTCGATACCCAAATGAGCTTGCTGAAGAACGCCGAGAACAACGCGGCGAAAGCCACCCAGATCCTCGCTTTGAATTAAGTGTTGCCGCTGCATAATTCTATTGTCCGTGGAGGCCTTCGCCTACCACCAATAGGAGAATGCAATGATCCGTTCGCTCTACATCGCCAAGACCGGCCTGGAAGCCCAGCAGACCAATCTGGACGTCATCTCGAACAACCTCGCCAACGTCAGCACCAACGGCTTCAAGAAGTCGCGCGCCGTGTTCGAGGATCTGCTGTATCAGAACGTGCGCCAGCCAGGCGCGCAGTCGTCGCAGCAAACCAACCTGCCTTCGGGCCTGCAGATCGGTACCGGTGTGCGCACCGTCGCTACCGAGCGCATCCACACCCAGGGTAATCCCCAGCTGACCGGCAACGACAAGGACGTGATGGTCAACGGCCCCGGCTACTTCCCGGTGCTGATGCCGGACGGCACCCAGGCCTATACCCGCGACGGGTCGTTCCAGAAAGACCAGAACGGGCAGCTCGTCACCTCGAGCGGCTTCGTCATCCAGCCGCCGATCACCGTGCCGATCAATGCCTCGTCGATTACGGTCGGCCGTGACGGCACCGTGTCGGTCAATGTCGCCGGCGAAACTGGCACCACCCAGATCGGCGCGCTGCAACTGGCTACCTTCATCAACCCGGCCGGCCTCGAGTCGCGCGGCGAGAACCTGTACACCGAAACCACCGCCTCGGGTAACCCGAACCTGAACGTGCCGGGCACCAATGGCGCCGGCAACATCATGCAGGGGTATGTGGAATCGTCGAACGTCAACGTGGTCGAGGAAATGGTCGCGATGATCCAGACCCAGCGCGCCTACGAGATCAACAGCAAGGCGATCACGACGTCCGACCAGATGCTGCAAAAACTGTCGCAGCTTTAATTCGACTCTTCTTTCAGACACCATGAAAATCCTGACCTCGTTCGCTGCGCTGGTACTGCTCGCCGGTTGCGCCACCGCTCCCACCACCATCGTGCAGGGGCCGACCAGCGCACGACCGATGCTCGTCGATGGCGCGCCAGCCACCGACGGCGCGATCTTCAACGTCAACAGCTACCGTCCGATGTTCGAAGATCGCCGCGCCCGTCATATCGGTGACCTGCTGACCATCAATATCGCCGAGCGCACCACGGCCACCAAGGCCGGCGCGAGCTCGGGCAACAAGACCGGCAGCGCCAGCTTCACCAGCCCGGGCGTGCTGGCAGGCGTGATCGGCGCCGGCGTGGCGCTGGAGTCGGGCACCAAGTTTGCCGATGGCGATAACCAGAGCGCGTCGAACAACTTCACCGGCACCATTGGCGTGACCGTCACCGAAGTTCTGCCGAACGGCAACCTGATCGTGGCCGGCGAAAAGCAGGTCGCGATGAACAAGGGTACCGAGTTCATCCGCTTCTCGGGCATGGTCAGCCCCGACACCATCCAGGCCGGCAATACCGTGTCCTCGGCGGTGGTCGCCGATGCGCGCGTCGAATACCGCACCAATAGCCGCCTCGATCGCGCCGAAGTGACGTCGATGCTGTCGCGCTTCTTCCTGTCGATGCTGCCGTTCTAAGAGATCAACACCATGCGTAAATTTGCTTCCGTTGTTTTGCTGGCGGCTGCCTTCGGCGGCATCGCCCCGCTGGCCCAGGCCGAGCGCCTGAAGGACCTGGCCACCATCGCCGGCGTGCGTCAGAATCAGCTGTCGGGCTACGGCATCGTCGTGGGCCTGGACGGCACCGGCGACCAGACCAGCCAGACGCCATTTACCGTGCAGTCGATCCGCGCGATGCTGCAACAGAAGGGCGTGAACCTGCCGCCCGGCACCCAGCTGCAACTGAAGAACGTGGCGGCCGTGATGGTCACGACCTCGCTGCCGGCGTTTGCCCAGCCGGGCCAGACGCTCGACATCACCGTGTCGTCGATCGGTAACGCGAAAAGCCTGCGCGGCGGCACGCTGTTGATGGCGCCGCTGCATGGCGCCGATGGCCAGGTGTATGCCATGGCCCAGGGCAACCTGGTGGTTGGCGGCGTGGGTGTGCAGGCGCAGGGCGGCGGCGCGCAGGTGCAGGTCAATCACCTGGCCGTCGGCCGCATCTCGGCCGGCGCCACGGTCGAGCGCGCGGTGGCCTCGAACCTGGGCGAGAACAACCAGATTCGCCTGGAGCTGAAAGAGACCGACTTCGCCACCGCCGCGCGCGTGGTCGAAGCTGTCAACGACCAGTTCGGTCCTGGCATCGCCACCGCCATGGACGGGCGCGTGGTGCGCGTGCGCACCCCGTCGTCGAGCGACCAGCGCGTGGCTTTCCTGGGCATGCTGGAACAGATCGACGTCAAGCAGCCGCTGGCCTCGGCCAAGGTGATCATGAACGCCCGTACCGGGTCGGTCGTGATGAACCGCGCCGTGATGCTCGACAACTGCGCCATCTCGCACGGCAACCTGTCGATCACCATCGGTTCGGATACGCAGGTGAGCCAGCCGAATCCGTTGTCCGGCGGCCAGACCGTGGTCACGCAGAACCAGTCGGTCGAGATCAAGAAGGAACCTGGCCAGATGATCAACGTGAAGGGCGGGGCGTCGCTGGCCGAAGTGGTCAAGGCGATGAACTCGATCGGCACCACCCCGCAAGACTTGCTGGCCATCCTGCAAGCGCTCAAGGCCGCCGGTTCGCTGCGCGCCGAGCTCGAAATCATCTAAATCGAGAGTCCCGCCATGATCGCCTCGCCCAACCTTGACCAGACCAGCAAGCTCGCGCTTGACACCAACAGCCTCAACGGGCTGAAGAACAGCGCGAAAGCCGGTGGCCCGGCCGCCATGAAAGAAGCGGCGACCCAGTTCGAGGCGATGTTCATCAACATGATGATGAAGAGCATGCGCGACGCCACCCCGCAGGAAGGCATGCTGGACAACCAGCAGACCAAGACCTTCACGACCATGCTCGACCAGCAGACGAGCCAGAACCTGGCCAAGCGCGGCGTCGGCCTGGCCGACGCGCTGGTGCGCCAGCTGAGCGCGAACCAGATGGGCCAGCAGGCGCTGGCCATTGGCGCCGACGGGATGAGCAGCGCCGCCGGCGCCGCCACCAGTACTGGCCGCCTGAGCCCGTCGCTGAGCACCGCCGCCGCCATGTACGGCAACGGCGCGGCGCTCGGCGCGGGTGCGGCAGCCAGCGCGGCAGCCGGCAATACCAAAGCGCCGCCGCTGGCCGCCACCACCGAGACGGGCCGGGTCCAGGCGCCGCACGTGCGCGCGTTCCAGGAAAAACTGCACGAGCATGCCCACGCGGCCGAGCAGACCACCGGCGTGCCGGCCAAGTTCATGCTGGGCCAGGCGGCGCTCGAAACCGGCTGGGGCAAACGCATGATCAAGAACGCCGATGGCAGCAACAGCAACAACCTGTTTGGCATCAAGGCCGGCCCGAACTGGAAAGGCAAGGTTGCCACCGCCGTGACCACCGAATACGTGAACGGCAAGCCGCAGACGAAGGTCGAGAAATTCCGCGCCTACGACAGCCCGGCCGATTCGTTCCGCGACTACGCGAACCTGATCGCGAAGAACCCGCGTTACGAAAAAGTCATCGGCAGCAGCGACGCCGCGACCTTTGCCCAGGGCCTGCAGCGCGCCGGTTACGCGACCGACCCGAACTACGCGGCCAAGCTGACCCGCCTGATCAAGAACTCGCTGGCGTAACGCACGCACGCACGCACGCACGCGCACGCCCGACCGACCGAAGAAATTGTTATGACAGCCAACCGTCAAGTTTTCTGAAAAGCTGCCGTTGACTGTACTGTCAAAGAGAGAAAAAAATTATGTCCGGTAACCTCCTCGCCATCGGTAAGACAGGGTTGTATGCAGCACAGGCAGCCCTGGCCACGACCGGCCACAATATCGCCAACGCCAATGTGGCGGGTTTCTCGCGCCAGACCGTGGTGCAGGCCACGTCGGCCGCGCTCGATACCGGTGTCGGCTTCCTCGGTACCGGCACCCAGATTTCGCAGATCAAGCGCTACAGCGACAACTTCCTGAACACGCAGGTGCGCAGCGCGCAGGCCAGCACCAGCGGCCTGGAGTCGTACTATTCGCAGATCAAGCAGATCGACAACCTGCTGGCCGACACCACGTCGGGCCTGTCGCCGGCGATGCAGGGCTTCTTCAAGGGCGTGCAGGACATGGCCGCCAACCGCGCGTCGGTGCCGTCGCGCCAGGCGATGCTCTCGGGCGCCGAAACGCTGGCTACCCGCCTGCAAGACCTCGATTCGCGCCTGGGCGAAATCCGCGCCGGCGTGAATGGCGAGATCGAAGCGAGCGTCACCGCGATCAACACCTACGGCACGCAAATCGCCAAGCTCAACGAACAGATCGCCAACTTCGCTTCGTCGGCGACGCGCCCACCGAACGACCTGCTCGACCAGCGCGACCAGGTGGTGCTCGAGCTGAACAAATATGTCAAAGCCTCCGTCACGCCGGGCGACAACAGCAGCCTGACGATTTCCATCGGCAACGGCCAGCCGCTGGTAGTGGGCAACGATTCGTTCCAGCTGGCCGCGATGGCCTCGCCAACCGACCTGACCCGCATGGAAGTGGGTTACCAGGTGGGCTCGAAGGTGGCGGTGCTGCCCGATGGCGCGCTGGCCGGCGGCAAGCTGGGCGGTGTGCTCGAGTTTCGTACCGAGACGCTCGATACGGCGCAGAGCGCCCTGGGCAAGATCGCCATCGGCATGGCCTTCGAATTCAACCAGCAGCACCAGCTGGGCCTCGACCAGAACGGCAACCCGGGCCAGGCATTCTTCAATGTCGCCCCGGCCTTTGTCGGCGCCAGCATCAATAACGCCAAGGGCACCGACGCCAATCCGGCCGCCGAGCTGACCGCGCAGGTGACCGATCCGTCCAAGCTCAAGGACAGTGACTACGAAGTCACGTTCAACGGCACTAGCTACAAGGTGGTGCGCCAGTCGGACAATGCCAGCGTCGGCACGGTCACGCCGGGCGCCGATGGCACCGCCAAGGTCGAGATCGACGGTGTCGAGTTCAATTTCTCGGGCAACGCGCGCAACAAGGATACGTTCCTGGTGCGCCCGACCATCAACGGTGCGGCCGACTTCAAGGTGCTGGCCAACGATGTCTCGCAGATCGCCGCCGCGGCCCCGATCGCCACCAGCATGCCGCTGACCAATACCGGCACCGCCAAGATCAGCGAAGGCAAGGTTTCCAAGGACTTTTTGACCAGCCCGCCGACGCTGCCGGTCACGCTCGCGTTCGACGAGACGAGCGGCAACCTGACCGGCTTCCCGGCCGGCAGCACGGTCACCGTGGTCAACAGCAAGGGCGAGTCGAGCGAGGTCGCCGCCGCCGACGTCAAGTTTGAAAACGGCTCGACCTACAGCTTCAGTGGCGTGAGCGTCACCATGACCGGCAAGCCGGGCAATGGCGACAAGTTCACGATCGCGGGCAACAACAGCGGTGTGGGCGATACCCGCAACATTTCCGCGCTGGGCGAACTGCAAACCAAAAACATCTTCAACAACGGCACCGCCACGCTGACGTCGTCGTACGCGCAGATGGTCAGCGAGGTGGGCAACAAGACGCGCGAAATGCAGGTCAATGCGCAGGCCGGCAACGCCTTGCTGGCGCAGGCCACGGGCGCCCAGGCCGATGTGTCGGGGGTGAATCTCGATGAAGAAGCGGCTAACCTCATCAAATACCAGCAGGCTTACCAGGCATCGAGCAAGGTGATGCAGATCGCCGGCACCATTTTCGACACGCTGCTGTCGATCAGCCGCTAACGTAGCGAAAGAATATTATGCGTATCAGTACCGCGAACCTGTATGCCACCTCGACCAACCAGCTCAACACGCTGCAAAGCGCGCTCGCGCGCACGCAGATGCAGCTCTCGACCGGACGCCGGCTGCTCACCGCCGCCGACGACCCGGTCGCCTCGGCGCGCGCGCTCGAAGTGAGCCAGTCGCAAGACATCAATGCCCAGTTCGCCACCAACCGCAACAGCGCGAAGTCGTCGCTGGCGCAGGTGGAATCGACGCTCCAGAACACGGGCGACCTGCTGCAGGACATCCAGACGCTGGCCGTCTCCGGCGGTAATGCCACGATGCTGCCGAGTGATCGCGAAAAGCTGGCCACCGAACTGGAAGGCCGCCTGGCCGATCTGCTGGGCATCGCCAATACCGCCGACGGTTCGGGCGGCTATTTGTTCTCGGGTTACATGACCACGACCCAGCCCTTCACCAGCACCCCGTCCGGCGCGGCCTACCAGGGCGACCAGGGCGTGCGCCAGCTGCAAGTGAGCGATTCGCGCAAGTTGCCACTGTCGGCCTCGGGCAGCGCCATCTTCGAGGCGATCCCGACCGGCAACGGCACGTTCCAGACCCAGGCCGGCGCCACCAACCAGGGGGCGGCCCTGATCTCGTCCGGCTCGGTCGTGGACCGCCAGGCATTCAACAGCACCAAGTACGGGATCGAGTTTGCGGTGAGCACCGACACGCCGCCCGTGACCACGTATTCGGTCTACAACACGAGCAGCAATCCAAAAGCCCTGGTCAGCGGCGGCAACGCCTACGAAGAAGGCAAGCAGATCACGTTCGGCGGCATGGCCTTCGATATCAAGGGCGCGCCGGCCAATGGCGACACCTTCAGCGTCGAGCCGAGCCAGAAGCAATCGGTGTTTGCCACCGTGACCGACCTGATCGCCACACTGCGCCTGCCAGGCGACGGCTCGGCCGGCAAGGCGGCCGTGACCAACGGCCTGAACACGGCGATCGACAACCTCAAGAACGCGCACGACAATGTGCTGACGGTGCAAGCCTCGGTGGGCGCGCACATGAAAGAGCTCGACTACCTCGACAGCACCGGCGACGACCTCGACATCCAGTACGCGAGCACGCTCGACGAGCTGGTGGGCCTGGACGAGGTCAAGGCGATCTCCGACTTCTCGCAGCAGCAACTCACGCTGCAGGCGGCGCAGATGTCGTTCAAGACGATGTCGGGTCTGTCGCTGTTCAACTACCTTTAATCTTCGGCGCCACCTTGCCGTTCACCTTGGGCGGTTGTTTGGCGGCGCTGATCTCGGCGCCGCAATTCGTATCGGGCGCCTTGTCCACGTTAATCAATGGCAGCAAGGCAGCCAGCGGATTGATCGCTGCCAGCGCCACGGCCGCGCCGGCCTTGAGCGCCAGCGGTCCCGCATGCGGGCCCACCTTCGGATCCTTGAACGTGCCGCGCGCATACAGCGGCGTGCGCAGCGACAGGATGCGCGCCCCTTTGGTTTTCGGCCGCACATCGACATCGAGCCGCTCGGTGGCCAGGTCCACGTAGCCGGTCGCGTTCACCACCGCATCTTCACTGTCGAGCACGAAGCGATCGATGTTCGCGCGGCCATTGCGCACGGTGGTGGTTGCCGCCACGCAGTTGAGCATGGTCTGCTTGTCGCCGAACAGCTTGGCGTAGACGGCATTGGCCACGTTCAGGCCGGCCAGTTCGAGGACGAACTGGCTGACCGTGCCCTCGGTGACCACCGCATTGATTTCACCCTGCGACGTGCCCAGCATGGCGGCCACGGTATTGCCCTTGCCGACCAGCGCGCCATCGCCATTGATTTCACCAAAGGTTGCCTGCATCGATTGCAGCTTGGGGAACAGCTCGCGGATCTTCACGCCGCGCGCCGCCACCCGGGCCGAGGCATCGAGCACCTTCTCGCGCCCATCGAGCCGGATATTCGACGTGATGCGTCCGCCCGCCAGTGCAAAGCTCAGCGGGGTGAGCGTAAGCACCTTGTCCTTCATGCGGATCGTGGTCTCGACGTCGCGCAGGGGAATGTCGGCGGTGCGCAGGATCTGCTTGCCGGTGAACTTGACCTCGGCGTCGAGCGCGCCCCATTTGGCCGTGTTGAACTGGTCGACCGGCAAGGCCTTGCCCGGCGCCGGCGCCTTGACCTTGCCTGCCTCTTTGGTGCCGGTGCCGGTGTCGGCGCCCACGGTCGGGCCCAGGTCGGCCAGGCGCAGTTGCTGCGACGTCAGCGCGCCGGTCAGCAGCGGCCGCGGCTTGCGCTGCGCGTAGGCCAGGGTGCCGGCGATATCGCTGGCGCCGACTTTGCCGGTGAAGTCCTTGTAGGTGAAGGTCCAGAAGTCGCCTTCCTTCTTGCCCAGCAAATTGCCCTTGGTGGCGTAGGGCGGCGTTTCCGGCAGCAGCACGCCGGTCAATTCGTAGAGGTCGGCCATGCTGGCGCCGGCCAGTTGCATCTGCAGGGCAAAGCCCGACAGCGAGCGCGGATCGCGGATCACGCCGCGCAGGCCGAGCTTGTTCTCGCCGGCGGCCGCTTCGGCTTCGATCGGGAAGCTCGTATCGTCGCCGGTGAGCGAGAGAACCGCGCCGGCCTTGCCGCCGCCGGTGATTTTCGCCTTGTTATAGGTGCCGGCGAGGGTGAAGGCGAGGCCGTACGGGGGCACGCCTTTCGTGGTCGAGGCCGTTTCGCCGCCCTTGATCGAATCGGCGGTGGCGCGCAGGTCCAGGCTGATTGGCTCGTCGACGTAGCGCACCTTGGCGCTGTCGAAGGCCAGGCGCTGGAGATCGACCTTCCAGACCGACGGGCCGTTGTCCTTGAAGGTCCACGAATTGCTGCCGTCGGCGCGGCGCTGCACGGCGATATCCGGGTTGACCAGGCGCAGGTCGGTGATGATCACATCCTTGGTCAGCAGCGGCAGGATGCGCACGCCGGCCTCGACCCGCTGGGCAGCGGCCATCTGCGTGCCGACCGTGCTCCAGGTGGGGTTGCTCATGTAGACGTTATCGGCCGTGATGTGCGGATGCGGCACGTAGCGGCGCCAGCCGGTCTCACTGTTGCGCTCACGCTGGAACGTCACGTCCAGGTCGCCGCGAATGGCGAACTCGCGCCCGGTGGTCTCGGACACCTTGCGGTTGATGTACGGGCGCAGCATGTTCCAGTCGAACAACATGAGGAACAGGATCACTGCCGCGATAATGGCAAGCAGGATCCAGCCGGTGATTTTGAGAGGTCTGGAAATGGTCATTGTCGATCATGCCCGTGAATGGGTCCGTGAATGGGTCCGTAGATGGGTCGGCGGCTGGCGCAGCGAAGCCGAGATCGTCAGGCTAGCAGGATCATGGGCATGTCGTTGGTTGGCTAAGTCGCACTTCTGAGCAATTAATTGGTATTTTTCTATTATTAGCTCAAGCCAGGAAAAACTCGAGGCCGCGCGCCATGGCCGGGAAGGTCGCCGAACCGTGATTCTCGTGGGCCAGCAGGTGGAATTGCACGCGCGACAAGGTGTTGGCCTGTTTCAGGCGCTCGCCCAGTTCGCGCGCTTCGTCGATCATGCGGCGCGCGGCGGCGATGGCGTCGCGGCCGTGCAGCGGGCCGTTTCCGGCTGACGGCTGTTCCAGCTCACCGACGGCCAGCATCAGCTGGGGTTTCGACGGCAGGGCGGCGACACGGCGGCTGAAACCGTCCATCCCACCGAGCACCGCACGCTCCTGATACCAGATAGACGGACTGGCGGCCAGGTAGGTCTGGAACATCCCCGGGCGGGTAAATAGTGCGTGCAGCGTGCACAGGCCGCCGTACGAATGTCCGTACAGCGCCTGGCGCGCCGGATCGAGCGGCGCCAGTTTGGCGATCAGCGGTTTCAGTTCTTTTTCGATGAAATCGAGGAACAGGTCGGCGCCGCCTTCATTCGCGGGGCCCGTCGCGCCGGACGGTGGCGTGTAGTCGCGGCCGCGCGCCATTGCGTAGTCGCGGTCACCTTGATAGCCGATGCCGACGACGACCGGCGGTGACGCGCCCGTCGCGGCGTTGCTTCGCACGGTCGTGCGCGCCATCAGCGCCAGCGTTGCGAAGCTGGCGTTGCCGTCGAGGGCGTACACGACCGGGTAGCCGGCCGCTGGCGGCGGCGTGGACGGAATGCTGATGAAGATGCGGTAGGTCTGGCCGGTGATGGGCGAGGTGAGGTCGAGTTGCCGGGCCTGATGCAGCGAGGCGGGTTGCCAGCCATCGGCGGCGCGGGCCACTGGTGTGGCCAAGGCGGCGAGCGCGGCGGCCGCGCCGAGGATGCGGCGTCGGGGGAAGGACCTGGGTACGGCAGCAGAAGTCGTCATGCGCTAGTCTTAAGGATGAGAATGATTCTCATTGTAGCGCACGGATCGTTTGCCTCAAGCCGTTGGCGCCAGTGGATTGCCCGGCGGCCCGGTGAAGCGCACGCCGGCCGCGTCGGCCGCTGCGGGAAACAGGCTGATCCGGTCACCGTTTGCCGCTCCGGCGATGGCGTACGGGTCGCCATCCTGGATGGGCGAGGCGGCCTCGATGTTAGTTGGCCAGCGTGGCAGTTTGCTGGTGCGCATGGCGATCCAGCGGAAGGGAACGACGAGCGCGCTGAAGGCCGCATTGAACACCCGCAGCGGGAACATGACCGGCGTGCCGGCGTCATTGGCCATCAGGCGCTGCACGCCGAACCAGGGCGATTCGCGCCGCGCCTTGATGGGCAGGCAAAATTGCACTTGCCCGGTCACGGCGGCGGGGCCGTCTTCCATGAAGCGGCGCACGAACTCCCAGTGCGAACGCAAGACCGCCAGCCCGTCGGGCGTACCGACCGACGACACGCTCAGGGCGAAACTTTCCTTGATGGTGACGTTGTCGTCCGCCATCGCGTGGCCCAGGATATTCACGTATTTGTGCACATGGTCGACCGCGCTCATGGTGAAGACGATGCGGTCCCATGGCAGCGACAGCACTGAGCCGTCCTTGCGAAAGACGTGCACCATCCGGCGTGTGCGGTCGAAGCGCAGCGGATAGTGGGTATACGAAAATGCGTCCTTCGACAGGTTCCAGACCGCCAGTGCAATCAGCGGGCAGAACAGTACTGCGGCAAAGATCAGGATGCCCAGGTCGTTGCCGTTAATGCCGGCGGTGTCCCTGGTCAGCGCATTGTGCAGCAGACCGGCAAACAGGGCCACGAGCATGCCGATGATCGTCAGCGTGACCGCCGTGATCGTTCCTTTGTCGCCATACCACTTATCGACCGACTCCAGGTAGTTGGCGTTCATCTCGATGACGCTCATCTGGTAATGCGGTGCGATGTCGAGATGCTGTTTCTGATGAAGCCGATGCTGCTGTTCCTGTTCGGTCAGCGGACGGTTGACGCGAAATTTTCCAATCAGGCCTGCGAAATCCATGAGTTCTTCTCTTGTTTGAGTGCTTGTTCAGCTGGGCTTGTTCGAACAGGACGAAATTCATGGACGCGAAGGTCAGCCCGGCGCCGGCGCCACGGGCGTGGCCGCCGGCTGCGCCCCCGCAGGCCCCGGCTGCGGATTGCTGGCGCGCGGCAGCGAGCGGCTCACTTCGATGCCCTGGTTGAACAGGTTGACGATCGGCGTGCCGAGGTAGGGCAAGACCAGGCTCAGCGTGAGGAACCCCACGCCGAGCGTGATCGGAAAGCCGATGCCGAAGATGTTCAGCTGCGGTGCGGCGCGCGTCAGGATGCCCAGGGCCACTTGCGTGATCAACAGCGCGGCGATGATCGGCATCGCGATCTGCAGCCCGGCCGAGAAGATGCGCCCGCCCCAGCGCGCCAGTTCCAGCGCGGTGTTCGACGAAAACGGGGTGTCGGTGATGGGCATGGTGATGAAGCTTTCGGCCAGCGCTTCGAGCAGGATCAGGTGGCCGTTCACGGCCAGGAACGCCATCGTCGCCACCAGCGCCATGAACTGGCTGATGGCCGACGAGCGCCCGCGGGTGGAAGGATCGAAGAACATGGCGAAACCCAGGCCCATCGTCTGGCTCGACACTTCGCCGGCGTATTCGATCGCCGCGAACACGATGCGCATGGCAAAGCCCATCGACAGGCCGATGATCATTTCCTTGACCAGGATGAGCAGGCCCGCCCACGAGGTGGGGTCGGCCGCCGGCACGGCCGGCACGAGCGGGGCGATGACGATCGCGAGCAGGATGCCGAGCGTGAGCTTGGCCCGCACCGGCACGCCGGCATTGCCGAACAGCGGGGCCGAGGCGATCAGGCCGAGAATGCGCGACAGCGGCCACAACAGGCCGGCGATCCAGGCATTCATCTCCGCCGCGGTCAGCGTCAGCATGGGGCGCCTCCGGGCGTGCGCACGCGGGCCTTAACCGATCAGGCCGGGAATACCCGTGAACACCTGGCGCATATAGTCCAGCATCACCGACAGCATCCACGGGCCGGCCACCACCAGGGTGACGAACACGCCGACCAGTTTCGGGATGAACGACAGCGTGGCCTCGTTGATCTGGGTCGCGGCCTGGAAAATACTGATGATCAGGCCGACGATCAGCGCCACCAGCAGCAGCGGGGCCGAGACCATCAGGGTCACTTCCATGGCCGTGCGGCCCATCGTCATCACGCTCTCGGGAGTCATCGCGCGGCGTCCTCTAGTAGAAACTCTGGGACAGCGAGCCCAGCAGAAGTTGCCAGCCGTCGACCAGCACGAACAGCATCAGCTTGAACGGCAGCGCGATGACGGCCGGCGACATCATCATCATGCCCATCGCCATCAGCACCGACGCGACCACCATGTCGATGATCAAGAACGGTATGAAGATGGCAAAGCCGATCTGGAACGCCGTCTTGAGTTCACTCGTGACGAAGGCCGGGATCAGGATGCGCAGCGGAATGTCTTCGGGGCCCTGCAGCGCCGGCGAGCGCGAAATCTTGACGAACAGCGCCAGGTCGGATTCGCGCGTCTGCTTGATCATGAATTCTTTGAGCGGCACCGCGCCCCGGTTCATCGCCTCGGTCATCTGGATCTGGTTGTTTTGCAGCGGCAAATAGGCTTCGCTGTAGATGCGGTCGAAGGTCGGCCCCATCACGAAGAAGGTCAAAAACAACGCCAGCCCGACCATCACCTGGTTTGGCGGCGCGGTCTGGGTGCCCAGCGCCTGGCGAAGCAGCGACAGCACGATGATGATGCGCGTAAAGCTCGTCATCATCAGCAGCGCGGCCGGTAAAAAGGTGAGCGAGGTGAGCAGCAGCAGCGTTTGCACCGGCAACGAATACGCCGTGCCGCCATTGGCCGCCGGGGTGCTCTGGAATGCCGGAATACCGGGCTGGGCCAATGCAATCAGCGGGAGCAGGGCCAGGCCCGCGGCCAGCCAGAGGTGTTTATGACGCATTGCGTTTGTCCATCGTGTTCTTGAGCCAGTCGGCAAAGCGTGTGGCCGGCATGCCACCGTGGGCGGCGCTGGTACCCGAGCCGAGGTCGAGGTCCTGGCGCGGCATCGTGTGCAGGGCATTCACGCGCCCCGGTGCGGCGCCGACGACGATCCACTGGTCGCCCACTTCCACCACCATGATGCGTTCGCGTCCGCCCAGGTTGAGCGCGCCGACGACGCGCAGGTTGGCCATGCCGCCGCCCGGCTTGGGGCCGTAGCGTTTGAGCAGCCAGGCCAGGCCGATCAAGAGGCCCAGCACGAGCAGCAGCGCGAAAATGGTTTGCAGGAGGCCCGCGGCGCCAGGGCCGTTCGATGCCGGCATGGCGACCTGCGGCGGTTTGCGTAGCGGCGTGATGGCCGGCGCGGGAGCGGGGGCGGTGGTCGTGGTAGCCGGTTCGGCAGGCACTGCAGCATCGCCCGGCAGCGCGGCGACCGGTGGCACAGTGACGGCCGGCACGGTGGCCGGCGCCGGCACGGCGGGCGCGGCAGGGCGGCCAGTGGTGGTATCGCTTGCCGGTGGGTTTTGCGCCAGCACGAGCGCCGGCGCCATCAACAACGCTGCAACGACCGATACGGCGTTCGTGCGGACAAACTGTGCGGCGGCGCGGCGTGGAATCATTTATTGAGTTTGCGAATCCGCTCGGACGGCGTGATGATGTCGGTAAGCCGGATGCCGAACTTGTCGTTAACCACCACCACTTCGCCCTGGGCAATCAGGCAGCCGTTGACCAGCACGTCCATTGGCTCGCCGGCCAGGCCGTCGAGCTCGACCACGGAACCCTGCGCCAGTTGCAGCAGGTTCTTGATGGCGATCTTGGTGCGGCCCAGTTCCACTGTCAGCTGCACCGGGATGTCGAGGATGAAGTCGATATCGTTTGGCGTTTCGTTGCGCGCGCCCTTGTTCGAAAAGTCCTTGAACACGGCTGCGGCCGCCGCCGGGGCGGTGGCCGTCTGCTGGCGCTCGAGCGCCGCCGCTTCGGCCGCGGCCTGCTCGGCAATGGCTGCGCCCCAATCGTCGTCGATGTGTTCCTGGTCTTCCTGGTTGTCGGACATGGTGTTCTCCTGTGATGCGAGGGTAGCCGGCAGGGCGCGCCCTGCCAATATACCGATTACTTGTTGAATGTGTCGCTATTGGCGAGCAGCTTCTCGACCTTCAGCGCATATTGGCCGCTGAAGACGCCATAGCTGCAGTCCATCACGGGCACGCCATCGACCGTGGCCTGCACCATATCGGGCACCACGATCGGGATCACATCGCCGATCTTCATATTGAGGATTTCGTCGAAATTGGCCTTGCCGTGCCCGAGCACGGCGACCAGTTCGACCTCGGCCACCTGGATCTGCTGCGTCATCAGGCGCACCCAGCGCTTGTCGACTTCGAGCGCCTCGCCCTGGATGCTCGAGGTCAGCGCATCGCGGATCGGCTCGATCATCGAATACGGCATGCAGAAGTGGATCTGGCCCGACACCGAGCCCAGTTCCACCGTGAAGGTGCACGACACCACCACTTCGTTGGGCGTCGCGATATTGGCGAACTGCGTGTTCATTTCGGAGCGGATGTACTCGAACTCGATCGGGTATACCGGTTCCCACGACTTGGCGTAGGCCTCGAACACGATATCGAGGATCCGCATGATGATGCGCTGTTCGGTCTGGGTAAAGTCACGGCCCTCGACGCGGGTATGGAAGCGCCCGTCGCCGCCGAACAGATTGTCCACCAGCAGGAACACGAGGCCCGGATCGAGCACCATCAGCGCCGTGCCGCGCAGCGGCTTCATGTGCACCAGGTTCAGGTTGGTCGGGACCACCAGGTTGCGGATGAACTCGCTGTACTTGGAGACGCGCACCGAGCCCACCGACACTTCGGCGCTGCGGCGCAGAAAGTTGAACAGGCCGATCCGCAAATACCTGGCGAAGCGCTCGTTGATGATCTCGAGCGTCGGCATGCGGCCGCGCACGATGCGCTCCTGCGTTGCCAGGTTATAGGTGCGTACCCCCGAGGTGTCTTCAGGCGTTGAAACGTCGTCCTGATCGCCGTTGACCCCTTTTAAGAGGGCATCGACTTCTTCCTGGGAGAGGAAATTATCGGCCATGTTTGTCTGGGCTTACTGGATGATGAACGAGGTGAATAATACGTCGGACACTTCCTGTTCGTCGCCATCTTTCTCGAAGGGTTCGGTTATTGCCGCCTGGATCTCGGTCGCGAGCTGCTGCTTGCCCTCGACGGTGCTGATCTCCGACGCCTTTTTGCTCGACAGCAGCAGCAACATGCGGTTGCGCACGATGGCCATATTGTCCTTGACCAGCGTGGCCTGCTCGGCGCCCGCCACTTGCAGGGTGAACTGTACTTGCAAATACTGTTCGCCGTTTTCCGGTTGCAGGTTCACGGTGAACGATTCGATCGGCACATACTCGGATTTGGCGTCCGGGTTTTTCTTTTTCTTTTTCTTGTGCTCTTTGGCTGGCGCGTCTTCTTCCTCGCCATGGGCAGCCGCGCCCTGCGTGAAATACCAGCCGGCGCCCGCACCTGCACCCAGCACCAGGACGGCGGCGAGGATCATGATGATCAGCTTTTTCTTGGAGCCGGAAGGAGCCGCCGCGGTGTCCGCTTTCGGATCAGCTTTCATTTTCGGATTCGCTTTCAAGATGTGTCTGTACCGCTTGTTGGTGAGGGTTCGTCATTATGGCATTGTCGGGGAAAGATGCGTCCCGGCAAGCCTCGAAAAGAGGGGGGAAGGGGTGGTAATCCGGGGGATTGTTGCTGGGGTAGCGCGAAGGCCGTCGTACTCGCCAGTGGCGAGTACGATGGCTTATCAGCTAACCCATCAGGCAAACAAATCGACCATGCCGCGATCGCCAAGCGCCACGGTGCGCGTACGCGGCGCCACTTCGTTCACGGCTGGCGTGGCATCCTGGCCGTCGCCGTTCACGCCGCCGGCGCCGCCCTGGCCGCCTT
>Ga0265797_10001644_pt1 | contig 39168 bp, 31 predicted proteins | sample P2T30metagenome_FD_192433 | JGI IMG/M metagenome (GOLD analysis project Ga0265797, IMG submission 192433) | Plant litter microbial communities from East Loma Ridge, Irvine, California - P2 T30 | ecosystem: Environmental > Terrestrial > Plant litter > Unclassified | place: USA: California...
TCCTGGCGTGTCTCCAATCCACCATGGATCGACAAGCTTAGTTGTCCACAAGCACAGCAAAGGAACGAGCGCAGAAAAGGCTGACTAGAGTTGATGCGCTGACAACAAAATGTGCGTCTCCTTCTTCGACGCATAGGACAAAAAGGAACTACTCCTCCGCCTGGGATCGAACCAGAAACCTTCCGGTTGCTTCGACTTCGCAGTCATAACAGCCGAACGCGCTACCAATTGCGCCACAGAGGATAGAGGAGAAACATGGGAAGAAGCTCGATCTCATCCGAGATGGAACTCCTCAGCCTGGGATCGAACCAGAAACCTTCCGGTTGCTTGAATCGGTGAGATCATAACAGCCGAACGCGCTACCAATTGCGCCACCGAGGATGGTGATTGATGGAGACTCGAATTGGACCAGCGGTACAAGTAGACCTGGCTGTCCCTGCACGATTTGTTCTGGCTAAGATGGTAGGAGATCTGGGAGATCCCATCTGATGCCCAGCGATGGAGGATGGACCTCGGTGGGGACCACCGCGAAGGCTGGTGCCATGGCGTGTCCGCTCTCTCGTCGTGGAAGTAAGTCGTCACGATGCGCTGCTAAGGAAAGCAACATCATCGTTCTTCATCCTCGATATCAGGTCATGCTGTTGTGCAAACAGGTCGGTAGGCTGACATCGCTTTTAGATCCTGCGCGGAGGGGAAAGCGGCGACCGTATGAGCCGAGGCTTGAGCTTGTCGGTTGAAGGGAGCTCGTCGAGCACAAAGGTGTGGCAGATATCATTATAATTGTTGCAAATATTCTATGTCTGATCAGGGGAAGGAACTTGGAAGTCAGCGACGTCGCGTCGCGTCGGTGGCGAAGCTTGGAAAATCTTCCACCTTGGACTCAAAACCGGGGGAGTCGAGCCAAAGATCATGGCAGGCAACGTTGCATATAGACAAATTAACTTAGAAGCTACAATGAACGTTTAGGGGACACAGTTGGCTGAATTCGAGAACGGTGTCTTACGACACAACAGATGATTGAGGTAGATCCAGATGGCATCGGATCACTTTGAGCACGATTTCTCCATAAGCCTTGCTTGCGTGCTTGCCTCTCTGTGGAGTCAACTTAACCTCCCTCACTCCTAACAACCGACACAAGGATCACTTCATCAAATTTTCAAAAGCAATGGCGGTCCGGATCATGCAGACAAACAGTCGTCAAGACTCAAGACAACAATCGCGAACGTCTCAACTGGAGCAACCGCTCAAGCCCTGCTTTCCATCAACGCCAAAATAAACGTTGCGCCGGAGATCGGATTGGCGCGAGCGAGACGCGGATCCCCAATCGGATCTGATAGCTGCACAAACCATTGATTGCCCCTTCCAGCGTCCGCTAAGCTCAACGGACTTGTTCACCCGCTACCCTCTCACACGATCTCCAGGTGTAGACCTGACGCTTGGACGACATCTCGCACATCCTCTGCCCATCTGCGTCAGCATGTCGGACCTGTCGCAGCAGTAGTGTTGTTGAAACCGCCGTTAACAACACGAAAGCGTCCGTTTCTCTTCGCCGTTTCTGGACCATTCAGCGAGAACAGTTTCTTCAAGTGCCTGTCCAAGCGTGCCTATCCTCGCCGTCCAGGTCAACCTCAATCGATCACATATACAAGGATCTCGTGATGAAGAACACATAGCAGTGCTTTTCTTCTGCAGGCTCCGGAGGATCTATGCAACCAAATTCCACCGATCCCGCACAGGCAGGCCTGATATCCATCTTGTCGACGGAGGATCCGCAACAGCTACCGAGAATAGCATCCTGATCCTGCAGTAGCGCGTGTTAGATCATCCGCTGTGTTGCCCATTCGGAAACTGTAACAAGGATTTGGCTTCTTCGGCACGGAAGGCTTGTCGCGGCTTGCGGCTCGTATGGTTATGTGGCCCAGCTTGTCATTATTATTGATACTACTGCTCCTGAGATCTGCAAGTTCGCAGGATGCATTGTCCGAGCCCCTGGACCTTGAGATGCGTCTCAGGAATGGATGTTGACAATGTGCGATCGTTTGAAGACAGCAATGTTGACTCGAAAGAGAACGTAAGGTCGCCACATGTGGAGTATGGAGCTTTTGGATTCCATTCGTTGTTCCACCTGAGAGAAGTCAGCGGTATTGATATAGTGGAGCTCGCATCACTTAGCACGCGGTCCCACGTGTTATATGTCCGAACGGAGGTCAGTTGTACCTTCTACCGTCGCCACGTTGCGCGTCCAAACCATAAGGTATATGACATGCCTCGCGGTAGGGGATACTAGAAAGACTTGACTGCATGACCATAAAACGAAACAGGGCAGGCAAAAATATCAACTTCATGCGCAGGAGAAGTCAGAGCCATTGTGAGCAACCTGTCGGGGTCTAACAACCGTTTCAACTAGCAGAGAAAGGTGCCATCATCATCAACGGCTTATGATGCCTCTAGCCACGAGTCGCCGCCAGAAAACGGGCCTAGCGATACCCTAAGAGAATCCCTGATCATGTTGACCGGATGTATCGCCATCTTGTAGCTCTGGTTTTGCCTTTCGCTAGAGGCAGAAGACGGCATGGACGGGTCGCTCAGGGACATGTACGTGATACGACCACCTGCTCTCCACTAGGACTCTTACTGGAAAGGCATATAGGCTATTGCCTGCCTACAACCTACCTGCGTCTCAACTTCTGTCTTACTCTCACTCACTCTGTCTGCGCTGCTTTGAATACATATCAGCCATGCCTTCCTACACGGTTGCCGGCGCCACACTTGCTCTTCTATCGCTCGTCCCTAATGTCCTTGCTGACTGCGAGTCTTTCGGTATCGACTTCACCAGCGGCGGTACCTTCTTCCAGAACAGCAACTCAACAGATCCCTTCACTGCGATCCAGGAGTTCAAGGGATGCCAGGATGACACCGCACACAACGTTTTCGTGGACCCTACAGGCGATCAAACGGAATGCAGTGAAACGCGCATGCAGCCAGACGACACGCCCCAGATCATCACCTGCGACGCCTGGGAGAAGGATCGCTTGTACGACGGCGAGTGGTCGCTTCTGATCATCTCGAACAACGGCGATGCCGAACCAATCGCCTATCAGCGTGACTTCTCTCTTGAGGTTGGCGAACAACAGACCTCAACTGTACAACCGACTGTTACCGTCCACGACAACCAAACCCCAGTCGTCAACATCACGAGCACCGTGTTCGAAACAACTACTCAGACCGCCGCTGTGTCAACCATCACATCAGGACGAGGCACACAGACGATTACGCCCAAGCCGACCACCATCACCAACACGCGAGGTTTCGTCACCGTAACTCAGCGTACCCAGACCTGGGATGTGATTCCCAGCACAACCACAGTTGCGGCCTCATGCTCCGTCAAGCCAACCCGCCACGTCCGCGACCCGGTTGCAAGTATCGTCCCCACCGTGCTCGGCGACCTCAACCAGATGGTAGAAAACATCATCAACGGCCAGAAGAGTCTCATCGGTGGCTTCATCGACAGAATCTTCCATCCATCTCGCAAAAGCAGATTCAACACCGCCTTCCAATTCAAGCGCGAGCTTGCAGCCGGCCGCAACCCCAGCGAAGAGCTCAAGAAGTCTTTCGTCGCCGAGCGCAAAGCAAACCTGAAGAGGCAGGCTCTCGGCAAGCGAGCACCGGACGATCGCACCAAGACTGTGACCGCCGACACCCCTTTCACGTCCACCATTTCTGACGTCCAATCGACCACCACCCAAACCTTCACGACGACCCAACAATCGACCGTCACCACAACTCCTGCGCCCGTCACAGCTGGTCCCGTCACCGTCACAGCCAAACAAGAGACGAGAACCCGCAACATCAACAGGCCCGTCGTCGTCACGACCAAGACGCAGACCTACACGACCACCATCGTCAACACCGCCACGACGACCTCGCCCGGTGCAGCCGAGACGTGTGCGAGCCAAGGCGGCGTGCTCGTCGACTAGAAGAGAAAGAGTCTTTCCTTGCTCGGTGGCGTACCACCAAGAATTCTTCATTTTTAGCATTGTTAGAAGTATAGACGCATTAACGAGTTTCTTAATTTATGCATATAGTTGAGGGAATGAATTCTCACTTTTGCTTCACGAATGTTCACTTGCAATGCAAGTCTTTCGACTCAGGTTTCGCGTCATGAGCATAATTTCGAGAGGACTTTTTCATCGTCGCGAACGATGGATCACCGACGCATTGAGAATCGCTCTTTGTGTGCTGTATGAACCTGTACTGTGGTCTTTGAAGAGCGGGTTGGTGAACAGCAAGCAGAGATGTAGGGAGGAAGTCGAGGGCGAGGCATCCTGCGTGTGCTGGCTGTCGATGATTCATCAAGCCGTGACAAAAATTTCCCTTGTTGACGAAAGTAAGGTTTGATGTGAGTGAATGTTGAAGGACAGAGAGACTTCACGAGATTGCGTTCACTGTTGTCTCCTATCCAAGGTCCCTGTGTCCCGACTGTTTGGTCCACGGAGGACAGGCAGGCTTTCCCCACTCTCTCCACCACAACCACCATCCATATGCATGTGCATCACTGCTTTCGCGTTTACAACTCTAGAGAAGACATCCGCCCTCCATAAATACTTCCTTCGCCACTGAGAGACCATCCAAGCAATGCCATGGCTCCCATGGCCATTCGGGCAATCAACCTCGCGCCAGGCTGACGAAAATGAAGCCACAACCGCGCCCGCAAAGCCCGCCATCTCAGGCTCAGGCTCCTGGACGAGCCCACTAAACAAAGGCGACCCAGGTCACTACACCAGCACGCAGACTATCGTCTTCTCCACCCTAACCTCAGCCGCAACCCTCGCGCTATACACCCTGTACAAGAACCACCTCCGCCGCATCCCAGGCGCCGACTACCTTAAGCCATCCTTCTTCCGGCGCCGCAGCCTGTATGGCTATGTGACCAGCGTGGGCGACGGGGACAATTTCAGACTCTTCCACACGCCCGGTGGCCGCCTGCTGGGCTGGGGCTGGCTGCGGCAGATCGGACAGAAGAACAAGAAGAGCGGCAAGAGGAAGATAGGCGGCACCGAAGGGACGCTGCACGTGCGGATCGCGGGCGTGGATGCGCCCGAGTGCGCGCACTTTGGGCGACCGGAGCAGCCGCATTCGAAAGAGGCGCTAGAGTGGCTCAGGTCGTTTGTGTTGCAGAAGTACGTGCGCGTCTACCCGTACCGCCGCGATCAGTACGATCGCGTGGTTTGCACGGTGGTACGCAGGCGCTGGCTGGTGTGGAAGCAAGATGTCGGGCTCACAATGCTGAAGAAGGGACTTGCGACTGTCTACGAGGCGAAGTTTGGGAGCGAGTTCGGCTCGGAGGAGGAAGCGTATAGGGAAGCTGAGGCAAAGGCGAAGGCGAAGAAGGTGGGCATGTGGCATGGGCCCGGGTTGGTAGGGAAGATGCTTGGACAGTCGAGCAAGCCACACGAATCGCCCCGAGAATACAAAACTCGCGTGTCGAAAGACGAAGCGAGTGCCTCCCAGCAAAAAGCGAAATCATGAATTTTAATGTACAGCATTGCGATACACCTTGTTTGACAGAACTCGAATCAACACCATATGAAAGAACTCCCTAGGCGACCCAATGTGGTAGACCTCACCCGGATCAGACGTGCTTTCCCAAATCGTGCCAACACCGCCAAATGCCTCCTGACTACTCCGAGGGTATCTTTAACCTCTGATCTGTTGCGCACCACCAGGCTTCCAGAACTGACATCACACTACAAGCCAGTATCCTACATCAAGCCATCCGGTGCGAGATTCTGGAACGCGGGTATGTCTTGACTTAGGAAGAAATTCCAGTCAAACTCTGTGTTGTTCAGATAATCCATGTTCCAATCCTCGCCACTACTGGTAGTCAAAGGTCCTTGTTCCCAACTTATCTGCTGCTGATCGTCCATCATCGGTATGGGAGGATGTTGCAGAGGCTGCTGTTGCTGTTGAGGTGGCTGCTGGTTCATATTCTGTGCCTGTGGTTGCTTAAGGGCATGGTGTTGCTGCTGCTGCGGCTGCTGATGGGGCACGTTGTTCTTCGCTTTGGCTTGTAGTGACTGGAAGGATTCAGGCTGCGGATCGCTAGTGGCAGGTTCGCGCTTAAGGCTCTTCTCCAGTACGTCCGAGTCCTCGTCCTTCTTCTTTTTGGACAAGCGGACCAGGAATCGCGCCGTCTTGAGCGCTTCTTTCATCGCGACGGTGTCGAAACGCTTCACAACCATTTCGAGTGTCCGCATGGCCGTGCCGATGTGGGTAAGTGACTCTCGTGTGTCAATTGCAAGAAAAACGCATATGCACTGGAATGGGACGTTGGCGACATGCCACCAAGGCATACCTTGGTTTGCCAGATTGCGCGCGGCCTGTAGTCCACCCAGGCCGATTGCGACGATGCGATTGATAGTTTCGGACGGCAAATTGGGATTACCAAGACGCAGTCGACGGTAAGCACATAAACCCAGGTTTGCGCGCGAGAGCTCCATACAGTCGTGCGGTGCATCATACTGTTCCAATTGTCGAAGTAGTTCTCCCCATTCTGTCGGCTTGTCTGCATTATCTGGGTCAAGGCAGCAGGAGATGCTGTACAGGTCGATGTATTCGCGCGTAAAGTCGCCTTCGCGATGAGCTGGCAGTTTGCTCGTGATCCCACGAAGGGCAACACGGTTGCGTCCATACTCGAACGAAACCCACGTGTTTAGCAGTCGCGCTATCCAGAACGTACGGCGTCTGATCTCCAGATCATTCATATGGTCGTTTGTCGGTGGGTACATGACGGAACTGGTCGCGTCCTTTTCTTGCTGTAGACCGCAGGACTCTATGAGATGCATAGTGATGCTGCTTGCCATCCAGCACGCATGCGGGTGTCCGGTCGCACGGAGATATATCGTTCGAAGAATCCAGGATTGCACATCGTAGATCGTAGATGGCTGCATAGTACTGGTACTCTCGAGCGAGAGTTTTGCCGAGTCTATGAGAGCCGGTAAGACGCTGTCAAGACTATTGTCGCCAAACAGAGTTCCCAGTGCGGCGACGCCAGCCATCAGGTGATCGGGACACTGGACTGGTTTTTGTGAGGAGTACCTCAACATGATTTGCTTCATGAACCACTCCACGTCGACAATACCGTACAGCGGATGGGCGTTGGCGAAGTAAAGCCGCGCCATCGCGACCATCTGGTCTTGTGTCAGAAACCCAGTTATGGGGCTGACTATGGGCACACTGCTGGATCCGGTCCCCAAGTTCCATCCAAACGTGAACAGCTTCGGCCCAGCGCTCGCGTCCAGTCTCATGCCAAGTAGCTTGGTGAATGCAATTCCAGAATTGGCCTCCATGGATTGCATCTTCGACACGTCCTCGTGACTTGTCTCCTCTCGCGGTGGCGTGGCATTTCTCGTCGGGCTGGCTTGCACAATGCCATTCTCAACAGCATCCTGCTCGACTAGCTTGGAGCGTTTGCGCGGATGCTTCTCGAAGTAACATTTGTACTCGAACTGCGTGCACATGTTACATGGCATGTTGCCGTCGCATCGTCGTTTTCTCAGTCGACAAGGCTCGCATGCCTGTTTTGCACGCTGGCGCTTTTGTGAAGGCGGGCTGGAATCGCCACTGCCGTTGGTCGAAGCGTCCGCCATGTTGCAGGTATGTGGTATTGGGGTGTGTGTGAGGTCAGTCTGGTCGCATGATATAATGGAACAAGTTCATGTCGAGTTTGCGAGGGGAGATGTTCAAATTGCAGGTGTTTTGGTTGGACAGCAGGAGTCAGCTTAGCCAGCCTTATTCAGCAGAAGCCGCGACCCGCAAAGAAAGGCCTGGCGCTTGCCGTGGGCCGTGGGGAAGTCCAGACGGGTTTTGTCTCGAGGTCCGCATCTCTCTCCAACGACAGCAGTATGCATACACGTGCTTGGCGAGTTGGTGCACAGGTGGAGTAAGGAAATCCTTCTACTTGGCATCTCTAGGTACATGCATCTACGCCACTGGACACGATCTTGTTTCCCTCGACCTCTAGACAATCTTCTCGTTCGCCACCACCTTCTGGAAGACTGGAAAATCGACGTGTGCCAATTTTCGACTCCGAGACATCCGCGCTCAGGACCTCAGGCACACCGACCACGCGTGCTATCACGTATGTTCGCATCCAACAAGGTCTGGCCGTCTGCCCGAGTAGAGCACTGTACTTCGCTCTCGACCTCAAACACATCGTTCGCTGCGGGCCGGGTCTATACTGCTTCCCATCTGCCTGACAGCAAGGCGTGTGTTTCGTCTTCTTCTGGCGCACGCCAAAGCGTTAAACACGCTAACTTAGCACCGGCACCTGCAAAGTCACGAACATTCTCCGTACAATCTCTCTCTGTCGAGTCGAATTGCCCTGGCCATGACAGTATCTTCAGTATTGTTATTCACAGCAGAGAAATCACAGACCGCAGGGTGCAATCTACTCTCGCCGTCTGTGTACGACTCGCTGCCCCGGTGTGAATTGTGGACGATGTTGGTGACGATGACCAACGAATCCGTGCGCCATCCGGCCTGCCCATCACTTAAACCCTATCGAGGTAGTACTCCAAACTTCGCATCAGCTAAGTCCTCACGCCGGTTCTTCAACATGAGCATTGGCCCTGAGGATGATGATGGCTCGTATTTTGCACTAATGGGTGCACGGCATATGCGATATCATCTACTGAAAACTGATCCTGCAGACGCGCTACCATACTAGGCTGCCTGCATGTGCAGTATTAAAGGTTCTTCACATCCTGCCTTGTCGCGAAGTACACAACACATCTTTACCTTGCTTACCAAAAGATTTTCTTGAGGCGGCGCAATGTTGACCTTCTCGCTTCTGTTCGCCAGTCTGGCACTCTGCGCCCTTGGCAAAGATGGAAACTCATCATGCCCAGAACACGTTATGGTAACCAGGACCATCGATGCGGCATCTACGGACTACGCCGACTTGGAATTCTCCACGCGTAGTGATACCCTGACTTTCGCGACCACTGTCGCCAACTACACTCGCACTACGACCCTCACGCATACACCAAAGGCACACACTGTCAACCAGACGACCGGAACTTCTACTGCTCTGAAACCCACGGCCACAACCTACACACTCGAGTGCACTTCAAACAGCACTGTGGACGTTGAATACACCAGCACCGAGTACACTGGCTCATTCTCTGCATCTTCCTTGCGCACCACATGTCTTCCTTCGACTCGGACCAAGGACATCTACGCTAGCGGAACCACGACAATCACACCCACTGAAACTGTCTACGACGTAGTGTACAACACAATCTACACGCCGGCAGTGTCCACCACCTTGCTTAGCGGTCTAGTTGCAAGGCCTACGACTACCGTCCAGGTAGATAGCATAGTGTACGTGCCGGGCACAACGACAATCGCAGACCCGATCGACTGCTACCCTAAGAAGACGACAGCCACCGCATCCACCAAGACTACCCAGTCTGTCGCGTGCGCACCATCCAACCTCATCAACGGCGGTGGTATCACCGATCAAGCTGAGGGTACCTACGTTATCAACGATGCCAAGTTCGCCGCTGCCAGGGATGCATCAGCATGTTGCCAGCTATGCCTGGACGACGACGATTGCGCTGCAATGACCTACGTCGACATCTCAAACGATCCATACGGCGTTTGCACCATCTACAATTCCACGGCTCCCGCTTGCGGTTTTACTGCTGCAATGGGTAGTGGTGACATCGTGCAAGGTCAGGCAGGGTGTGGCTTCCTTGCAGAGAACATCGCCTGGGGCGGAGGTGATTACTCCAGGGACGTGAAGCACGGATAGATGCGGCGCATTGAATACATGTACGGTAATAGACATTTGGCCAGACTACTAAGCCGGCGTTCTCTGTCAGACTAAGGCAAAGAACCGCACGATGCCACGAATATGAAGATGACAATGTAACCATAGCGGAACTCGATCACCAGATCAAGTACGATTGACGAATACAGCAGGTGAGATATGTGCATATCAGAAACTTTGTCACATGTTTATACTTTGCGGCATCATTGCGACGAACCGAGGATGTATACTAAGGTACCTCCTCGGAGACAAATATATTGAGACAGACTAAGCTCCAAGTACCGGTGACGTGTCTCGATTAATATGCTCCCCAGATGGGCACCTTCAAAGATCTACGACTTCTGACCGGAGAAATCCCTCTGCTTTCTTGACCGCCCCGACGTATAAGTAGATCATCGAGATTCTATTCGCTGCAAATGCCCTCGTGACGCTTTCTTCCCGCATGCCTAAGCGTGATCGTGGAAATGGATAAACACCAATCCCGGACGACGACCTTCTTCTGGTACCTGAAAGCGATGCTGTGGCTTACTCCTCTCCCCAAGCGCGCTGCCAACACCTTGGGAAACCACACCAAGGACGCGCTTGCTACCAAGCTACAGTAGTAAAGTAACCTCAGCTATACGGGGAGAGTACGTCCATCACCCATTGTGACCTTCCCTCCGACCAGACAACGCGGTTACAGTAGGTATATATCAGCTGGCGGTAAGTTCACTTTGCTTGTGATTGTTGTCGTTCTCAAATCTCAACTTCATACGAATCTCTCGTTTCAACCCACTCGCTCGAACTCCCCCGTGCAACCCTCCCCTCATTACAACTCAATCGTTCCCAATCCCTTCGCTCCAAAAGCCTCGTACCTACTCTTTCGCTCCAACCTGCTCATTCAAGATGCGATCGATCGCCACCGCCCTACTCTTCACTGTCGCCGCCGCGGCTCCCACACGCCGACAGGCTGCCTCGTATGTTTTTGATGGAGATGCCCCCTTCTCCGTGGATGCAGATACCCTCGCCGCGGCACTATCATGCCCTCTCGGCAGCCCAACAGCCGCCGCACCTCCCGTTCTCCTAGTCCACGGCACCGCCACGACTGGAGATCAGTCATGGGGCAAAGGCTACGTCCCGGCCCTGCGCGATGAGGGATTCACGCCCTGCTACGTAACTCTGCCCTCGAGGGCAATGACCGACATGCAAGTCTCCTCCGAGTACGTGGCCTACAACCTCCACCACCTCTCGAGCCTTTCCGGCGGCTTGAAACCGGCCATCATCTCGCACAGCCAGGGAGGTCCGGTCTCGCAATGGGCTCTGCAATTCTGGCCGAGCACGAGGGATGTCGCGAGAGCGTTCATCCCTCTCTCGCCGGACTTCGATGGCGTTGACTTGGCTATCAGCGACCTCTCGGCTGTCTGTGACTTGATCGACTGCCAGCCCTCGCTCTGGCAGCAAAGCCAAGGCTCCAACTACTACGAAGCATTACACGCGGGTGACTTCCGTGCCTTGGTTCCCACTACTTCCATTTGGACAAAGGTACACAGACTTCCAAGTCCCGTTGTCCACCACTTATTTACAGTTAGATACTAACCTTTGCACAAACAGGCCGACGGCGTCGTCACTCCTCCCGAAAGGAACGCCCAGCTTCCCTCCGCTACAATCCTGAACGTCGGCCAGCTCTGCCCGCTCCGCATTGTCAACCACCTGCAAGTGACGACCGACGCTGCCGTTTTCGCCATTGCCGTGGACGCTCTGAGACACGATGGTCGCGCCTCGATCACGCGCCTGATCCCGCAGATCTTGTCGGTCTGCACGCGGATCTCGGCCGAGGGTATGGACGACTCGCAGGAGTTTGACCTGGCTACGCTGTTCCAGCAGTTCTTGGATGGGTTCATGTGAGTTTGATTCTTATTCCTTTTTCTCCGGTGCATGACTTTGATGGAGATTTTGGACTGGATCGATCGAATGTACGCATCGCTGACATGTGCTTGACAGTCTTCAGGGACCTAGAGTCACTGCTGAGCCTGCTGTTCAGGGCTACGCCGTATGAGCGTAAGGCTCCCTCTCCAAGGTTCGATTCAATGTTGATGATGATGATAACGACGATGATGCACGAACACTTCTATGAGCTCCACGGGTCGCGTTCGAGACGAAAGTTTCGGGGCGACTTGATTGAAGACCTGTTCTCATTCCGAGAATTGGTCGAACCAAGCGGGTTCGTGGCAGACAGTATACGTCCAATAGTGACCGATATGACATGCATGCATTCACGCTTCGATTGCTGTCCCTGAACTTGCAGCAGCGATACTATGATCCCTTGGACACCTTGACATTTATGGATCCCGTACCACTGGTGACCATCACATGCAGATGGCTAGCAATGGCGCTGTCTACTTCACCAGAAGTCACGGATCATCAATTTGACATGTGTGTAAATCCATCAATCACTCGTCAAACGCTCATTTTCACTTGTGCTCTTCACTTCTGCCGCCGATTGTAGTCGCCGCTGCATGTCACCCTCTATATCAATCCCACACCCTCTTCTTCCACTTCCACTTCCACCCCGTCACCTCACAACAATCGAACTTTATCATCTCCCAATATCCATCCCATCACCACACTAGAATCAACCAACACTCTTGCATCAGCCACCACCAACTCCGCCATCATGGCATCGACGCAAAAAGGAAAGAATGATCCTGAGCTCTGCCCACGCTGCACAGACGTAGCAACCAATCTGTGCGTCATTTGCAAGAACATCAAATACTGCTCCCCCGAGTGCCAACAGGCCGACTGGGCGTCGCACAAGAGCCTTTGCAAGAGCTTCAAAGACTTCGCTGGACCTCGTCCTGCACCCAACATGCGCCGCGTCGTGGTCTTCCTTCCAGAGGAAGACAAGCCTCGCTTCATGTGGGCACCCTTGAGCGACGATGGTCGCGGCTCCATGTGCACATTGCCGCATGAATTCCTCGATTACAAGCCGAAGCCTCTGTTTTGGAAGCAATTGACGACGAGTACCAATGTCTGGACGGGCAAGAAGCTCGGTTATGTCGTTCAAGTGTGGTATGACGACAACTTCGTGATGAACTTCCAAGATGTCGAACCTCCTCCGGCTTTACAAGCAGCAACCCAAGGTCTAGAAAAGACGGAATGGCGTGGGCCGATGGTGACGTGCTGCCATGGTCTTCCGAAAGAAGACTGGGACGACGGGGAAGATGATAGCCATCCGCTCGGGACTGTCAAAACGTCTGACATGGACATGCGTGCTTACTCGCAAGCTACGAGCATGATTATCGATCACGGGAACGAGAAAGCTCGTCAATTCTGCAAGGGCCCGAAGCTGCAGTGTATCGAGGTAGCTTGCGGCGAAGATGGCGAGGGTACCGGACCTCACAGAGTCATCCATATGCCGCGAACCCACCCTAAGCTTCGAGAGCCCGAAGCATCCGAAGTATCCAAGGTATTACTCTTCCTTTTTCGAAACGCTACGCAGTGCTATCGCTCTGTTGGGATTCATGACTGACATTGATCCCCAGCGAGTGGGAGAACCGCTCTACACGTTTGCAGTCGATTCGGAGGTGGACTGGGACACGCCGATGAACGAAAGAATCATGGCCCTCCATGTCTGGTGCGACCCGGCTCTGGACGGAGCTGACATGTTCGGTACTGAGGACATGCTTCCGATCAAAAGACAGAGATCAACCAAACCATTTACCAAAAATTCCTCCTTGAGCCTCATACATTGATGCATAGTCCATTTCCAAAACAACGTGACACCCTCGGCGTCCAGAAATTTCCAAGCCGTCACACAAAAAACGAAGCATGAACTTTTTCTTCTAAAAGATCTTTTCGAAAGTTCCCATTACGGGCACACCGCCCGTCTGGGCCCCGGTAGACGGCGCAGGAACCATGAGACCGTTCCTGCATTAGATTCCAGAATTGCGCAATGCGGGACGCCCAACCCCTCTGACCAAGGAGCCGGTAAGAGAGCCGCAAAGGCCACTTTGGGAGAAGCGCGAGCAAGCCGTTGTGCGACGTTGATCTAGGTTTCGAAGCTTGCAGCCTTACGTGGTGGTCTTTTTTCTGCTCGGCTTCTTCCTCCTGCAACGTGCCAGAGCCTCGCCGCAGATTCACACCACGAACACTCATGCACGCATGACTGCACAATTCCAGTATAGATCGAGGTGCGGACCACTGCCTCCCCAACCCGCGATCCCGGAGAGCTAAAGTTTCGGCCAGTGAGCCGGGTCAGAGAGCCGCAAAAGCCGCTTTTGGGGCAGCGTGAGCCTGAGCAAGCCCTTGTGCGACTTGTCTTTCGGTTTGAGCGCTCCGAAGTGTCACTATGTGTAACGTATCACCCGCGCGCCACGGGCTGGGAGCGATGAGGCGGATGAGGTGCCCCGGACGTTCCAGTGGAATGGAAGACGGCTCGAGGAATGTTAGTTTTGGGTAAAGTGGGGCGTAGGACGTAGATTGTTTGCAGGTGCAGGTGCAGGCGCGCATGCTGAAGATCTTGGTTGTCAGACACGACGACGGGTGGTGGCTGACAGCTTGAGTGCTTGCATGATGGGGTTGAGATGATGCAGGTACTTTCAGGGAGATGAAAGAGGAGTTCGATAAGACAAACGTGTGGAATAGACTGGATGGCGTTTGAAGGTTGAGCATTCCTCGGTAGTACTTGCGCAACCATACCAAAGGACAGACATGGTCGAGATTGCAGACGTCGCAGAAGCCTGTATCGCCGTTTGTGAGATGTCGATGTTAGCGTGGCGAGGTAAACCGACTGCACCTTTGACAGCTGCGGAGATGTTCGCAAGTGGAGGTCATGTAGCAAAGTAGTGACAGGAAGTGACATGGAGTGAGCAAAGCCGAGACATGACAGTAGACGTGGCCAATGATTACCTTCCGGATCTGAGGCCGCCGGCTTCTGTTACAGTGTTATCCCGAGCATCTCCTGCAAATGGTGTTGCTTGCATGGACATCGTGCGTTACCTGGGACGATACCGTGGCAGTCAGTTTTCGACGACAGGTATGCAGTACAGCCATGTAGGACATGAGAAGAGCACAGAGGGACCAAGGTATTGTGAGCGAGCACGCAAGCAAGCATATCGTCTCCACCGATACATGGTCCATGATCAATATGTCGATGATCCGGAAGGACCGGTAAGCACAGGCAATATTGGAATCTTGCAGACGGAGGACATGAAGGGACGTGATGATCGACGGGTGTTGATCCTCTGCTGCAGGCGCGGGCAGATGTGTGATGGAACCCTGCGCGATCTGGCAGGGCGCGTCGGCAGCTTGCATGGCCATCCAAGGCGGCGTCGAGGGAGGTTCAAGATGTGGCTGCAGGCGATCGCATTTTTTTCAGGAACCGGGTCAGTGGGACTGCCAGAGTGTTTGACAAGCCCGGGCAGGAGGTACAGCGACATGTCAGCATGCGTGTGTCTGTACTCGGTGTCAGATACCCAGGACCAGGATAGCACTGAGATCCATGTATGGACGATGGGCGATGGACGCGTGACAGGCCTCGCTGCCGACGGGAACACGACAGGCGTCACTGATGCAGCGGTGATGAGGATTACTGGCGGTTGACTATAGGAGTGACTGAGAGGAGACTCACACACATCACAGGCTCTGTCTCCCGACGGCGGCGGGGGGCTGCTATAGCTCAGGCGGGCGGAGTGGTGCCCTGGCTGCGTGTCTGCATGTCTGGACGGCGGAAGAGGTGTATTGAACGCTTTGTGACAGATCGGCTGGGATAATAGGTGGGAGGGTAGAGGTCGAGCGTGCTGGAGCGCCATTGGGTGCGGGCTTTGAGCAGGGGTTGATGTGGCGTTATGCAAGGCACCGAAGCGGGAAGTAGGAAGGATGCTGGCGGCTGCATTGGATTAGTAGATGTATGCCACTGCGAGCGAGAGCTGCAGCGAGGCGGATCGAAGTGGAGACGAGGGGGGGAAAGTGATAGCGGGTGAAATAAGTGGGAGTGAGGTTGATTGCACGATGTGAAGGATCGTGAGGGGGACTGGGGAGTGTGAGGGAGGGACTGTGCTGTGAGGAGGACGAGAAGATTGGTCCGAGTGAGAAAGAGAGATATTATTACAGCAGTAGTCAACACGTAGTCTACCATACATAGTATACTACTGCAACAAGTACAATGACAATGACAATGATAAATAACAACAAAACAACAAGAAACAACATCATCTACCAACACCCATAAGCAGATCGATCCAAGTTAGTAGGAAACTAAACTCTAACCAAGATGGTGGAACGCTGGCCGGCATGCACACACAGGACAAGACAGGGCATGGTGGACGGTGATTGGTCGGGCGTATGGGCTTGCAGCGACGCCTTCTGGAATGGCTAAGCAAGATCAGGCCTCCGCACGTAATGAGACTCTCCCACAGTCCGACGTATGGAGAAGCACCGCTAACGTGTACCATGGCTCGATGCAGCAAGGATGTCGCCGTCGCTGCTGGCTGCTTTGGGAGCAAGCCGTGGTGGCCATGGGCTGGCGACGGCGCGGCAGTCGGCGCAAGTATGTTGCATCTTCTGCAGGCAGGTACCACCACTAGACATTCTGCTTCTGCTTGTCTGCTCACTGCTTTTCCATACACACATGCACACGCACCCACCCAATCTGTGCCTTTGCCGTCACTGACCCTGTCCTGTCCTGCTCGGCCCCAGCAGCTTGGACGATCTACCTTTGCCTATATAGCTCTGCCGGCCGGCGCTGCGTACCGACTTTGTACTTCGTCCAGGATCAACAGGCCCCTTCCACTACCGCCGCTATCACATGCCAGCCTTGTGTGTGTTGTCTTGACCAACCTGTCATCACCATATCACTTGTCTTGTGCCTTGTCTTCACCCGACTACATATACAAGTTGATACCTCATCTTCTTGTCAACTACCTCGCCACCAGCACTACACCCATTGACCGCACACATCACATACGCGGTCCTCACAGCAATTGCAAAAGACATCCCAGAGCCACAACAGTGCCCACGCGACCAATCTAGGCTGCCTTGAACGATTTTCATTTTTCTTCCCCTAAGTCGCAATTAGTATGTCGTCTACACCTCCCCATACTCAACCAAGCGACAACTAACACCAACACAGAACCCCTCACAATGGCCAAGCCAGGAAAATGCGAGCACTCCTTCAAAGTCATCAAGTCCGACACCACCCTCATTCTCTGGAACTGCAACATGTGCCATTCCGGGCCTCACTGGTGGATCTATGAGTGCGCAAAGTGCAAGCTCAAGGCATGCAAGACATGCATGGCGAAAGCGTAGGTTCGATTTCCACTACCCATTCGATAATCGAAATCTTACTCATATTGATATTATAGCGGTCGCTGAGGTGGTCTCATCACGACTCACATTTCGCCTCTCCACAATGCCTCTTACACTTCATTGAAGAGACGCGCAAGCCATATCAACGGCCGATCCGGACAACTTTCCCAAGGCCGTCGCGCAACCTTAAGACGGCCTTCTCTGGCGTTCAATCTCCATCTCTTTTTTACCGGCAACGTTGTACCATCCATTTTGGGAGATCATCGGGTTATCATGATAGCGTTTAAGACTCAAGCGCGGAGTTCTGGCGGAGCTGCAGATGGGGCAATGGCGAGTCTGCGGGAAGGCAGGCAGGACATGCGGGTTTTTTTCACCGGGTTACATTTACGACAGGGCATGGGAAATTCAGCATCACATGGAGTCAAGCTCACTTAAGATCGGTCGGTGTCCGCGAGGACAAGGAAGGGATCAGAAAGGCAGGCAATTGGGCAAGAGGTGTGAAAGCGTTCACGCAACACTTTTGTCGGCTGCAATAATGGAAAGGAAATATCATATCATCAAAGCGAATGTGTTATTCTTCGTTCATCGTCGTCGTCATTCAATACTTCGTTCATCTCATCTCAACATCGAGTTCCCCGCTCAAGTACTGAACACAACCTGCATGCATGCATGCCGTCCCCAATAGCGCGCACTCCAACACCGTTCATCACACACATCCGTCGTCACCATCGTCCTCCTCAGGTAACCCCACTCGCCTTATCTCTAGGTGGGCAATCTCAGGGTCAAGCTGTCACCGTGAGACATGCATGCCGCGGCGGCGGCTTAGTTGGGGCAGCTCTATATGACATAAAACGGGTAGGTCAGAAAACATCATCAACTCCACTTGACAACAATGTGGAAGGACTCCGCGAGACAATAGACAAGACAATAGACGGGGATGGAAAACCTACCGAGCCACAGCTGCTGCAAGTCTTGGAGCCTCCGGCGACGGCAGCGCTGCATTTGGGACAAGTAGAGTGCATACTTATTGATGGACGATATGTGCCTTCTTTTTTTGGGTTGATCGGGTACCGACTGTGTGGTAGGTTTGCTTTTGCTGTCTCCCCTGAGAACGGTTCTGGGTCTTTGCTTTTTCTTGGGTTATCGGACGGCTGGTCGTGTTGTTATTTTGCGGAAAGGGAAAGAGAGAGGGAAGGAGGAGCTGCAGTCGGAGCTGGAAAAGGAATCGGTGAGGCAAGCAAGTAAGCTCCACTCCTCTTCCTTTTCCCCCTCCACTGCTCTAACTATTCCTAATCAGTGGTGGTTACATGTATCTTGTTGAGCTTATGCAAGATTCGGTGACTGGCATGACAATAATGTCGTCTGTGCCTCGGTTGCTTTGCCGCCATCTGAGACTAGATTACCCAAGTAGTCGCAAGGTAGCGTGTCTACATGGCACACACATATACCCGCCCCTGCAGGCGACGTAGAGAGAGATGAAGTCAGGGTTTCCTGACCAGCCTCCTCAATCTATCCATGGCTACATACTACATATACGTTCTGGTTCAGGGTAGCGCATGACACGGCACTAGATCGCTAGATCGACCGTGATGAGACGGGATACATATTGACAATATCTGCCCTGTTTATACATACTGTATGCATCTTGGACAGTAACCTCTAGACATCCCCGCCGACGTGCATCGCCGCCGTCGATCGTCGTCGTCAAAGGCGGACCCCACGCTCGTGCAAGGCGGAGGTCCAAGGGCCCTGGAGATGCTTTTACGAGAAAGAGAGAGAGATCCTTGATCATCCGAAGCACCTCACGTCAAAGCCCAGCCCAGCTCGACTCGATCCGTCGAGCCAAGGAACAAGGCAAAGGCCTCAACTCCACTCCACGGCTTGGGTTGAATGGCCATGTTTGCCCGGCGAGCCGCGAGCATAGCAACTGGACGGCCTCGAGTGAGCAGCAGCATACACGCTCACCATGTCGTACGTGCAGCGCAGGGCAGCAGGCGTTGCATTCAAACTGCTACCGTGACCGACGCAGACATCCAGCGCCTGGCAGCCAAACCTCTGCATCCACTGACCCTCGCCGACCTGTGCAAACATGGCCGCCCACCGCTCCCAACCCAGGCTCTGTTCAACAGCGCCAACTTCACCCTCCAAATCCTGCCTTCACGCCTCGCCCACCGCATCCAGTCCCTGCGAGCCCTCCCGTACATCGTCGTCGCCAACCCCAACGTCAGCAAGATTCACAGCAACTACGTGCACAGCCTGAGCACACTACTACCCTACGCCGAGCGCAAGATCGAGACGCTGCAAGATGAGATCGACTTCACAGAAGTCATGGCGGACCTGGTGCACACGCACAGCAACACGATCGAGGTCCTGGCGCGCGGCTTCCTGGAAGCGAGGAAGTACATCAGCCCAGAAGATATCACGCGGTTCCTGGACGAGCACCTGCGCGCCCGCATCGGCACACGTCTGATCGCCGAGCAGCACATTGCGCTGCACTTCTCCTCTAAGCCGCATAAGAACCTGTCGGAAGACCACGACCACTTCCACCGCACGAGCCAGGACTCGACGTACATCGGGGTGATTGATACGGATTTGAAGCCCGCTGTGATCATCCGCAATTGCGAGGCGACGGTCGGCGAGATCTGCGAGCTGCGGTATGGGGTTCGGCCGTCGGTGGTTCTGAATGGAGATCCGGAGACGACTATCGCGCACATCCCGATGCATTTAGAGTACATCCTCACGGAGCTGCTCAAGAACTCTTTCAGGGCCACGATTGAGGCCGGAATGGAGAAGGAGCCTATCGAGATTACGATCGCGCCTGCTCCTGCTATCGAGAAGCCTTTGGTGACACGAGCAAACAAAGAGGACGTAAATGAGACGGGTCGAGCGGCTATCACGAACCAGGACCAGGGAGCCGTTGACCAGGCGTCTGGCAACCACGTCGCAGGCGTCAGCGGAAACATCAAGGCGCTGGAGAAGAGCACCCCCGGCGTGACCATCCGCATCCGAGATCGTGGCGGTGGAATCAGCCCGCAGGTCTATGGCAAACTATGGGAGTACGGCTTCACGACTTTCAACGAAGACGAGATGAACGACAAGCTTTCTGGAGGTGACGGCAGCGGCACCGGTATGAATGCGCTCGATGTCATCTCCGGTGGTGCCGGAGGTGGGAGCACGCTGGCAGGCTTGGGCTACGGTTTACCGCTGGGGAGAGCGTATGCTGAATATTTCGGCGGTGGCATTGCTGTGCAGAGCATGTGGGGTTGGGGTACGGATGTGTACCTCAACTTGCGGGGTGTTGGTAAAATCAGCTGAAGACGGGAAGGCAGGCAGTTGAGCAGCTGTCACGACGGTTGTGTAAGTGGAATGGGAGCCTTCCTTCCGAAACCTGGCCGTGGTGTTGTGTTGTGTTGCTCGGGATGAGAGCAGAGCTGGCGACCTCACATACAAGGCTTAATTACGCCTAGCCCGGCAATTCATGGGGAGCGAGGAATACTTGCAAGACTCGACTCGCGTGACTCAACCCGACGCGTCGCGTTATCTCTGCGCGGTACAGCTCGTGCAATGTTGAAGGCGAGCGAATATTGCATCGCCAAGCTTAGCAGCGCGCGAGCGCGAGTGGCGCCGCGTTCTTCAGGATGCAGCAGTGAAAGTGCTTGCAGGAAGGGCGTGAAACACCTTCGTTGACATTTTCCAAAACAGCAATAGGTGGCAAGCAGAATTAGATTTTGAGAGCAGCTGTAGCCACAACATACCAGACCGTGGAAAAAGCGTTGTTACCATCATGACCAAAATGTTTGGCGCTACCAGATATCACGAAAGAAGGGAATTCAGGGAAATAAAGTGGATCGCACGTGAAGTCGCGCGTCTCTAGCACCTCAAGGTAGGAACTAAGCGGGGGCCCATTAACAACGATGAGTCTCGCTCACTGGCAACTCAACCAACTCCTGATACAGTTGTCTGTACCTACCACGCTCGAGCTGCTTGCTGCCTCTTCCACTCCCGTCAACTCATTCGCCCCACACACATATCAGTAACAACACTGGCCTCGCACCGGTTCCGCCTTGCGAACACGCGTTGCCACCAGTCGCGTCACGAGCCAACTCCAAGAACGCCGATCAACGCTACATCACACTTCAGACCCGAAACCCTGGCCCAGAGTGATATCGCCTACCAGCACTACACGTACTACCACAGTACATTTTCATATCTCCCCCGAGAGCAGCCGACACAGCATTCACATTCATTGCCAGCAATGGAGACCATGCATGCCTCTTACCCATCGCATCCGCCGCTTCGGCAGCCGTCCCTTCTGCCCGAGTCGCGCCCGAGGCCCACCTTCGATCAACCGACGCGTAACATGCAACTATCCGACTCGCAATCACAGCAACTGTCCGCTCCAGCGTCTCAGGAATCGATCCTGAGTTCCGACAGTTACGGCAGCAGCGTAGCCTCGCAACTGCAGAGTACTAGCAGCAACGCTTCTCAATTGACGTCCTACACCGACACCGATACAACCTCACCATCTTCGACCGCGGCAACAAACAAGACAGAGTACTCAACATCTGCTATTAGCAACGATGCAGACGTTCGCGATAGGACGCCAGAAGATCAGACTGGGCATGCCATGGGAGATCCTCTGATCAGCCCTGCGAGCACTTCGACGCCAGTCGCAATAGTTAGTAACAAGAGGACATCCGATGGACACGCGAAAGATTTATCGCGTGGAAGCTTGACGCCATTGAACGGTGGATTTGCGGGCAACCGATCGCGCGCAGCGTCTGCGGCTTCTTCGAGCAGCAGCAGGGCTGGTGAACTTGCCGCCAGCCTAAAGGCGCGTTTGGGATACGCAATGACAAAGGTGCAGAACGGATGGGAACACAAGTCGTTCTCAGAAGTCGAGCGTCTGACTGCACAGAAAGCGGCCAATCGACACAGCATGTCGCACATGGACTACAGCAGACGGCCGGTAAGCAGCGGTCTCAGCAATGGTACTTCCCGCCTCTCCATGTACGAACCTCACAACAACAATAACGCCCCCAACAACCCGGAACGTGGCTTCTCTCCGCCTTCGAAGCGGTTCTCAGGATCGTACACGACCTTTGCACCCACAAAAGCACCTCACACAACAGCCACAACTCCACGTCTCCAGCCGGCGCCAGATATCAGACCGATGAACAACTACCGCAGCCATCCATACGCACAATCATCCCTACAGCGTGCGCGACACAACAGCGCAATGTCGCCTCCACGCACGCCGATCACCCAACAACCCCGTCGCCCTCATCCAATCCGCACAAACACGCAGACCGCAGAAGCAGAGCGCGAAGCTCTTCAAGCACTGTTCCAGCTCGGCTCGCCCCATGGATCTCAAATACCACGCGGTCAGACTACGAGCCGAGCGAGCTCGTCGCAGACCTCTCCTCTGCGAGCGGAGTTCGCTACTCCTCGTCCAACCACGCTGGCGAGAAGTAACAGTGCTGACAGCGTCCACCAGGTGGATGGGCCTGTGAGCGGTGAACCGCAAAGCGATTGATACCGGAACTGGACTGGTATGCTACCACGGAGGACGATAGATCGCTCTGAGCCAGCTGGACCATATCGAACGATGAGGACATGAACAGGAAGGACGTCCGGCTGATGGGACGATACCCAATTTGCTGCTTTTCGATCTCTGTGTTCACTTTAACGATTCAACGACATTTGGTGGGAGTGCGGTGTTCTATGGAGTTTTCTAATTAATAGACGGAAGGATCTTCGGTTCCTATTTTGTTCGTTTTCTCTGTCTTGAGACCAGACCAGATAACGCGGTACTATTTGTACAGATAAAAGATCGACATCTTTTCCTTTCGAATCTCTTCATGTTCTCTGGTACCGTTTTTACTGATGGGAAGACTGTCGGCTCTTTCTTCTCTTTGTCTCGATTGTCACGAGCATTGCTGGGAACGGATCCTCGAGGATAATTCCCTTACAACAAAGGCCAACATGCTGTATTAACAAGGAACCTCAACCCTGTTCGGACGTAATCCAACAGTTTCTGAGTCACACGCTAATACATCGCAATTGAAGGCCTGCCTAGGTACTACCTCCTGAATCGCGGATTACCGAAACAGCCATGGCTTTCTGGTTTGGTGTAACATCGATGATCCGATCCGCCAGCTTGGAAACCTGCGGTAACAGCATTCCACAAACCTCCTCCCGCGCTCTCTTGCCCGCCGTGTCAACTTTCTCACGACAGCGACCTTCATTGCTCTCACAGACTCGCACGCCATACCAGCGACCAGGACATGAATATCAAGACAAGCACCTGCTTCCCAACCCTTTACCCCTACTCTGCAGCTATATTCCTCCTAGACATCCCTTCTCGTTCTTGCCTTATAGTCGACAGCAGCGTACAGAGAACGTCTCGCTTCGACAGAATCCCGTCCAAAGACTGCAATCGCAAACCTCAGGGCCCTTGCGCTGCTCTTACTGTCTTACAGGTGCGAGCCTTAGGTGGGCGTTTGAAGATGATTACGGATATGGTTATGATGTGGGCGGGTTGCGGGAACAAGGTCGTGCTCACAGATGGAGGGAATGGGACGGCTAGTAGTACGACGACTTCACCTCTTAGGTTCTTGGGCGTCGAAGTTCAGGGGCAATATTTTTCGCGGCCAAAGAAGAGGTTGTCTGCTGCCGGTGTGGATCGTGGTGGGACTGTTCCCGAACCGTACGTGCACGATATTCAGTCCATACGAGAGAGACACGCCGATATGCGGTCGGAGAGATTGGCTGCGGTGGACCAAACGATTGCTTCGGAACCTTGCGTGCACGATATTGCGTCGATACGAGAGAGACATGCCGATATGTGGCGTTACCCAGAGAAGCCAAAACTATGGGCGACAATAGCACCTTCCCACCTCTTTGACGACGAACTATACCACCCAATACGTCGTGCTCCAATCCAAGTTGAACCGCGACTCTCGCAAAAAGTAGCGGCCACACGCTCGCCTCACGCTCAGTCGATGACAAACCGCCTCCTCCATACCGTCCCAAAACTCCAGCCCATCGAAAAACCCCGCCTCACAACACCCACCCGCTAACATCACGCCGCCCTCCCAACCCATCTCTCCCCCTCACCCATAAGGCGTAACATCCACCTTCCCTTTATGCGACACGCCCCGACTCCTCTTTGCCTCCGCAATCGCCACCCTGATCTCCCTCTCACTGCGCCCTGAAGTCCTCGATGCGCTTTTAATAGCGTGCGTCAGCCGCTTCGTGATGACGTTCACGCTCTTCACCCGCCGCTGCTGCTCCTGCCCGTACAAATCCATCCCGGGCGCGTGGTTTGCGTTTATGCGCTGGTAAATTGCTTGGTTGCTATAGGATTGAGCTAGGCGGAGGAGCACGGCGCCTTGGATTAGGTCGGGGTCTAGGGCGAAGAGTTGGGCGTCGGAGAGGTGGGCGTGTTGGAATTCGGGGCGGAGGCGTTTTCGGGGTGTGCGTTGGTTTTGTTGTTGTGGTTGGAGTTGAGAAGTCGGTTTGGGCGTGTTTGGATTGGTGGTGGTGATGATTTGGGCGTGGTCTATTGTGGAGGGTGCTCCATTTGTTGCTGGAAACTGGCCTTGTAGGGGTGCAGAACTCTCTTGCTGCTGTTGCTGATACTGCGGTTGCGAATCCACATCGCTGCCGAAACCGCGCCAGTGCTCCACATACTTGCTGATACCAGTACCGCCATTCTCGTCAGGGCTCATAACACACCGGCGATACAACCAGATAGTATCGTTAATCAAGCCAGCATCAGACACGAACAGCTGTGCGAAAAACTCCGGCACTACGCCTTGAGTGATCATCGTAAGGATTCCTACCTGGAAGATAGGCTTGTAGCCGATCTTGAGCTCTGAGAAGCGGGCGATGAAACGGAGTCCAGCTAGACAGTCAGCCAGATCCAATTCCTGGAACGGCGGCACGCCCCAGTCTTGCATTGCGGACCCTTGGGGCAAGACGCGAGGTTCAAAGCCTAGTGCTGAGCGCTGGTCGTCTGTGAGATTTTGGACTTTGGATAGGTCGTTTGGGATTCTGCCTGCTTGTTGGAGCCGTGTGAGAGCGGTTTGCATGGCGTGGGTGGCTTCTGACTGCCCGGATGGGGGCATTGGTTCGGAGATTGTTAGGCCCGTGTTGAGAGTGTTGTCTAGGCATGCAAGGCTCTCGCGGTCTCCCCATATCGGAGCTGGAGTTGAGTTGGGACCAAAGACCGGCAGATACCGGCAGAACATTACGGCCATGGTGAAGCGTTGGAAGTGGGTACTGTGCGTGTGGTTGAGGTGTTGGGAGCTTTCTTGTGCCAGACGAGAAGAGCTGGTGATGTTGCTAGCACGTGGATTGAGTGTTAGAAGTGAAGGCAAAGTTCATAATACATGCTTCTTGTGGTGTCGTATATCAGTTTCATGCCAGTCACTGTAGGACAAAGACATTGTTGAGACGACAAAAGTGACTCCATTCCGATGTGAGATAGCGAAACTGTTACAGCCAGTTCGTAATGTCTTAGGGATAGAAGACTTACAATGGGACGGGTGTGAATTGTAAAGCAACTGCGACTGTAAAAACAGTAAGTATGGTATTGCAAGACTTTCAGTGGCTTGAAGTCTCTCAGCTTGACAAAAGGGAAGGATGCGATTCTCATCGTCTAGAATGTCTCATTCCGTTCAGACAAGCTCAGAGCCTGAGTCCAGAATAGACAGTACTCTCCTAGCGCTCGACACTTTCCAGAAGATGGTGGAGGACGACTAAAGTCACTTAGATCCGGAAACAAACCTCAGCCAATTTGCAGCTAACTGTTTGGTCCCTGCCTCAAGATCCCATCCCTTCACCTCGCACAACTTCCTTACTATCTCCTCAAGATACTGATCCATGCGATCGCCAGCAGTATGTAAATCGCTCTCCATGAGCAGGCGATCGTCCGGTACAGCCCGCACAGCAGCTTCGACTTTGCCCTTCCCACCCTCAACCCAGGCGTTGATCGAAGTGCTGAAGCTGAAGAAGATCTCGCATGGCACGGTGGGCGCAGTGTACAGCTTGACAGTTTCCGCAGGTCCAGAAAACGAGTGCAAGCATACCCGAGGCGGGTAGGGTTTCGGACCGGCGAGCTCGTTTTCGTCTTCAGCATCTTCAGGCTCTGCGTTGGCTCTCCTAGCAGCTTCTGCGCGTTTCTGCTCTTTTCTTGACAGAGGTTTTCGCTCGTTGCCTTTCCAAGTTTCTGCTAGTGTGTCGTGGACGACGCCGTGCGCTTGTACGCCGTGCACTGATACTGCCCGCTGCATCTCTCCGGCGAGCCTGAGCTGGGCGAGAAGCACTTTGCGTTGATGATCCATGCTGACTCTGTAAGGACTGAGCCGACGACCTTCTCGGCCACCCGGCGTCAGAGCTGTATTTCTCTCATCCAGATGCTGTGGCAGCCAGTCTTCTGGGATACGAAAAGACTTGTCAAGGCCAACCTCACCCACCAGGGCGAGAGGGAAGTCCTCAAGATGGCGCTTCATCTGCGCGATGAAGTCGCCAAAGGGTTTCGGGTCCGGTAATGAGAGCAGAAACTCTCGATCGTCAGACTTTGGTGTCAAGACGCTTTGGTAGTGCGCCACCTTTTGGTCCTGCGTCAACGACACCGCTCCGTCGTAAGCACTCTCTTCGAACATCTGGTGCGAGAACCACGGATGCCAGCCAAAGGCGGGGATAATCTTGTGCTCCCGACTGATAGGAAAGGGAAGAAACGACAAGTCAGTGACCGTACAGCCTCGAAATGAAAGCTAAAGAGAGTCTACCTAGTTGTGTTATCAATCTCTCCACTCAGACCTACCTACCTCCAATCTAAATCACGACTTTCAAGCTCAGCCCGCGAGACACCAAACTGCCTGGCGGCGTCGGCCACGGGTACTTGATCTTGAGCCCGGGTGGCCATGACCGTCAGCACTCTGGCGCGCATGCCTGGTATCGATGACAAGTTTGCCAGCGTATCCGTAGGGTGGCAATGTGCGTCGAAGACACCTAGATGCCATGGAAAAGGGCTTTCTTGGCTGGTGTCTGCCATTGTTGTTCTTTCCTTTGCGCAAAAGCAAGAGTCGGTGTTCCTGTGACAGACGTGTGATGATGTTCAGTATAAATCGTGATGAGACGAAGCTCAAGATGACGAAAGGGAAACTTGATCTACAGACACCGACCCACATTTCCTTGGCGAGCCATAGATGTCACTTCCTCTCACAACATCAGCGAAAACTTCTCAAAGGCTGGAAAGATGATTGAAGCAATCTATTTATCCGCCCCGCAAGACATTGTTGGTAGGTCAAGCAGAAAGAAAAGAAGTTGCTTTCGAGAGTGGCTACGGCAATGAGAAACCGCAAAGCATTACACATAGCTATTCCTACAACACGACCATTGACCACAAAGAAGGGAAAAACAAGAGAGAAACTGAATCCGAGCAGAAAGAAATTCGTGCAAGACAGTGTCCCCAAAATCCTTCCCACCATCCCTTGCCCGAAGGAAGATCACACAATAAACTCCTCTGCTTTTCTGCTTTTTGTTTCTCCACCTAACGTAACAATCGTAAAGGAGAAAGGGCAAGGAAAGCTCCAAAAAAAAAGGAGAAAATACGAAAAGTGCCTGCTCAGTTGGTCCGTTCTTTACGAGCGATGTAGTAGGTCAGCAGACCCAGGCGTCCCTCTTCTACGCCTTTGAATTCGCTCCAAAATCCGGACTTCTCGTCGCCGAACCTGGTGAAGACCTCGCATGCAAGCTCGACGTCGGCCTTGCGCACTTCAGCATCGACGTCTTCGAGGTAGCGCGCTGATGTGCGCGCCAGAGCTGTTTGAAGTTCGCCGCTTATTTCAGTCTTGCGGGATCGAGCAGCGGCGAGCAATGCACGAAGGGCATTCAACGAAAGCGCGATAGAGCGGGCAGAGGCAGTCTCTTCTCCAACGTTGGCTGAAGAGAGGTGCTCATTGACGGCTTCAATGCAGGGAGTGGGTGGCGCGATTCTGATGATCTCATCAACAGTACGCTCAATATCGGAGACGATGTTGCTGTCTGCCGCCTGTCTTACAACGAGGACGGCGATGAGCGCATTGGCGTGCCAAGCTCCAGCAAACTTGCGCTGCAACGTCAACAACGCCCGCACAACACTGAGAGCTTGTGTTCTTAGACCTGCGCTCTTGCTTGATGGGAGCTGGTTGAGCCTGCTGTCCGTAGGGAAACTGCGGAGGTATTCCAACAGCACCGACATAAGTTCATCATACTTGGTACCATTGTCCCAGATGTCCAATTGACACTTGGCGAGGTCTTGCACTCGGCGGAAGCCATGCGCGTCCAGGGCGCGAGTGCGGATTCGTTCAATCCCAGACGTCAACAGACGACGGTTTCTAAGCACCTCTGTGCGATCTTGCTCTGAACCTGGAGAACGTGACTCCATCTGTCTGATCGGACTACCAGCCGGGCTGGTATGAGATTCGACGGAGCGAGTTGGGCTTTGAACGCGAACGTTCTCGTTCAATGGGAGCTCGCTGAGTACCTGACGCTCGTCATTGGCTGGGGTATCGGCTCGCTCACTGGCTACCGGGTCCTCGTAGATTTGTACCTCCGCATCTTGTGGCGAGCCCGACTTGGCTGGGCTTGAACGACGCGATACAGGGCTCTTGCGCGACATTTCGAAGAATGGATCGCTTTGCTTGCGGCTGTGAGAAGAAGCTGGCCTATCAAGCCTCTCTCGAGCCTCTTCAAACATGCCTTTCATGGGGCTGCGATAGTTGAGAGGCGATCCTTCCCGGAGTGAGTGGCCTAAGCTGGGCATGACCATTGTGAAGTTATCCTCATCTGCATTGCTTGGAATGCCACTGTCAACCGATGTGGTCTTGTCCAGAGCTGGCCGCGCCGAAGACAGAGCTGTTACACGCTTGTCGTGTCCAATGTGGTCTTTGCCCGAAGGCAAGACCATGGTAAAGTCATCGTCTTTTGGGGCGGAAAACTCTCGCGCGGGTGGAGCGTTGCTGCTCTTGCTAGATGGACGTGATGCCGTCACCTGCCGTGGACCTGGCAACGGACTTCTTCTGGGTATACTAGGGCTGGCTTCACGACTCGGGCCCGTTTGGGCAGCAGTCTTAGCGCGGTTCCTACTCGCGCTGGTCGTTGGGATTCCTTTCGACGCCCCGGTGCCTTTTGGAGAGTTGTGGGATGGTGTGCCGTTAGCAGGAGTCTCCGGCCTCAACAGGCGCTTGGAAGCATAAGGGTCTGCGGTTTGCGGTCTTTGCAGCTCTGCCCGCCGGGGCCTGCGCACAGGTCCCGACATCAACGAGCTACCCTTCGAATTCGTCGTAGACTCCGTAGACGCATTAGATGCAGTCGACATCACTCGGTTTTCAGATCGCAATTTAGAGGGTCCTCGGCTCTGAGCACGAAGCTCAGGTTTCGGTTTGGATGGCGAAAGGTTGGCCATAGCAGAACTTGAACGCTCTGGCAGATTACGGGCTGCGCTCTTAGCTCGCCTCTGTTCTGCCATCATTTCTTTCAGCGTCGATCGTCCACCAGGGCGGGTTGCTCCAACGGTGCTGGTCGATGATCCCCCGTGCAGTACTGCATTGGGGTTGTTTGGGTCTTTCTCCAGCAAGCTTCGGGATTTCGGATCAAGCTTGTCCATGATCGCAGTTGATCTCTCTGTCCACACCTTGGCAAACATCCAGTAAACTGCGCGTGTTTCCACCTTCACCTTCGGGTTTGGGTCGTCCAATCCTTTCCTTATGCACTTTTCGGCGAGATCCAGACCTCCGGAAGATTCGAAGTAGGACTTGTAGCCTGCTTGCCTCTTGAGCACCGTCTTGATCCATTCCGTGGCGCATTGCCTGGTTGAAGCATTCTTGTCTTGGTAGGCGTTCCAGATGTGCTGCATCACCCGACCGTTGTAGGTGCAGTGCTGAAACACGGCATCAGCTGTTTGTCTGCCGTTCTCGCTCGCAATATGCTTCGTTGCTGAGCTCATCTTGATGAATGACTGCAAGAGGATCTCAGTATGGGGATCCATGGCGGGACCCAATGTTTTCATGAGCTCTTGCACGAGCTGACAACCATTGGTAGACATCGTAGTTCGAAGCGTGTTGGCTACTTTGAGGATGCCATCGATTAGGCTCTTGATTCCTGCCATGAACGCTGGGTGGTACTCGGTCGGCGAATTACCCATCAACAGTCGTCTGATTTTCAAGACAGCCTTATCTCTAGGCATCCAGTTGTGTTCTGTCTCTTTGCCCTCGAAGTGCGGCAACATGTCCCTCATCGTGTCGTTGAGTTCTCGTTCGGAGAGCATGTAGATGGGGTCCATCGGAATGACTTCTACTGGTGGCGGCTTTGCAGCCTCGCTGTTTAGGGTTTCGGCAAAGGCCGTGACATGGTCGAGAGCTGGCAGGCTTCGAGTTGATGCGAGCATGTCGGCGTCTGGCTCTTGAGGCGGCGGCGCTGGCCGTGAGTTGACGCCAATCTGCGCAAGGATGTACTGTTCGATGCCATGCCTCACGGAGTATGCTTTCAATTGCTTTTTCAGGTCGGCTTTCGCGCGCTCGCTCGCGCTGCTAAACAGCTCGACGAGCGCGTGCTTGGCCGCATCTCGTACGTGCTCGTCCGCATTTTCAAGACAAGCGACGATCGGCCCAACGTAGCTCTTGAAAGCCATCCCTTGTTCATTGTGCATGCGGACAACCCAGCCCATGGCCGTCTCCTTTTGTCGCGCATGGTTACCCCCAAGCGCCTCTTCTCGGACGATGCGCTCGACGTCTGCTCCCAAATAAGGGTAAATGTCGCTCAGCGATTGACTTGCGCATGCTCGCAGTGGTTCCCTGAGATCTCCCATTCGTTCCTGTAACACCGGAAGTATGCGGGGGACAAGCTGCTGAATGCTGTTGCCACTCGCATCCTGGATGCTAAGCCGCTTGAGGAGATGCCCGAGAGTCGAAAAAGCCGAGGCGGCGAGATGCGCAGAAGTCTGCTGGGTGATGGCGAGTTTCAAGCATTCGAAGATGGTCGGCTGGGCGCTCTCGGGCACGCGATAGTGCTTGATGTCGGACTTGAGGCTGTTGAGCGCGTTGACCTTGGAGTCGGAGCTGACGGCGGGTCGTTTGAGGTTGCTAAGCAGACTGGCTGCTTGTTGATCCATGGCTGATGTTGTTGCTACCGCTGCCTGTCTCTCGCGGCCGAGAGCAGGGGGGCTTGATGGTGGGTTGGATGGGTGGGAGGGGGAGGGGTGACGGGCGCAGGTAAGTGTTATTGAAGCATGTGTGCTGTCGCAAGAGTGTGGTGGTATCTGACAAGTGAGAACTGACTCGGAGTGAGAGAGTTATGGGCGCGCGGGCGATGAAGCAAGTGTCCAAGCGTTTCCGTTTGTTTCATTCGTGGTGGAGACGATAAACAACAAGATGCCCAGTCGCGTTGCCTCCGCTACGCTTGGGCCCGGATCCCACGTGCCTAAATTCACGCCTTATTGGCTAGAACATGAATGTGGATTTATGCCATGTCTTGATCGTCTTTTACATATGTACATGCAAAATCTATATTCGATGAAAATACACTGTTCCTTTAACAGATTACGACACACGTACATGTAGCTACCTAAGTCAGCTCTCATCTCAGCTCCATCTCAAACACAACCCCCAAAAGTCTGGTTCATTGGGAAACTCTGCTTCGCGACAGCAACGCGCATCCCTGTTGGCTGACAAACCGTCGCTTACAGTAGAGGTATTGTATCAAGGATATAGTACATGTGAACACACTTTTCCCGATCCTTGCACTTTGGTGTAAGCAGAAGACTCAACACAAGCTCTGACGAAACGGCTGGCTACCTAGTATTGCAATCATGCAGGTCACTGATTCAAGTCAGCTGTCTTGAATATTATCAATGATTTGATTGAGGCTATTTGGGTCATATCGATCGTGATTCGATCGATTGTCGATACGCATAGCTAAGTTCAGAAGACCTAGCTTTCACCCGAACGAAGGCGAAGCGCCATGTTTTTATCTCAAGTCTGTGTCAATATATCGATTGTCAAGCATGTTGGAACGAACGTGTGATGCTGTCGCATAAGTTACAGGCTCTCGTCGGCTTCACAGCTGAAAAGGTATCATCGCGGGAGTGGCAACCTGAGTGACCCAAACTGAGCCAGAGCAGATGTAATACAAAGCGAACATGAGAATGTTCACAATCATTTTGTCGACAATTTCGACGTCGCATTTGCAAATCGGCCGGTCGTCTCTCTTTCGTGAGTTCACAGACAATCGCGCGCCGGACACTCCCGTCCTTGCCGTTTCTAGCGCGGGGCCGCTGCGTTTTGGACTGAGGGAGATGTGAGTCGACTTCGCGAAATTCAAAGAGACGTCAATCGCGGGACCAGACCACATATACACCAACACTCGACCACTCCACAACAATATCACACCACATCAATCTGCCCCAGCCAAGCGGCGCACTCTTGCACCCTCAGAAATCGCCTGCGAGCCCAGTTCCGCTCACCAACCGCAATCATGTCTCTCACCAACTGCCGCTTCTACGAGGAGAAATTCCCCGAAATCGACTCGTTCGTCATGGTCAACGTCAAGCAGATCGCCGAGATGGGCGCCTACGTCAAGCTGCTGGAGTACGACAACATCGACGGCATGATTCTGCTCTCCGAACTTTCCCGCAGACGTATCAGAAGTATCCAGAAGCTCATTCGCGTGGGCCGCAACGAGGTCGTGGTTGTGCTGCGTGTGGACAAGGAGAAGGGCTACATTGATTTGAGCAAGCGCCGTGTCAGCCCCGAGGACATTGTCAAGTGCGAGGAGAGGTACAACAAGAGCAAGATGGTCCACAGCATTATGAGGCACGTTGCAGAGAAGACCAACACCCCGATCGAGGAGCTCTACCAGGACATCGCCTGGCCTCTCAACAAGAAGTACGGCCACGCCGTCGACGCTTTCAAGCTCAGCATTACCAACCCAGACGTCTGGAGCGAGGTCACCTTCAAGGCCGACGTCATCAAGGAGGAACTCCAGGGCTACATCTCCAAGCGTCTCACACCGCAGCCCACCAAGGTGCGCGCGGACATCGAGGTTACTTGCTTCGGCTACGAGGGCATCGACGCAGTCAAGACGGCGTTGCGCGTTGCCGAGTCCAAGAACACTGCAGACACCCAGGTCAAGGTCAGACTTGTTTCGCCTCCTCTGTACGTCCTGACCAGCCAGACCCTGGACAAGGCCATCGGTATCGAGGTTCTGGAGCAGGCCATCAAGGACATTGACAGCTCAATCCGCGCTGCTGGCGGCATGTGCACTGTCAAGATGGCACCCAAGGCGGTCACGGAGAACGACGATGCAGAGCTTCAGGCTCTTATGGACAAGAAGGAGAGGGAGAACCAAGAAGTCAGTGGTGACGAGGACGACAGCGAGAGCGACGAGGGTGTTGTTGCTGCTCAGTAAATGCTTACAACATGAGCAATGTGTGATGTAGACGACGGCACGGCATGGCATGGCGTCTGGCGTTGCGAGATGAGATGAGATCATTACAGCTTTGGGAAGAAAAAAAAGCGTGCCATATACGAGCAAGCGCGGCTGGCCCTTCATCGTTTCTTCTCGGGTTTGAAGCGGCTGCTCCTTGCGAATAGACAGTCTTTGGGGTATCATGAACGACCAAGAAATTCTATAAAAACAAACGAAACATACCCAAGCGTCAACTTCACTTCTTCTTCGATTTTGCCCTGCTGGTGCCTTTGACGGCGCCCCTCGGTCTTCCTCTCCCTCTGCCTCTGTTTGATCGGGGTGCAGGTGTAGTCTCCTCGCTGCCATTCTCTTCTTCTTCCTCGCTGCTTTCCTCCTCATCTTCGTCCTCGTCATCTTCTTCATCGTCACTCTCATCCTCGTCATCATCCTCGTCATCATTTTCTTCCTCCGCCTCGACTACCTGCCTCGTAGACCGCCGCCTCTCCGCCGCAGCAGCAGCAGGCGCATGCGCCCCAGCCTTCGTACTACCCTTAGGTCTCCCGCGTGGCCTCTTCTCCTCCTCCGGCTCAGGCTCCTCCGGCTCCTCCCCAGGCACATCATCACGCAGCCGTCTCAAGAACCCCACCGGCGCCTCGCGATCCATATTCACCTCTGGCAACACCGCCGGACTCTCGCTCCCATCGCGCCTCTCCTTCTCACTTGGAAACCGCTTCTTCCACGCCAGATCCCCAATCATATCATCGTCCGAGGGCAGCGCGAAAGGCGCTTTGTGGATCTTGTTGTCCGCCAAACTGTACACGTCGTCTTCGCCCGCATCCGAGTCTGAGGCCGAGTTGGAGCCCGATTCCGACACGTCGGACAGCTGCCGCGCGTCCTCGCGCTCGTCCAGCGCTTCTAGGTCGTAAAGGGTGTTGAGTTTGCGCCAGAGGCCTGGGATGCTCGTGTGCGGCGCTTTGGGGTGGATGTAGCGGTTTTCGAGCAGGTAATGCCGGATTTGGAGCATGCGGAAGTGTTTATGGAGGCCTTTTGTGGTTTGTGTTAGTCAGTGTTACTTGATGCTACTTGAATGATTCCATATCATACCGGTCGGTTTCCATTTTATGACTGCTTTGAAGAGGCCAATGGCTTCTTCATCGGTCCACGGGTCGTTTAGGATGTCTTCGTCGGCTTTGTTGGGGGATTGCGCAGCGGGCGTTGGCGTCTTGTGTTGTTGGTCGGTGGCGGCGGGTGAGGCTGCTTGCGAGACGCGTGCACGCTTCTTGGGTGGCATTCTTGTGGTTGTCTGGTTACTAGTCGGTAGGTATGCCCGTACGTTGTTCGATTTGGCATGTGACTCCACGTGCTTGGGTTGCCGGCCAGATAGGGTTCGGGCCTTCGCACCAATGACAGCATTGGCGTACTGTACATGGCTTAGATTAAGAGAAGCTTGGCGGTACTTGGAAGAGTTCAAACAGAGGGTGATCTACTTTGGATCTAATTGATAAATTAACAAGAGTAAATGCTATCTACCGAGTACTTGACCTGATCGAGTATCTATATCGAGATGTGATCACAGTGATTATATCTGAACGACATCAACATCACATTGAATTATCGGCATCGTTCGATCAGCCCGTGCACGAGATTCCCCGCTTGTTCCAACCTCTCGATTGCCAGAAACTGGGACTGCCAGCAACAGCTTAGGGCATTGTTGAAACTCGCCTCGTCGCCTTTCTCTCTCACTTCACGACTCCGACCCCTAGCATCGCCGCAGGTCTATCCTTACGCTCCTACAACATCCCATCACCCGGGGCCTCTCTGCTAGTATAGCAATTGCTTAGGTTGACACAATGGTCGCCTGGGGAAAGTGGGTCGCGCCAATGCCATGAGCTTGTTCCGACAGACACGCTGACAACGACAGCAGGGTATTCGGCTGGGACTCGCGTGACCGCAGGCATACGCACGATGAGATCCAGGCTCTGCTGCCCTCACATCGTGGTGACAGCCTCACTTCTGCAATCCCTGCCAAAGATGTGACCATCATCGCCTTGAGACTGAAGCACCAGTTGGAAGTCATCATTCCCTGCGAACTGCCCGAGGAGCGTGTCACGTCTGCTCACAGCAATGTCATCACGGACGCTGTCATCGCCACTGCGAAATCTGCAGGCGATCTCAACGGCAAGGACTACTCATCATGTGTCGTCTTTTGCCTCCTCATCGTCAAGCACTGGTTCAAGCGCCAGGGCTTGCTCGAGCTGTGGGATCTCGAGCTCCATGAGCTTCGTGCTGAAGCGTGCGAGGTGATGGCTAAGAAGATCATCGAAGCAGAGGAAGATATGACCTATCTCATGCAGGATATCTTGCTCAAGCGCTACAGTATCGTTCTCGACGGCGAAGACACTGTGCCCGTCAACGCCGTCGAGAAGGCTGTTGATCTGCACGCCGTCAGAGTCATCGGTAGCTCTGGCTACCAGAAGTGCATCTCCTACTTGTGGCGAGGTTGGCTTGTGCAAGACGATGAGGATCCGAGTCGATTCGTTGACTACAAGAAGAAAGCTAACACCGACTACTGGAGCCATCTTGACCCGGACCGCATGCGAGTGCCACTCTACCAAAATACTGTCCAGATCGCGTTCAGTCTCATCTTCCTGGCTCTCTACACTGGCGCGATCAACACCATCAACCCTGAAGGTGACTTGGACGTCGTTGAGATTCTGCTCTACATCTTCACTCTTGGATTCGTGTGCGATGAAGCCTCCAAACTCTGGAAAGTGGGTAGGTACTACATAGGATTCTGGAACGTGTTCAACAGCACGCTCTACATGCTGCTCACTGTCAGTTTCATTATGCGCATGATCGCTCTGGCTTATCCGGTGGATACTGCCGTCCGCTTGCACTACAACGAACTGAGCTATGACTTCCTGGCTTTCAGCGCACCCATGTTCTACCTGCGACTCTTGCTCTACCTTGACGGCTTCCGCTTCTTCGGTGCTATGCTAGTTGTTCTCAAGGTGCGGATGTCCATCTCAATTTGCAATTTACCAGCCTGCTAATCAATGAATAGGTCATGATGAAAGAATCCCTAATCTTCTTCGCCCTCCTCATTGTGGTATTGATCGGCTTCCTCCAAGCGTTCATTGGCATGGACTCTGCAGATGATAATGCCATCACTGCTGTTGGATTCATCTCGACGCAGATGGTGAGAATGCCCTTCTTGTTCTACCATGTTCTTCTCACTAACATCTATCTCCCAGCTCAACGCAATCATGGGCTCTCCAGAATTCGACCAATGGGATCGTTTCGCGCCTCCATTCGGCCTCATCCTGTACTACATCTACAACTTTATCATCATCGTAATTTTGCTCAACATCCTGATCGCCCTCTACAACTCAGCCTACGAAGACATCACAGACAACTCCATCGACGAATATCTCGCGCTCTTCAGTCAAAAGACCCTCCAGTTCGTCCGCGCCCCAGATGAGAACGTGTTTATCGCACCGTTCAACTTAGTCGAGCTGTTTTGTCTTGTCTTGCCCTTCGAATGGTGGATGAGCGACAGGCAGTACGCTCGCCTAAACGACTATGTCATGGGAGTCCTTTACTCACCCTTGCTGCTCGTCACTGCCTACCTGGAGACCAAGACAGCAAGGAGCGTGCGATTCAATCGCAAGCGCAACGAAGCCGACGACGACACCATTGAGGAGTGGGAACAGATGGCTGACGAGTTCGACATCGAGGGCAGCGGTTGGGGCAAGAAGGTCCTCGAGTCTGCGCCTAATGTCGTGACGGATGCGACATTAGTTGAGTTGAAGGAGTTGAAGGAGGATATGAAGGAGCTGAAGGCTTTGTTGAAGTCGTTGACCGCCTCGAACGGTGCTGAGGACAAGTGAGAATTCTGCAAAGATCAGTTTGCTCTTCTATCTGACAGCAGACTCGATGCTTGGGAAGGAAGGTGAGATGCGTTGTTGACTTTGATCCTGCTCCAGCTGCTGTGGGACCGGAGCATGAGTGGCGTATTCGTTGTATAGCTACTGTACCTACGTGAGAGTGCGATGTGGATTGTCTATCAAACGGCTCCTTTGGTGTATGCTTAATTAGAGGCTGCTTGCTGAAAGAAAGAATGCACAAGGCTGAATATTGACCGCCGGTATGTGAGGACGAAAAGTTTCCGTGTGATTGATTAACCAAGTCACGCAGGCTCTTTCAGTGCCAGACGCTACTCGCATCTCTTCGGAATATTACAGTTTGCGGCTCTCGGCCTGGTCTCGTTGGACTGGATGTCCAAGGAGATTGGTCGTCGTCCTCGCTGACACTGCTGCTCGCTGTCCGGGTTGCTCAAAAGTCTCCGAACCACGGCGACTTTCAAATGAGCTGACAATGAAACTCAAATATGTCCGCCAAAGCAATACATTTACCACAGCGAACATTTCTACATATATAAAACATACCGCACGCGCAACAAATCCCAAACCACATCGCCAATACCAACACAATCAACTAGCAACAAGAACACAATCCAAACAATGATCCACGACGCCATCATCCTCGGAGCCGGTCCAGCAGGCCTATCCACAGCCCTCGGCCTAGCACGCCAACTGTACTCAGTCATCGTCTTCGACTCGCAAAGATATCGCAACTACCCAGCCGACCACATGCACAACGTCCTATCATGGGATCACAAAGCGCCTTCGGAATTCAGGGCCAGTGCCCGCGCCAACATCTTGTCTCGGTACGACACAGTCTCGATCCGCGACGTCAAGATCGACAGTCTCGTCAAGACCAAAGAGGGCTACTATGAAGCGACAGACTGCAATGGCGGCAGGACCGTTGGCAAAACCGTTGTTCTCGCTATGGGTGTTGCTGATCAGTTGCCTGATATACCGGGCTTTGCTGAGCTTTGGGGGCGGTCGATGTAAGTTCATCTGGAGACCTTTAATTCTGGATTTTGTATAGCGAACTCCTTCTGACCTTTCACGCCAGATTTCACTGCCTCTTTTGCCACGGCTACGAAGAAGCTGGCGGGCAATCTGCCGGTATTATTGCCGCCGGCCAGGTTACCGATCCACAACGGGTGCTGCATGTAGCTGGCATGGTGGCGCCTTTGGCTAGGGATATCGTGGTGTACTCCAATGGGGATGCGGATGTCACCAAAAAGATGGTGGCGGCGGCTGAAGGCAAGCGTGTGACGGTCGAGTCTAGAAAGATTGTCGCGCTGGAGCGAAAACATCCTGATCATCCGGATGTAATCGTTCATTTTGCAGACGGCAGTATGAAGGAAGAGGCATTTATGGTACGTGTCACCAAGAGCATTATCACTCTGTTCCTCACTCGGATAGGAGCTGACATTTTGTGGATTAGGCCGCGGCACCTCCAACCAGAGCTAACGGACCCTTCACTGAACAACTCGGCTTGAGTGCAGACGAGCAAGGTGTTATCCAAACACGTGCGCCGTTCTACGAGACCGATGTAGCCGGCGTCTTTGCTGTGGGCGATTGCGCTACGCCCATGAAAGCGGTATCCCAGGCCATGGCTATGGGTAGCTTCGCAGCCGCTGGTATCGCCGGCCGACTTGGGCAGGAGAAGCTGTGAGCACT